>Ga0307405_10000556_pt1 | contig 14190 bp, 8 predicted proteins | sample 322Cmetagenome_2_FD_203311 | JGI IMG/M metagenome (GOLD analysis project Ga0307405, IMG submission 203311) | Maize rhizosphere microbial communities from greenhouse at UC Davis, California, United States - 322HYB-C-1 | ecosystem: Host-associated > Plants > Roots > Rhizosphere > Soil | place...
GGGTGGTTCCGCCCCGCCGGCCGCAGGCGAATTCGTGGCCGGCCGTCTGCTTCAGGCGGCGAAGCTTACGGAGGCAATCGCGGCCGCGGCCATCCCGGTCGCACCGGAAGCGGTCACCGCGGCGACCGAAACCAGCGTCACCCTTGGCGCGGGCGCAGCCGCGACCGAGAACCTCTATCGCTGCATGCCGCTCCAGGTCGAGGCGCTTGGTGCGAGCTTCAAGGACCAGCTTACCGCGATCGTCGAGTACGATGCCGGCAAAGTGGCCACCCTGCCCCAGACGCTCGATACGGCGCCGACCGGCAGCAACTATCAGATCCTGCCAAACCTCTCCTACTACCGGTCGATCACACCTGACGATCCGCTGCCGCTGTCGCAGAACCTCTGGTTCGGCGGCGAACGCTGGGACCTGCGGGACTGCAACGTCACCGGCTTTCGCGCGGTCGTGCCGACCAGCACGCGAGACACCGCGGCCTATCCTGAGTTCGAGGTGACGCTCGACTGCACCATAAACGAGACGGCGAAAGAAGCGCCGCCCGCGGTGCCCTCGGCTGGTCCGGTTCCGCTGTTCCGTGACGGACAGATGCACATCGCACAGACGCGTGTCGGCGGCTCGACGTTCACTGTCGACCTCGGCATTCAGTCCGAGAACCCGCCCAACCCGAACGAGGAGAGCGGCAGCGAACCCGCGCAGCTCGTGTCGAGCACTGCCACCGTGAACATGACGCGGCAGAAGTACACCAAGGACGTACTCGACACGCTCGGCCTCGCAGACGCCCAGGGATACCACAGCTTCGCCGCCTGGTGGGGCGCCGGTCCGGGTTCGACCGTCATGATCATCGTTCCCGAGTTCCGGTTCAATTACCAGTCGCCGGACCTCGGCGGCACGTTCGTGAACGAGAGCGGTGACCTACTGATCGACGTCCTCGACCGCGGCGTGTCGATCGTCTTCCCCTACGCCGCCGCCTGATCACCCTTCCCTTCGATCAAGGAAACGACATGCCCCAGTCTGTTCCGCTGGAGGCGAGCGAAACGCTCGCCTTCAAACCTGCCAGTCTCGAGGATCATCCCGACTGCCCGGTGTTCCATTTGCGCGCGCCCACTTCCCGCGACCGTCGCTTTCAGCGGAGGCTGTTGGTGGAGGAGCAAATCCAGCAGCATTCGCAGGACGCGATCCGCGCCGAAATCCGCAACGGCCTCAAGGCGAACTGGGACGAAGCGTCGTATCGCCAGCACATGCCCCGCATCGAGGCATACTGGAACGCGTGGGACGAGTACGCGCTGCAGCGCAAGGATGAGCCCGATCTCGCGTGGTCCTATGACGAGCACGAGGCAAACGCCATCGAGGAGCTCGAGCGGCGCGTCGCCGATAGCTGGCCGCCGCTGCGCAGGCTCATGGCCGACAACGACAACTTCCGTTCGATGCTCCCGGTCGTCCAGGCCGCGATCGTCGTGCTGGAATGGTCGGGCCTCGATGATGTGCGCAGCGAACGCGATCGCGGATACCTGACGCTCGACTGCGCGGAGAACCTGCTCAACGCCCTCGGCAAGTATGCCGAGGGCAAGTGCCCGCCCGATGCCGACGACAAGCAGAAGGCCGTCGCCGCGCGAACCGCCCTGCTCGAACTGTTCGTCGCCTGCACGGGCCGCTTCAATCTCGACGAGGATACGGCGGGAAACTCCGGATCGCCGTCGCCATCGCAGACGCCCCCGCAGAGTTCGAGCACGACTGCGGACCCTGGCTCATCGAAGGCGTCGGCGAGTTCCACCAAAACCCCCGCGACCGCGTAACCGACGAGCACTGGGAAATCGTCCGTATGCATTCTCGTTGCGACCGCGGCATGGCTGGCTTCGTCTACCCCGACGGCGGGGCGACGCTCGATCAGCCTTTGATCCTGCTCGAAGCGTTCGCCGTGATCGCGGACGCTAAGGCGAAGACCAGAGCGGGCCGTGCCACGCCTTGAGGCGGCGCTGCGCAGGCCGAATTACCGGCCTGCCTTCGATCAGTACTACCGCCAGTCCGAACAGCAGATGGAGATGGCTGCGCTCAGGGCGACCGACCGCGGCCGTTCGATCGCGCTGCGAACTATTCGCCAGCAGATGCAGGCGGCGGGCCTTGGCAGGCTGGGCAACGCTATCGGATCGACCTCGGACCTTGCGCGCGGCCTGTCGGCTCATCGACTGCCTGGCGGCGGCTTCTCGGCGTCCGGCACGCTGTTCATCCGATCGCGGTCACCGCGCACGCTGGGCACCCTCGAGGCCTACACGCAGGGTGCGGAAATCCGCCCGGTGCGTTCGCGCTGGCTCTGGATACCGACAGACGAGATCCCGCGCGTCACCAACCGCCAGCGCATGACGCCCGAGCTATACCGGCGAAACGGGTTCGAGCAGAAGATCGGCCCACTCGTCGAAATCCCCAACGTGAACGGCAATCCCCTGCTCGTGGTCCGGAACATCGGCGTGTCGGAAGCGGGACGGCCGCGCTCGGCGAAGTCGCTCACCAAATCCGGCCGGGCGCGCAAGGGCCAACGGCTCAAGGAATTCGTCGTCGCATTCGTCGGCATCCCGCGCACCGCACGAGCGGCGCGCGTCAACATCAACGCCATTCTGCGCGGAGTGCAGGCCCAGTTGCCGGCGCTCTGGGAAGCGCAAATGCGAACAGGGAGGGTAAGACGTGGCCGTTGAGTTCCCCGCCTTCCTGCAACTACGTCACCAGCCCGACGGCAGTGCGGGCGCAAGCTTCATGGCCGAAATCGACCGGACGCTTGCCCCAGCGGAGCGGCGCTTCGCCGAGTTCTCGAGCGAGGCGCGCCGGCAGCTTGACCAGGCGCTCTCGACCAAGCGCAACGCGAGCGGCAGCCTGGACCTCGGCGCTGCCGAAATTCGCGCCGCGGCAGAAGCGCAACAGCAGCGCGCGATCGCGGCCCGCGAGGTTGCGGCGGCCACCGCACTCGCCGCGCGGGAAGAAGGCGCATACGGTCAAACTGCCCGGCTATCCGTCGCCGCTACCGAGGCGCTCGCGCGTGAGGAAGAGCAGGCCGCGCGGGCAGCTCTGAGCCACGCCGCCGCGGTCGAGCAGGTGCAGGACCGTCTGAACCGGCAGGTGTCGCAGACCAACCTCGTGACGGAAGCCATCGGCCGAGGGACGAGCGCTCAGCAGTCGATGATCAACTCACAGCGCGCAAGCCGCGTTGCGTTCGTCCAGCTCGGCCAGCAGATGCAGGACGTGGTCATCCAGGCCCAGATGGGCACGAACGCATTCATGATCTTCGCGCAGCAGGTGCCGCAGGCTGCGTTTGCGCTGTCCGGTCTGGAAGGTAGCGCCAACCGCTTTCAATCGCGCATCGGCTCCGTGGCCACATTCCTCTCCGGCCCATGGGGTGCGGCGATCTTTGCAGCTACCGCGGTCCTCGGCCCCTTCATCTACAACTTGCTCCAGAGCGGCGACGCGGCCGATCGTTCCGGCGACGCTCACCGCGCTCTCACAGATGTCCTCTCCGATGCCGAGGCGTCCTACGAACAGGTCATTTCCGCCCTCGAGCGCTACAATCAGGCGCAGGCCAAGTCGCGAGAGGAGACGCTTTCATCTCTCGCAGCGCAGGCCGAGGTCATTCGGACAAACTTGCGCAACGCGGCTTCGATCCGAGAGATGATCAAAGCGAATATCGAGCTCTATCAGAGCCAAGTTCGGGCAGGGCCGACAGGACCAGGTGGTCAAGGTCAGATCGGCGCGCTCGCGGGCGCTGCGCACTATGAAAGTCAGCTCGCGGCTCAGGATGCGTTGATCAAGGAACTCGTTACTTCGGCGGAGAACACGACGGTTCAGATCGCCAAGCGCGTTGCCGAGGTGCGCAGCGACAACGAAGCGTTGCTTCGCGAGGGCTTCAAAGAACTCCGTGAGCAAGCCGAAAACGATCTGTCGGGCAAGGCCTTGATCGCGCGCTTCACGGAGCTGGCCAAACAGGAAAAGGCGGCTATGGAGGCGCTCCGCAAATCGGAGCGGACCCGCCGCACCCGCAAGGGGCCCGACCTCGAAAAGCAGGCCCAGCGCCTCGCCGAATTCGGTGAGGACGCCGCGAAGAAGATCGCCGCGATCGGAGACCGCTTCGCCGACCTGCCCCCGGAAGTGGCGAAGGCCAACCGCGCCACCCGCGAACTCGACGACATCATCAGCGATCTCGAACGCCGCAAGCCCGAGGGTTTCGCACAGATGATCGAGGAAGCCGAGCGGCTCAAGTCGATCCTTCCCGAGATCGGTCTCGATCAGGCTATGGAGCGCTTGCGCGAGGAGACCGCGAACCGGCTGCAGATCGATCGACTGCTGCTCGCGGGCCGTGAGCGCGAGGCCGAAGTACTCGACATCATGCTCGGCCTCGAAGACAGGTTCGGGCAGCAGGTGTGGGATCGGGTCGAAGCCGTGCGCGCACTGGTCGATGCGCGACACGACGAAGCCGAAGCGCTTGAGCGTGCCTACGAAGTCCAGGGTGCCTATCTGGACGCTACCCGGTCCATCAAGAACGAGCTGACGAGCCTCCTGTCTGGCGAGGGCGCCGACTTCGACCGCATCGCCAAGCGGCTGCAGGGCGAGCTCGCGTTCGAGAAGATCTTCGGCGACATCTTCCGCACGCTCGAGGACGACATTCAGGGGCGGTTCTCCGCGAGCGTCGACCACGTCGAGTTCGAGAACCACCGTGCCGCCGACGCCGTGGGCATCTTCGCCAGCGCTGCGATCGGCGCGGCCAACGATCTTCGCACCGGCACTGTCTCAAGCCAGGTGCAGCAGGGTCTCGGCGCCATGGGCGGCACGGTGCCCGGGTCGACAGGCACGCCGGCCAATGACAACGGCGTGATCGTCGTGCGCGGATACCGCGAGCAGACGAAGCAGGCGATCGAGGGCAGCAACAGCGTGCTCGGCCTCACCCCCGAGGCGTACTTCGACATGGTAGGGCGGAGGCTGGTGCAACCGCTCCTGTCGGGCTTCGAAGGCGTCATCGGCAACCAACTTCTGCGCGGGCTGGAAGGCGTGCTCGGCGGGGCGGCCGGCGGATATCTCGCCGGCGGGCCTGTCGGCGCGGTACTGGGCGGACTTCGCGGCGCGGCGTTCGAGTTCGGCCCGGACCTGTGGGGCAAGGCGCTCAACGACAAGATCCTGGGCGGCATTGGCGGCGCCATGCAGGGCGCGCAGACCGATGCGATCCTTGGCGCTCTCGGCATACAGTCGAGCAAGACCGGTGCGATGATCGGCGGCGCGGCCGGTTCGTTCCTCGGCCCGGTCGGCTCGCTCATCGGATCGATCGGCGGCGGGCTGCTCGGCGGCCTGTTCAAGAAGAAGCCCTATGGCACCGCCGTTCTCACCGGGCTCGACGGCTATAGCGTCTCCGGCAATAAGGGCAGCGCGCGGGAAGGCGCTGGCACGCTGGCCGGGTCGGTTCAGCAGGCGCTGGGCTCGATCATCGATGAATTGGGCGCCGACCTCGGCTCGTTCCGCGTCTCGATCGGCACCTACAAGGACAACATCCGTGTTTCGACGCGGGGCGATACGGGCAAGCTGGGCGGCTACAAGGGCAGCGAAAGCGAGAACGAGCGGCGCCACGGCCTCTACAACTTCGGCGACGACATGGAGGCCGCGATCGCATTCGCGGTCAAGACGGCCATCGATCAGGGCGCAGTCGCCGGGTTGAAAGCGAGCGAACTGTCGCTGCTGAAGGCCGGAGACGACCTGCAAGCAGCGATGCAGGACGTGTTCGACTTCCGCGACGTGTTCACTCGGCTTAAGTCCTACAAGGATCCCGTCGGCGCCGCGCTCGATGAACTGGACAGCGAGTTCGGACGGCTGGAAGACCTCTTCGACCGGGCGAATGCCAGCGCCGAAGAGCGCGCTCAGCTCGCCGAGCTCTACGAGATCGAGCGCGCACAGGCGATCGAACAGGCCATGGAGCGCGTCGGCGGTTCACTGCGCGACCTCCTCAAAGACCTCACCATCGGGGACAGCGGACTCTCACTGCGGGATCGCCGCGCCAATGCGCTGACGGAATATGAAGCGCTCGCCGATCGCGTCCGCGCCGGCGACGTGACGGCCTTTGACAAGTACGCCGAGGCCGCCCGCGCTCTGCTCGAGATCGAACGCGAGATCTTCGGCTCGCAGGAAGGCTATTTCGACCGGTTCGAAGAAGTCCGCGACCTGACGAAGCAGACGCTCGAAGCGCAAGAAGCGCTGGCGAATGCCTCGGCGAACCGCGACAGCCCATTCACCCCGAGCGCGGAGCCCGCCGACGATACCAAGCCGGTGGTCGATTCCATCCACTGGCTCGGCGATCATCTGGTTGGTGAGCTGGGCCGGACGCTCGGCGACAAGCTCGACGCGATGACCGCCAGCTTCAATCGCCTTGCGGCCGCGAACCCGTCCACGCCGAGGCATGCATCGGGCCTCTCTCTGCTGCGAGCACCGGGCAACTACTGATGTGGCATTGCCTTGCGACGATTGAGCCGCTGGACCCCGTATCCGGCGAGCGACAGCCCCTGCACGCTTCCTCGGCCGATCTCGCGAGCATCTGCGCGCTCGATGGGAAGGTGTGGGAGCCAGCGATTGCAACCCCGCCGCAACTCGCAATTCGCCTGTTCAATGGCGACCTCGAGACATCAATCGAGCCCGGTGCCGCTCGCCTTCCGCTGGCGATGGGCGTGCTCAAGGAGACCTATCCCGACGCCGACACCTACGATTGGTCAGGGGCGCCAATCTCGATTTACGCCGGCAAGGCTGGCGAAGCATGGCCCTGGCGCCGGGTCTTTCGCGGCAGCGTCCGAGAGTTCGGTCGCGAGGGACAGCTACTCACGCTCCGCGGCGAAGTGGACACCGCACCATTCGCGGCCGACCTTCTGACAGCTTATGAGGGAACCGGCGGCGCGGCTGGCGGTCCGGACCTCAAGGGCAAGCTGAAGCCGCTGATCTTCGGCCACGCGATGAACGTCGAGCCCGTGCTGCTTGACGCCATCGACAACGTCTATCAGTTCTCCGGCTATGGGCCGATCGAGGCTGTGTCGGCGCTATTCGAACGCGGCTCCAACTTCGGGCCGGCCGTCGCCGACTACGCCGACTTCGCAGCGTTGGTCGCCGCTACGATCGAGCCCGGGGATTGGGCCACCTGTCTGGCGGAAGGTCTTGTCAGGCTCGGCGCGCCGGCGCACGGCGTCATCACGGGCGACGTGCGAGGCCATACGGTAGGCGCGACCACGCCGCGCCTGACGGGCGCGATCATTTCGGCAGCGGCGCAGATGGCGGGCGTCGACCCGGCTCTGATCGATGCGGGCACGCTCTCCACGCTCGACGCCGACAAGCCCTTCCCGGTCAATATCGTCATCAGCGAACAGACGAAGTTCATCGACCTGGCGCGCCGGCTCGCGCGGCCGTGCAATCATCAGGCGGGCGTGTCCCTCACGGGGCTGTTCTTCGTCACGAAGGTCGACTTCGCCCCTGCAGCCGTGCTCGGGCTCGATGGACAGGGTGCATCGCTTCCCGAGGTCAAGGAGGTGACCGAGGGAACGACCAGTCCGCCCTATGCCAAGTTCACCCTCGGCGCGAACCGCTGCTGGCGGGTGCAGACGCCCGACGAGATCGCTTTTCAGGCCGAGATCGTGGATCGGGGGCTGTATGAGGCGAGCGCGACGTATCGCGAAGGCAACATCGTATCGAGCCCGGATCGGTCGCGATGGATTTACGTCAATCCAACCGCGGGTAGCGGCAACGCGCCGCCGGTCTGGCCGACCACGAGCAACGCGCACTGGGAGAACATCGAGCCGCCCGCGACGGCCGGCGACCTGACATATGAGGATGGCACGCCGATAGAGGCTCTGAAGCCGGCTGAGCCCGGTGCGACGGAAGGTGCCCCTCCCGGTACTCCCGTTGGCGATCGGCCGGCTGAAGATGTCGTCAACGAGCTCGACCAGCACACGGCGGCCATCGCGACCGCTGAAAGCAATATCTCGCAGGCGCAGGCCGATATTGCCGGCCTGATTACGACGTACGGAGACACAGCCTCCGCCGCGGAGAGCGCCGCTCAGGCATTGGCTGCCGAAACTGCTGCGGAAGCCGCTCGGGACTTGGCTGCGCAGCACGCGGCGAACTCCCAGCTCGCGGAGCAGAACGCCGAGCAAGCCAACACCGATGCGCAAGCCGCCAAGGTTCTGGTCGAGGATGCTGTCGCCGACGCCGTCGCCCAGGCCCAAGCCGCTGCGGGTTCGGCGACCGAGGCCGAAAATTTCACCATCACGGCCGCGGCAAGCGCGGCGAGTGCGACCGAAGCCGCCCAGAAGGCGCTCGCGACGAGCATGCCTGAGCGATACACGACGGGCGACGAGACCAACTTCACAATCAATGAGCAGGGTGACCCGAATACGGTCGCCACAGCGAACGACAACGCCATCCTCACTGGCTGGGGGCCCGTCTATCAGATCAATCGCTCCGCCAACGGAACGTCGCTGTGGGGCCAGAAGAACCTGTTTTCCGCGCTGGCGGGCCGGGTTTACGAGGTTGAGATTGAAGCCGAGGTCACCGCCTTCACCGGCGCGCCGACACTTCGGGGACGTTGGGGGCAGCTTCTTTCGGATTATACTTACGCGTCCGTAGGATCGACCAACGCCAGCGTCACGATAACCGAGACGGGCGCCTACAGTGTCGTATGTAGGGTATCTGACGTGGCCGACGCGTCGATGGGGATCCAGGCCTGGGCACCCGATACGGTGCATCTGCGGCCCAGCGGGGCCATTACTGCCGACGGTTCGAGTTCCGCTACCGTTCAGTTCAAGGTATGCGCGGTCAGAGACATCACTTCTCGGGTTGCGTCGGAGCGTGCCGCAGAAGCCGCTTCCGTCTCCGCGCAAACTGCAAGCACGAAAGCGGACGAGGCATCTGCCTCCGCTCAGAGCGCAAGCGCCGATGCGAACATAGCGACGACGAGGGCTGGCGAAGCTGCAGGCTCCGCCACCGCAGCATCGACCAGCGCGAGTGCCGCCGAGGCGCATAGCGATGCCGCCGGCAATTCGGCATCTTCCGCGCAGCAATCGGCCACGACGGCTACGACCAAAGCTAGTGAGGCGGCCGCGAGCGCGGATGCTGCGGCGACATCAGAGAGCAGCGCCGCCGCGTCGGAAACGGCGGCCGGCGCGAGCGCGAGCGCAGCCCAGGCGGCGCGGACGGGTGCCGAGACCGCGCGAACCGAAGCACAGACGGCGCGTAACGAGGCCGTTACGGCGAAGGAAGACGCCGAAGGCGCGGCGGCCACAGCGACTACCCAAGCCGGCATCTCTGCATCTGCCGCTACCACGGCGCAGAACGCGCTCGACAGCTCAATCACGCAGAGCGGCAACAACGACTTGACCGACGGGCCGGCCGGTTGGGGCATTCAGCTCGACGGGGCCGGCTCGATCGAAAACTATTGGCAAGAGGCCTTCGGGGATCGCGCCGGCGTAGTGCTTAGTCCGGCAAGCAGTCGGAGAGATATTGGACACAAGCGTCGCTACCCGATCGACCCTTCGCGCTCCTACCGAATTTGGGGGATTGTTCGCGCTTTCGGCGCGTCTACGCAGAACCTGATCGGCTGCCGTTCCTTGGACTCGAACGGAAATCCCATCGGCACCAATAGTGGCCTTACCTACGCAAGTACCGGAACAAGCGCCCCCAGCGAGAGCTGGGTCACCGTAGAGCGCATCTTCTCCGGGGAGACGTCGGGTCCTGATGTCGTCGAGCCGGGAAAATTCCGGCAGGGTACGAGGCAAATCAACCTCATCGGCATTCTCAATTACGGAAACGCAGCGGGCGCGCAGACTGCCCTCGACGGCCTGTGGATCGAGGATGTCACCGACAGCTTGGAGGCTGAAGGCTTTGCAAACGCCTCGGCTGACAGCGCGTCAACTGCTGCCGCACAAGCAACTTCAGCGTCACAGTCTGCGCAGGCTGCGAATACCTCGAAGCTCGACGCCGAAACCGCGAGAAGCCAAGCTCAGGGCTTCCGGAATGAGGCCGTATCTGCGCGTGATGAAGCGGCCGGCTCCGCTTCCTCTGCGGCAATATCCGAAGCGATCGTAGCGGAAAGCCGCAAGCGCGCGAACGCCACGTTGGCGGATACTTTTCCCCGTGTACTCGATCCCGCGCTGCTCAACGAAAACCTGGTCACATCTGGCAATCCCTATCAGGTCGCGAGCATCGAACAGACCGCCCCTGCTTGGATCGATGCCAATCGTACGTCGGTGACCCCGCCGGCCGGCCATCCTCAAATCGGTCTGAACGGCCTGCTCCGCTTCGAACAGGGCCGGACCTATCGCCTCTACGCAGATATCGAAATCATCGCCGCTGGCAGCGAAGCTACCGTTCGCACCGCATTCTACGGTCGCATGCTCGGCGCGTCGTTTGAGGCCCTGGGCAATATTGCACTCCAGAGCCAAGCGTTCATCGACCTGGCGCAAGGCCAGCGCGGCGTCATCGATTATGAATACACCCGCGGCGCCGCAGTAGAGCCTTCGGTGGTTTGGTGGCGCCCCGGCCTGCTCATCAATCGCCTTCCGAGCGTCTCCGGCAACCCTGGCGCGCAGACGACACTCCACGCGCTATGGGCGCAGGACATCACCGAAAGCAAGAAGGCTGAAAGCTCGGCGATCGCCGCGGCCAGCAGCGCGTCTACGGCAACCACGAAGGCTAGTGAGGCAGAGGGCTACGCGGCCACCGCCACCCAACAGGCCGGTCTATCGGTAGCAGCAAAGAACGATGCGCAGACCGCGGCCGGCGTCGCCGAGGGCCACGCAGCCAGTGCCGATGCGGATGCGGCGTCGGCCGCTTCCTCGGCGTCCCTCTCGGCCGCATATTCGAAGCGCGGCCCGGGTGACTCGTTCAACGGCGATCTGATCTCGGCGACCGGGTGGTATATCACTTCGACGCAAAGCGCGCCGGCGCCATCGAGCATGTTCACCGTGTCCGGCTCGGGGCGCACCATCTTCCTTTCGAATGCCGGCGCGCGCGCGAACCTTTACGGTGAGCGGATGGAAGTCGACACGGCGCGCAAGTATCGCACGGTCGCCAGTGTCGCGAATGCAACGGCGGGAAGCTCCCGTGTCTACATAGGCTTCGCTTGCTACGACGCAGCCGGCAACCTCCTGCCCGGCAACGGCGGCACGTTCAATTACACCGTCAATCAGGTTATCAGCAGTTCGTCGTCCTATGCCGACTTCTTCAGCGAACCCATTACTGGCGAGGGTAGCTCCAGCGCCCTGACGTTCCCGGTCGGCACGAAAACCGTCGCGCCTCTGGCCTTCCTCAACTATGAGAATGCGGCCGGCGTCCGCACGGCACTCGACAAGCTCTACATCGAGGACATCACTGGCCAAGTGGCCGCGGAAGCTGCGGCCGATATCGCCGAAACGCAAGCGACGACGGCAACAAATCAAGCCGCCGCGGCGTCTGCCGATCGCCAGCTTACTGCTCAGTATCGACAGGACGCTCTCGGCGCGCGCGATACCGCGACCACCCAAGCGGGAATTGCACAGAGCAACGCAACCGTAGCAACGGCGCAAGCGGCGGCTGCGCAGCAGAGCGCGAGCCTCGCCGCCAGTGTGGGACAGGGCTTCCTTGATCCCAATGCCGGGTTCGATGACTATCCCAACGCGAGCGTTGGCCAGCTTCCGGCTGGGTGGATAAACTGGTCCGGCTCCGCGTCGATGTATCGCGAGCCCGACGGTTTGGGCGGCTATGGCGTGCGGATGCCTGCGGCGGCTGGCGCCAGCGCGGGTCTTCGCACAGTATCGCCATCTCAAAGCACGGTATCGCCTGGCGACTGGTTCGTTCTGCGCGGGGAATTGAGGCTCAACAGCGGGACGCTTCAGGGTGTCGGCATCTACTTCCCGATCGTCGATATCAACGGCGCCATCGTGCTTTCGAGCTTGCGGCTCTCGTTCGCCGACGAGTTTGGCAACGGGGCTGCCGGCAGGACATATCGGCTCACGAAACTTGTCCAGATCCCGCCGGCCACGACAGCCGCGCATCGGCATATCGTCTATGCAATGGGCCACTGGCCCACGATCGGATCGGTTGCCGCCGCCAACGACGTGACTTGGCTGAAGTGCGGCGCGACGCCTGCGACACAAGAGGAGATCGATACAGGGACTGTCCTGCCCACTCTCGAGGCGACGGTGTCGAGCCAAGGGCAAGTGCTCCAGGACCTCGATACGTCGTTCGCCAGCCTCGAGAACACGGTGCAGGCGCAGGGCGCTACGGTCACGCAGCACTCGAGCGCGATCGCCCAGACACAGGGCGACGTAACGACCCTGTTCGGCAAAGTTGGCGTCACGATCGATATCGACGGCTATCAGGTCGGTTGGGAGCAGAATAACGACGGGGACTTCGGTTCGACCAAGTTTCGAACGGACTACTTCGAGGTCTCGAGCCCGGGCGGCGGACCCGGCCTTACGTGGACGAAAGATGCGAACAACCGGCCTACGCTCAAGGTCGACGATGGCGCCGGCAGCACTGTCGAGATCGGGTGGTGCCCGTGACGTGGGGCATTCGGGTCAAGGACCCGACCAGGACGTTGCTCGATAGCAGCTTCGAGACCGTGCACCTGATCGACGAGCTCGCGATCACCGCGCCCGGCGCGGAGCAGACGTTGTCGATCCCGCTCGAGGCCGGGGAGATCGGCTGGGCCCATGTCGTCCGTGCGAGCACGACACTGTTCGGATGGGCCAATGTGGTCGGCTCGACGCTGCGATACCGCGTCGTGCTCGGCGAAGGCGCCAGCGCGTCGGGCACGGTCTACATAGTCTATGGCAGCTTCAAGCCATGAGCTGGGGCATACGCTGCCGATCGGCCTCCGGGCGCTGGCAGATCAACAGCGATGATGACTTCGCATGCATGCAACTTGCGCAGAAGGGCCAGGTCACGTGCGGCACGAACATCGGGACCAACCTCGGGCAGTGGGGCGGGACCATCCGCACCGGGTCGATCAACTACACGGGCGGACAGTCTCCTATCTGCGTCCTGCGCTTCCCCACGGTGCAAACGACGTCGGCATGCGGACTGCTACGCCAGACGTTCAACGGTGCGGGTAGCTGGACGTTCAAGCCGGTGGTCGCGTGCGGCGACAACGCAACGCTGAACGGCACGCTCGACTACTTCATCTTCGATCGTCCGCGGCCGAAGTCCGGGTTTTGGGGGACCCGCGTCAAGCGGAACGGTGCGCTGCTCTATTCGAGCCATCAGCCGCTGATGCGTGTGGTCGATGACATGGCGGTAGGCCCCGGAGCCTACTCCGGTACGGCCGGGCGGTCATATGCCGCTGCTGTCACCGCGAAGTTCGAGTCGAACGCCGACGTTGAGCAACTGACCGACATGACCTGGCAGACGCATTGGTCGTCCCGCCTCGTCGGCGGCCGAAACACCTCGGGAGGGTTCCAGATAGTCGAAGAGCTTTTCGCCGACGGACAGGAAGATGGCGCGTTCGATCCCGGCGCCTGCGTTACCGATACGGGCGACAGTTATTGGCGGGACCCGCAAGGCGGCCTCTACTTCCTTGGCCAAGTGCTCGTTGTGGACGTGACGGACCTATGATTGTCGTCGGTTCCTACGCCGCATACCTGCGCGGCGACCTGCCGGCGTGGCGGGCGGGTCGTCACTTCGACGTCGATGTCTGGGGGACGCGGGACGAATGCGCGCGCGTCATTGATCGTCTCGACCGCCCCGCCGTCTGGCACCGCGGCGAGCGAACGGCGATCGCGCGAAGTGCGCTCCGGATCGACTTCGATCACGAGGACGCGGAGTATCGCAGGGCCATGCCCGTCCTCGAAAGCTCGGTGAGTGTGTTCGGTGTCGAAGCGCAGATCATAACTCTACCCGGTCAGCGGGCGATCAGTCTCGCGATGCAGTCGACCCACTGGGCCCGTGAGAAGCACGCGCTCGACCTGAAGGTGTGGGGCGAGGAGCCCCGCGACGAGCGTCTCTTCGACCTCGCTAGAGCATATCTGAATTCGAAACCCGTCACCTGAAAGGAGCATCGATGTGTCCGAGGAAGTGCAACCCTTGACGCCGGAAGAGGAGGCGCAGCTCGCCTGGCTGCAGTATCGGCAGGCGATGACCAACTGGCAGGCGGGCGAGGATGCACGCGTAGCGGAACTCGCAGAGCTGGCGCCGGTGATCACCGCCCTCGGCGACGC
>Ga0307405_10000557_pt1 | contig 14181 bp, 11 predicted proteins | sample 322Cmetagenome_2_FD_203311 | JGI IMG/M metagenome (GOLD analysis project Ga0307405, IMG submission 203311) | Maize rhizosphere microbial communities from greenhouse at UC Davis, California, United States - 322HYB-C-1 | ecosystem: Host-associated > Plants > Roots > Rhizosphere > Soil | place...
GCGCAATCCTTCCCCACTGCGCGTCGTTCAACTCGTATCGCTTGGTCGCCATCATCCGCTCCGTGCCCAAACACGGAACCCCATGAATCAGACATTATCCCATTTGGGAATCCTGAATGTCGATCCGGCCTAGTTATTATTAACCAAGGCATCCAACGTGTACAGTGGTACCACCGTGGAAGAGATGATCGTCAGGAATTTTTGAAGATCAGCCAACGGAGCATTGGAGACATACAAGACATCCTTGTCCCGTATTGGAAAGCTCTGCGCAGCGAAGAATGTTTCAGGACTTTTCAGATCGATCCTGTAAATTACAGGGATTTTTCCTTCCGGCGTCGTTTTGACCACGCTGTCGGCAGAATAGCCAAGCGCCGCGCGATCCTCAAATCTGAAAATGAATACGCCCTTGGCATCGGCGCGCTGGTCTTGCAGACCCCCAATCCGGCCTAACGCTTGAGCCAGGGAAAGTCCAGTACCCTCAAACGGTATCTCTTCATTACGCCCGGTGGCCCCCAGAGCCGTGAACGCATAAGGCTGAAAAAGGACTGTTACGACATCGTCCGGCTGCAGCCGAATGTTCTGCCTTGGGTCTCTGATCACGGCTTCCAATGGCAGGGACTCCACCACACGGCCACGAGTGATCTGAACGGTCATTTTCCCTACGGCCTGCTTGACCCCTCCGGCGCTTGCCAGTGCGTCCAGCAGACGTTCTCCCTTGGGCGTAAGCGGCATGCGTGTACTGTTCGCGACATCGCCGACAACCGTAACATTAGATGCGGCATTGCCTGCCATGCGAACAATGACTTGGGGCTGATTGGCCTTTCTAGCAAGCCGCATTCTTATGTCTTCGGCAATGGCCTGGAGTGTTTTACCTTCGGCTCGGATGCCACCCACGAACGGAATCTGGATCACGCCATTGTTATCGACCACCTGTGTCGGCAACGATGTGCCGCGTGCGATTGATGTAGACGATGTGGCCAGCCGCGTGTCGGCTCCCGCTGATCCGAACAAAGCGGCCGGCGGGGCCTCCCAGATCGATATGTCAAGCACATCGCCAAGACCTACTACCGTGCCTATGGGATAGCCCTCTCCGAGGCTCTCAGAAAATAGCGATGTCTTCGTCCTGGTGATCAATTGCCTCGCGACGGTATCCGAAACGTCAACAACCCGTATTTGGGATTCAGCAATTGCATGGTCCTTCGCACCGGTCACAGCGCGCGAAGAAGGGCCTGTGGAAGACATCATTGTGCAGCCGCCAAGCGACAAGGCCGCCAGGATGCCCAGCGCGATCTTTCCGACATGGCAGGAGGAGGGCCGACCTTTCGGAACCGCGAAATTCTCATTCATAATATCTGATACCCCAACCGCGCTTGATCCCGAAACTACTCGCGCTCTACTACTCAGCCATGAGACTTGTCATCAACCATAAGGGGCGTGACGACCACCGCAATAGCGGTTCCAAAAATAGCGACCGACGAAGCGCCACGCCGCAGGACGCAGAGCATGATTTCGCAGAAGTTCAGCAATAAACTGTTTTCTCAATGCGCTGATTACGTCTGAGTCCCGGTTCAGCGTTCCGGCTATGAGATCGCAAAGCTCACGAAGACCAAGCAAGCCTGATTCCAACTCATCACAAATACTGGCAAGTTTTTCAGCACCGACAATATCCAACATATTGAATACGCCGTGAAAACCAAATGTTTCCTCCGCCGGCTGGCTGCGCTCAAACGAGAAGCGGCAGGCTAGCGCTTCGGGCGCGAATTTGATCGCATATTTTTGTTCGAGCAGAGAACGGTTGATATGGCAAATACTGATATCTTCCGGATGACCGGGTTGAAACTCAGGATCACGGCAGGCTTCCAGCAACCGTTTTGAGCGTAGCGAGAACCCCCCATTTCCTACGGAAACAGGAGCTTTGAACTGCGGCCAGCAGGCGCCGATATAATCATATTTGATGAAATCACTGGACCAATGTGCCGCATTCAGGACGTAACCGTCCCATTGGACCAGAAGGACGAAGGAAGTCTGTATCACCTCCGGCAGGCGGGTCTGCACGTAAAGCGAATATGCCTCACGGCTATCGATTTCACCCGTCACCTTAATGCGAAGATTTTCCGGTACCGGAAAATCTGGTTCCTCATGGGTGATCAGCAAGGCGTCAGCGAAATCGATCTGCTCCATCGATAGAGATAATGCGCGAACGGTCGGCTTAACCGCTCGGCTTGTCACTGCACAGATCGTCACATCCGGGAGAGAAATATGCGGCGACGCTGACATGCTTGCCGACTTCGCTAGAACGCCGGTGACGCCAAATGCCGTTTCAATTCATTGGCAGCGCACATGATATGGTATAGGCTGCTGACACGTGCCGGCTCAAATATCGGCTTGCCGCCGGTATCTATATGCTCCCACCAGGACCCAGCGACAGGATGTTCAAAGAATTTCATCAGACCGCTTATCGCCTCCTCAAGCCATAACTCGACCTTCGTCCGTTCGTCAGCATCCTCCGTGATTGCTATCAGTGCAATCAGTGCCTTGATACGCTCTGTCTGTGGCCAGAGACGCATGCGACGGTCGCGAACCACAAGGTCGGGACCAAGCTCGTTCAGGTACAAATTGTGACGCCTATCCTTGCCGGGCCCCTCAGCGATCATGATTAGCTTTTTTGCGGCTGCAAGCGCATCTGGACGATTGCGCAAACATCCCCAGCGGATCAGCAGCCAGGCCCATTCGGCCTGATGGCCTGGTTCCACCACATCGTCGGGATGCTCCAAGACGGGCCGCCACTCGCCATCGAAAAATTCATGCAGGGCGCCATGTGGCGCACATAGGAAGCGAGAGAGGCAAAGTTCGACGATTTCATCCGCGAGGTCCTGCCACTGCGAGTCCGCGCTTATGCCCTCCCATGCCAGGGAAGCTTCAAGTATATGCATATGAGGGTTGGCTTTCAGCGGAAGTGTCCGGGGATTTGCCTCCTCAAAGCCTGCCACGGGATGCTTCCATCCCTCGATCATACGATTGCGCAAAATGCGGGCTTTTGCGTGCAGCTTGTCTGCGTCCTCACCGATCGATGCCGCGGCGGCAAGGCCGAACAGGACGAATGCTTGATCATAAAGATCGAAATCGTTTCGCATGACTGTACCGGCGCCATCGACCACCGGAATAATGGTTTCATCGCTTGAGAAGTGATAAGAAAACAGCGAGTTCAAACCGTGACGCATGATGGTCCGGGCGTCACCCTCCCATCCAAGTGCCTCGGCGGTCGCGAAAACATAAATCTGTCGACCCACCACACGTGCGCGCCGCGGGTCGTCGATCATTGTGCCATCGGGCATCATGCGCTCGAAAAAGCCGCCTTGCGCATGATCCAGATCACGAGCGGCCCATAGCGGCAGGGCGGTCTTGCTCACCCAGGTGAGAAAGGAGGTCGCAACTGTTTGGCTTGTTTGGCTCATTTACCGGCTTCCCTATTCTTTATGTCAAGCAAGCATGATTGAGCGAACGTCTCCAGATTTCCGCCGCCGTATAAAAACCCTGGAATGCCGGCCGCCTCCGCAGCTTCGATGTCCCAGCTCTTGTCACCTATCATCAGGCTGCCGCTTCGATCCACCGGCCATTTTTTCATAAGGTCCAACAACATCCCGGGGCCAGGCTTCCGCCAACTCGAGTGTTGCCGTAACGAAGGAACAATGGCGTCAGGATGATAGGGGCAAAATCTTTCATCATCGATCCGCGCACCAACCATGGCGAGTTCTTCCCGGACATGATCCCGCAGACGCCAATAGTCCTCTTCTGTGTATTTTCCTTTCGCGATACCGGCCTGGTTGGTGACTACGAAGACATAATATCCGCATGCATTGAAGCTCTTGATGGCCTCGCGCGCACCATCGATCCACTGGAACCTTTCGGGTGTCCCGACATGGCCGTGATCAACGTTCAGCACTCCGTCGCGATCGAGAAAGAGCGCCGGGCGGTAGCGATGCTCCACAAGCTGTTGCTGCGCGCTTTGATAGGCTTCCTCAATGCCGATATCGATGAAGAAGCCGTCACTGGCTATTCCGCGCAACCGTCCCGCCGTGGCCAGATCCGGCAGGACATCCTGCTCGAGCGAGCAGCGCGCGGGCATCTTTTCCACTATGGAACGCCTGAGCAGATAGACCCCGCCATTGATCAGCACAGGGCCGTTGACATGCAGCTTCTCACCAAAGGAGGTCACCACGTCCTTCTCCAAGGTGACGACACCATATCTGTCTGCGTTCGGAATTTCTCGCAGGCCCAACACACCGGCGGCGGCAGAATTCCGCCTCGCTTGAGCAGCCAGCAGATGCAGGGGAAGATCGAAAAAGGAGTCGCCATTCAGAAGAAAGAACTCTTCATCAAGCAAATGTAGCGCGTGCCTTACGGCCCCCCCTGTACCCGCAAGGTCCGGTTCTATCGACACTTCGACTGTGAGTTCGATACCCAGCTTTTCCGCAACGGTGGACGCAAAAGCACCGATCTGGTCCGCGAAATGCGCGGCGAGCAGGACAAAGCGTCGGATTCCGGAACGGGCGACCTCCTGCATCAAGATTTGCAAGAATGGGACATCGCCGACGGGCAACAACGGCTTTGGCGTGGATCGCGTACGCTCGCCCAGCCGTGTGCCGAGGCCGCCGCAAAGAATCACCGCCTGACGTGGCATTGCATTATCCGTGTTGTCCTGATCGGGTGGATACCGGTTTTACCCAAACTGCCAAGTTTCGCAGCCTCGGTTGGTGAATTTAGCCGGGCTCGCCTGTCCACCGGCGGCATTCAGCGCGGATATTAGACGAAACCGATTTTCCGGATATACAAGGAAGAACATGAACCCTCCGCCACCGGCGCCGGATACTTTTCCAGCCAGCGCACCATTACCAAGCGCTACCTCATAGAGATTTTCCAGCGTTGACGTTGATATGGCCTTTGCCGTTGCCTGCTTGGCTTTCCAGGAATGGCTGAGAATTTCGGCCATTTTCCCGATATTGCCTACAAGCAGGGCCCGCTTCATTTCCGTCGCATCATTTTTGAGCTGATGCAAAGCCTCGATCGTCTTCGCATTTTTTGATGTCATGGCAGAAGTTTGCTGGTCGATGATCTCAGCTGAACTGCGCGACGCGCCGGAAAAGCATATGACTACTGAACTCTCCAATTCGCGAACGACGTCCGTGCTCGCTCGGAGCGGATTCACGATCACCCGATCCTGGGCCAGGAACTCGATAAAATTGATCCCTCCAAATGCCGCAGCATATTGATCCTGGCGGCCGCCAGAAAGCCCGAGATCGATACGTTCTATCTCGAACGCGAGATGCGCAACATCATATTGGCCAAGCGGGGCGCCCAACGCTGTGCGCATGGCATCGACCATCGCCACAACCAAGGCGGATGACGATCCCAGGCCTGAGCCGGCCGGGGCATCCACGGTGGTTTTCAGAGTCATGGGCACCGAACGCCCATCATTGAAGTCGTTGATCATCCGCTGATAGACGCCCTGGTGTAGCATCAGTCGCGATTGTCGCGCCTCACCGGGGCGCAGTTGCTCACCGACGTCCAGGTCGTCCGCTTCGAAGATCACTCGGCCATCGTCACGCGGCGTGATGGATGCAAATGCGTATCGATCGATGGTGACGTTGAGGATCGCTCCGCCATATTCATCGCAATATGGTGAAAGGTCTGTACCGCCACCCGCCAAACCCAGGCGAAGAGGGGCGCGTGCGCGTGTCTTATGCAGCAACATCCACTTCCCTTCGATGCGTCATGGTAGGCCGCAATTAGCGAGGCATGACCGCAGCTTCAATTGCTTCGTGAACCAAATCTGTGGATTAGAGCCGAATGGCGAGACCGGGGCGTCGCAAGTCGAAATTCTCGGAATAATAACGATCATTGTCCAAGATGTGCCCCCATCGTTTCCGCATGTAATCATGCTCCCGCCTAAACCGGGAATCGGATGCGGTCATGCTGTCTGGTCGGCGCGTCGCTGACTCGTGGTGGACAAGCCGGGCTTCCGGTAGCCAGATGTTGCGTAGACCCAAGTCCATGGCGCGCAAGCACAGGTCGATATCATTGAACGCTACGGGTAAATGTTCGGAATCGAAGCCGCCCAACTGCTCAAAGATTGTAGCCCTCACAAAAAGGCATGCTCCCGTCACGGCGGAAACGTTCCGTTGGCACACCAAAGCCAGATTGGGGTTTGTGTCCGACGGAAAAATGCCGCTTTGAGCATGTGCTGCAACGCCGCCGATACCTAGGCTGATCCCGTCATGTTGCACGGCGCCATGGGGATAAAGCAGCATTGCGCCCGCACATCCGATATCATCCCGCAAGGCTGCGCCCGCGAGGTGCTCGATCCAGTCTGAAGACATGACTTCCACGTCATTGTTCAAAAATCCCAGCACTGAGCCCTTGGCAGCCCGCGCTGCCCGGTTGTTCATGTCTGAAAAGTTGAAGGGGCCACTATAGAATTGAACGCGAATATTGTCGTGCTGGGAAATCTCGATAAGCCAATCGAGCGTTTTCTGTTCCCGTGATTCATGGTCAATGATCAGTATCTCAAAGGATGGCCAACTGCTTATCTTCAATATGGAATCTACCGCTTGCGACAGCAGATCCACCTTGTCCTTGGTGGGAATGATGAGGCTTACAAGTGGCCAGGACATATCTGGCAACGTCGTATGACGGGCGCCATCGCGACGCCCCTCCTGGTCGAGCCGACGATCGCCCGTGTCGCAATCCCAAGCTTCGGGCAACGCATGCGCCAGAACTCGGGGAACATGACCTACTCCGGCTTCCCCGATTTTCTCCGCCACATGCCGCACGATATTCCCTCGCGCGGAGGTCCATTTCTCTGCCAGCCCGGGTAAAGCCGGTCTGAGAACACGCCCGGCGATCGCGATAGCCGGGCCGAGATAATCTTCGACCTGCACACGATCAAGCGAGAAACCCAGCTGGAAGTGAGGGTTGAAACGCCGTCCGGTAACATCGATCCAGTCGTGATCGCCGTAGAGCATCTCCAGTGTTGGTGAACCATCGATCCTCGCGCGCAGCTCTGCGACCGCTTGCGGATGCAAGCGATATCCCGGCTCAACGAGGAGAACCCAGGCTGAGGGATGCTGATCGAGCAGGGAGTTCAGCTCTGTTGACGAAAGCTCTGCGTCGGCCGGGGAGTGCGAGGCGCAAATCGCGCAAAATTGGCTGTTGATGATCCCGGCGCGTTCCGGGTCGTCGAGGCTGAGAAGAATGAACGGAGTAACGCCCGATCTTTCCCGCGAAGTCAGTGCCTCATTGCGCAGGATCCATTCGTCATAGATCGAATGTATTGTGGTACACTGAGGAAAGCTGAACATGTCGCGCCAACGCAGATAGCGCCTGAAGACGCGGTCCGGATGGTTGGGGCCTGGACGGCCGTTCTTGAGGTAATGGCGCGCCAGGGCGAAGGCTTCAGCGATCCGACGCCCCAAAAGGGTGAAAGCGGATAGGGGCGTGAAGCAGATTTCAATCGGTTGAGGGGCGGTTTCGGTACCCGCGTACGTGATTTGAACCATGCGCACGTGTTTGAATAGCCGCACAACTGCCGATTTGGTGCTGCCCGTCTGCCAGACGCCGACGCTATGATGTTCGGATGTCCCGCGTCCAATGTCCAGCCGCAACCGGAGATCCTTCGCATCCGTAGGCCCACCCTGAACCGTTATCGTGTACCAACCGCGACTGATGTTGGTCTCGATCAGATCTCCGATGGCGGCTGCGAACCGGATCGGCCGCATTTCAGAGTGCGCTATCGTCCGTGAAGGGCGGCAGTCCCTCGTTATTCCGCTTGAGCGTCTGAAGGTCGTTTCGGTGTTGATTCAGATGTATCAACACCTCACGCTCGGGCTGCGAAGTCGTGTGCTGCCAGCGCCCGCCAGAGTTGATCTCAGTTTCTGGCCGTTTACGTATGATAAACTCGATTCCGCACTCTCCGACCGGACTTAGCGTCTGGTCATAGCGCGGCAAGTCAAAGCGATAAGTTGCGTTGAGCTGCTCGAGGCGCACCAGCTCCGCCGCGTCCCCAAGTCCGCGAATAAGATCGACGAGATTCAAGGACTTTTCGCTCCAGGACCGCAGCTTGAAGATCGTGAACGTCCATTTGTGGTCACGGTTGAAGGTACTCGGAAACACGCCCTGTTCGTATAGATCCTCATCGGGAACCGTAATGATCAGATATCCACCAGGGCGAACCACCCGCAGCCAATTGGAAAGGCCCTCGGCTGGATTGACGAGATGTTCCAGACAATGGCTCGAATGAACGAAATCCAGCGTCTCATCTGCGACAGATGTGAGGAACTGCGCATCGCCGTCTTCCCAATCCCAAGTCCGAACGGACTCCATACGGCAGAACAGTTCGCGATACAGGATGAGAGGGTCGGGCTTACCGCCGATGTCGAGACCATGACCCTTGAAATAGCGGCTGGTGAAATTTACGTCCGCAAGCCGTCGGGCAATCGATTTGCTGCACTCTTTCATCTGCTAGATTTTCCCTGTCATTACCTTAATGTCGATGTCTCAGCCTACCATGCATCACGTCGTTTTGCCGCAGCACTGAAAATGGCCCGCGTCAACGGTGGCCGTTCGATGTCCCTGTCTCGTCCGATCGAAGGCCGGCTGCATCACGCCCACGGGGCCGTGCGGTTCGGAAGCGCTGCAGCATGTTCACTCCGGCCCGGAGCGGTCTTTGAGATCGGCGAAATGCTCTCGGAAGCGGCCAAAGAGATTGAGCATCCGGTCGCATATTTCAACCGGATCGAAATCCGCCTCCCTGGCATGAGCATCGCCAAGCAGAGCCTTGTGCGGCAACTGCACGGGATCCCAACCGTCACTGGGGACAGCGCGGGCCAAGCTCTGTCTGTATGACGTATCCGCTGGAAATACAGGCATCGTCGGGTGATCAAGGAGAAATTGCCACATTATGGCATCCACCTCCTTGGATGAAAAGTTCTTCAGGAAAATATTATATATTTGTAGTGTTAGAATATCCAACGAGAAATTTTCTTGATCATTCAGTTTTGTAGAAAATCCTAATATTTTCTTCAAGAACTTTGGAACAAGATTGTCGCGAAGTTTATCATAATCAAGAACGATTTTATCGTTGACTGCTGATCTGTCCCATATTTTAAGTACAGACTCCGGGTTATTTGGAATATTATTCACATATTCCAATTCAGAGCAGCTCGGCGAGTAGCGAAGGTGGTGTTTGAAATTGGATAACAGATATTCTTCTCTATTTCTCAAAATAGCCACATAGGAAATCTTGGAAAAATATCGTCGCATAATTGACAATAATTTGAGAACATTTTCTTCATCGAGCGTCCAAAATTCCTCACCGGAAAGAAATATTCTGGAAGCGCCGTGATCAGCCGCCGCTTTGGCTATAGACTTGATGGCTTTCCTGACCTGGCTTTCGCGTCCCTCCCGACACCAGTGAGCCAGTTCCGATTGCTGATCCGGGTAGTTTGGAAACAGATCCTTCGGATAATAGATGCCTTGTGCGAGCAAGGCGCGCCACTCTCGCACACATGCCATCTGGATTGCGGTGGATCCGGTTTTGTGAGCCCCGATATGGATGACAAGTGCGGGCTTGGGCCGAGCCGTCTGGGTTTTTTGTCTTTCCATCTTTATGCGGCGCGGGCTTTCGTATCGCTCCCATGAAGTATTTCGCGAATGCGATCTGCATAGGCGAGCCCTCGTGCCAGGAAGCTAAACTCGGCTGCCATCAAGGTCTTCGCCTGCCGGCCCTTCTCGATGCCGAGCTGCGGATCATCGACCAACTGGACCATGATGTCTGCTGCGGCGCCCGAATCGGCATCGGCCCATTGTTGATCCTGCCAGTGGGGATATTCGCCAGGCTGCACGGGGATCATGTTATAAGGTACGATGAAGGCGGTCTCTTCGTTGCAGAAATCCATATTTCCCGAATAGCCGGTCGCCAAAACGGGCTTCGCAAGAACCATCGCTTCAGACATGCCCCGGCCAAAACCCTCGGATCGGTGCAAAGACAGGTAGCAGTCGATATGACCCATCAGTGCCTTCATCTCTAAATCGGCCAGCGTGTCGTCAATGATCGTCACGCGATCCTTGAAGTCCCCAACATAAGCAAGAAACGCCTCCATCCGCTCTGGCTTCGCGCTGGAGTTGTTCACTTTGACCACGAGATTCGCATCGGCGTTTGGCCGCTCATTGACGAGCTGCATGAATGCATCGAGCGCCGCATAGGGGTTCTTGCGTTCTATGTAAGACAAAAAGTCGAAGCTGAAAAAGAAACAATAAGCGGACTCTCGAATTCCAAAATATTTCCGCGACAAGAGTGCTCGTTTTCCGATCTCGCAAGCCAATGGCATGTGAACGACCGGGACATTGACCGATTTTCTGATGCTCTCTTCAATAAATTTTGAAGGAGCCCATACTTCGTCGAACTGGTTTAATATTTCAGCCCATTCACGGGGATAGATTGACAACTCCCATGCGGGATAGATGACGTTTTTGGCACCGGAGGCCTTGAGGTTACGCTGGGACAACACTCCGAATGCCGACTCCACCTCGTCGCCATTGATACAAAAGATGTTCAAGCCGTCCGATAAATTTGGGGTTATGGCTGTCCGATATTCGCTCATGAGTTGTTGGTCGGCGTCCGGCGCTGGACCGTATATATCGACGATAGCTGGGGACTCGCCTGCCTCGACAAGCGCACGATACACCGAACGAACATGCTCGCCCATGCCGATCGGCGCTGATGGATGGCCGACAATAGCGATGTGCGGCTTGGCCGTCGCGCGCTTAAAGCTCTTCAAAAGTCTGCCTCCCCAACAGTGCCGCATCCTGAGCATTCTTCACGGCTTCCAAATAGGCGTGGCCAAAATGAATGTCGGGTTCGAGATAGCTACCTTCGCACCATTCGTTCCAGGCGTTGATGAAAACAATACGCTCGTCCCCAAAATTTTGCTCGCGCGTACGTCGATAGGTCCATTCGAGCCAAGCCTGAAACGCACCGGGCGTTGCCCGCTGCAAAACAAGGCTGGCGTTGGGATGGCGAGGCGTTGTATCCCAACCAACTAGCACAGAACGCAACCTTTTAAATCCTGGCTCCACACGCGTCATGAAAGCGTTGGCAAGCTCGCGATAGTCATGAGCGTTCCCGCTCCAGTCCGGATTTGTGCGGCGAACCGGCATAGGTGCATCGTGAACCATCCCGTGGGCAGGAAACTCAACCGTAAGATCCGCGCCATACTTTTCTGGGGGCTGTGGACTGGCCGACAGCTCGAACGATTCGACCAGGGCGATGACCACGTCATGACCTGCTCGGCGCCATACATTCCTGCAAGTATCGAAGAACCGCTTTGAATTCGGAATTTCCTGTGCTCGATAGATCAAGAACAGGGGGCGACCATTGATGCGGATATAGTGCCCCATATCAAAGTAAGGCAAAATATCGCTAGCAAAGGCCAGAGCGTCTGAATCCCCATATTCCTGCTTCAGCAGAATATCCTGAGATTGCCCATCCCATCGGCGGGTCCAGTTTTCATTGGCCCAGCATAGGCAGAAGGGCAAATCCGGCCGGCCGGTCTTGAGCATGCGCTCAAGGGGCATTTCCAGGATTTTCTTTCCGGCGAACCAATAGTAATAATAACAAAAGCCTGTAACGCCGTAACGCCGCGCCAGGGCCGCCTGTTGCTCAAGCACCTCTTCGACACGCAAATCGTAATAGCCCAAATCGGCAGGAACCCGCGGTTGCCGGTGTCCGGCAAAATTTGGAGAGGCCTTGCCCAAATTACGCCATTCGGTGAAGCCCTTGCCCCACCAGCGATCATTCTCTGGAACGGGGTGATATTGCGGCAGATAGAATGCGATCGTCCGGATATCGAAGTGCAGCAGCGGCTTAGACCAGCGGCGGATAAGGGTCGCTCTGTTCTTGGCAATGAGTTGGCGCTTTGTCCAGGAGCTTTCAGCAGCGGAAGCGTCTTTATTGCTGTCGTTTGTGGTTTTGCTGAGGTGATGCGCGATGACCGCCGAGGGCTCGTAGACGATGTTCAAACCGCGCTGGCGCAATTTCAGCGAAAGATCCGCGTCCTCGCAATAAGCGGGAGCGTAGGCGTCATCGAAGCCACCGACCGCAAGGAACAGCTCCTTTCGGACAAGGAGTGCTGCTCCAGAAATATGCTCGACATTCCTGCGGTACTGAAAGCGCGGTGTATCCGCAGCAAAGCCAAAACCCATCAATTGCGCCGTTCCGTCGGGGTTCAGCAGTGCGCCTGCTTCCTGCAAGGAACCGTCGAACGAGAGAATTTTCGGTCCGACCGCTCCAGCAAGTTGCTCTTCTTCCATGGTGGCAAGAAGGCTGGCCAAGCAGTCTGGAGCAATTTGCGCGTCATTGTTCAGAAAAAAGATGAACTCGCCTGTAGCAGCCCGCGCTGCGGCATTACATGCAGGTCCAAAGCCGATATTATTCTCAAAATGAATAACGCTTATATCAGGATGTTTGGGAAGTTGTTTGAAGAAGGGTTCATGTGAACCATTATCTACGACTATGATTTCCAATGCGCTTTCATGCGCGCATCGAAATACCGTCAACAGGCATTCGGCTGTAATAATCGATTGATTCCAGCAAGGGATAACTATGCTTATCCTAGCATTTTGCGTAGAGGGCAGCCGACATTTGGAAATCTCCCCGAACAGATCTGTTCCGCTCAGAGTTACTGTAAAATCCACGCTTTGAATGTCGCCGCCACGCTTTTCGAGTGTTTCCAACTCGCGCAAGGAAACAATATTATATCCCTCCCACGCATTTGGAGCCGAGGAATTTCCCGGATGTGCGGAACTCAAGCGGGAGCCTGCATAGTCGCGCCGTTCTGCATTCCCGTTTCTCAAAAAATGAAAAAACGGATTTATCCCTGCGGCGCGGACATCATTGTGGGATTGAAGATAGTCGATCGTCGAGAAACTTGAGCATGGATCGAGACCAATGCGCCAGCCGATCGTATGGTAATGCGCGGCTGGATCTATAACGCCGAAATCCATGTGCGGTATCTGCTTGGCGTAGAACTCCACATCAATGTGGCGACGGACTAGCTCTATCTCCGCTTGCAAATCGCCTTCACTGCCATGGATCGCGCTTGCCGGTTCGTCCGGGACGTCGATTGCGACACGCATTTCGCGCTCCACGGCCGAAGCACGCGCAGCGCGGCCTTCCGCACGGCCATATTTAATATAGTGCAGGAACGGATCGGTATTCGCCGCCCTGACATCCGGATTGGCACTGACATAGGCCGATGTGGAAAACCAGCCACAGGGATCCAGCCCCAGCCGCCAGCCATGACGATGATAGTGTTCCACAGGACGGGTGCCGTCCGGTACCGCCCCCCCAAGCTGCTGGCTGTAGAAATAGGAATCAAAGCCGCCGTCAAGAAGCAGAGCTAGATCCAGGTCCTTCCGTCCCGATTTACGCGAAAACTGAGCTTTTGCAGCCGTTAAGATCGACAATCTGCTCACTTCGTCCCCCATGCTCGATCACCGGATCGCGCACAACCAGCATGCTTATCAACAGACCGAATGAATCTGCGCGTTGCTTTTAGTAACGCCCTCAGGGTTTGCAACCCTACCGGGTACGCCTCGAGGCTGCGCATAATATGGCCGGTGGACGGGGGGATGTTCACGAACCGCGTTGGCGGGAGATTGTTGGCGCTCGGGCGTACTCGTTTTAGGAGAGGACGGGAATTGCTTTCCATAAAGGAAGAAAGGCGTGACATTGCGATCTCTGGGGCTATAGCCAATATGCTGAAAAGTTCGGGTGGTTTAGGCATGCGGATAGATATGATGGACAATCTTTACAAAAAGATCCAAAAGCGGTGAAAATTGACTAAGATAACGATTTTTACAATAGCATCCGAGAATTATGATGCGCAAGTGAAATCGCTTTTTCAATCGATTTCATCGCATAATGATATTAATTTTATTTGCTTTACTCCAGGAAAATCAAACTCTTCATGTAAAAATGAAGGTGAATTCGAAAGGATATACGACGATGTAATAATTCCAGAATATGTGAAAGATATGAGAGTACGATATTCAATATTGGAATATTGTACTGCAATTAAACCCTATGCATTTTTGTGGATATTTTCACAAATCAAGAGTGATATA
>Ga0307405_10000558_pt1 | contig 14172 bp, 13 predicted proteins | sample 322Cmetagenome_2_FD_203311 | JGI IMG/M metagenome (GOLD analysis project Ga0307405, IMG submission 203311) | Maize rhizosphere microbial communities from greenhouse at UC Davis, California, United States - 322HYB-C-1 | ecosystem: Host-associated > Plants > Roots > Rhizosphere > Soil | place...
ACACTACCGACAAGAACAAGCGTACTACCCCGGACAAAATCGAGATCAAGAAATATGATCCGGTTGTTCGCAAGCACGTGATCTACAAGGAAGGCAAAATCAAGTAATTGATTTTTCCCTCTTACAAAAAAGGGCCCGTATCGTGAGATACGGGCCCTTTTTTGTTGGTTTAGCGGTCAACCACATTTGATGCCGATGATGATCCTGTTGGCATCGGTCTGAAGATTGATACGTCGCGGGCGAAGATCCCAGCTTGTGGGGTATTTGGGCCCGGTAGCCCGAACAGGGGCCCCGTTGGCCAGGGCTCGAACCTCTTCAAGTAATTCAGGGGTGCATTTTTGGCCGATGGTGTACCGGGCGATGGCGATGTCGCATTGATCGTTAGGTGTGGGCGTGACAATGACGTCGTTTCGATCAGGCATTTCTAGCCTCCTTGCTAATAATTCAAAAGTTGAGGCACTCACCGTTCGGGTTGCCCGCGCGTCCTGCGCGTGCTGCTGCGACGATAATTTGCGTGGTGCCTGTGGAACGTTTTAGTTGTCGCTGCGCCAGATGACCATTGATTAAGTGTCACTGGCTTTTACGGTGCAACTCAGGCTTTCGCTTCAAACACCACGTAGATCTTGCGGCACGGTTCCAGCACCTCCCAGGTGCCCTTGAATCCCGCGGGAATCACAAAGCGATCGCCGGCCCGAAGCGTCTTGGCATTGCCATCGCTGTCGCGCAGCACGGAGACGCCCTGGACGATTTCGCAGTATTCGTGCTCCGTATAGTTGACCGTCCACTGGCCGACGGCGCCTTCCCAGACCCCGGCATTCATCTGGCCGCATGGGCTGTTGTAATGATTGAACACCGCTTGTTCGGGATCCCCCTTGAGCACCTTGGCCGGATCCGGGCGGTAACGATCGGCGGGGGTGTTGGCCTGGCCGAAATCGACGATGTCCTCGATGCTCATGCGCTTGATCTCCGGTGATGGCTTGGAAGCGTCGAGTCTATGTTTATTAAAACGAACATCGCAAGGTCGTTTGCCAGCCTTGTGTCAAATATATTGAAACATCCCCGGCGGCTGGTTTAGGGTGGCGGATGTTCCGTGCCGAAAACAGCGCCGAAAACCGGCTGGCCGGGCAGAATTCTTGAGCGCTGCGGGTGCCGCGGCGTTCCTACCCAATAAGAGGAGGACACTCGCATGACCACCCTGACTCGTGCCGACTGGGAACAGCGTGCCCGCGACCTGAAGATCGAAGGCCGCGCGTTCATCAACGGCGAATACACCGATGCGGTGTCCGGCGAAACCTTTGATTGCCTCAGCCCGGTCGATGGGCGCCAGCTGGGCAAGATCGCCAGTTGTGACGTGGCCGACGCCCAGCGCGCCGTCGAAAATGCCCGCTCCACCTTCGATTCCGGCGTCTGGTCGCGCCTGGCGCCGAGCAAGCGCAAAGCTGCGATGATTCGCTTTGCCGGCCTGCTCAAGCAGAACGCCGAGGAGCTTGCCCTGCTGGAAACCCTCGACATGGGCAAGCCCATCAGCGACTCGCTGAATATCGACGTGCCCGGGGCCGCCCAGGCACTGAGCTGGAGCGGTGAAGCCATCGACAAGATCTACGACGAAGTGGCCGCTACGCCGCACGATCAGTTGGGCTTGGTGACCCGCGAACCCGTCGGAGTGGTCGGCGCGATCGTGCCGTGGAACTTCCCGCTGATGATGGCTTGCTGGAAGCTCGGCCCGGCTCTGTCCACGGGCAACTCCGTGGTGCTGAAGCCTTCGGAAAAATCCCCGTTGACCGCGATCCGCATCGCTGCCCTGGCGATTGAGGCCGGCATTCCCAAAGGCGTGCTGAACGTCCTGCCGGGCTACGGCCACACCGTTGGCAAGGCCCTGGCCTTGCACATGGATGTCGATACGCTGGTGTTCACCGGCTCTACGCGGATCGCCAAGCAATTGATGGTCTATTCCGGTGAATCCAACATGAAGCGCGTCTGGCTGGAAGCCGGCGGCAAGAGCCCGAACATCGTATTTGCCGATGCCCCGGACTTGCAAGCCGCCGCCGAATCCGCCGCCAGCGCCATCGCTTTCAACCAAGGCGAAGTCTGCACCGCCGGTTCGCGCCTGCTGGTGGAGCGTTCCATCAAGGACACCTTCCTGCCGCTGGTGATCGAGGCGCTCAAGAGCTGGAAGCCCGGCAACCCGCTGGACCCAGCCACCAATGTCGGCGCCCTGGTCGATACCCAGCAGATGAATACCGTACTGTCCTATATCGAGGCTGGTCACAGCGATGGCGCCAAACTGGTGGCGGGCGGCAAGCGGATCCTCGAGGAAACCGGCGGTACGTATGTCGAACCGACGATTTTCGACGGCGTGAGCAACGCGATGAAAATTGCCCAGGAAGAGATTTTCGGCCCGGTATTGTCCGTCATCGCCTTCGACAGCGCCGAAGAGGCCATCCAGATCGCCAATGACACGCCTTATGGCCTGGCAGCCGCTGTGTGGACCAAGGACATTTCCAAGGCTCACCTGACCGCCAAGGCACTGCGCGCCGGCAGCGTCTGGGTCAACCAGTACGACGGCGGCGACATGACCGCGCCGTTCGGTGGGTTCAAGCAGTCGGGTAACGGCCGGGACAAGTCGTTGCATGCATTCGACAAGTACACCGAGCTGAAGGCGACCTGGATCAAGCTATGACGAAATGACAGCTCCGGATTCACCCGGGGCTTGCCGATAGACCATTGTGGGAGCGGGATTGCTCGCGAAGGCGGTTTTACATTCAACGGTTCTGTTGACTGGCATTCCCCTTTCGCGAGCAAGCCCGCTCCCACACTGTTATGTACAACGCTTGAAATCTATCCACAGGAGCGTGGAAATGCGTTGGGCGACTTATTTCGCCGTGTTGGCGTCTGTCCTGAGTGTCGGCCTGGCGCTGGGCGTGAGCATGCCGCTGGTGTCGCTGCGCCTGGAGGGCTGGGGCTACGGCTCGTTCGCCATCGGCGTGATGGCTGCCATGCCGGCGGTCGGGGTACTGGTCGGGGCCAAGGTTTCGAGCCGGCTGGCGGCGTACTTCGGCACGGCGGCGTTGATGCGCCTGTGCCTCTGGGGTGGGGCGCTGTCCATCGGGTTGCTGGCGCTGTTGCCCAGCTATCCGGTGTGGTTGCTGCTGCGGTTGGTGATTGGCGTGGTCCTGACGCTGGTGTTCATTCTTGGCGAGAGCTGGATCAACCAACTGGTCATCGAACAATGGCGCGGTCGGTTGGTGGCGCTGTATGGCAGCAGCTATGCCCTGAGTCAATTGTCCGGCCCGTTGCTGCTGGGCGCATTGGGGACCGATCACGACTATGGCTTCTGGGTGGGTGTCGGCCTGCTACTGGTCTCGCCGTTGCTGTTGCTTGGCCGCAGCGGGGCGCCCACCAGCGAAGCCAGCGCGGTCACTTTCAAGGATTTATGGGAATTCTGCCGTGGCTTGCCGGCGATTGGCTGGGCCGTGTCGTTGTTCGCCGCATTCGAAGCCATGATCCTGACACTGCTGCCGGTCTATTGCTTGCGCCAGGGCTTTGGCGCCGATGTCGCGCTGGCGATGGTCAGCACGGTGGTGGTTGGCGATGCCTTGCTGCAACTGCCCATCGGTGCCTTGGCCGATCGCCTTTCGCGTCGGTCGTTGTTCACTGGTTGCGCGGTGGTCTTGATGGTGTCCAGCCTGGCGGTGCCCCTGTTGATCGACACGCTCTTCATCTGGCCGCTGTGGGTACTGTTTGGCGCCAGCGCGGGAGGGCTGTTCACCCTGTCGCTGATTCTGATCGGCGAGCGTTATCGCGACGATGCGCTGGTGCGGGCCAATGCTCATATCGCTCAGCTTTGGGGGATTGGATGCCTGGTCGGTCCTTTGCTGGCGGGGGCGGGCAGCCAATGGATCAGCGGGCATGCGCTGCCCCTGTTCATGGCGGCAGGGGCGTTCGGGTTGGTGATCCTGTTGTTGCGACAAGGGGCTTTCGGAGCGACACAGCCCGTCTAAAGCATGCTCTCAAGCCCGATGGTGGTGGCGAACCAGGCATTGAACCGACGCCACCAGCTACCAGGCTCACGGTCCAGGTCGTGTAGCTTGCCGTTGTCTTCAGTGGTCCAGACCAACCTTCCGTCTTTGAGCCGGGCCTGATAACTCAGGGTCGGCGCCATGCCCTGCAAGGCCAGCTCGCGCACTTGGTCGGCAAGCTCCGGGCTGTCCACCAGCACACCGACCTCGGTATTCCACAGAACCGAGCGCGGGTCGAAATTGAACGAGCCGATGAAGGACTTTTGCCGGTCGAAAATAATCGCCTTGCTGTGCAGGCTGGAGTCCGACTCGCCGTAGGACTTGCTATAGAACAGATGCGGGCTGCTGCCATCATCGCCCGGCTGTCGTCGAAGTTCGAACAGGCGCACGCCGTGCTGCAACAGGGCCTTGCGATACGGCGCATAGCCGCCGTGCACCGCAGGCACGTCAGTGGCTTCGAGCGAGTTGGTCAGCAGGCTCACCGATACGCCGGCATCGGCGCGACTGGTCAGGTACACCAGGCCCGGCTGGCCGGGAACGAAGTAGGCCGAGATCATGATCAACTCCTCGCTCACTCCGCTCAGCTCCGGCCCCAGTTGCGTCGTCAGCAGCAATTGGGGATCAGGCTCATCCCTTGCCAGCACTTTGCTCGGCGCATCCCACAACGCCTGGTTCCAGGCCCAGATCAATTGACTGCGCCAGGTATCCAGGCGTGGCTGGGTCTTGTAGGTGGTCAGCTGTTGATACAGCGCCTGGTTTTCCTTGTGCGTCTGCTCCAGGGACGCTTGCAGGCGCAAGCGGCTTTCGACCAGTTCTTGGGCGGCGGGCCGATGGGACATGAATTGTTCGATGGGCTTGCTCAGGGCGCTGTTCCAGTATTGGTCGAAGCTATGTCCCAACTGCTCGGCCACCGGTCCGACGCCGAGCAGGTCGATGTCGGTGAAGTTCAGGTTGGGTTCGGCATCGAAGTACTCATCACCCAGGTTTCGGCCCCCGACGATCGCCATGCTGTTGTCCGCCAGCCAAAGCTTGTTGTGCATGCGGCGGTGTTGCAATGACAGGTTGAAGAGCCGTCCGAGGCTGCGGGTCACGCCAGTGGCGCGCCCAAGGTGCAAAGGGTTGAACAGACGGATCTGGATGTTGGGGTGGGCAGCGAGCGTCGAGATGGTCTGCTCTTGCCCGTCGCTGGTGGTGTCGTCCAGCAGGATGCGCACGCGCACGCCCCGGTCGGCGGCCTTGAGCAACTCGTCCACCAGCATTCGCGTGCTGATCCCGTCGTGGACGATGTAGTACTGCAAGTCCAGGCTGCTCTGGGCATTGCGGATCAATTCGGCACGGGCGGTGAAGGCCTCGGTGCTGTCCGATAGCAGGCGAAAACCTGAGCGACCCTCGTGAAGCGCGGCCTGGGCCTGGACTGAGCGACCGAATGTCGATTGCTCCGCTGGCAACGCCTGGCTGGGCTCGCGAGAAATGTCCAGGCTCGTACAGCCGCAGAGAAGCGTCGCAAGCAGCAGAGCAAAGGGCAGCGTCGAATGTGGTCTCAAATCAAGTCGTCCCGGATCGTTGCGAGGAAGTATGGCATGGCTTTGTGATTCATCCTGTTTGCGGGATACGACGCCTCAGGCTGTGGGAACTTGCTACAGAAGTTGAAAGGCCACAAGCCATGCTGAAAAAGCCAGTTCCTTGCAAAGTCTTTTCCTACATAAAAATCCTACCTGATGGGCAACGATACGCAGGCATTGGACGGGTGGTTGGTTCTCTTTCCCCGATTGCCATTGCATGGCTGCATCCCTTTCTCTTTTGCAGGTACGTGACTATGAAAAAACTACTCTTGGCCAGCTGTTTGGCCGCTGCCTCTACACCCTTGATCGCCCAGGCGGCCAGTGTTGATTTGAACGTGACAGGCCGCGTTATCCCGACATCCTGCATTCCGGCATTTGCTGGCGGTAGCGATGTCAATCTCGGTCGGATTTTCTCTTCGACCCTGGCGCCCGACAGGCAGAACGATCTTCCCCAGCGCGATATCAGCTTGCAAATCACCTGTAGCGCCCCGGCATCCGTGGAGATTGCCGTCACCGATAATCGCGGTGCATCCAAGGTTCCCGGTCTGGCATTCAATGGTCGTTCGGGCGAGGAACTGTATTACGGCCTGGGCAGCACCCAGGGGGTTGGAATCGGTGGTTTCGGTCTGTTGAGTGGCTTGCCGCGGGCTGATGGTGTCCCGCAGATCTTGCTGGCGCGAACGCTGGCCAATCCGAGCTGGAGTGTTCCGACCAATGGTTTGATTACCAACGCGCCGACGACTTACTCCTGGGGTTCAAGCTTGGCAAACGGCCCTGCTCCTGCTCGTCTTCATACATTGCCGATGAAAGTCGCCGCGGCCATCCGCGCCACTTCCGAGTTGCCGCCGACTACCGATGAGTTCGATCTTGATGGTTCGGTCACGTTCGATGTGTTTTACCTCTGACGCCTAAAAGTGACGGAGCGTCGTGAGCGTTGAAAGGCCTGCAATGACCTGAAAAGTCTGCGCTCCGGCGGGTTGGTTTGCTGCCGACGAGACATGCCAGGCATGTCTCGGCCGGTGCTTCTGGAGATTCCCATGTTTTTGCGAAATTGCTTGCCGGTATTGAACACGGTGGCGGCGTTGTGCCTGCCATTTATAGCCTCCGGCGCCCAGGCCGCTGGAATGGTCCCGGAAACGCCGGTAGTGATTGTCGATCAGGGCAAGGGTGAGGCGACTCTGAATATCAAGAACACCGATGAACAACCGGCGCTGCTTTACAGCTCTGTCTTGGATGTTCCAGAGGACTTGGAGCCGTTGCTCCTGGTCAATCCGCCTGTGGCTCGGGTCGAGCCCGGGCAGAGCCAGCAGGTGCGTTTTATCCTGCACAGTGGCGCTCCTTTGCAGACGGAGCGGCTCAAGCGCGTGGTGTTCGAGGGCATCAAGGCGCGTCCCGCGGCTGGTGGAGCACAGATTTCCATGGGCGTGCGTCAGAATATCCCGGTCATTATTCGCCCGGCACACCTGGCGATTGAGCGAATGCCTTGGACGCGACTGGTCTGGAGCGCCAAGACCGGGCAGGTCAGCGTGAGCAATCCCAGCCCCTACGTCGTCAGGCTGGCAAGATCAGTGAGTTTGATTCCAGGCGGTACGACACTTGATCTGGGGCGGACCTATATTTTGCCTGGGGAAACGTTGACGTTCACCATCCCCTCGAGCCTGGGCACCCATGTGCGGCTGTTCCCAGCCACTACCTACGGGTTTGCGGCGGCGAGTCATGACGCACGCTTGAGCCTGCAATAATGCGCCTGGGTGTCCTTTGGCGGCTTGGCGGCAGCCTGGTCTTGATGTCGATTGCCCGGGCCGAGGCCTCGGCACAAGCATCCGCTGAATTTGACCGCTCGGTGCTGCAGGCCCGGGGAGTGGATCCGGATGTCGCCGAATATTTTCGCCGAGCCCCACGCTTTGCTGCTGGGCGCCATCGTGTCGCCTTGAGCGTCAATGGCATTCCATCCGGGCAGGTCATGGCGAGGTTCGATAGTGAAGGGCAGCTGTGCCTCGATGCGAACCTGCTTGAGCGCGCGGGTATTGCCACGTCGTTTAATGCGTATCCCGGCGCTGGCGATTCGCAGTGCGTATCTGTTACCCAAGGGTTGGCCGGTGCTCAGGTGCGGCTCGATCCTGGGCAAAACCTTGTGCATCTGGTGGTCCCCGCAGACTGGCTCTTGAGACCCGCCGAGAGCCGTGGAAGCTGGGATTCGGGGGGTGTGGCCGGCGTGTTGAACTACGACGCGCTGGTCATTGCCGGCTCCGCTGCCGGCCAGTCCAGCTCCTATCGCAGCGTGGGCACCGAACTGGGCTTCAATGCGGGAGATTGGGTGGTCCGCAGTCGCCAGAACTACACATCGTTCCAGGGCGTAACGCGTTTCGAGACGTTGTACACCCAGGCTTCCAAGACGTGGGAGCGCTTCGATGCGCATGTTCAACTGGGCCAGTTGAATATGCGTTCGCCGTTGTTTTCCACGGGACCTTTCACGGGTGTGCAAATCTTTCCTGAAAATGCGCTTTCGTCGGGTGCGGATGGGTTGGGGGCTGGATCGTTGGTCCACGGGCTGGCCTATTCGACGGCCCGGGTCGAGGTCCGCCAGAGCGCAATAGTGATTTACACCACGCTGGTGCCCGCGGGGCCGTTCACGTTGCGCGATCTACCGTTGATCAGTGACCGGGTGGACCTGCAAGTCAGCGTGTTTGAAGAGAACGGCGAACGTCGCGACTTTCATGTGCCTGCCGCGGATGTGCGTCCGGCAAGGCTCGGGGCTGTATCCAGTTATGGGTTGGCGGCAGGCAAGATCAGGCAGTTCGCTGGGGGCGAGCGTGACACGCCGGCTTTCTTTGCGGCCAGCCGGGATTGGCGATGGGGCCCGCAGACCCAGACAAGCGCAGGGTGGATGGGGGCCGAAGGGTACCAGTCCGTGGGCTGGGGGATCTCCCAGGCGTTGACCCGAACGACAATACTAGGCCTGCAACAGCTAGGTTCACGCACGGCGCCAGGCACTCGTGGCCAAGAAGTGCAGGCTAGGCTCAACACTGTGGTGGGCGCCGGGATAACCGTCGGACTGACGGCCGGCCAGCGCAGTTCCGGGTTTCGATATCTGTCCGAGGCGAGTCTCGACCCTGCCGTTGGTGATCCGTTTGCCCGGGCGACCCATCACTGGAGTCTATCGCTGAGGCGGGCGGATTCGTCGTGGGGCGCAATCAGCGGATCGCTGACTCGCTACAAAGGCGCGGGCGGGAACGGCAACTCGCGCATCAGTACGGCATGGTCACGGGCATTCGATTGGGCGACGTTTTCATTGAGTGTCGAGCATGACCGGGCTGAACAGGCAGGCAGGACCGGTGTGTTCGCCAATGTTGGTGTGCCCTTGGGGCGTAACCGAAGGCTGAGCACTTCCGCTCGTCACGATGATTCACGGGGGCTGCGTACGGGCGCGCGCTATACCGAGCAGGTCAGTGACAGCCTGGGTTACAGCATCGGTGCAGACCGTTCCGCCGATGGCCGGAACGACCTCAATGCCAGGCTCAACGCCTTGCCCCGTTACACCAGCGCCGAGCTGGGATATGCCCAGACCAGCGCTGGCGCGCGTCATTATGACCTGACGTTGCGCGGCGGGCTGGCGATGCATGAGGAGGGTGTTACGCCTTCGCCGTATCCGCTGCGCGATACGTTTGGCCTGCTCAAGGTCGGCGACTCCGCGGGAATCAAGATTGGCACTTCCCAAGGGCCCGTCTGGACCGACGGCGCGGGGCGTGCAGTGGCGGCCGCGTTGCCGGCCTACCAGGCGAGCCGTATTGAGATCGACACGGTCAGCTTGCCGCGCAACGTCGAAGTGCCTAACGGGTTCCAAGAAGTGCGCGCGGCGCGTGGCGCGGTCCCGCGGCTCGACTTCCAGGCCGGCATGGTTCGCCGTCTGATGCTGTACGTGCGCAACGAAGAAGGCGCGCCCGTGGCGAAAGGCCTGGGCGTCTATGACCATGAGGGGCAGTACCTGACGACGGTAGTCGACGCTGGCCTGGTCTACCTGGAGGACGCCCCCGACGTGGTTCGGCTCAACGTGACGCGTGCCGATGAGCGAGTCTGCCGTCTGGAATTCGACACCCGCCAATTGCCCGCTTCAACCGAACCCTACGACCGTCTCGAGGTGGCTTGCCAGGAAGGCTGAGCGCCGCGGTGCCTTGGGTGTGGGCGGGCACCGCTCAGGGACCATCGGGCACGTCCGCCAGCAGTCTGCCGGCTGCTGTGCCGACTTTGCGCACGGCATCCTCGATTTGTGCCGTTGGCTTGGCCGCGTAGTTCATGCGCAGGCAATTGCGGTACTTGCCTGACGCCGAAAAAATACTGCCGACGGCGATCTGTACTCCTTGATCATGAAGCATGCGGTTGAGCTTCAGCGTATCGAAACCTTCCGGCAGTTCGACCCAGAGCATGAAGCTGCCCCGGGGGCGACTGGCGCGGGTGCCCTGGGGAAAATATCGGCTCACCCAGTCGATCATTACGTCGCGATTTCGCTGGTATTGCCCACGCATCCTGCGCAAATGCGGCTCGAAATGGCCAGCCTTGAGAAATTCTGCAATGGCGATCTGGGGCTGCGGCGCGGTAGAACCGGTGCTGATGTATTTCATGTGCAGCACCCGTTCCAGATAGCGGCCGGGTGCAACCCAGCCCACTCGCAAGCCCGGCGCCAGGGTCTTGGAAAAAGAGCTGCAGAGCAGGACGCGACCGTCTTCGTCGAAGGACTTTATCGTGCGTGGGCGTGGGTAGGTGTAAGCCAGTTCGCCATACACATCGTCTTCGATAATCGCCACATCGAAACGCTGTGCCAAGGTCAACAAGGCGCGCTTGTTGGCCTCGGGCATGATGTAGCCCAGCGGGTTGTTGCAGCTAGGCGTCAACTGTATGGCCTTGATCGGCCATTGTTCCAACGCCAGCTCCAAGGCTTCCAGGCTGATGCCGGTGAGTGGGTCGGTGGGGATTTCCAAGGCTTTCATGCCCAGGCCTTTGAGCGTCTGCATGGCGCCGTGGAAGCTGGGAGAGTCCACCGCGACGATGTCCCCTTGCTCGCACGTGGCGCGAACGCTGACGGACAATGCTTCATGGCACCCGGTGGTGACGATCAGGTCGTTGGCGCCCAGTTGGCAGCCGGAATCCAGCGACAGCCGGGCGATCTGTTCGCGCAGTTCCAGGTTGCCGTAGATATTGTCGTAATACAGGCCGGGCATGTCTTGCCGCCGGCTGATCTGCGCCAGGCTACGCAGCAAGGGTTTCATCGTCGGCGAGTGGATATCCGGCATGCCGCGGCCCAGTTGCACCACGTCCTTGCGCGGTATGGCGCGTATCAGTTCGAGCACCTGGTCCCATTGGGAAATGTCTACCGGGCGCTGGGCTGGACGGCCTACCGCTGGCAGGTCCGGCAGTTCCCGGCTGACCGGGACGAAATATCCGGACTTGGGTTTCGGCGTCGCCAGGCCGCTGTCTTCCAGCATGCGATAAGCCTGCTGGACCGTGCTCAGGCTCACCCCATGTTCGGAGCTCAAGGCACGCACCGACGGCAGCCGGTCACCGGGGCGGTAGAAGCCCTGTTCGATACGGGTGCCGAGCAGCTCGGCGAGATTCACGTACAGAGTCATGGTGCATTCTCGATGAAGTAGGAAAGCGACAACCCATACAGTTGTGGCACAAAACTTCGATTCAGTGTCGAAAATGCCCAATCTGTATGGTTATAAAAGGTATCGGTTGAATCTGTATTGCTTGTGGCTGTCCGCGCATCATGAAAGCTCTGGCTACCCAAGTAAACAGGAGCGATCAAAATGAACGGCTTGAGCGATGTGCGGCTGACGTTACACAGTCAGGAACTGGCGGCTGGGCAGGCGAAGGAGCTGCGCAGCGGGGACTTGCGCAATGCTCCGCCCGGCCTGAGTCGCTGGGGACTGTTCTGGCATCGTTTGCATACACGCAGAGCCTTGCTCGACCTGTCGACCGAACAGTTGCGTGACATCGGGCTGAGTCGGGAGCAGGCTCGGGCGGAAGGCCTGAAGCCGTTCTGGCGACTTTGAATCGATAGAAGCCTATGGCGCGGGAGCCAACTCCCTCGCCACAGTCACACCAGTTCTTTCAACCGATGCCACAACATCCCCAATGCCAGGAGTGGCGAGCGCAAATGCTTGCCGCCCGGGAACGTCATGTGCGGGACCTGGGCAAACAAATCGAAGCCACCTCCCTGCTGGCCACTGATCGCTTCGGCCAACAGTTTGCCCGCCAGGTGCGTGGCGTTTACTCCATGGCCGGAGTAGGCCTGGGCGTAATACACGTTCGGCTGGTCTTTGAGGCGACCGATCTGCGGCAGGCGATTGGCGCCGATGCCGATCATCCCGCCCCATTGATAGTCGATCTTCACGTCCGCTAGCTGAGGGAAAACCTTGAGCATTTTCGGACGCATGTAGGCGCCGATGTCCTGCGGATCGCGCCCGGAATAATGACAAGCCCCACCGAACAACAAGCGGCGATCCGCTGAAAGCCGGTAGTAATCCAGCGCCACCCGCTGATCACAAACCGCCATGTTCTGCGGTAATAGCGCACGTGCCTGAGTTTCGCCCAACGGCTCGGTAGCGATGATGTAGCTGCCGGCCGGCAGCACTTTGCCGCTCAATTGCTGGTTCAAGCCGTTGAGGTAGGCGTTGCAGCCCAGTACCAGCGTCTTGGCGCGGACCGAGCCGTGCTGGGTATGCACCTTCACTTCAGGGCCATAGTCGATGCGGGTGACGGCTGATCGTTCGAAGAGTCGAACCCCCAGTTGCTGGGCCGCCGCCGCTTCTCCCAGCGCCAGGTTGAGCGGATGCAGATGGCCCGAGCCCATGTCGATCAACCCGCCGACGTAGCGATCCGAACCGACAACGCTGTGCATCTCGTCAGCTTGCAGCAGCCGGGTCGTATGGCGATAACCCAGGCTGCGCAGCTCTTCGGCGTCTTCGGCAAAGCCCTCGAGGTCGCCAGGTTTGTTGGCGAGGTCGCAGTAACCCCAGGTCAGGTCGCAGGAAATCTGAAAACGCTCGACTCGCTGCCGGACGATTTCCACCGCCTCGAGCCCCATCAGTTTCATCTGACGAACACCGTCGGTGCCGACGACAGACGCGAACTGGTCGAGGCCGTGGCCAACGCCGCGAATCAACTGGCCGCCGTTGCGCCCGCTGGCGCCCCAGCCGATCCTGTGCGCTTCCAGCAGTGCCACGCTCATCCCGCGCTCGGCCAGTTCGATGGCCGTGTTCAACCCGGAGAACCCGCCGCCCACCACGCAGACGTCCGCGACCAGTTCGCCCTGCAACACCGGATGGTCCGGCTGCGGCAGGCTGCTGGCGGCGTAATAAGAGGCGGCGTGCGCGTGGCTCGGGACAGGTTGCTGAACACGGGCGTTCATGTGCGTAATCCTGATTGTTGTGTTTGAGAAATTTTACGGAGCATAAGCCGTGCTTTCCTCCGTCGGCAACACTGGTCGGCTGGCGGTGTCTGGCCTGCGGCTTTTAAGGCACAATCCAAGCCTGTCCAGACCCGGTAACCGCCTCGATGAGCTGCAACAGTCAAAAAATCCGCACGCTGCGTCAGCAGATTCCTACGTTTGAGTGCGTACCGGGCTGTCACGACTGCTGCGGTCCGGTGACCACCTCGCCGGAGGAGATGGCGCGCCTGCCGCGCAAGACCCGCGCCGAGCAAGATGCCGCCATGGAGGCGCTCGACTGTGTGCACTTGGGGCCGAACGGTTGCACGGTGTATGACGAGCGGCCGCTGATCTGCAGGCTGTTTGGTACGACGGCGACCCTGCCGTGCCCCAATGGTCGACGTCCGGTGGAGTTGATCCATCCGCGTGTCGAGAAGCAGATTCATGAATACATGGCCAGCACCCGCCAGGTGCTGGTCTAGCGGCCTGGAGCCGGGCTCAATCCGGAATCGGCAGGTTCAGGCTCTCCTTCACTTCCTCCATCACGATATAGCTCTTGGACTCGCGCACGTGGGGCAATTTGAGCAGGATGTCGCCCAGCAGCTTGCGGTACGAGGCCATCTCGGAAATCCGCGCCTTCACCAGGTAATCGAAATCCCCCGACACCAGGTGACACTCCAGCACGTGAGGCAATTTCAGCACTGCGCGTCGGAATTCTTCGAAGGTGTCGCCGGACTTGTAGTCGAGGCTGATCTCGACGAACACCAGCAGGCTGCCCTTCAAGTGTTGCGGATTGAGCCGGGCGTTGTAGCCCATGATGATGCCTTCGCGCTCCAGGCGTCGGACCCGCTCGGTGCACGGCGTCGTGGAGAGGCCAACCTTTTCCCCCAACTCGGTGAAGGAAATTCGCCCGTCCGCCTGGAGGATGCGCAGGATGTTGCGGTCGATCTTGTCCAGCTCGCGTTTGGTCTGGGTATTGGTACGCACAGGTGATGCGCCTCCATGAAAACGGTTTTTGCCGAGAATTCTCGCCAAATATAGGTGTTTATATAGTGAAAAGCACTGGCTGATCTTTTTTACACTGCGCGCATCTAAGCTTTGTATAACAAACGTCAGCGGTTATCCGCGATGAGGGTTTCAACATGCGCGTTCTGGTCTTGGGTAG
>Ga0307405_10000559_pt1 | contig 14159 bp, 15 predicted proteins | sample 322Cmetagenome_2_FD_203311 | JGI IMG/M metagenome (GOLD analysis project Ga0307405, IMG submission 203311) | Maize rhizosphere microbial communities from greenhouse at UC Davis, California, United States - 322HYB-C-1 | ecosystem: Host-associated > Plants > Roots > Rhizosphere > Soil | place...
ACGTGGTCTCCTGCCTCAGGCCGTCCTCGAAGATCTGGAAGTCCGGCTCCTCGAGATCGGTGACGTAGCGGTTTGCCCCATCGGTCACCGTCACGGCGAGCGAGACGATATCGATGGCCGCGCGGAAGGCCGGACCCGACGGCTGCTGCGGCTTCTCCTGCTGACCGGCGACCACGGTGCCACAGGCGATCAGTCCAAGCACTGCCAACAGGCGGCCGATCATTTCGTGGCTCCAGACTGGCGGCGCGCCGGTGTGCCGCGTACGGTCAGGCCGCTGCGGCCCGACGTCACTTCGACGTCCCCTTCGTACAACGACTCGGGGCGGCCATAGACCACCTTGTACTGGGCCGACAACTCGCGCGCCAGGCGCTCCATCAGCGCCGGCAGCGCCTGTGGCGCCAGCATCGTCACGCGCTGTCCGCCCGTCGCCCGCGGCGCCTCGTCGAGCACGAATCCGCGCTCCCGCGTGGAATGCTCATCCGCATAGGGGAAGCGGCCGATGGTCACGGCGTGCACCGCGACGCCAGCCTCGCGCAGTTCACGCACGACGTCCTTGGAGTAGCGGTTGGTGAACTCGACGCCGTCGGTGACCACCGGTACGAAGACAGCGCGCTCGCCGTCCCGCGAGCGCAGGCCACGCGCCGTTTCGAACAGCGCGTCGACCAGCGTCATGCCGCTGCCGGTCGTAAAGAAGAACCGTCCGATCGCTGCGGCAAGCTGCGTCCTGTCGGTGGTGTACGGGACGAGCACGGTCGGCCGCTCGGCGAGGCCGATCAACGCGATGCGGTGCTCTTTCCCCATCGCGGCAGCGAACTTCGACAACCCCTCGCGGACGTAGGTGATTTCGTCGGTGATTGCCTGGCTGTTGTCCACCAGCAGTGCCAGATCGATCGGCTCGGTGGCGCGCGAGACGCGCAGCACCTCGCGCCGGCGGCCATCTTCGCGCACCACGAACGCGTCGGGCCCGAGGCCTTCGACCGGTTCACCTTTCGCATCGACGGCGCTGACGAACAGGGTGCGTTCGCGGGAGGCCGTTTGCGCGGCGGCGCGGGAATCGGATGTGACCGTGGCGCCGGCGATCACGGCTAGGATGAGCGCCGGCCAGATGAGAATGCGCATGCGAGGGTCGTCGCGGCCAGTATAGGGCCCGCGATGAAAGGGGGTCAAGCTGCGATCGTTGCCGAAACACGTTGAAAACACAAGACTTACCAGTCTGTTTGCGACGCTGGCTGGCGCGCGGCGGTGGCGGAGCGCCAGCGGCATGCGCCGTCTCAGCTGGTGAATATTTTCACAAGGCGAAGTATACTGGTCGGCGGTACGCTGGACGACGAAGCGGACCGTGCGGTTATGACAGACAAAAGCAGGAAGTCCTCGTACGCACGTTCGGTCAAGTCGCTGCAGGAGAACGTCACGCGCGCGGCGCCTGCGATGGCCGCCAGCTACGCGCTGGTCGGGGCAATCATCCTGTTCGGCGCACTTGGTTATGCGCTCGATCGTTGGCGGGGAACCGCGCCGTGGTTTTTGCTGGCGGGCCTGGTGCTTGGCGTAGTCGTCGGCTTCTACGAGCTGATCAAAACGACCTACAGGAAATGAAGGAAGTTGCGTGGATGGCTGGAGCCGCGATCGGATCGTGGCTCGCCGTCACCGCACTCGGCGGCGACCGCGCCAACCCGGAGAGCTTCTTCGGCATGGCGGGTCCGCTGGTGGTGGTGTGTGCGTCGTGGATCGCGGTCCAGCGCGCGCACCGGACGGCCCCGGAACGCGTGATGGCCGTGATGATCGTCTGGTTCGCGCTGAAGTTCTTTTTCTTCGGCGCCTATGTGGCGGTGATGCTGCGGGTGCTGTCGCTGCGGCTGGAACCGTTCGTGATCGCGTTCGTGAGTTACTTCATCGCGTTGTACGCGATGCAGGCGCTGTTTCTCAGGCGCCTGGTGACGCCCGATTAGTGGCAGGGCTCAAATGTTTCAACACGCCGAACCTGAATCAGCCGTCCAAGGCGCGCACGGAGCCGCCGAAGCCGGCCATGGAGCCGCCGAGGGCTTCGATGCTGGAACGACCATCCTCGGCCACGTCGCCAATTCCCCAGCCGATCATCCGCTGATTCATCTGCCGCCCATCGCCGGCATCGACATGTCGATCAGCAAGCATGTCCTGATGCTGTGGATCGCCGCGGCGTTTCTGCTGGTGGTCGCCACCGTCGCCGTCCGCCGCTACGCCGCCCGGGGCGACATGATCCCGAAGGGCCCGGTGATGGGGCTCATCGAATACGTCGCCGTGCGCATCCGCGACGAGATCGTCGCGCCGAACGTCGGCAGCAAGTGGGTCAACACCTACACGCCGCTGATCATGCTGTTCTTCCTGTTCATCGTCACCATCAACGCCATCGGCATGGTGCCGATTTTCGACGCGCTGGCGTTGCTGAACCACACCGTGCTGCACCTGCCGGAAGATTCCTTCCTCGTTCGGCTCACGCATGGCGGGACGACACCGACCGGCAATTTCAACGTGACCGCCGCGCTCGCGACGATCAGCTTCTTCGCGATCATCATCGCCGGCGTGCGCGCGCACGGCTTCGTGGGCCACTGGAAGAACCTGGTGCCGCACGGCGTGCCCAAGGCGCTGTGGGTGATTCTGATTCCGATCGAGGTGATGGGGATGTTCGTGCGCCCGTTCGCCTTGACGATGCGACTTGCGGCGAACATGACCGGCGGCCACGTCGCCATTCTGGCGGTGCTGGCGATGATTTTTATCATGGCGGAGTCGGCCAGCAGCGCGGTCGTGGGCCTGGGCATGAGCGTGATTGCCGTGCCGCTCGCGGTCGGCATTTCCGTGCTCGAAGCCGTCGTCGTGGTGCCGGTCCAGGCGTTCGTGTTCACACTGCTTACGGCCGTGTTCGTCGGCATGGCCATTCACGCTCATCACTGAGCTCACGTACGAGACTGAAGGAGATTAGAGAATGGAAGGCAACATCCTTGCGATTGCGTATCTGGGCGCTGCCCTCGGCGCTGGTCTGGCCGCCATCGGCGCTGGAGTAGGCATTGGCCGCCTGGCCGCAGGCGCGGCGGAGGCGGTGGGCCGTCAGCCCAGCGCTGCGGCACAGATTACCGGCGCAGTGCAGCTGCCGCTGTTCCTTCTCGAAGGCGTTGCCATCATCGCCGAAGTCGTCGCGCTGCTCATCGCCTTGAAGACGGTGTAGTCGGCGACGCAAAAGACAGAGGCCACCATGAATCCACTGGTCCAAGTCGAACCCGGACTGTATATCTGGACCATCTTCGTCTTCCTGCTGCTCCTCGTCGCCTTCAACTCCCTGGCGTGGAAGCCGTTGAAGGCCACCCTGGCGGCGCGCGAAGACTCGATCCGCAAGTCGCTGGACGATGCGCGGCAGGCGCGCGAGGAGCTGCAGCGTCTCCGCGGAGAGTCGGCGAAGATGCTGGCGGACGCGCGGGCCGAGGCCGACACGATGCTCGCGCGCACCCGCGACGACGCGAATCGCTTCCGCGACGAGATGAAGGAAAAGGCGCAGGCCGAGGCGGCAACCATCGTCAAGAACGCCGAACGGCGCATCGAGATGGAGACCTCGCGCGCGCTCCAGCAGATTCGCGCCGAGGCGGTCGAGTTCTCGGTGGCGATCGCCTCCAAAATCCTCCAGCGTAACGTGTCGAAGGAAGATAACGAGCGGCTGATCGAGGAAACCTTCCGGCAGATCGAATCGACCCGCCCCAGTTAGTTCGATGACGCGCCGCCGCCTGCTTCTTCCGATCGCGGCGGCGCTCGTCGGCGCCTTTCTTTTTACCTACGCCATCCGGAACGTCGGCTGGGAGACTGTCGTCAGCGGCATTCAGCGCGTCGGCTGGGGGTTCGTCCCGATTCTCATCGTGTCCGGCCTGCGGTTCGTCCTTCGCGCTGCTGCCTGGCGTCTCTGTATCCCGCCACACGCCAGGTTCTCGCTCGGTCAAGCGTGTGCTGCGTATCTGTCCGGTGATTCGGTCGGAAATGTCACTCCGCTGGGACTTCTCGCCAGCGAGCCGACGAAGCTATTTCTCATCCGCCACCGGCTCGCCACGCGCGAAGCCGTGACCAGCCTGGCGGTGGACTTCGTCGTGTACTCGACGTCTGCCGTCACGATGATTGCCGTCGGGCTCGTCGTGCTGCTCGCGAACGTGCCCCTCAGCCTCGGCGTGCGCGAGGTCGCGGGCGCGGCACTCGCGGTGATCGCCATCGGCGCCTTCGTCGTCATCCGGATGCTCGGCGGGACGTGGAAACCGGAGCGCGGCGAGCGGCCGCCATGGCGTGCGCGGCTGGCGTCTTTCCGCGAATCAGTGCTCGCATCTTCCGCCGGAAATCCTGCCCGGTTGTGGCCGGTGTTCGGACTGGACCTGCTGTTTCAGGTTCTTGCCGTCACGGAGGTGTACCTGATCCTGCGGTGGGTGCTGCCGGCGCCGCCAACTGTCCCCCAGGCGATTGTTTTCAGCGCGCTGGATCGCGCGATCATCATCGCCTTCAAGTTCGTTCCGTTCCGGCTCGGGATCGACGAGGTCGCGTCAGGCGGAATGGCGGCCATCCTCGGAATGCCAACGGCCACCGGCGTGGTGCTCGCCCTGATCAAGAAAGTGCGCAGTATCTTCTGGGTCGGGGTCGGCCTGGCGCTTATCGCCGCGCATCCTTCCCAAGCAGCGCCAGCGACGGATCGCCGCGGAAGCGGGCCCGCGCATCTGATCTGAGCGCCTCGGCGCGCCGCCGGTCCCCGACGATCGTCCACAGCCGCACCGCCACGGCATAGCTTTCCGGCGTCGGCGTCGCCGCGACGAGCTCGTTCAACACGTCCTCGACCGCCTCCTGCCGCCTGGTGGCCGCATACAGCATCGCCAGTCGTGAATAGACATGGACGCTGCGCGGGAAGCTTTTCAATTCCTCGCGATATTGGGCCTCGGCTTCGACGTAGCGATCGAGATGCGCGAGCGACTCACCGAGGTAGAGGAACAGATCGGGAATGCTGCGCTTCTGCGCACGGGCCATCGTCGCCGCCTCCTGAAACGCAGCGGCAGCCTCTTCGTACTTGGCGTCGTTGTACAGCAGCCGTCCGCGGACGAACGGCTCGACCGGCAGTGCCGGATCCGCCTCCTGCGCCGCCTTGGCGTGCATCGTCGCAGCCTCGACGTCATTGCGCGCGAGCGCGATCCGTGCCGCCAGCTCGTGTGCGGCTGCCCGTGTCGCCGGATCGCTCGCCTTTGCGAGCACAATGGCTTCATCGACCTGTTCGAGCGACTGGTCGACACGTCCGGCGCGCATCAAAGCGTCGGCGAGCGCCAGGGCGAAGTCGGCCTCCTCCGGCTGGCGCGCGCGAGCGTCCTGCAGCACGGCAATGGCCTCATCGAGGCGGCCCGCACGCATCAGCGCCGACGCCAACTGGTACTGGACGACCGCAAGTTCCGGATGCGCGTCGACGATCGCCTGGAGCGCGCGGATGCCTGCAGAGTATTTCTTCTGGCCGATCAGCAGCGCCGCTGCCCGATGCTGGTTGACCAGCAGCGCCTGAGCCTGCCACGACAGCGGCGGCGGCACCGCGGACAGATGCGGGCTGGCGAGGTAGCCGAGCAGCGCGAGGCGTTCTTCGTCGGCGGGCGCGATCCGCGCGGGCACGGCCGGTGTTGCGGCGGCGATCAGCCGATCCAGCTCATCGCGCAACCGTGCGGTGTGGGTAGCCGCTCCGGACGGGTCGACCGGCGTGGACGCGAGCGGTGTGAGCTCTTCGTTGGCGCCGTTGACGTACCGGTACACGGCGGTGGTCATCGCATACACGGCGTGGCCGCCGAAGCTGAAATACGGTGAGAGCCATTCCGCATACAGCGGGCGATCGCTCAGCGTCGCTTCGTCATCCGTCAGTACCCCCCGCAGCGATCGGCCGGTCAACGAGCCGGGGACGGGTGCCCGAACGAGGTCGAGGACGGTGGGCACCAGGTCGATCTGCTGGACGGAGTCGTCAACTCGCCGGCCCGCGCCCTCATTGTTGGGCTGCTTCACGATCAAGGGGACGCGTATCGCCGCGTCGTCGATCGTCTGCGACGGTTCTTCGCCGCGATCGCCAACCAGAATGATCGTACCGCCGTCGTACAGCGACCGGCTCTTGAGCAGTGCCGTCAAGCGGGTGACGGCCGTGTCGGCGTCGCGGCGATCGACCTGAACAAAAAGGAAAAAACGCCTGCCGTCCTGCATGCGCATCCAGGTCTCGGCGGCGTCCAGCGTCTCGGACGCGCTGCGAACGAGGACCGGTTCGCCGTCAGCGGCTGCGCTTTCGGGAAGTTCCGCGTCGTAGAAACGGAATCCCTGGCCGACGCCAGTGTCGGGCCGAAGCAGGAACGACGACACAGCCGCGCCCGTGGCGAAGCCGCGATTTCGCAGCATTTCCGCGAGCGTCTGCACGTCGTCCTTCAGGGTGAAGCCCGCGTCGTCGCGTACGCCGTGATGCAGCGGCAGTTGCCCGGACAGGATTGACGCGTGAGCGGGAAGCGTCTGCGGCGACTGCGCATACGCGTGTTCGAAGACGACTGCGTCTGACGCCAGCAGATTGATAGCGGGAGTATCGGTGCTCGGCGCTCCGTACACCGGCAGGGCAGTGGCCGGCATGCGGTCGACGGAGATGAGCACGATCGGTCCCTGATGCGGTGGAGACTCACGCGCGAACCACCAGCCGACCGCTGCCGAGCCGGCCACGGCGATCGCGAACGCCGACACGATGCCCGCAGCCACCCACGGCCGCAGTTTGCGCGAGGGACCTGGCATTTAACCGGGGTTGATCGCTGCCGCCTCGGCCCGCGCCGCGGCGAGCTCCGTCCTGGCATGCTCGTTGTCGGGATCGTCCTTGAGCAGTTCGGTGTACGACTCGATCGCGCGGTCGAGCGCCGACCGCCGCGCCACCGGGTCCGACTCGATCGCCGCCTTGCGGCGATAGGTAGCCGCAATCACGAGGTTGAGCGTGGTGAGACTCGAGTTTTTCGCACGAATCTGCTCGTAGGTGTTGATCGCCTGATCGATTCGGCCTTGCTCGCGCAGCATGTTTGCCGCCGCGATCTGCGCCTGGATGTTGGACGGCAGCGCGCCCGGCGTCAGCCCGGGTTCAGGCGTCAGCACGAAGTCCAGCGGTGTCGTCGCCGCGGTGCGGACCATCGCTTCGGCCTGTATCGCCACGAACCCAGGCGCATCGACGACGAAGTTGTAGACACCGATACGCAGGCCGATCATCGCCCAGCGGCCCTTGGAGTCGGAGGTCGCGATTCCCACGCGCGGCTGCAGTTCCGGATTCGCCGCACGAATCGTGGCGCCCTTGATCGGTTTGCCGTCGATGTCGCGAACCGTACCTGTCGCCCTGGCTGTTTGTGCAGCGGCGGGCCCTGTCAGCCAGATGGCGCTGACCACGACGGCGATGACGATGCGCACGTGCCAGACCATGCTTGCCTCCGGGCGAACATCTTACCCCGGTCCCATCCCCGGTCCCATCCCCGGTCCCGATCCCCCGGTCCCGATCCCCCGGTCCCGATCCCCCGGTCCCATCCCCCCGTCCCCATCCCCTGATCCCTGATCCCCTCATCTAGAGGTGATACAGCATGAGGTAGACAATTACGCCGGTCACCGACACGTACAGCCACACGGGCAGGGTCCAGCGCGCGATGCGGACGTGACGTGCATAATCGCCGCGGAGTCCGCGCGCGGTCGTGAGCAGTGCCAGCGGCAGGATTGCGGCGGCCAGGATGATGTGGGGAACCAGGACGGCGAAATAGACGACGCGCAGGGCCCCGGTGCCACGGAACGGGACCGACCCGGCGCTGGCGTGGTAGATAACGTAGCTGACGAGAAACAGTGCCGACGTGCCGAGGGCCGACAGCATGCAGCGCCGGTGCGCGTCGATCCGGCGGCTGCGAATCATCAGGTAGCCGGTAACGAGAAAGACCGACGCGAGCGCATTGAGGCTGGCGTTCAGCGTCGGGAGGTCGGCGATCTCCATCTGGCGTGCCGGGTCAGATCCAGAGGCGATCGGCAACGAGCGCTCCGAGGAGGAGCGGCAAGTACGTAATGGAGAACAGGAACAGCGCTCGTGCTGTTGCCATCGACCGTGCGCGCGCAAAGCGGAGCGTCAGCCACACGAACAACAGCCCGAGCACAGTGGCGACGATCATGTACGGCACGCCGGCAAGGCCGACGGCGGCGGGCAGCAGGCTGACCGGCCAGAGGGCCGCTGAGTAAACCAGCGCCTGCTGTCCCGTGCGGCGTCCGTCGGGCTCGAGGACCGGCAGCAACGGAATGGCGGCGTTGGCGTAATCATCTCGGTAGAGCCAGGCGATCGCCAGGAAGTGCGGCATCTGCCAGAAGAAGACGATACCGAAGAGGACCAGGGCTTCCAGCGAGATGCGTCCGGTTGCCGCACTCCATCCGATCACCGGGGGCAGCGCACCCGGAATTGCGCCGACCAGCGTCGCCAGCGGCGTGCGCAGCTTCAGTGGCGTGTAGACCAGGACATAACTGATCAGCGTCGCGCCAGCGACCGCTGCAGCGGTCGCGTTGACGGCGACGCCGAGTTGCGCGAGCCCGATCGCGGAGAGGAGCACGCCAAACCACGCGCCTTCGCTCGTTCCGAGGCGGCCTCCTGGCAGCGGCCGCATGTTGGTTCGTCGCATCAGTGCGTCCGTGCGGCGCTCCCATACCTGGTTGAGTGCGGCGGCGCCGCCGGCAACCAGGGCCGTGCCAGCCAGCGTGTTCACGAGCAGGCCCACTTCAACGCCGGCCGGCGATGCGAGATACAGACCGGCCAGCGTCGTCACCAGGACCAGAAGATTCAGCCGCGGCTTGGTCAGCGCGACGAAATCAACGAGGCGGTGCACGGCACCGGCCGCGGCGGACGCATCGGGTCCGGCCGCTTGGCGTGCATGTACGCCCGCCGCAGGCGCGCCCGGTTTCATGCGCGCGCGCCGCTCCTCGTCGGCCCGCCTGTTCCTGCCTCGAGAGCGCCGCGTGGTGGCGGCACCCGCACACCGCCGGAAGGCGCAGCCATTCCCGCGCCACGTGTCCCGAGTCGCGATTCATGCGCGCGGAGCGTCAACACCAGCGACGTGACGAGCACTGACGCACCGGTCACGACGTGCAGCGAGTTGATGACGTAGTGCCTCGCCGTCAACACGGTGAGCGCGCCGAGCGTGATCTGAACCGCGAGGAGCGACAGCAGCAGCACCGACGGACGCACCAGGACGCCGCTGCGACGGTGACGGTAGAAGACGTGGCCGGCGGTCGCGACGATCAACGCGCTGGCCACCAGCGCTCCAACGCGATGGGCGAAATGAATGGCGATCTTCGGATCCCACTGCGGCGGAATCAGGTGTCCGAACGCCAGCGGAAAGTCGGGAATCGCCAGCCCGGCGTCGGTGTGCCGCATCACGGCGCCAATCAGAATCTGCACGTAGACCCATGCCGTGGTCACGATCGTGAGCCGCCGCAGCACGACGTCGTCAACCGGCGGCGAGACCGCGCTCGCCCAGCTGCGCGACGTGAACAGCGCAATGGCGGTGGTCAGGCAGAAGACGATTTGCGCAAGACCGGCATGGGCAATCGAGATCGGATCCGGCAGGTACCACAGCACGGTGATGCCGCCGAGAATTCCCTGCGTGATCACGGCGGCGAGCGCGAGGTATCCGAGCCGCCGGACCCATCGCCGCGGCTCGCTCCGCCATAACCAGACCGCGAGGACGAGGATCAGGAATCCGACGGTGCTGGCGATCAGGCGGTGCGAATGCTCGTAGCGAATCCCGCCGACCATCTTTTCGAGCGGGAATGTGAACATGAACCAGCCATAGGTGTTCGGCCAGTCCGGGACGGACAACCCCGAGCCCGTGCTCGTTACCAGGCCGCCGGCAAAGATGAGCACGGCGGTCGACAGGGCGACGAATCGCGTGTAGAACCTCAGTGCCACTAGCTCTTGAACGTAAACGCGACGTCGCTGGTCTGTTTCTCGCCGATGGTGACCATCTGCGTCTGTGTGCCGAGCTTTTCGTGCCAGGCCTCGATGGTGTAGGTGCCCGGCGGCAGCCCCTTCAGTTCGAAACGGCCGTTCCCGGTGGTCACCGCGTAAAACGGATGGTCGAGCACGCCGACATATGCGTTCATCCATTTATGGACGTCGCACTTGAACGGGACCATCACTTCTTTCGTGCTGAACGTGTGCGTATGTTTCATGCCCGACAGCTGAAGCGCCCTGTTGAACTCGCGATTCTGCTCGGGCACGGCGTGGATGTTGTGCAGCGTGTTGTCGCTGCTCGCCAGTTCCATCGGCTGGCCGACCTGTATGCCGAGGACATGCGGCGCGTAACGGCAGCCTTTCTGATCGAGGACGACCGCCGTTGACGGCACGGGAAACACCCGGTCGCCGAGCCCGTCCTTCACGTACACGAACACGTTCTGAAGCCCTGAACCCTCACCGACGACCACGGTCTCGGTTCTGTTCTGCGGCTGCTTTTCGCAGAACGGGTCGGAGTCCATCGAGATCGGCTCCGCCGGAGGCGGTGTTCCCTCGAACTTCACGAGTCCCGTGACGGCGCCTGCCGTTGCGGGATCGACGGGATTGCTGACCGCTGCCGGCGGCGGCGGTGCCTCCTCGCTCCTGCTGCATGCAGGCGCGGTCAGCGCAGTGGCGGCCGTAAACGCGAGCGCCCCGGCAGTGAACAGACGATGAAACCTGGATCGCATAAGGTGTCGACTCCCAACCCTTGATTATCCCAGAGAGGCGACCCGTGAATTAAGGCGTGCCGCGGGCAGCCGCGATTTTGCGGAGGACGCGGTCCTGCATCCATTGCGCGCTCCACCAGTCCACGGGAGTGACCTGTTCGCCGCCCACGAGCGTCGTGAAGTGCAGATGGTCCCCGCCCGCCAGCCCGGTTTGACCACTGCGGCCGATCTCCTGACCTTTTTCGACCTTGTCGCCCACTTTGACGCCTATGGATGACAGATGCCCGTACAGCGACTGCACCCCGAGGCCATGGTCGATGATGACGCAATTGCCGTAGATGCCCAGGTCGTCCGCGTGGACGACGACACCGCGTTGAGCTGCAGCGATCGGTGCATTCGCGGTCGTGGCGAGGTCGAACCCGAGGTGCACCTGCTGATCGACTTCCTTGCCGTTGTAGATATACGTCCGGGCGTCGGCGAACTGTGCCTGGACGGCGGAGTTGCCCAGCTGCTGGAAGGCGTCCATGAACAGCAGCTCCGCCGACGTCTTGTTCGCAAGGTCGCGGACGTATTGGTTGTTCTTCTGGCGGAGGTCGCGGTTGATTTTCAGAAAGCCGGCAAGGATGTCGTCGGTCGGAATCTGCTCGTCTGGCGAGGTTGAGGCGATTGCCGGAACGACACGCTGCAGGAAGCGGTCGTCGATCTCGATGCGGCTCTTCTTGTACTGCTTCGGAAACACGCGGTAGTCGAGCGGGACGATGACCTGGTTTCCGGCCTCGTCGCGCGCGAAGACATCGATTCGCGCGTTGGTCGGCTGGTCGTAGAGCAGCGCGAAGAACGCCACGCGCAGAGCGGAATCGCCGGAAATGCCGATCCCCGACGCCGGGAACGAGCGGTATTCCTTGTCGCCGACGCGGACGCCGGACTGCACATCCTCAGGCGTCGCGCGAAAGACGGCGAACTCGCTGCCTCCGTGATTGACGAAATGAAACGTCGACAGCACCGTCAGCCGCGGCGGGTCGAGCCGCACCTGCACGTCGCGTGTCACCGAAGATTCAGCCTCGCGCAGGCCGTACAGCACCGGCCGCGCCGCGTGCACCACGATCCGCGCCGGGCCCGACTTCAGGTCCGGAAGCGTCCGCTTGCCAATCGGCCGCATCACGAGCAGGCGGTCGGCCGACCGTTTTGCGGCGGCGTCGTCGTCGTTCAGCGTAAACACCTGATACGTCTTTCCGCCCTGCTCCACGGCGACGGTCAGGCGCGAAAACGCGCCGCCGGGCGCCTGCGCCATCATCTCGAGCGTGCTCGCCTGTCCGATGAACTTTCCCGGCTGACGGAGCTCGATGGCCGGACCGTCCAGACGTCCGGCCCACAACCACGCACCGGCGCCGGCGATCAGAGCGAGAAGGATGAGATAGAAGAGGAATTTCAGCAGGCCGCGCATCGTTTGCATCATAGCGCGGCGCCGGACGCTAATCGGCGGCCGGTTTCGGCGGCGGGAGCGACATGCGCAGTCCCAGCACCATCAGGAGCGCGATCATCAGATTCATCTGCAGGCTCGCCTGAACGCGCGCCGCTATCAGGACCTCCGTCATCGACAGGATCTGAAACGCGACGACCGACACCAGCGTGGCCGCAGCGTATACGCGCTGTTCCCGGCTTCCGGTACGCCACGCGCGAACGAGCGCACCGACGATGACATACCAGAGGAATACCCATGCCGCCAGGCCCAGCACCCCGGCTTCAGTGAGAATGTGCAGCGGCACATTGTGTGCGTGCCAGCCATTGAGCTGAAAGTCCGGATTTGCGGCCGTCGCCGGCATCTGATACGCGATCTTGTCGAACGTGCCGAGTCCGATACCGACGAACGGATGCGTCCGGAACATGTCCCAGGCTTCTTCCCACACGCGTAGCCGCAGGTCGATTCCGGAGTTCAGCGCCCGGTCGAGGAATGTCGACGCGACAAAGGTCGTGATCCGCAGGTTATTGGCGATGACGATCGCGGCCCCGGCTGCCGCCGTTCCCATCAGCACGATCCATCGCCGCCAGTGGACGGCGTTAAGGAAGCACACGCCGAGCGTTGCGAGCACAAAGACGAGCAAACCCATTCGCGACAGCAGCAGGTAGTTCGCCAGACCGACGATGGCCCACACCAGGCCGTTGAAGAGGGAAACCGATCGGCGCTGGTCGCCGATGAACCGGGCGAGGAGAAACGGCGCAAACAGGTTGAACACCCAGGCGATCTGATGCTTGCCGAGCCAGGTGACCGACCGCACCTCGAGCGGGATCTGATCGAGCCCCTCGTTGAGGCGCGACAGGATGACCCGAATCGCGAGTTCCAGCACGGCCAGAACCGCCACGAGCCACGTCGCTTCGAGCAGCCGTGAATTCTCGAGCATCTGGCCGGAGCACCACCAGAAGACGACGACGCCGGCGACGCATCCCAGCGCCGTCGCGCTGAGCGTTCGCTCCTGCGACAGGAGGGTCGACAGCGCGAACACCGCGAGTAATGCGGCGAGCGCCGGATACGCGACGGCAACCCGCGCCGGTTGCCGCGGGCCGATCCGGCCAGCAAGGGCCATCGCCACACCCGCGAGTACAAACGGCAGCAGATAGAGCCACGGCCATGCCTGCGCCGGAAATGGTTCGCTGAAGTTGGTGAGGCCGTCGCCGGTGAGCATCAGGAAGACGCCGGCGAGGAAGCACCATCCGCCGAACCTGGCCAGATCCGACTGCACGGGCGCCAGGTCCGACTGCACGGGCTGTAGAATAGTGTAAATATCCAGAATGGTGATCGACGCGCTCGTCGCCCCGTTCCAGGTTCTGGTACGTCAGCGCCCGGTCATCACCACGTTCGTGCAGCGCGAGATCCGTACGCGATACGGCACGTCCGCTCTCGGCCTCGCCTGGCCGCTGATTCGACCGCTCAGTCTTCTCGCGCTCTATACCTTCGTCTTCTCGACGGTGATGAAGGTCCGCTTCAGCGACGACCCGCGCGCCACCAACTTCGCGTTGTATCTGTTCTGCGGGCTGATTCCGTGGCTGGCATTTTCCGACGGGCTGTCACGGGCGACCACCGCGATCCACGATCAATCGTCGCTGGTCAAACGCATACGCTTTCCATCCGAGATCCTGCCGCTCCATCAGGTCCTCGTGGCCCTGGCCATCGAATCGCTTGGTCTCGTCATCTTGCTCGGGGCGTTGCTCGTCGACGGTCGCCTGCCCGGCTGGCCGCTACTGGCCCTCGCTGCCATCGTCATCCCGCAATTCCTGTTCACGACCGGCCTGGCCTGGGTGCTGGCGACGTGGTCGGTGCTGCTTTCCGACACCAGGCAGATCGTCGCCTTCGCGCTGATGTTCTGGATGTACGCCACGCCGATCGTCTATCCGCTGGAGATGGTGCCCACGCGCCTGCAGTGGGTGTTCTGGCTGAATCCGATGACCTACGTCGT
>Ga0307405_10000560_pt1 | contig 14154 bp, 21 predicted proteins | sample 322Cmetagenome_2_FD_203311 | JGI IMG/M metagenome (GOLD analysis project Ga0307405, IMG submission 203311) | Maize rhizosphere microbial communities from greenhouse at UC Davis, California, United States - 322HYB-C-1 | ecosystem: Host-associated > Plants > Roots > Rhizosphere > Soil | place...
AAGAGAAATGGAAAGCACTCACGCGATTTTGCGGGTGCTGTTGCAAGAACGGAATGATGGAAGAGCAACCCTTCTGGAAGCAAAAGACGCTGAACGAGATGACCAATGCCGAGTGGGAAAGCATCTGCGACGGCTGTGGTCTCTGTTGTCTCAACAAGCTCGAGGAGTGGGATAGCGGCGATATCTACTTCACCTCGATCCGCTGCAAGCTGCTCGACAGCGAAAGCTGTCAGTGTTCCAGCTACCCCAATCGCTGGGACTTCGTGCCCGATTGCGTGCAGCTGACCAAGCAGAATGTCGACGAAATCCCCTGGCTGCCGCCGACCTGCGGCTACCGGCTGCTGAACGAGGGGCGCGATCTCTACTGGTGGCATCCGCTGGTCTCGGGCGACCCGGAGACGGTGCACATCGCCGGCATTTCGGCGCGCGGCCGCACCATCGACGAGACGGGCATCGATGTCGACAATTACGAGGACTATGTCGTCGACTGGCCGCTGACGGTCGGCGACGATGCGCCGAAGACGCCGGATGAAGTGGGCAATCGCTGAGTGGATTCTGGCTGAATCGACTTATGGGGAAGGGATGACAACGAATTGTCTTTGCAGGGTTTTCGGCGCGGCGTTCTGCCAGGAGCGGCGCACCAGATCCTGCACCAGCGCGTCGCTCGCCAGCTGAAAGAACAGCCGCGTCGAGCCGCGCAATCCCCAGCCGCCGGGAACGGCGATTGTCTCCTTCGGCGACACCGCCAGCGTCATGTGCTGCTGCTCCGGCGTCAGCCTGACGACGCAATAATCCTGCTCCGGCATGGTGAGAAAAATCCTCGTCCGCACGCGAAAATCGCGTGTGCCGTGATGCGCGCTCTCGACCGCCTCGGGCAGGCTGAGCGCGAAGGATGCAAGCTCTTCGCGGGTCATGATCTTTATTTTAGCACAATAGAATATTGTCAGGCCAATCAGAAAAACTCACGCAGCCGCGCGCTGGTCTTCCCTTGCGCCGTCAGGCCGCTCCAGCTCGGTCCTCGCAAGCGCCCGCTGCAGCGCCTCGATGCAGATAGGGTCATGCGCCTGGCCGGCACCTTCCCAGAGGATAGACAGCGCCTTGGAGATCGGCAGGGCGGCGCGATAGGGGCGGTCGGCGGTGAGCGCGTCGAACACGTCGGCGGTCGAGACGATCCTGACTTCCATCGGGATTTCATCGGCCATAAGCCCGCGCGGATAGCCCTTGCCATCCAGCCGCTCGTGATGCGCGCCGCCGATGCGGGCGAGGTCGGAGAAGGCGCCGATATGGGAGAGGATCATCTCCGAGAACTCGGCATGGCGCTTCATCTGGCCCCATTCCTCGTCGTCGAGCTTGCCCGGCTTGTCGAGCACGCTGTTGCTGACGCCGAGCTTGCCGATATCGTGCAGCAGGGCAGCGCGGCGCAACAGCCGGCGGCCTTTCTCGTCGATCCCCATCTCCTCGGCGATCAGATCGGTAAACAGCGCCACGCGGTCGCTATGGCCTGACGTATAGGGGCTCTTGGCGTCGATGACGCGGGCGAAAGCGGCAGCGATATCATCGAGATAATCGTCATCGGCCATGATCGCCTGCTGGCCGGGCTCGCTGTCGAGCACGATCGTCTCCAGCGCTTCTGACCGCAGCGTCCGCCAGAATTCCTCGCGGCCGCCGATGCGGATGAAGGCGGCGGCAAGTGAAGGATCGAACCAGCTGCCGGCACGCTTTTCAATCTCGGCGATGGCGGCCCGCGGCCCGGCGCTCATCTGGAAGATATCGGCCACCTGAGAGACCAGCGCGATGCGCGAATAGAGCGGGATTTCCTCGCCTGATATGCCCAGCGGCTTGCCGCCGCCGTTCCAGTGTTCGTCTAGGCTGAGCACACCATCGGCCACGCCCTCGGAAAAGCGCATCTGTCTGGCGATCTCGGCGCCGCGCTGGCAGCGGGTCTGGATCAGGTCGGTGGCGATGCGTCCGCCGTTCTGCAGGATATTGACGATCCCGCGAAACCGCTCGGCAAGGCCGGCCTGCATGCCGGTATGCGAAAGCACGAAGCGCAGCACCTGGCTGAGGCTGCCGTCGACCAGCTTGAAGTCACGCTTGAAGGAGAGATCGTCGGCCATGTAAAGCTCGCAGATCCGCGCCGCATTGCTGCTGCAGCCGAGATCCTTGAGGAGCAGCGTGTAATAGAGCTCCTGCAGCGCCTCATCCGCCATGCCGATCTCGCGGCCGATATGGGTGCCGATATAGCAGGCGCGGATGCAATGGCCGGGCGGCTGGCCCTCCGTAAGGTCGAGCGCCTTGCTCAACGCCTCGATAATCTCCGCTAGTCGTATCTGGATGGCCTGCATGTCGATCGCCCCTTGCTGCGATCCGTTCTAGCCGTGGGTTTCTTGAGGATTCATTGAAATAGCCAAGAGAAAGGCAAGAAAGCCTATATTTATCAATAGATTAGACATAGATAAATTGCAATTCGACGGGACGTTGCAGGAGGATTTTCCGATAATAGGAAAATAATCCTTGACGGCGTAACGGTGCTTTGATAGGGTTATGGCATAGTCGGAAAGTTGCGGGCAGGGCGCGGCGAGGGGCATGGTCTCCTGGCTGATCTATCATTGCTGCCGGCACCGCCGCTTCTCCACGCAACGCCTGTTGCCACGGGATGTCCCCATGACCGATATCGACGATTTCGCGCCGGAGCTGTTTGGCCTCTGGCCGGCTCACCATGCTTATGAAAACGATCTCGCGCAGGCTCTCGACGTGGACAGGGCCAAGGCGGTGGCCGAGGCCTGTATGCTCGAGACCAAGTCCGCGGCATCGCCGGCCGAAGAGCTGCGGGTGCTCCTGAACGAGATGACGGCCGAGATGCGCGAGCAGTTTTCGGCCTTTCGCGATCTGCGCAAGGCGGCCGAGCAGACGACATCAGGCGGTGGCGACGATGCCGCCGCCAAACTGGCCCGCGCCGATTTGAAGGCCGCGACCGATGCCATGTCACTGATCGTCCGCACGCTGGAGAAGATCGACCAGTTGCAGCGCCAGTTTGCCCGCGACCGCGAGCAGGCCGCTGAGGAAAGCGAAGCGGCGAGGGGGCTCGACCATGTCAAAGCGAAATTCCTCGCACGCATCGAAGAGCGCGCCGAAGCCCGCGCCCGCCAATTGCTGGCCGAATGGCAGCGCGACGGCGCTCCCCCAACTATTGACGACGGACCAGCCCTCGCCAGCCGCGAAGCCGAACCGGATTGAGCGGCGCGTCGCGGACGCCAATACGGGCAAGGTCGCTGGCGCCTTGCTGGACTACAGTCATAAAATGGATGCGATCGTGGCGAAACGGGCTGATGACCGCGCGGTAATCCTGGGTGCAATTGCGCGTGGCACGGCGTTGATCGGGGCGATGTCGCAGCCGGATAACGTGGCGGTGGCAGCGGCGGTTTTCGGTGAGGCTCCGGTGGTCGACGCGGTGGCGAGCGGTGTGCCCCGGTCCGCCAACGCCAACTTCCATGCTGGCGCTGATACCAATGTCAACGGTGGTGCCGATAACGGCGCCGGCGCCGATGCAGACCGGCCCGAACTCTCGCTGGCCGACATGCTCGACCTTCCCGCCGAGGACCTTGCTGAACGGCTGGGGCTTTGGCCCACGCTTGGCAACCTTTGGGCCTTTACCGGCCGCGACGAACAGCAGCCGCCGCCGGGAGACTGGCGCACATGGCTGATCATGGGCGGGCGCGGCTCGGGCAAGACGCGGGCGGGGGCCGAATGGGTGCATGCGATTGCGAGCGCCGGGCGCGTGTCGGATCTGCGCATCGCACTGATCGCCGAGACGCTGGGCGATGCCCGCGAGGTGATGATCGACGGCATCTCGGGGATCATGCGGATCGCCCGCAGCCGCCGTCCCGAATTCGAGATCTCCCGCCGCCGGCTGGTCTGGCCGAACGGCGCGGTGGCGCAGATATTCTCGTCGGAGGATCCCGAAAGCCTGCGCGGCCCGCAGTTTCATTTCGCCTGGAGCGACGAGCTCGCCAAGTGGAAGCACGGGCAGGAGACCTGGGACATGCTGCAGTTCGGCCTGCGGCTCGGCTCAGCACCGCGCCAGCTGGTGACGACGACGCCGCGCCCGGTGCCGCTCTTGAAGGCGCTGATATCAGACCCGACGACGCTGACGACGCGCATCAGCACCCGCGCCAATGCCCAAAACCTGGCGCCCGGCTTCATCGACGCGCTGGCGGGCCGCTATGGCGGCACGCGGCTGGGGCGGCAGGAGCTGGATGGCGAGCTGATCGAGGATCGCGAGGATGCGCTCTGGCGCCGCGATATGTTCGATGCCGTGACGATCCGCCTTTCCGGCGATCTCCGCCGCATCGTCGTGGCGGTCGATCCGCCGGCGGCGACGGGGCCGACGTCTTGCTGCGGCATTGTTGTCGCCGGGCTGGATGCGAGCGGCCGCGCGGTGGTGCTGGCCGATTGCTCCGTGGAGGGCGCAAGCCCGGCGGGCTGGGCGGGCGCGGTGGCGAAAGCCTATCGCCGCTTCGCCGCCGACCGCGTTGTGGCCGAGATCAACCAAGGCGGCGATATGGTCACCGCTATGCTGAAAAGCATCGACGAGACGCTGCCGGTAACGACGGTGCGCGCCACGCGCGGCAAATTCCTGCGCGCCGAGCCGGTCGCCGCACTCTACGAGCAGGGGCGTGTCGCCCATGCAGGGCGCTTCATGGCGCTGGAAGATCAGATGTGTGATTTCGGCCCGGATGGATTATCCCAGGGCCGCTCGCCGGACCGGCTGGATGCTCTGGTCTGGGCGCTGACGGCTTTGATGCTCGAAGGGGGCGGGGAGCCGCGTGTGCGGGGTATTTGAAGCCTTGATGGCGTATTGGCCACTGCCGGAGGGGCGGGCCGTGAGGGGGTGTTTGACACCCCCTGGCACTTGCGCTTAACGCTGCTGTTGCTGCGTCGCCGGACGTTGTGCCTGCGGCACGGGGCGAACCTGGCGCCACTCGCTTTCGAGTTGGTCCGTTACATGCTGGGGAATGATCGGCTGATTGCTGTGAACGGGCTGCGTCATGCGGTCCTCCGAAGACGAATTGAATGATGGATCATCACTGCCATGCGCCAAACGGTCTGTAAATCATGGCTTTAAACACTTTAAACGATTAAATTAAATTTAATCGATTAAGGCCAGGACGTCCTCATCAGCTTTTAGGATTACACGCTATGGTTATCCACATCGACAGGCGGTTTTTCTTCGACACGGTGCGCGAGGCGCTGTTCAAGGGCACGCTTTCGGCCCCGCAGGTCGAGGGCATGACGGCGATTCTGAATTTCTGGGAAGAGCGGATGGTCGACGCCGACCCGCGCTGGCTGGCTTATATCCTGGCGACCGCCTTTCACGAGACGGCCTACACCATGCAGCCCGTGCGCGAGACGCTGGCGACTACCGATGCGCGCGCCGTCGAGATCCTGGAAAATGCATTCGCGAGCGGCAAGCTCTCCTGGGTGAAGACGCCCTATTGGCGGCTCGACGAGGACGGCAAGAGCTGGCTCGGCCGCGGCCTGGTGCAGCTGACCCACAAGCGGAACTACGAGGCGATGAGCGTTCTCACAGGCATCGATCTCGTCGCCGAGCCGGACCGGGCGATGGAGATGGGGCCGGCGGTATCGATCCTGATCGAGGGCATGGTTCAGGGCAGTTTTTCGAAGCACAAGCTCGCCGATCATCTGAACGCGACGAATGACGACTGGATCAACGCCCGCCGCATCGTCAACGGCACCGACCGGGCCGAAAAACTGGCAGGCTACGGCAAGACCTTTCTGGCCGCCATAAGGCCCGAGCGCCCGGCGGGTTGGTTCGCCCGGTTGAAGCAATGGGTCTGCCGTGGTATCGCCCGGCTTATCGGTTAAAGCGATCCATCAGACATACAGGAGTTCCGCGTGATCCGTCACATCGTCTTCTTCACGGCGCCGATAGAAAACATGGACAAGGTGCGCGAGGGCCTGTCGATCCTCACCGCAATCCCGCACGCCCGTCTGCTGGAGATCGGCACCAATGTGAAGACCGACCAGCTCGGCACCGAGGTGGATCTCGTGGTCTATGGCGAGTTCGACGACGAGGCAGCGCTGGCCGCCTACAAGGCGCACCCGAACTACCAGCTTTCCATCGACCTCGTACGCCCGATCCGCGAAATGCGCATGGCGGCGGATTACGAGAGCGACCTGGCGGTGAAGCAGCCGCTGGGGTGATTGGGCCAGCCGGCTCCCTCTAATGGCGGCGTTTGCGCCGCAAGATTGCGTTGATAGGTTGTGGGCGGGTTGACGCAAAGGTTGCCGCCAATTGACTTGCTGTGCGCGAAGATTATCTGTAGAAAAATACTTGCAACTGAAAAATAGTTGCAGCGAAGTTGAGGCGTATTTTAGCGCCAGAGGTGGCGGATGACGCGCCTTGAAACGCTGAAGCAGGAGTTTCGCGCCTGCAAGGGGCCATTTCCCTATGGCAAACTGGTCAAGCTGCTGAGTGGTCTTGGCTATGACTTGAAGAGCGGGAGCGGTTCGGGCCGGAAGTTCGTGCACGCGGTGACCAAGAAGGTCATCATCGTTCACGAGCCGCATCCCGGCAACGAGATCAAACCCTACATGGTCAACCAGATACGCAACTATCTGATCGACAGGAAAGAGCTATGAAGCCGATCACCTACAAGGGCTACCAGGCGTCGGTGGAGTATCAGGACGGCACGCTGTTCATCAAGATACTGCATATCGACGATCTCCTGCTGGCGGAATGCGAGGATTCCAGATTGGTGGAAGCGACCGCGCGGACGCTGATCGACGACTACATTCAAACCTGCATCGACGAGGGCCGCGATCCCGAGAAGCCCTTCAAGGGCTCGCTGAACATCCGAATGGACCCCACGCTGCACCGTCGCGCGGCCATGGCCGCTGCCGATGAAGACAAGTCGCTGAATGCCTGGATTTGCGAGGCGATCGCGGAGAAGGTCGATTGATGGTAGGATACGGACGTCAGACCCGGAGATTGCACATGCAAGAGGTTAAGCTGCAGATCACCGATCTCGGCGGGTTCTTCGCCGATGCGATCGAGGCTGCCCGCCGCATCGACGGCGGTGACTTCAGCGTACAGCAGAGCGTTGTCGCATTCGAGAGCATGGAGACGCTGCTGAAGACGCTACCCGTGCGCCGCTGGCGCCCGATCCCGGCGCTTAAGGATCGCAACTGACGCTCTCCAGCGCCGCAAACGCACCGGTTGCCGTCGCGTGCATATTTCCGGTTTTAATTCAACCTGAAGTCGGATATCCCCATTGAGTTGGGAAAACACACGTTTCAGGAGATAAAATTGAAGATCATGGTGATGACGGCGGCGCTGCTGCTTTCGGGCGCGGGCTTGGCCGAGGCGGCTTCCTGCGAGGCGAATTTCAAGGTGTCGGGCGTGCCGATGGTGACGGCGCTGAGCTACAAGACGTGGCAGGAGTTTCCGAAGGCGAAATCCGCCGCCGTCTTGAAGAACCTCGCCCAGGCCGTCGCCGCCGAGGGCTTTTCCGGCATCAAGGTGAACAGGGAACTCTCCTCGGTCGACGCCTTCCAGGAAACAACAGGCAGTGGCCGCATCCAGACCCTGCGCGTCGTCGCCCGCCAGAAGGGATCAGGCGTGCGCGTCGATGCCGTCTTCGATATCCAGGCCGGCCAGCTGACCACCAAGGAAGTTGTGCGCACCGGGCTTTGCAACATCATCGGCTCGGCAATGTGATGCCGGCGGCCGGATGTGATCCGGCCCCAATTCGTTCTTGAGCATCCAAGTCGCGGGGACATGCCCGCGACCGCCGCCCTTGCGGCGCCTCGGGCTTAATCGCCCTGTGCAGACGATAGCGCCGGCCAATTCAGTGCCGGTCGCAAACATCAGGAAACCGGATCATGAACCTTCGATCTCTCCTGCCGTGGGGCTCCGCGGCGGGCCGCACATCTGTGCCCGAACGCAAGGCCGCCGGCTTCTTGTCGCTGACATCGGAGGGCAGGGCGAGCTGGACCGGCCGCTCCTACGCGGCTTTGTCGCGCGAGGGCTTCATGCGCAATCCTGTGGCGCATCGCTGTGTGAGGATGGTCTCGGAGGCCGCCGCTTGCGTACCGCTGCTCATCTACGAGCAGGATCGCGAACGGCCGGACCACCCGCTGCTGCATCTGCTGCGCCAGCCGAATGCCCGCATGAGCGGCCCCGATTTCTTCGAGGCGCTCTATGGCCATCTGCTGCTGTCCGGCAATGCCTATGTCGAGCCCGTCGAGATCGGCGGCGCGCTGCGCGAACTGCATCTGCTGCGTCCCGACCGTATCGGCATCGTCGAGGGCCGCGACGGTTGGCCGGAAGCCTATGACTACCGCGCCGGCGGCCTCGTCCGCCGCTTTCCCGTCGAGACCGACGGGCTCGGCCTGCTGCACCTGAAACTCTTCCACCCGCTCGACGACCATCTCGGCTTTCCGCCGCTGGCGGCAGCCCAGGTGGCGCTCGATCTCTCCAATGCCGCGGCCACCTGGAACAAGGCGCTGCTTGACAACTCCGCGCGCCCCTCCGGCGCGCTCGTCTACCAGCCCAAGGAAGGCGGCAATCTTTCGCCGGACCAGTATGAGCGGCTGAAGCAGGAGCTCGACGAGGGCTATTCCGGCCCGATGCGCGCCGGCCGGCCGCTGCTGCTCGAAGGCGGGCTCGACTGGAAATCCATGGGCCTCTCGCCCAAGGACATGGACTTCGTCGAGGCCCGCAACGGTGCCGCCCGCGACATCGCGCTCGCCTTCGGCGTGCCCCCCATGCTGCTCGGCATTCCCGGCGACAACACCTACGCCAACTACCAGGAAGCCAACCGCGCCTTCTATAGGCTGACCGTGCTGCCCATGCTGGCCCGCACGCTGGCGGCGCTGTCGAGTTGGGCGGCGGCAGGCTATGGCGACGGGCTGCGGCTGGAGCCGGATCTCGACAAGGTCGCGGGTCTCTCTGCCGAGCGAGGCGAGCTCTGGAAACGGGTAGGCGAGGCGGTGTTTCTGACGGATGAGGAGAAGCGGCAGGCGGTGGGGTATTGATGGGGGTGGCGTTGAGGCCAGCTCGGAAATTTGTTATACACAGTATTACAAATCGAGGAGCAAGCCGATGACCAAGCCCGTTCTCTCCGACCCGATTGCCCTGCGCATTCCAGAAGACATGCTGAAGGACATCGAGACCATCGCCAAGGCCACCGACCGCAGCCGTAGCTGGGTCATCGTCCGGGCGCTGAAATATTATCTGATGGAAGAGGGGAATGATGTTCTGCAGACGCTGAAGGGCGAAGAGCAGATCCGCAATGGCGAGACCGTCGATTTCGAGGAGTTCATGCGGGAGCTGACATCCTCTCCCAGAGATGACGCGGCATGATGAAGGTCATTCTTTCCAAGGATGCTGCGGACTATCTCAGCCACGAATATGGCTATCTGAGCGCGTTCAATTCCCGCGCTGCCGACGCTGCCATGGCGAGAATCCAGGGCGGCATCAGAAGGCTCGCCGCCTATCCCCAGGTCGGCGCTCCCGTACCCATGTTGACTGGACGCCGCCAGTTGGTCGTCGGCCCCTATATTATCACCTACCGCATCGGCCGTGATGCCATCATGGTCTCCGACATCACCCACGGCAGGCAGCGCGAGCAACTGGATAAGGACGACGGGCTCGACGAGAGCGACTGAAGCGTCACGAATACCGCGCGGGTTTTGAACCTTGTTGGGCCGATCTCATCGCCAATTGATTCATCGTGTGAACCGCCGGACTCAATCTTAGAGCGGCTGTGCGCAACAGATTCAAAAGACAGCAGAATTGAACCGGCCGTAGCATCGCTGCGGCGGAAGACGCGCGTCTCCCCCACACGCCACACCACAAAGGCCCAACCCAATGGCCGATTTCTCCAACGATACCAGCCTCTGGGCGACCAGGGCGCTGGGCGCGTCGGCGGGTGCCGCCGTGTCGCTGATCTATCTTTTGCCGAAGAGCCGGCGCGAGGCGGCGAGCCGGTTTTTCACCGGGCTTGCCTGCGGCATAGTCTTTGGCGGGCCGACTGGGATCTGGATCGCCGAGCGGCTGGATCTGGTCGATCGGCTCTCTGCTGTCGAAGTGATGCTCTCGGGCTCGGCCGCCTCCAGCCTTTGCGCCTGGTGGGGGCTCGGCATTCTCCAGCGGATCGCCGGCCGATACGGCGCCCGCAACCGGTAAGCCGGCCGGCCACAAAACCATGAAACGAGGAGCATGATCATGACCGCAAGCCGCGCGCTGGCGCGAACCCCCACGCGCTTGTCCACCCGGGCCATTCCCGGCGCGGACACGCGCAAGTTCGCCAATCTGGAGCTACGGGGCCTCAGCCGCGACGGCACCTTTTCCGGCTATGCCAGCGTCTTCGGCGAGGTCGATCTCGGCAAGGATGCGATCGAGCGCGGCGCCTTTTTGCGCTCGCTGAAGACGCGCGGCGCCGGTGGCGTGCGCATGCTCTTCCAGCACGACCCGGCCGAGCCGATCGGCGCCTGGAAGACGATCCGCGAGGATAGCCGCGGGCTCTATGTCGAGGGCGTGCTCGCCGATGGCGTCAGCCGCGCCCGCGAGGTGCACCAGCTTTTGAAGAACGGCGCGCTCGATGGCCTGTCGATCGGCTTTCGCACCGTCCGCGCCAAGACAGATGCCAAATCCGGCGTGCGCCGCATCCTCGAGGCCGACCTCTGGGAGATCTCGGTGGTGACCTTCCCCATGCTGCCGTCTGCCCGCGTGCAGAACATCAAGAATGCGCGGTGGTTCCGCGACAAGGAGACCGAGCTCGTCCGCGCCATGCGCCGGGCTGCCCGGATGATGCTGCAAGACACATTCAAGTAGACCCTTCACAAAGGATGATCCCGCAATGACCAACATGCAGATTGCCGAGAAAACTGCCCCCGAAATCAAGGCCGCGCCGGAAATGACCGCCGCCTTCGACGAGTTCATGGAAGCCTTCGAAGCCTTCAAGGAAACCAACGACGCCAGGCTCGGCGAGATCGAGCAGAAGCTGACGTCGGATGTCGTCACCCGCGACAAGATGGACCGCATCAGCCGCGCCATGGACGAGCAGAAAAAGGTGCTCGACCAGCTGGCGCTGAAAAAGGCCCGCCCGCCGCTCGGCCGCACCGCATCGGTGGGCGCAGAGACCACCGAGCACAAGCAGGCTTTCGAGCAGTATATCCGCCGCGGCGACGAGGCCGGCCTGCGCGAGATCGAGGCCAAGGCGATGTCATCGGGCTCCGGCGCCGATGGCGGCTATCTCGTGCCTGACGAAACCGATACCGAAATCGGCCGCCGCCTCTCGGTGGTCTCGCCGATCCGCTCGATCGCGACGGTGCGCCAGGTCTCGGGTGCTGTGCTGAAGAAGCCGTTTGCGATCTCCGGCATGGCGTCCGGCTGGGTGGCCGAAACGGCGGCGCGGCCGCAGACATCAGGCGCCCAGCTTGCCGAGCTCTCTTTCCCGACCATGGAACTCTACGCCATGCCGGCCGCCACCCAGGCGCTGCTCGACGATGCCGCCGTCGATATCGAGGCCTGGATATCGAGCGAGGTCGATACCGTCTTCGCCGAGCAGGAAGGGGCTGCTTTCGTCGCCGGCGATGGCATCAACAAGCCCAAGGGCCTGCTGGCCTATACCGTGGTCGCCGATAGCGCCTGGAGCTGGGGCAATCTCGGCTACATCGCCACGGGTGCTGCCGGCGGCTTCAAGGCGACCGGCGCTTCCGACACGCTGATCGACACGATCTATTCGCTGAAGGCGGGTCACCGCCAGAACGCCAACTTCGTGATGAACCGCAAGACCCAGGCCGAGGTGCGCAAGCTGAAGGACGCCGAAGGCCGCTACCTCTGGCAGCCGCCGGCAACGGCAGGCGAAGCCGCCTCGCTGGTCGGCTTCCCCGTCGTCGAGGCGGAGGACATGCCCGACATCGCGGCCAATGCGATGGCCATCGCCTTCGGGGATTTCCGCGCGGGCTATCTGGTGGTTGATCGTACGGGGGTGCGGGTGCTGCGCGACCCGTATTCGGCCAAGCCGTATGTGCTGTTTTACACGACCAAGCGGGTCGGCGGCGGGGTTCAGAACTTCGAGGCGATCAAGCTGGTGAAGTTTGCGGTGAGTTGAGTGCGGTGAGGGGGTGCGGCTCGGGTTGGGCCGCGCGGCTTTGAATGCGGCTTGCGTAGTGCCCAGTGGCCCCGAATGTAGCCTGCGTCGCGCCCGGAGCCCCTCATCCGACCCTTCGGGCCACCTTCTCCCCGCGGGGGAGAAGGGAAGATGGAGCGAGCGGCCAACCCCAAGTCCCTTCTCCCCAGCGGGGAGAAGGTGCCGGCAGGCGGATGAGGGGGCCACACCGCACAACGTCTCCTCCTCCGCCCCACACCACATCACACACCACCAGGAACCTTCACCCATGACCTACGCCCTCATCAACCCACCCAGCTCCGAACCCATCACGCTCGCCGAGACCAAATCCCACCTCCGCCTCGACGACACCAACGAAGACACGCTGCTCACCGCGCTCATCCGCACCGCCCGCGAACATCTCGAGCGCACCACCGGCCTCAGCCTCATCACCCAGACCTGGCGTCTCTATCTTGATTCAATTCCTGAAGACGGCGTGATTCAGATCGCGAGAGGCCCCGTCCAAGCCATTGAAAGTCTGACCCTTTACGACGCATCCGGCGAGGAGCTTCAACTCCCGCTGACCGGCCACATCCTCGAGGGCCACGCACGCCCGGCGCGCCTCGTGCTCGGCCGCGGAGTGAGGTCGGATCAGCCCATCAACGGCATCGAGATCGACTTAACCGCCGGTTTCGGCGAGAGCGGCGCCGAGGTGCCGGATACGCTGAAGCGGGCGATGTTGATGCATGTCGCGCAGATGTTCGCGTTCCGGGGCACGGTGGCGGTCGAGGGCCAGCCGGCCGATATTCCCTCGTGCTACGACCGCCTGATCGCGCCCTACATGATCAGGAGGCTCTGATGCGCTCGGTCTTCTTCGATCCCGGCCAGATGACGGCGCGGCTGGCGCTCGAAGCACCGGTCGAGACGCCGGACGGGCAGGGCGGCGCGAGCATTTCCTTCACCGAGATCGCCTCATTCTGGGCCCGCGTCGAACCGGTGAGCGAGCTGCGCGAGGAGCAGGCGGGCGCCGATGTCTTCACGCTGACCCACCGCATCTGGCTGCGCTTCCGCGACGATATCGAAGCCGGCATGCGGCTGCGCAAGGGCGCGCGCATCTTTGCGATCCGCGCCTGGCGCGACCCGGATGAGCGCGGCAACTATCTGGTCTGCCTGTGCGAGGAGGAAGCCCGATGAGCGCCGCCAACCAATTGCTGACGGCGATCCAAGCGCGCCTCGGCGACGATGCGGAACTGTCCGCCATGATTGGCCCCGAAGGCCTGCGCGACCGCCTGGTCTCGGGCCGAAAACTCCCTGCTATCATCGTCGCCGATCTCGCAAGCAACGACTATTCGACAGCGACCGAGACCGGCGCCGAGCACCTGCTGACGCTCGAAATCTGGACCGACGCCGGCGGCCGAAGAGAGGCCGCAACCATCGCCGAGCGGCTGCGCCTCCTGCTGGACGATGCGCCGCTCTCGCTGGAAACCCACCACCTGGTGGGCTTGCTGCATCTTTCGACCCGCACCCGGCGCGAAGCGAAGACGAGGCCGCATGTCGCCGAGATCCGCTTCCGGGCAGTGACGGAGGTGGCGGTCGAGATCTCGGGCGGCTGAGAGCCCAAATCTGGACGGCGGCACCGCATTGCTGTATAGACATTGTCCGTACGAATTCATGGATCCGCATGCGGAGCGACTGACATGCCCGGCGTCAAGAAGAGCGAAACCATCAACCTGCGCATCGATACTGAGACGCGCGAGATCATCGCGCGCGCCGCGGCCGTCAGCGGCAAGTCTCTCACGGCATTCATGACCGAGGCGGCGTTTTACTCGGCTCAGAAGGAATTGCTGGATCAGCGTTTCATCGGCGTCGATGCGGCTGTCTTCGATGCCGTCGAGGGGCTTCTCGACGAACCGGCGAAGGCCAACGATAGGCTCGTCGCGCTGTTCAAATCAAACGCCGAATGGATTGACTGACGGATGTTTCGCAAGCCCGTTCCTCTCGGCGAACAGCATCT
>Ga0307405_10000561_pt1 | contig 14123 bp, 14 predicted proteins | sample 322Cmetagenome_2_FD_203311 | JGI IMG/M metagenome (GOLD analysis project Ga0307405, IMG submission 203311) | Maize rhizosphere microbial communities from greenhouse at UC Davis, California, United States - 322HYB-C-1 | ecosystem: Host-associated > Plants > Roots > Rhizosphere > Soil | place...
CGCGGCGATACGATCGCGTGGAGTGACGACAGTCCTGAGCAGCGATGCCCCCGCATCAATCGCACGTGACGATCGTCTTTGGAACATGTCTCACCCTCCCAGGACGACGGAGCCGAGCCACAGGTAGCTCACCAGAGTGACCAGGTCGGTACTGGCGAGGACCAGTGGGCCGGCCGCGATCCGCGGGTCGGCCTTGAACGCGCGGACGATGGTCGGAAGCAGTACTCCGAAAAAGCAGGCGGCAAAAATCGCCGCGAGGATGGCGCCGCCGACGACGAACGCGCCCATCACGTCTCGACGCCACGCCAGCACGACGAGCGCCACAATCGCCGCCGAGCTCAGCCCGAGGAGGAGCGCCGTGCGGGCCTCACGCCAGAGAGCTGCCAGCACGCGCCGCGGCCGGAGGGCGTCTTCCGACAGGCTCTGGAGCGTCAGTGTCGCCGACTGCATGCTGACGCTCTCGGCTAAAGCCAGCACCACCGGGATAAAAAGGGACAGCACGACGACCTGCTGCAGGAGATCCTCGAATTGCGACGCGATGAACGCGCACAGCAGACCGCCGCTCATGTTCGAAAGCAGCCAGGGAAAGCGATCCCGGTACGCCGTCCATGGCGTCCTCATCGACGTGGCATGAACGCCGAGCAATTGGAAGATTTCGTCGTACGTCTCGCGGGCAACGCTGATGATCTGATCGCTGAACAGGCCGACATCCACGGTACCGGCGAGCGTCCCATCGTCGTGGATGACTGGAAACGCCTTGAGCTTGCGGGTGGCGAAGTACTCGCTGGCGACGAGCACCGTCGCCCAGTGAGGAATGGCGATGACGCCTGGAATCATCACCCGGTCAACGCCTTCGTCCAGCGCTGCCGTGAGTAGATAGCGGGCGGACACGACGCCGGCCAGCCGATCGCCATCGTCCAGCACGTAGAAGTACGCGCTGTTGCGCGCCGACGGTGCGGCGCGAATGGCGGCGTGGGCATCGGAAACCGTTTGCGTTGTCCTGAGCGCTACAGTTATCGGGCGTACCAGCGGCAGGACAGGGTCGTGCAAATTGACGGCAGTTAGAGTGGCGAGGCGCACATCTTGGATTGTCTACGAAAGCGGCGGCTGCGCGTCCGTGATGGCACCTTCGGACGGTAGCGCATTCGCGTCGAGGCGGGCATAATCTCACCGCACTCCACGACCTCCGCATCCTTCGCTGTGCTCCCAGTCACCGTCCTCATCGCCGAGGATTTCGCCCCGTTCCGTGAATTCGTCTGCCGCGAGCTGCAGCGGCGGCCAGGCTTTCAGCTCGTCACCGTTGCCGACGGATGGTCAGCGGTGCAACAAGCCGAAGCGCTCCGGCCGGCGGTGATCCTGCTCGATATCGGGCTGCCCGAATTGAACGGCTTGACGGCCGCCCGGCACATTCGGTCGCGCTGTCCGGAGTCACGCATCGTATTTCTGACGCAGGAGTCGTCGCCGGACGTGGTGCACGAGGTGCTGGCGCTCGGCGCGTGCGGATATATCGAAAAGACGCGTGCCGGCTACCTGTTGCCGACCGTGGAAGCGATTATCGACAATCCGTCGATCGACCGCCAGCGATCAGGCGATCACGCGAGCGCTGACCGCCACCATCACGTCCGGTTTTCGCGCGATGATTCGGCCCTGCTCGACGGCATCGAGCGTTTCGTCGGGGCGGCGCTCGGCGCCGGCGAACCAGCCGTCCTGTTCGCGACGAGACCGCACTGGCAGGCATTGACCGAGCGCCTTCGCCGATGGGGTGTCGACATCGATCAGGCCGTCGCGCGTGGAACGCTGGCGCACGTCGACGCGGAGGAGATCGTGTCGCTCGTTCTCTCGAAGGGTGTGGAATACTGCGCGCTGTTGTTTCGCCGCGCCATCGAGTCTGCCGTCTGCGCGATGATGCACTCGGGACAGCGTGTCGCCGTGTTCGGCGAGGCCGTGTCGCTGCTGTATGCGTCGGGGCGGGTGGATGCGATGGTGGAGCTCGAGCGGGCAGGCAACGAGATGCTCCGTACGCTGCCGATCCAGATCATGTGTGCCTATCCGCTGCTGCCGACCGAGCGCGGGACCGAGTTCAAGAACATCTGTGCGCAGCATACCGCTGTGGCTATTTGCTGACCGGCGCGGCGATGACCGCCGAGGGCGGACGCACCTCGTCGTCACCGCTGCTCTCGCGGCGCTCTTTTTAGCCGTCCTCGTTCGAACCGCCTGGGTGTGTGACGACGCGTTCATCACCTTCCGGACAGTCGACAACTTCCTCAATGGTTACGGGCTTCGATGGAACCCCGCCGAACGGGTGCAATCGTTCACCCACCCGCTGTGGATGTTTCTGTATGCAGTGCCGTATGCAGTGACAGGGGATCCGTACGTCACCAGTATCTGGCTCAGCATTGTCGTATCGATGCTCGCGTTCGGCCTGGCCCTGTGGACAGTTCAGGATCTGTGGATGGCCATCGCCGGCGCGTTTCTGCTTCTGTCCTCCCGCGCCTTTGTTGATTACTCGACGTCCGGCCTCGAGAACCCGTTGACGCACCTGTTACTGGCCGTGTTTGCGACAGCGTGGTTTCGGCGCGATGCGCGCGTCTTCCAGGCGGCGCTGTTCGTGACCGGCGGTCTCATCACACTGAATCGTCAGGACACCCTGCTCCTCGTGTTGCCCGGCTTGATTGCCGTGGGCGTGGCAGTTGGCGTGCGACGTTTTGTGTTCCTCGCCTTGCTCGGCGCGGTCCCGGTCGTCGTCTGGGAATCCTTTTCGCTCCTGTATTACGGCCTTCTGGTCCCGAACACGGCGTTCGCGAAGCTCAATACGGGTGCCGACTCGATGGAGTTGTTCAGGCAAGGCCTCACATACCCTCGGGATTCGCTCGATCGTGATCCGCTCGTGCTGCCGATCACGGTTGCGGGCGGCGCTCTTGCCGTCGTCCGGCGGCGGGCCGGCGCGCTTCCGCTCGGGGCGGGCATTCTTCTGTACCTGTCCTACGTCGTGATAATCGGTGGCGATTTCATGACCGGGCGCTTCCTTGCGGCTCCGTACTTCCTCGCGGTCCTGACGTTGATTCGGTTCCGACCGACGTCGCGCGTCATGGCGCCAGCTGTCGCTGCCGGTGTCCTGGCGGCTGCGTTTGCCGGGTACGACAAACCGGTGTTTGCTTCAGGGAGAGACTTTGGCGTCGACGACCACATCGACGCCAAGATCGATCGGATCACGGGGATCGCGGATGAGCGCCGGTACTACTACCCCGACACCGGCTACCTGCGAGTCTCCAGCCGCGGTGGCGGCGGGGCGACTGCTCTTCACGAGTGGGCCGATACCGGCCGTCGGTACCGGCATGAGCGCCGCAGGGTAGTGGTCTCCGGCATCATCGGCTTTGTCGGTTTCTACGCCGGGCCTGACGTCCACATCGTCGACTGTTTTGCCCTGACGGATCCTCTTCTGGCCCGATTGCCGGCGCAGCCGCTCTGGAGGATCGGTCACTTCATGCGGAGACTCCCTGAGGGCTATCTGGCGACCCTGTCGGATGGCGGTAACCGGCTGGTACATCCAGAGATTGCCGCACTCTATGAAGACGTTCGCCACGTGGTTGCCGGACCGATCTGGAGTGTCGCAAGGTTCGAGTCGATCTGGCGCCTCCACCGGCGGTCCGCGAACGTGAATCACGAATACGAGGCCGACCGTTCAGCGTGTGACGTCTACCTCTCCGAGCGAATACCATCTTGAAGAATTGACGACGAGCTGAGAATACGCCTATGGCATTCATCGGCACCACGTTCGGCGGCGTCGACATCCAGGTCTACCAGCCGCGGCATCCGCTGGCGATTGCACCGGTCCGGTGATCGGCTCGCCGCTGGTCGCGTGGTGGATCGCGCACGTTGCGTTCTGGGTGCTGCTCGCACGCGCCGCCCGCGATCGGCGATGGCGGACCATCGCCGTCTTCGCCGTGCTCTGGGCCGCCGGCTATATCGCCTCGGGTCTGATTGCCTCGCTGGCCCTGTTTTTCATGCCGTATGTCGCCGTACTCGACATCGCGCTCGTCCTCTTCGTCCTGAAGCGTGATATCCGTTTCGGGTGAAGATCTCGGTCGTCGTTCCCGCATTCAACGAAGAACGGTTGCTTCCACAGTCGCTCGCGGCCATCAGTGCCGCCGCATCGGCGTTCGCCGCGGCAGGCTGGACGACCGAGCTGATCGTCTGCGATAACAACTCGACCGATCGGACGGCGGAAATCGCCGCAGCGGCCGGTGCGATGGTCGTCTTCGAGCCGATCAACCAGATCGGCCGGGCGCGCAACGCCGGTGCGTCCCGCGCGACAGGGGACTGGCTGTTGTTCGTCGACGCTGATTCTTTCCCGACGCACGAGCTGTTCACAGACGTCGCGTCGGTCATCGCCAGCGGCACTTGTGTGGCCGGCGGATCGACCGTCCGCGTGGATCGCACAGGGCTCGCCTACGCTGCCGGCGTCGGCTGGTGGAACTTCCTCAGCCGTACGTTCAAGTGGGCTGCGGGTTCGTTCATCTTCTGCGAGGCGGCAGTGTTTCGCGAGATCGGCGGCTTCACCGACAGACTGTATGCGGCGGAGGAAATCGACCTGTTCCGGCGTCTCAAGCGGCTTGCGCGGAGACGCCGCCGCTCAATCGTGATCCTCCATCGTCATCCGCTGCTCACGAGCGCGCGCAAGGCGCACCTCTACACCGTTCGCGAAATGCTGCGCTTCTGGGGTCGCACGCTGCTGTCCGGAGGACGGACGTTTCGCGATCGTGAGGGAGCGTTCCCTTGGTACGATGGGAGGCGTTAGGAGGTCCGTGCCGTCGTGAGTATCGGGTTGCCACAGCAAGGCGAGTATGCGCCGGCGTTCGAGCGATACGTCGCACGCGTGCGTGCGATCAGCCGGCCGCGCGAGGAGTTGCCGGCGCAGCGCGCTCGCGTGATGGCCCGTCTGTCGCCGCTGAGCGAGGAGCAGGCGCAGTTCCGCTATGCCGCGGACAAATGGAGCGTGAAGGATCTGATCGGTCACCTGTGCGACACGGAGCGCATCTTTGCCTATCGGCTGCTCCGCATCGGGCGTGGTGACACGACCCCGCTGCCCGGGTTCGAGGAGAACGACTACGCCCGTGCCGCCGGCGCGCATCAGCGGCCGTACAGTGACGTGCTGGCTGAATGGGCCGTCATCCGTGACGCGACGTCGGCGCTCGCCTCGAGTCTCAGCGATCGGGACTGGGCCAACAAGGGCACGTCCAATGACGCGCCAACGACGGCGCGCGCGCTTCTGTACATCATCCTCGGTCACACCGAGCATCACCTCGCTGTTCTCGAGGATCGGTATCGTGTTTGATAGGGTATTCTTCCGGCTCAGAGGTCTCCTATGAACCGAATCATCACAACGTGCGTGGCGAGCGCAGCGATCGTCGCCGGCTCGCTGAGTTCGCCTGCGGCGCAGGGTGGTGGACGTGGCGGCGGCCGCGGCGGCGCCGCGATCAAGCCTTCGGCGCTCCGCGCGATCCCGGCGGAAACGACCGCTGCCAAGTTCAAGGATCCGAACTGGCAGGCGCCGCGCACACCATGGGGCCATCCCGACATTCAGGGGACGTGGTCGAGCGACGATATGCGCGGCATTCCGCAGGAGCGGAACGCGAACCAGGGCACGCGCGAAACGCTGACCGCCGAGGAATTCGCGCAGCGCGCCGGGAACGACGAGGCCGGCCGCAATCGCGCGGTCAACCAGGAAAGCTTCCTGCGCAACGAATTTGGAATCCGTACGTTCGGATTCTCGTCGCTGATGATCGAACCGGCCAACGGGCGTCGTCCGGCGCTGACGGCGAAAGCGCAGGCCCGGGTGAAGGCGCTGGCAGGCGTGGGCACGTTCGGCACCCGGCCGCTCAACAGCTTCGAGGACTTCTCGCTTTACGATCGCTGCATCACCCGCGGCGTCGGAAGCATCGGCCCGGCCATCTACGGCAATGGCGTGCGGATTATCCAGAGCCCGAACGAAGTCGTGGTCACCTACGAGATGATTCACGACTCGCGGGTGATCTACCTCGATGGCCGTCCCCGCGTGGCGTCGACGCTCACGCAGTGGCTCGGCGACTCCCGCGGCCGCTGGGACGGTGAGACGCTGGTCGTCGAAACGACGAACTTCTACGAACGCGGGCCGAACGTCTTCGGCGTGCCGCCGAGTCCGACGACGAAGCTGACCGAATGGTTTACGCGCATCGACCCGCAGATGGTCGAGTACAAGGCGCGGGTCGAGGATCCCGAAATGGTGACGGCGCCGTTCACCCTGCGGTGGGTGATCACGACCCAGCCCGATTACCCCGAGGTGTACGAGTACAGCTGCCACGAGGGGAACACCGCGGTCGAGCACGGGCTGCGCAGCGAGCGCATCTATGACCGGGAAGAGGCGGAGCTGCGGGCGAGGGGCCTGCCCGTCCCGCCGCGTCCGACGCGGATGGACGTCTACGGCGCTCCGGATCGCAGCCTGCCGGTGCGCGACGTCAATTCGCAGCCGCTGAAGAAATAACTGGCCGGCCGCGGACGTCCGCAGCCGGCTCCTGGTGTTTTATCGCAGTATCACCGCCAGCGTCGGCCGGTCTCCACCGTCGTCGCGTATGACGTCTACGCCGAACTGCTCCTGGAGCGATTCCCTCAGCAGCGCCGGAACCCGTTCGGGACCGTCAACAGGCGGCAGCACGATCATGAAATCGTAACGGGTCGCTGCGTTCTGGATGTGGACGTCGAGCGAGACCCGTGCCTCGTCCGATCCCCATGCGTGCGCGACGATCTGCGCCAGCGTAAAACCGTAGGCTCGCCACGCCTGGCCGGCGTGCTGGATCCACCGCTCCTGCGCGGGCAAATAGTGCGAGAAGACGATGTGGACGACGTGAGACGGCATGAAGTCCGGAACAGGAGGCGAATCTGCGCGAACGGGCAACGTCCCGGTGGGCTCGTCGTCCGTGAAATCGGCGCCGGAGTCGCTCGCCAGCGCCGGTTGCTCGTGCAGCAGCCGAGGGATGTCGTCGCGGACGATGTGCAGCCGCATTCCCTGCTCCATCAGGATGGCTGCGGCCACGCTGCGCTCCTCGCGCAGGATGCCGAGCAGCAGGTGCTCGGGTCCGATGTAGTTGTGCATCAGCCGGTCGGCTTCTTCCGCGGCAAAGCCCAGCACGCGCTTGGCTTCGGCGCTGAAGGGGATTTCGACTGATGTCGAGATCTTCTCGTGGAAGTTCACCCGCGCTTCGATCTCCCGGCGAATGCGGTCGAACGACACATGCGCGCGCCCGAAGATCCTGCCGGTCACACCTTTACCCTCGCGCAGCAGACCCAGAAGCAGGTGCTCCGTTTCAATCGCGATGCTTCCCAGCTGGCTGGCTTCGTAGCGTGCGAAAAAGAGGGCGCGCCTCGCGCGTTCGGTGTAGCGTTCGAACATAAAATCTGCCTGAGGACATGATGACCGATCTGAAGCGCCGTGATTTTCTCGCCCTGGCCGCCGCGCCGATGCTGCTGCCGCACCGCGCCGCCTTCGCTGAAGCTACGGCGGACGAGCAGGCGGCAACGGGGCAGAAGCCGCCGCAGTTACCTCGTTTGGGGAGCGGCCTGATGGTCTGCATGCACCAGGCGAGCTCGGAACGCTTCGACTTCCGCACGGCGATGGAAGGCTACGCCAAGGCAGGAGTCCGGCTGGTCGAGCCGAATCTCCTCAAGGTACGCGAGTTCGCGCAGAAAGAAGGCGGCCCGGCGGCGGCCAGGCGGCTGCTCGACGATCTCGGGCTGCTTCCGGCGTCGACGAGCAATCAGCTCTTCCTGATGGAACCCGGCGAGCAGCGTCTCAAGAGCATCGAGGAGCTGAAGTGGAAGGTCGAGATGATCCAGGCGATCGGCGCCGACCGGATCGTCACGCCGTCGGCGGGCACGGGCAACTACACGGAGGACGATTACAAGCGCGGCGTGGACAACATGCGTGAGGCGGCCGAGATCGCCAAGCCCTTCGGCGTGACGCTGATGCTGGAATTCGCGCGCACCTCACGCTTCGCCGGCTCGCTGCCGACGGCGCTCAAGCTGGTGCGCGAGGCTAACCATCCCAACTATCGGGTGATGCTCGACACGTATCACTTCTGGGGCGGGATCAGTAAGTTCGAGGACCTGGCGCTGCTGCGCGATGGCGAGCTGCATCACCTGCACTTCGAAGACGTGCCGGCCGATCCGCCGCGCGAGATCCAGGGGCAGCCGCACCGCGCGTTTCCCGGCGAGGGCATCGCGCCGCTGCGCCGGATCGTCGAAACGCTGAAGGCCAAGAAGTACGCGGGCGCGGTGTCGTTCGAGACGTTCAACCCGCAGGTGCAGGGGACGGACCCGTATCAGGTGGCGATGCGGGTCCGTAAAGCGATAGAGCCGCTGATCAAATAGGCCTAAGGCCGAAGGCCGAAGGCCCAAGAGAAGAACGAAGCCTTATACCTGGACCAGCCCTTGGGCCTTAGGCCTTGGCCCTTCGGCCTACTGTGGTGGTGGAGGGGGTGGAGGTGGCAGCGTAAAGGTGACCGTCACCGTCATGATGACCGGTACCGGCACGCCGTTCAGCAAGGTGGGTGTGTATACCCACTGCCTCACGGCATCGAGGGCCGCCTGGTCGAGCAGCGGAATCGACCGCAGCACCGTCGCATCAGCCACCCGTCCGTCCACGCCGATCACCGCTTCGAGAATGACGACGCCCGAAACGCGAGCGGACAGCGCGATGGGCGGATAGACCGGCTGCACTTTGGAAATCTGGGTTGGCGCCTTGATGCCGCTGCCGACGCGGACGGGCTGGTTTGCTCCGCCCACGGCTCCGGCCGCGGCCGCGGCAGCGGCCGAACCCACGGGAGCAGTCGGGACGTTTGCGCTCTGCGTGTTGCTCGTTTCGCCGCCCGGCTTGAAGGAGAAGGTCACGAGGAAGCTGATCGGCCCGCTGGCCGGCGGATCGTAGGTCCATCGCCGCAGCGCGGCCGCCGATTCGCGAACCATCCCTTCAGCCGCGATCCGCACCGCGGTTGGACTCGTCGTGGACGCCGGACTCAGCACCAGCGGCTCGCGGACTTTTCGTATCTCAACGACACGTCCCGTCTCGTCGATCGTGGCAGCCAGGGAGACCGAGCCGGAGGCCTGAATCCCCTGTGCATCAGCGGGATAGACCGGAGCCACCGAGAAGGCTCGGCGTGGTATCGGATTTTCTGGTGTGATCGGCTTGGCCTGCTTTTCAATCGGCCCGAGCGTGTCGCGCACGTCCTGTGCCGCCACGCTGCCAATGATGAGGAAGGCCCCGAGAAAACCGCAAAGGAACGCCGTTGAGGCGTTCCGGGAAACCCTGAGGGTTCGCACTGAAGACATGCCGCCTCCTTCGGAGCTAGGACACCGGCGCCTGGCGAATGTTCCCATGGAATTGGGGATCGGGGATCGGGGATCGGCGGAGCGCGGATCAGGTATATTTCGCACCTCTCCGGAGAAGCCATGAAGAGAATCACTCTGTTCGTTGCCTGTTTCATCCTCGGGACGTCGGTGCTGGCGCAGCGGCCGTCCGATCCCGCGCTGCTCGTGCCTGAGGCAGCGCCCGAGCTCGACTATGTGTTCGTGCCGAATGCGATCACGCTTCCAGCGGGCTCGAAGATGGGCGCCGCGGCCGCGGTGGCGTTCGACGCGCGCGGCCACATCTACGTGCTGACGCGCGGGGCGCAGGCGTTCTTCGAGTTCGATCCGAACGGCGCGTTCGTCCGCTCGTTCGGCGACGGCATGTTCACGCGCTCGCACGGACTGAAGATCGACCGCGACGGCAATCTGTGGGCGACCGACGTCGGCGCGCACACGGTGGTGAAGCTCAACCCCGCCGGACAGGTCCTCTTGACCATTGGCACCAAAGGAGAGGCGGGCGAATGGAATGAAGCGGCCGGTTCGCGCAAGTTGAACCAGCCGAATGACATCGCTATTGCGGCGAACGGCGACGTCTTCATCGCCCAGGGGCACACACCCGGCGCAAAGGGGGACGCGCGGGTCCTCAAGTTCGACAAGGACGGACGGTTCATCACGTCGTGGGGCGGCAAAGGGAAAGACCCGGGCCAGTTCGACGTGGCGCACGGCATCACCATTGATCCGAAGGGTCTGCTGTGGGTGATGGACCGCGAGAACTCGCGCATCCAGGTGTTCGACAGCAATGGCAAGTTCGTGCGCGAGCAGAAGTACAAGGGCCTGCCGTGCAGCGTGTCGTTCACCAGGGACGACGCGTTCATGGTCAACGGCTTCACCGGCCAGCTGCTGCGTCTGGATGCAAGCGGCAAGGTCCTCGCCGCGATGGGCAAGCCGGGTACGGCTCCAGGCGAGTTCGGCGAGGCGCACTTCGTCGCCGTCAGCCCGCGCGGCGACGTCTACGTGGCCGACTCGGTCAACGGGCAGCTGATGAAGTTCGTTCAGAAGAAATAGGTTCAAGGGGTTCAGCGGTGCAGTGGTGCAGGAGCAGATGAATCCCAAACGTATCACGCCGATCCTCAACGTCTCGAACATCCAGGACAGCTTCGCGTGGTTCGAGAAGCTGGGGTGGGAGAAGGCATGGGCATGGGGCGACCCACCGGACTTCGGCGGGATCTGCGCCGGCTCGTGCGAGATTTTTCTGTGCGAGAACGCACAGGGCGGCCGCGGTCGCAGCACCTTCGAGAACACCTTCGGGCCCAACGCCAACGACACCGAGGACAAAGGTGTGTGGATGTCGATCTGGGTCGACGACGTCGACGAGATTCACCGGCGGTGCCTCGACCGCGGCCTCGAGGTGACGTGGCCGCCGACCGACATGCCGTGGAACGTCCGCGAGATGCACGTCCGCCATCCCGACGGCCACGTGTTCCGGATTAGCAAAGGGATCGAAGACTAGCCGGTTTCCCGTCGAGTCCGCCTTCAGGCGGACCTGCTGACGGAAACGGAATCGGATCGGCGCGCCAGGGCGGCTGGCTTACCGAAGCGTGAACGTCACAGTGGTGGTCATGACGACAGACACGGCCTTGCCGTCTATCCGCGTGGGCTCGAATTCCCACTGCCGGACGGCGTCCATCGCCGCCTCGTCGAACGGCGGCGTCGATTGGATGACGCGCACATCTTTGACCTTGCCGTCCGGGCCAATCAGCGCTTCGAGCATGACGGCGCCGCCAATGCGTCTTCGCTGCGCCTCGTCGGGATACCGGGGCCGGACGTTCTTCGTCTGGCGTAGCGGAGGGACGCCGCCGCCCGGGCCGGCGCGGAGCGCGCCGTCCGCGGCAGGCCATGGCGGCGGAGCAGTGAAAGCTCCCGTACCGCGTGCCGAGAGCGAAGAGAGTGGTGAGGGATCCTGCTGAACGGCGGTTGGTTCGGGCGCGGTATAAAAGGTGAACACCACGTGGAACGTAATCGGTGCGGCGGGCGGCTCGTAAGCCCAATGCTGTAGCGCTTCAGCCGCCGATCTGACGATGGCATCACTCATCGGACGTCGAGTTTTTTCATCGACGGCGGTTCCGGCGTTGAACTGGACGAGCGGTTCCCCGAGCTGGCGAATCTCGCCGATGCGGCCGTCGGTTGTGAGCGTGACCTGCAGGCGGACCATGCCCCGGTTTGCAGGCATCCGCAATTCCGTCGGCAAAACAGCCTGGGCCGAGGCGATCCGCCTCGGGATTGGGTTTTCGGGAGAGCTGGGTTTCGCCGATCGCTCGAGCGGCCCGACGGTCGAGCGCACTTCCTGTGCGGACGCGGAGCCGGTCGCGAGCAACGCGGTTATCACGCAGCAGAGCGCACGCACCATCGCACTTCTCCACGGTGCGCAGCGAATGCGCACCCGTTCACGGCCCACGGCGCGCTGATTATCTTCCCTCTGACGCCTGGAAGATGCACAAAAAAAGGGCGCCCGTAGGGCGCCCTGACGAACTACCAACTACCAACTACCAACTACGAACTATTCGGCCTTTGTCCTGAACGAGAAGCTGTGGGTCACCACCGAAATGACCCTGACGGGGAGGCCGTTGATCTGCACCGGTTCATAGCGTGCCGCGAGCGTCGCCTCGATCGCGGCCTGATCGAGCTGCGGGACCGATTTGAGTATTCGTGCATCGGCGACAGTCCCGTCGGTCGCGATGACGATCTCGAGCAGCACTTCGCCCTGCACGCGGGCGTCGAGCGCGGCCTTCGGATACACCGGCTTCACATATTTTGTTTTCTTCGGCGGGGCGAGGGCCTTGCTCGTCGGCATTGCGCCTTCGGCCGCGGCCCACGGCGCGGCCGCAACCTGCGAGGGCAGCACGTCGGAAGGGTCCGTCAGCGAGTGGTTCACCTGTCCGGCGACGAATCCGAACGACAACTGGAAGGTGACCGGCCCGCCCGCGGGCTCGTCGAACCGCCACCGGTTGAGCGCGGCGGCAACCGATCGCAGCACCGCGTCGGCGGCCGCGCGCTCGGCGGCGACGTCGGTCGGCGATCCGATCGCCGGCTGCAGCAGCGGACCTTGTGCCCGCCGGATTTCGGCGACGCGTCCCGATTTGTCCAGGGTCACCTGCACGATGAGCGCGGCCTTGGCGCCGATTCGCCGCAACTCCCACGGGTAGTCGGCAGCTTCGCCAGACCTGCGGCGCGGCAGTACTGGTCCCGACGCGCTGCCCGGAGTCAGCGGCTTCGCCTGCTGTTCCAGCGGTCCGACAGCGGTTCGTACTTCGACCGTCGCACGCGACTGCGCGTCGGTTGCCACCGGCACCCCGCCGAGGCACAGACCTCCAACGATCAGAATCCGGACTAGCCGCATCAATGCTCCCGAACAGATATGAAAAAGGGCACCGCTGAAGCGGTGCCCTACGTAACTAGCCAGGCAACCGAGCTACCCAGCCACCCAGCCACCCAGCTACCTCTGGAGCGGATTGTCGCGGACCTGGAACTTCACCATCTTGCCCTTGGTTCCCTTGCCGCCTTCGATGTGCCACACGAAGTGCGTGCCGTAGTTCGCCCACAGCGCGCGGCCCTTCCACCCGGCCTTGGCGTCGTCGATGCGTGCGTCCATGCCGCGCGAGTAGAAGCCGAGCGGATACGGCACTCGGAGCGTGATCCACTGGCGCGTCTGTGGATTCAACGCCAGCAGCGAGTCGGAGTTGGAGCCGTTGGCCAACGGGGTATTCGCGCCGAAGCCCATGACATTATGCCGGTCCACCCAGTTGTAATAGTGGAAGTCGGACGGGATGTCGGTGCCTTTGAACGTCGGGCCGTCGGTCTTGTAAAGCGTCCAGCCTTCGGGGCAGTCCGAGCCGTCGAACTTGCGCGCGCCGGTGAGCGACTTGCACTTCCGGCGATCGAAGCTCGCCAGGTGGCTGCTGGCCGCCAGCGCCGTCCAGACGACGCCGTTCGTATCCACGTCGATGCCGCGTGGATCGAGACCGGGCGCCGGGACGCGGTAGACCTCGGTCATGCACGATTCGGGCGGATTGGCACCGCGGTCCACGCGGACGATGTAACCGGGGAAGCTTTCCGAGGCGCCCCACACCGAGGTGTCAGCGGGACTCGGCATCACGCCGTACAGGTTGAAGCTGATCTGCGTATCCAGCTTCGGATCGAGCGGAGCCGGGGGGGCTCCACGCCCGCCTCGGCCAGCGGCGGCGCTGGTATCACCCTGGGTGTCGCTCGCGTACAGCACTGAGATCGCGCCGGGCGACCGCTGGTTCCATGGCCGGGTGATCCGGCCGTCACCGTTGGTGTCCACGACCTGACCGCACCAGCCGACCGCCTTCTGCTCGTCCTTCGTCTCGTCGTAGACCTTCGTATCGACCCAGCCGACCATTGCACCGGACAACTCGTTGAAGTACACGGTCTCGTTCGCGTCGGTGTCGAAGTACAAGTGGTGCGTGGCGTAGCAGGTATCCACCGTCGTGAACTGCTTCGTCTTCGGGTCGTAGAATCCGGCCTGTCGGCCGCTCTGCTTGATCGGATACCACGCGGCAAACTTGTTCGCCGGGTCGGTGCACCACGCCGGATTCTGATTGCTGCGAATCTTCGTCGTCAGCCAGACTCGCCCCTTGCTGTCCATCATCGGGTTGTGCGGATCCGCCGGGTTGTACGGCGGGTTCGACCACAGATGCGTATCGCCGAAGAAGAACGAGGGCCGG
>Ga0307405_10000562_pt1 | contig 14120 bp, 22 predicted proteins | sample 322Cmetagenome_2_FD_203311 | JGI IMG/M metagenome (GOLD analysis project Ga0307405, IMG submission 203311) | Maize rhizosphere microbial communities from greenhouse at UC Davis, California, United States - 322HYB-C-1 | ecosystem: Host-associated > Plants > Roots > Rhizosphere > Soil | place...
GCCGAGGACAGGCGGTACCTTCAGCAGACGCTGGAGGGTCAGATGAGCCGCTGCCTGGAGGTGATCGGTCGGTACAACGCGCAGTCCGACCAGGTGACCCGCGCCCGCTGGCGCGACGCCACGCTACCCTACAAGATCGACAAGACCGATCCCGAGACCGACTGCAAGCTGACCCGCACCGCCCCCACACCGCGCTAGGAGAGGCACAGAGATGAGTGACATGATCGACCGCGAGCTGCGGTCGTACGACCGGACCACCCGGCGCGTCGCACGCGTCCTGCTCGCCGCCGTCGCCGTGGTCGCCGGCCTCGTGCTCCTGACCGCGTGTGGGAGCAAGGCGGAGCAGAACGACCCGGTGGCGAGTGCCAACTACGAGCAGCAGAAGCGGGACGTTCCGGTCCCGCAACTCAAGCAGTCGCTGGAGCGGCGCAACATCGCCGAGCACCTCAAGCGGAACAACGTCGCCGACCGGACCCGGTACCTGTACGTGTACACGCGGACCGGGGCGCCGATCGGCTACTACGTGATTCGGGGCAAAGTCACCTCGTCCAGCGCCCAGCTCACTCCCACGGACGACTTCGCGAAGAAGTGCGGCACGTGTGACTGGGAGGTGGTGCAGGGTCCCACCGACGACGGCTCGTACGGCGGTGACGAGGGCGGCATCTACTTCTTCACCGCCGACAGCATCGAGATCCAGACCAACCTAGACTGGGTGCTGACGGACGCGCCAATGAGGATCGACGCGCCGCAGCTTCACGTCACCGTGACACGGTGAACCGGCGCGGACTGGCGCTCGTCGTGCTCTGGTTCGCGGTGGTCGTCTGGCTGCTGACACGGGAACCCGTGCTCGAGTTTCTCGATAAGCTGTTTCTCGGGTAGGACGCCTGCCCGGCGGCGTCGGAACCGTCGCCGGTGCCGCCGGGTAGGTCACACGACGGTGAGGAGGAAGAGACGTGACGGGAACGAGAGGCGACGCGGTGCTGACCGGCATCGAGGTCGGCCGCATGTTCAGGGTGGACGCGAAGACGATCGCCCGCTGGGCGAGGTGCGGGAAGCTGCCGCACTTCCGGACGGCCGGCGGCCACCGGCGCTACCGTGAGTCCGACGTTCGTCGTGTGCTCGCGGGGATCTGGGGCACCGAGCTGGACCCACGCTCAGCGTGCGAGAGGTTCGCGGACTGGGTGATCTCGCTGGATGAACCCGGGTCGGTCGACCGACGCACGGTGACGCTGCAGCAGATCATCGAGCGGGCGCGGGCGACACGTGAGGTGCTGCGTGCCACCGGCGATGACGGCGTCGCGCCGTGAGACACGTGCGACGGTGGGGAGCCGTCTACATCCTGGCACTCCTGTTCGCCGGCTCGTGGGTCGGGCAGCTCATCACTATGGGTCCCGAGATCGAGGCCGAGGGCTGGTCACGCTTCTGGGCGGCGACGTTCGAGAACTGGCAGAGTGAGTGGCTGCAGCTCGTCTTCCAGGCGATCCTCCTGCTGGGCGCCAAGCACTGGCTCTTCCAGGTCGACGCCGAGGACCTCGAGCGGATCGAGGCGAAGGTGGACACGATCTACCGTGAGGTCGTGCCGCCGGGCAAGCGTGATCTTTGATATGATTAACGCATGCTGATGTGGGATGTGGACGATCTTCTCGGGGTTCGGGAGATCGCGGGACGGTTTGGGATCGGTCGAGCGGCGGTCAGCAACTGGCCGCGTCGGTACGACGACTTCCCGAGACCGATCAAGACGCTGGCGATGGGACCGCTGTACAGCTGGCGACAGATCATCGAGTGGCACGGACGGAACATCAGTGTAGTTAGGCGATGAGAGGACGAGAGATGGGCGAGGCGGAGGACTACTACGTGAGCTACGGCGGTTACAACGACGAGGTCGCGGCGACACGTACGCGTGACGTGCTCGGACTGCGCCTGCGTGAGCTGGTCGAGACGAACCGGCAGGCGCACCGGCGGCGCGTGCCGCTCCAGATCGACGGCGATGTCGTCACCGAGACCCTCAGGGAGCGGCTCACGCGGGAGCGCGCGGAGCTGGAGAAGGCGATCACGCTGCTCGCGGGTAAGCTGGCACGGCGTGACGAGCAGCTCGCGCACCTGGGTCGCTTCCCGGTTGAGGACACGTTCGCGGACGGGACCACGCTGCAGTTCCAGAAGTCGTTCCCGGGTACCCCGGACACGACGTACTCGTACGCGGCGCACCGCGTCGACGGTCGCTGGTACCTGACCGGCGCACGCTCACCGCAGGGCCTGACCTGGGACGCGCTGGTTAGCTGGATGGGACTGGGCGTCTCGGAGGTCTACGAGCTGGGTGTGACCGGGCGCGGTGGGCGCCGAAAGGTGATCGGCTGATGGCGTGGGATCTCTTCTGGCAGATCATTATTCTGATGCTGCTGACGTGGGTCATCGTCGGCACGTGGATCACGCAGGCGATCCGACTTTGGCAGGTCACTCGACACGACCGCCGAGGTGGCTGAGACGGTGCGTGTGGGCGCGTTTCTGCGGTTCGTGATCGTGGTGGTACTCGTCGGTCTCACGGTGTTCGCACTAGACGTCATCCTGACCGTCATTAAGATGCTTATCTCGTGAACCGGCGAGTACACCGCGCACTCGTGACATACCTCGTGATCCAGTGTGTGCTCGGCGTTGGCATCTGCTCGTACGTAGCTTTTCGTCTGATTGTGGGGTGATCACGTGCGTAAGAGAACTCTCTACCTCATCTGCGTCATCATGTTCGTGAGTGCGTGGATCTACCACGACATGTTCACGTAGAGGAGGATGAACCGGTGAGACTGATGGCCGTCGTGCTGACCGCGGTCCTGGTGACCGTGGTCATCATACTGGGAGCCGCGGCGATCACGACCTCCTCGGGGGCCGGCGCGTGCGGGTGACCACCCGCGCACGACCGTCCTCGGAAGGCTAGGGTCGACAACCGCTAGGATCCCATCCAGTTCGGGACGCGGGAACCGGGACGACGCACAGCGACGTGCGTCGTCCCACCGCGTGCGCGCGAGAGCCCCGGACTCGAGCCAGGAGCGTTCATGCTAGGTACCACCGTCCGTCGCTGCGCCGCCGTTGCGGCGCTCTTCGCGTCTGTACTGACCGTCGACACCTCCCGGGCGGCGCCGGACACCGGCCAACCCGCCGTAGTCGCGCCGTCTGTGCCGGCGACGCCTCCTCCAGCCACGGAGGGCGGGCCGTCCGCGGCTACCAACGGCGTTGACGTCGTGGAGCTCCGGGGAGGACCTCTGACCGCGCGTGTCGGCTACCGGACCCGGGCCAGCCGGGGCACGGCGAGGGCGACTGACGTCCAGTCCCGCTGGGTGGGACCGCTGCTTCGCACGCGGATGACGTCGTGCTACGGACCACGGTGGGGACGCACACACGAGGGCGTCGACTACGACGGTGAGACGGGTGACGTGATTCGCTCGGTCGGGCCGGGGGTCGTCGTGCAGGCGGGCTGGAGATACTCCGGCCTGGGCAACTCGGTGGTCGTGGACCACGGACGGTGGCTGACGATCTACGGTCACGCCTCACGGGTCACGGCGCACGTTGGCCAGCGGGTGCGTGGCGGTACGCCCATCGCTCGCGTGGGCGCGACGGGCCACGTCACCGGGTCCCACCTACACCTGGCGCTCTCCAACGGCGGTGACCTAGGCAGCGTCTGGGACACCCTGGTCAACCCCGCGCCGTGGCTGCGCGACCACCGCGTCCCCGTGGGAGACTGCCGCTAGTCGATCACGTAGACTAGCTCCCGAGACACGAGGAACACGGGGAGCGCACGTGACCGAACTGGGAGTGACACGGTCCGTTGACCTGGCCGAGCTGCTCGCGCTCATTCGACACGAGGTGGGTGAGAGCGGGGAGGTCGAGCACGTGAGTGACGAGCGTCCTCACCCCGCGCTGGTCGCCCTGATCGTGGTGGGTGGGTTGCTGCTGTGCTGCGTCACGTGGGGAGTCATTCTGCTGCTGGCACTGTCGTTGGTTCTGTGAACCGGTGGTAGGGTAGCCGTATGAGACGAGTGATTCCGGACTGGATGCGCTGCATCATCTGCTACGTGTTCGCGCGTGACGGCGTGATCAACCACCTGCGCGGCTGCGCGGACTACCGGCCGCCGAACACCGTGACCGCTACCCACGTGCGCGTGGGCGACCTGCTGGGCGGTCGACGGTGACCGTCTGGCGGCAGCTCTCTGGCATCGTTGAGTCGATCGGGCAGGCCAACGCGGCCGTTCTGGCTCTCGTCGGACTAGGTGGGCTCGCGTACGGCTTCCTCATCAAGGGACGACGTAACTGATGCGGTCCGAGTTGCCTGACGTCCCGTGGTGCGTCTGCCCGTCACGAGCACGCCTGGACGGCTACACACGACTGAACGAGCACAACGACTACGGCTGCGGCGTCTGCCGACGACCGCTGAGACCGTTCTACGAGAGGGTGGTGCTGCGACGTGAGCTCCGAGCAGCCGATGCCGATCCAGGGTGACCGACCCGTGATCCAAGCCATCGTCATCGCCGACCTGCACGACCGCTGGCAGGTAGGTGTCGAGCGATATCAGACGATCGGCCTGCAGGTGGGAAACGGGCGCGACATGTCGCGGGACGCGCTCGAGGAGGCACAGGACCTGCTGATCTACATGACGGGCGTCCGTGAGCGGGATCGTGAGATCGTGGACGTGTTGCGACACCTGCTGGACGAGATTCATCGTGACCAGGACGGCGCGTGTGCGGAGTGTGGCGGCGCGTACCCGTGTCACACGGCCGTCGACATAACTCGCGTCTTGGGCCTCCTCGGTGTGAGAGATGTTACCGCGGAGTAGCCGTATATGATCTTATCAAGTGTGCTAGGGTAGACACCGACGGCGACGGAACCTGTCGCGTGACCTGACGAGTGATGAGTGAGGAGGTGATAGTGTGTGGTGAACGTGGGCCAGAGAGGCCGTGTCGTGACCCCGCTGCGCGTGTTCATTGTGGTGTTGCTGCTCGTGGGTGGTCTGGTCACAGGTCGACTGCAGGACGCGGTCTACTGGCTGGTCAACGTCGCAGGCGAGCCGGGAATCACCAGCGGAGGCGGCGACCCGCCGAGCACGGATGACGACACGGGTGAGAGGTTGCGACGACTACGACTGACCGTGATCGAGCGTCCCGGCAACAACGGCGTGATCGTAACGTACACGCATCGTCGTGCGTACGGACCGTATGAGGCCCACAACGGCTTCTGGGTCAAGGTGATCACAACGAGACACGGCGAGCCCGTGGAACTGATCGGGCAGCAGCGGTCACCGCTACCGCTGACCGAGTGCATGATCGAGGACGTGGACACGGGGGAACGTGTAGCGCACGACGAGCGTGACGGGACGGGTCCCGTCACATGCCGCGCGTAGGAGAGGAACGAACCGGTGGGAAAGCACGGTGGCTCGGGACCGGGTGGTGGTGACAGCATTACCGGTGACGGCTGCTGGGTCGGACTAGTCGTGTTACTCGTCATCGCCGGCGCGGTACTGCTCATCGTCGGTAAGGCGTATGAGGCAATAGGGAGGTGAGAGATAGGTGAAGGGTCTCGGAGGGCTCGTCGCACTCGTCGCCGCGGTGGCGATCGGCGCGTACGTCTGGATCCAGTTGGGCGGTGGGCTGTCTGGCAGCGCGCCGAACGTCGACCGGCCGAACATCGACGCGCCAGATCCCAACGACGTTGGCGACAAGGCGACGGAGTACGGAAACAAGGCCGCGGACCTCGTGATGGGGTTGTCGCCCAACACGTGGAAGATCATTCTGGTCGTGCTCGGGGCCACGTACCTGGCGTGGCTCTGGTTCTCGCGGCCGAGCTTCAAGTGGGCCGTGATCGGCGCGGTGCTCATGCTGCTGGTAGTCATCGGCGTCGTGCCGCAGCTGTAGGGTCCAGGACATCACACGGGACACGAGACACCTGGGAGGAGGTACCACGTGGAACTCTGGCAGATCTTGGTCGTGCTCGCGGGCGTCGGATGCGTGATCATGGCGATCCGTGCTCTCCTGAAGGGGTAAGTAACCCGCACGTCACAGCCGGCTCGACCTCACGGTCGGGCCGGCTTCGTGCTATGTTAGCACCAGATGGTGCTACGAGGGGACGATCACGTGACGAGAGTGCTGCTGACGGGTGCGGGTGGGTTCACGGGTTCGCACGTGCTGCGACACCTGCTGGTCAACACCGACTGGGAGATCATCTGCCCGGTCACGTTCCGTCACCGCGGCAACACCGACCGGATCGCCAGCGCGCTTGTCGGGAACGACGTCTGGCACCGGCGTGTCACCGTCGACATGGTGGACCTCACCGCGCCGATCTCCGAGACCGTGGCGCACCGGTGGGGCGCCGTGGACCACATCCTCAACATCGCGAGCGAGTCGCACGTGGACCGGTCGATCGACGATCCCGTCCCGTTCGTGCGGAACAACGTGGACCTCATCCTCAACGTTCTCGAGTACGCCCGGCTGGTCAAGCCTCGGCTGTTCCTGCAGATGTCAACGGACGAGGTGTTCGGCCCGGCGCCGGGTGGTTACGACTACCGCGAGTGGGACACGCTGGTGCCCAGCAACCCGTACTCGGCCAGCAAGGCCGCCCAGGAGAGCGTCGCGATCTCATACTGGCGGGCGTACGGCGTCCCGCTGATCATCACGAACACGATGAACCTGTTCGGCGAGATGCAGCACCCGGAGAAGTACTTCGCGAAGATCATCCGCGCGATCAACCGCGACGAGTCGGTGCCCGTGCACGTCGGACCCAACGGCGAGATGGGCAGCCGCTTCTACATCCACGCCCGGAACTTCGCCGACGCCTGGTTGCACCTCATCCGGTTGTACGACTGCCCAACGATTCCCGGCACACGGTTCCCGCTGCCGCCCACACCGCTGCCGATGTACGCGATGGGCGACGAGCGGCCCGCTCGGTACAACATCGTGGGTGACCGGGAGGTCGGCAACCTGGAGCTCGCGGAGCTCATCGCGTCACACGTGGGCAAGCCGCTGCGCTGGGAGCCGATCGACTACCACAGCTCGCGCCCGGGTCACGACCTGCGGTACGCACTCAACGGGGAGAAGCTGGCGCAGACCGGCTGGAAGTCGCCGCGAACCTTCGAGGAGTCGGTGGCCGACACGGTCCGCTGGATGATAGCCCACCCCGAGTGGCTCTAGGAGGAGCGATGATCACACGGTACGGCATGTGTCCCGGCATCAAGACCGGGGAGACGGAGGTCCAGGCCGAGGCGCGGCAGCGGGCCTTCTACGGTGACTACAGGGTGGTCCGGGCGTTCTTCCCCAAGACGCTCATGGGCCAGGAGAACGGGTCGGCGAAGGCCACGCGCCAGGTCATCCTGGGCATGAGTCCGGCCGAGGACCTGGTGGTCTCGTGTAAGAGCGTGGGGCCCGAGTTTCCCGCGCGGGTCGCCGAGCTCAAGGCCGCACGACTGGATCGTGCGACCGCGGCGGGTGTCGAGCCGGGACGCACACGGATCATCATCTACCACGAGCCCGAGAACCTGACGAAGGTCGACTACAACGGCCTGTGGAACGCGGCGCTGCCGACGCTGACCGCGGAGGTCGACTGGCTGGAGCCCGGCACGTGCCACACCGGCTACTGGGCGCGCGAGGTGGACTCCGCGGGGGCCCGGGTCAACGACTGGCGCACGTACATTCCCAGCAACCCCGCGGTTCAGCGACTGCTGCGCTTCGTCTCTGTGGACCTGTACCCGTCCGCTGGGCGACCGACACGCGCCAAGCCCAAGTACTACGAGCCGCCGGACCCGCACCTCAGTCCGTACGGTGGGTGGACGGAGATCGGCTTCTGCGGCATTCTCGACGAGATGCTCGCCGAGCTGCGAAGCGACGAGTGGCCGGAGATCGACCCGGAGCTCGAGGGCGGCGTCGCCGAGATCAACCACACGCGGCCGACGTTGGACGCCGGGTGGCCGACGGGCTTCGCGGACAGCGATCCGCAGGGGGTCAACAATGCCGCGTGGCTGAACGCCGTTCTTCAGTACGCGCAGGGCCGGTACGCGTTCGTCACGTACTTCCACAAGGGCGGCGGCATCCTCACCGACCGCACGCCGCAGTCCGAGGCCGAGCTCCTGCGGGCGTGGGTGCGTACCACCTACGATGACGCCGAACCGGCGCCGGTCCCGGACCCGGGTGACCCGCAGTACATCTTCGGGTACGAGGCCGGCTGGAAGCACCGCGACGAGACCGCCCAGCGGGAGGCCGAGCAGGCGCGGGAGGCGGGACGTGATGAGGTCGCGGTCAAGGTCAAGGACGTGATCTGGCCGTTCCTCTGACAGTGATCATACTATCTGTGGTACAATCGACGTATGAGGGATGAGCGATGCCACGAAAGTCGGTGAAAATGCTGCGTGCCGGCAGGCACGTCGTGCTGCTGCACGGCAAGCCGTTTCCGATCGAGAGCATCACGTCGGACGGCGACATACTGGTGATCAAGCTGGAGGGCGTCGCGGAGCCGCTGCGCCGCACGCCGCAGGCCAAGATGGACGTGCGTTGATGTGGCGCTGGACGCCGGGACGCCTGCTGGTGCAGCTGTTCCTGCTGCTCGTGCTGGTCGTGATGTGTTTTGGGCTGCTCGGCCGGGACGGCGTCGTGGGTCTCATAGCCGTCGTCGGCCTCCTCGTGGTGGGGTACGGGATCATTCGCGCGCTGCGGTGACGTCACGTCGACGCACGAGTAGGTGAGGTTGTTGTACCGTTCTCGACGGCAACCGGGTGAGGAGGGGGAGCCGTGAGGACGTAGACCGTGAGCGTACGACAGCGTGAGACGAGAACGACCCACCGGATCGACACGGCGTTGCTGGTCATCAGGTACGCCGCGCACTCCGTTCTACTGGGAACACCGCTGCTGATCGCCGCCAGTGGGGTCTGGCGGGTCGGGTAGCGCCTACTACCCGAGGCAGTGATGAGCGATGAGCGATCAACGTAGGGAGGAAACGTGTGACTACGGGACAGGGATGCGTCGTGGGCCTGGTCGTAGGACTGGCACTCGCCGCCGTGTACGTCTACGTCTGCTGGAAGAACGGACCACTACGGTGAAGGTGACGACGCAGCTCAAGGCGGCCGTCGTCATGGTGGCGGCGGGACTGCTGCTCTGGCAGTCCGGGATACCCGGTGGGTGGTTCACCGACGATGATGACGGCAGTCGCGAGATCACGATGATCGTCACGTCGTCCAACGATCGTCTTCTCATCACGTCGGCGACCGTGCACAGCAGCATCCACGGCGAGTTACTCAACGTCGTGGACATCAACGTGAACGACAACTTCTGGGACTACACGTTCACCGTGGCGCCCACGGAGCACTTTCGCGCCGCGATACACGCCGACGTAGGCGTGGAGACGATCGGTGACGGCAGCTCACTTAAGTGTCGGATCGAGGACAACGGTCACGTGGTGAAGCGGGACTCGCGGGTGGTGCAGCCGCACCGCACGAGCGCGCAGGTCAGCTGCGCGTACGTCTCGTAGCTCGGTTGCACGGCGCACTGTGATGTGATAAAGTTGACACGACACCGACCAACGCGGGAGTGATGAGATGATCAAGGTTGTGGCGCTCGAGGACTACCTCCTCGACGACCTGGTGGACATGGTTACCGACCGGCGTCGCGACGTGGAGAGCGGTACCACGGTCACGGACCAGCCACGCGACCTGGCACTGGCCGACCTGGATGCGACGCTCGACGCGCTGCGCAACGCCGATGAGGTCACGATCAGCAACTAGTCTCGCTCCAGCACAACGCACGAGGCGTGCCCTCCCCCGGGCACGCCTCGTGTTACGTGTGCGTGTGTTACTCGCCGAACTACTCCTGGCCGAGGCGCCGGTTCTGCGTCTGGCCGGAGCGCGACGCGGCGTCCTCGGCGTTCCGGGCACTGGCGGTCTTCCGGCCATCGGTCGGGTCGGGCTCATCACCACGGTCCGCCGCGGTCTGGCCGCCCTGCACCGATCCCGCGCCGGCGAGGTCACCGGACTGGAGAGCGTCCGCCGCGGCACGGTCATCGATGAGCCGCCCCGCGCGCCGGACCTGTGTCTCGTTCACCCTCGGGTTACCGGCGATCTGGTCGTCGTACATCCGCTCCTCGTTGGGCTGCTGCTCACCCATCACTGACTCCGTTCCGTGGGTAGACGCTTCCTGACAGTTTTTTCCAGCGGGCGTGACCCGCAAACATCCGACGGCGAACTACCAGGTCACCGACGTTGTCGTCTCTAGGATGACGAGATTCGACGTTGCACCGTGCGGCTGTATGTGATAAAATAGCCGTATGACTAGTGATGGCAGGATGCGGGTTGCCGATCTTCCCGGCTTTGGTCACGACTGGGATCTCAACGGCCTCGACCCCGAGTGGCCTGTTGAGATCCGTATGGTGGACGTTTTTCCGGTAGGCGAAATGGCCATCTCTGATCTGGATGCGACCGCACGGTATGAGAAAGCGTACCGGCGGTACGGCCCGTGGGCACTGCCGCCCATCGTTTCACTGCGTGATGAGCGGCGTAGGACTGGTGACGTGATTTTGACGGGTGCGCACCGCATGTACGCCGCGCACCGGGTGGGTATCAGGCGCATTCCCGAGCTGCTGGTGCACGTGATCGTAGAGTAGAGGAACACGCACATACTGCGGCTAGAATCAGCACATGACCGCACCGGGAAGTGTGTCGCCGTACGCGCTGGCCGCCGATCTCGTCGATCCGCCCTCACTACGGTACCGGCGCGATCCCGTGGCCTGGGCGATCGAACGTGCCGGCCTGGAGCTGTGGTCCAAGCAGCGTGAGATCCTGAACTCGGTCCGCGACAACTCCAACACGGCCGTCAAGTCGTGTCACTCGGCGGGAAAGAGCTACATCTCGGCGGTGACCACCTGCTGGTGGCTGGACGTTCACCCACCCGGTACGGCGCGTGTGATCACCACGGCGCCGACGTCCAAGCAGGTCGACGCCGTGCTGTGGTTCGAGATCGGCCGGCTGCACCGGCTGCTCGGACTCGTCGGGCAGTGCAACCTGCGTGACTGGTACATCGGCCGTGAGCTGGTTGCGCTGGGCCGGAAGCCGCCGGACCACCAGGAGGCGGCGTTCCAGGGTATGCACGCTAAGTACCTGCTGGTGATCTACGATGAGGCCTACGGCATCCCGAAGTCGCTGTGGGACGAGGGCTCGTCACTGGCCTCCAACGAGTTCGCGCGCCAGCTGGCCATCGGCAACCCGGACGGCCCGGGCGTCTTCGAGGAGAAGTGCAAGCCCAGTAGCCCGTGGCACGTCATTCACATCTCGTACCGCCACACACCGGCGTTCACCGGCGAGACGGTGTCACGTAGCCTGGCCGAGAACCTGATCTCCAAGCGCTGGGTGGACGAGCGGCGGGCGGACTGGGGCGAGGACTCGGCGCTCTTCACGTCCAAGTGTGAGGGCGACTTTCCGTCGCAGGGTGACCCGTTCGCGGTCGTGCCGTACCACTGGATCGCGTCGTGTCGGTCACGTGAGTTGCCCGAGGACGACACCGTCGAGGCGGGCATCGACGTCGGAGGAGGCGCGGACCGGACCGTCATTCGCGCACGTCGCGGCGACCGGGCGTGGCACGAGGCGGTGTTCGTGGACGATGATCCCATGCGCACGGTGGGACGTCTCGTCGAGAAGATCAACGACTGGGGCGTCGCACGGGTGAAGATCGACTCCACGGGTCTCGGCTGGGGACTCGCGGGGAGACTGCGCGAGCTGTCCAGCAAGCACAACCGAGCGCGCGGCGAGACGACACACGCGGCGGAGATCATTCCGGTCAACTTTGGCGAGGGACCCAGCGCCGGCAACGAGAAGAAGTTCCTCAACCGGCGGGCTGAGATCTACTGGACGGTCGGCCGTGAGCTGTCACGGCTGGGCATGTGGGACCTCACGGAGATCGACGACCAGGTGGCGCACGAGCTGACCGCCTCCCGCTACGAGATCATGGACTCCAAGGGTAAGATCAAGATCGAGCCGAAGAGCAAGGTCATCGAGCGACTGGGCGTCTCGCCCGACCGTGCGGAGGCGCTGCTGCTGGCGTTTTACGAGCACCGCAAGTCGGCGCGTGGCCTGTCCAGCGCGGGGGCGGCGCTGCTGACGCAGGGTGACCTGCTGGGTGGCACGTCCCCCACCGACTCACTCATGCGAGCGGACCTGCGGTGACAACCTGTTGCACCGCGGGCAGTAATGAGATAAAATTGTCTCAACGAAGTAGCACGATTCGAGCGACGAGTGATGGAGTGATCAAGATGGCGATCGTGAACGGCGAGGGCATTGGTTACGTTGAGGATGTCAAGACGTGGTCCGTGTACCACGTGGTGACAGGTGGGCGGCCCATCCTGGAGATCTCGGTGAACAACGAGGACCCGGAGCTCAAGATCTGGGTTGGCCGGCCCAACTCGCGCCGCGCGGATGTCGAGAACGACATCATGTCGCTGACCATGCTCGGCGCGCCCATCGTCACCAAGGGTGTCGCGACGTCCGGCACACACGAGGTCGGTGGCAGCGACGTGTCTCCCGGTGAGTTGAAGGACCACATCGACGGCATCAGCGTCTACCAGTACGTCCTGCCGCGACTCATCTGGCTGCTCGCCGACGTGTACGTGCCGAAGCCGATCACCGACGTCTAGAGATTTCTCATCACTGTCTCATCACCGAGCGTTGCTCGGTGATGAGATATGTGATATAATAAACATGTAAGGAAAAACCAGATAAGTGATGGAGTGATCAAGATGATGAACAAGACGTTGAAGATTAAGTGTCGCTTTTGCGAACGAATGATCACTCCGTGGAAGTACACCGCATACGTTAGGCCGCATAAGTGGACGAAAGAACAGCACGATAACGTTTGGCCTAATCGTCCGTATGTTGACGAGCAGTGTCCGGGAGGACAAGAAAACTTGAAGTCAACATTTAATAAGTAATGACTACGACGGTGTAGGAGGTGTAGCGATGATTGATCGTGACAAGATTGCAGGTGCGGTGTACGGTCTCGCACTGGGTGACGCCCTCGGTCGACCCACCGAGTTCATGTCACTCAAGGAGATCAACCGGGCCTACGGCGCGCACGGGCACATGCCGCTGCCGCGTCCCGCGCTGTTCACGGACGACACGCAGATGACGCTCGCCCTCGGGCGCGCGCTGGCGGCCGCACGGTCTGACCAGCCACGTGAGTATGTGCGCACGATCACCAACGAGTTCATTCACTGGATCGAGCACGACCCGCCGCGGGCACCCGGTGCGTCTTGCATGACGGCGATCCGGGGACTGCGACGCACCCGGCGCTGGCACGAGTCGTGGACGCGCGGCACGACGCTGTCCCGCGGCTGCGGCGCCAACATGCGCGTGGTGCCCACCGCACTGCTTCCCGACGGGTACAGTGTCGCGAGCCTGACCCAGCTGCAGGCGGCGCTCACTCACGGACACCCGGTCGCGATCGCGGCCGCCGAGCTGACGGCGTGGGCGATCCACTACGCGGCCGTGGGCGTGGACGTGGACGAGTTGCCGCACATGCTGCACTCACGGGCGCTGTCACAGCGTGGCGTCTACCGCCACCGGTGGCTGGACGGACTGCACCGTCGCTGGCCGGGAGGGGACCCGTATCGTCACATGGTGGACGCGTGGGACCACATGGCGACCGTGACACGTCGTGTCTCCGCGACTCTCGCGCTTCGTCGACCGCCCACGAACGTCTGTCACGTGTTGGGCGGGTCGTGGGTCGCGGATGAGGCGTACGCGACCGGCCTGTACCACGCCGTCCGCTACGTGACCGATCCCGTCATGGCGATCTCCGCCGCGGCGCGGACGTCCGGTGACAGCGACTCGATCGCCTGCATCGCGGGGGCGATCGTGGGCGCGCACGTCGGCCAGCGACACGCGTGGCCCGAGATCTGGACCCACCGCATCGAGCGGCGAGGTGACCTGGAGACGCTGGTTGACCAGCTGTGGGCCAGGTGGCAGCGCTGAGCCCGCACTACCGCACGCACGCTCACGTCGTCACGATGACTACGGGGGCGTGTGTGCCGTGTGACTGCTACGTCTGCGCGCTGGAGATCCCACGTACTGGCGCACGTGAGCGACGTAGGCACTGGGTCAGGCTCGCGACACT
>Ga0307405_10000563_pt1 | contig 14114 bp, 12 predicted proteins | sample 322Cmetagenome_2_FD_203311 | JGI IMG/M metagenome (GOLD analysis project Ga0307405, IMG submission 203311) | Maize rhizosphere microbial communities from greenhouse at UC Davis, California, United States - 322HYB-C-1 | ecosystem: Host-associated > Plants > Roots > Rhizosphere > Soil | place...
CCGAGGCGACCGGCTACGGAACCGCATATTTCGTGCAGGAAATGCTGGCGACCCAGGCAGCGGATTTCGACGGCAAGCGCGTGGTCGTCTCCGGCTCAGGCAATGTCGCGATCTACACGATCGAAAAGGTCACCGAATTCGGCGGCAAAGTCCTCGCCTGCTCGGATTCCGCCGGCTACGTGGTCGACGACGAGGGTATCGACCTCGACCTCGTCAAGCAGATCAAGGAAGTGCGTCGGGGGCGAATTTCGGAGTACGCCAAACTCAAGGGCAGCAGCGCTTCGTATGTCGAAGGCGGGTCGATCTGGGAGGTGCCCTGTGACGTCGCCCTGCCATCCGCCACGCAGAACGAGCTTACCGGGAAAGATGCTCGCGTTCTGATCGAGCATGGTGTGCTCGCGGTCGGCGAAGGTGCGAACATGCCATGCACCCCGGAAGCCGTGAAGTTGTTCCAGGAAGCCGGTGTCCTTTTCGGTCCCGGCAAAGCGGCAAATGCAGGCGGCGTCGCGACCTCGGCGCTTGAAATGCAGCAGAATGCCTCGCGCGATAGCTGGACTTTCGAGCAAACCGAGGAACGGCTTGCCGTCATCATGCGCGACATCCACCGCCGGTGCGCGGAAACCGCCGACGAGTACGGTAAGCCGGGCGATTACGTGCTGGGCGCGAACGTTGCGGGCTTCGTCCGTGTGGCCGAGGCGATGGAGGCCTTGGGCGTGGTCTGACGGTTTGCGGATCGGCCAACGCGGCGACGAGCGGAGCCGACGTTCCGTGGTCATTGCCCCCAACCTTCGGAAAGAGCATGTCAGTCGTTGCTGCTAGCGCATGGCCGCGCGTTGCCGCTCCTCACGGAAACCTCCTCACCGCGGCGCGTTGAGGACAGGTCACCGGTTTTGCGACCCGCCTTCAGGAAGGATGACACCATGTCCCGGATTCTCGTGCTCTATCACTCCACCTACGGCCACATCGAAACGATGGCGAAGGCCATGGCGGAGGGCGCGCGTTCGGTGGAGTGCGCCGAGGTCGACATTCGCCGCGTGCCCGAACTGGTGCCGGAAGAGGTCGCGCGAAATGCCGGCTACAAGCTCGATCAGGAGGCGCCGATCGCGCGGGTCGACGACCTGCCGAGCTACGACGCGATCATCATCGGCGTCGGCACTCGATACGGCCGGATGGCATCCCAGATGGCGAACTTCCTCGATCAGACCGGCGGCCTCTGGGCGAGCGGCGCGCTGAACGGAAAGGTCGGATCCGCGTTCACCTCGACCGCGACCCAGCATGGCGGGCAGGAAACAACCCTCATGGCGATCCACACGAACCTGATGCATCTCGGCATGGTCTGCGTCGGCCTGCCCTACAGCTTCGCCGGACAAATGACGCTCGACGAGATCACCGGCGGCGCCCCCTATGGTGCGACGACCATCGCGGGCGGCGACGGCTCGCGCCAACCGAGTGAAAACGAACTCGAAGGGGCGAGATTCCAGGGCCGCCTGGTCGCCGAGATTGCGGGCAAGCTGCACGGGTGAGGTCCGGGAAGCCCGCTCTCGCGAACGGTGATGGAGGACCTGGCGTGACCCCCGGACCGCGAGCAGCGCACTTCAAGAAGAACATCGTTCTTTACGGTGCGCTCGCGGCCAATCTCGGGATCGCCGTTGCCAAGTTCGTCGCCGCTGCGATCAGCGGCTCGTCGTCCATGCTGACGGAGGGCGTTCACTCGCTCGTCGACAGCGGCAATCAGGTTCTTCTGCTTTACGGGCAGAGCCGCGCGAAGCGAGCGCCGGACCGGATGCATCCGTTCGGCTACGGGCGGGAGCTCTACTTCTGGGCATTCGTCGTCGCCATGCTGATCTTCGCGGTGGGCGCGGGCGTGTCGATCTACGAAGGGGCCATGCATTACATGGACCCTGAACCGCTCCGCGATCCGACAATCAATTACGTGGTGCTGGGCGTCGCCTTCCTGCTCGAGGGAGGATCGTGGTTGCTCGCGGTGCGCGAATTTGCCGCCCGGCCGCATCCCGCTGGGTGGTGGCGATCGCTTGTGGGCTCCAAGGATCCTGGCCATTTCGTGGTGCTGTTCGAAGACAGCGCGGCACTTGTCGGCCTTGTCATCGCGGCGGCAGGCGTCTGGGCCAGCCATCACCTCGGCGACCCGCGGATCGACGGTCTGGCGTCGATCCTGATCGGCCTGGTTCTCACTGGCGTGGCTCTCCTCCTCGCGCGGGAGGCGAAGGGTCTGATCATCGGAGAGAGCGCCGACCCGGCCCTAGTCCGCCAGATACGCGCCGCCCTTGAGAATCATCCGAACATCACCAGCGTCAATCACGTCCGGACCATCCATACCGCACCCGACGCGATATTCGTGGCCGTCAGCGCGGACTTCGACGATCAGGTCTCGATGGGAGAAGGCGAACGGCTGATCGAGCAGATCGAGGCGCAGTTGAAGGAGATGTCGCCTTGCTTCTCCTCGATCTACATTCGGCCGGAGAAGCGGCAGGACGCGGTCGTCGCCGCGCCCTGATCATTTTGGCACGTTCGCAATCGCCCGGCCGGTCAACCAGCTAGCCAGTATCGCGAAATACTCTGCCGCTTCGGGCCTCGCCCATTTCGATTGCGCGGGGTCCATCTGTGCCTTCGGAGTCATCGAGGTGGCCATGTGGTGGTCCGCGCCCGCGATCACCCGCACCGTGAGGTTGGGGCTCCGCCGGGTATCGATCCGCACGGCCGACGTCGCCACCGGCACGACCGGATCGTTGGCGCCGAACAGGATCAGCGCCGGTACGTCGACCTGATCGAGCGTCGGTAGCGGATCGTACTCGATCTCCTTGCGCCAGCGCGATGTCGCCCGATCGCCGACGGTTTCGCCCATGTAGAGCAAATCGAACCACGGCTCGTCCTTGGCCGCGTCGACGAGCGCCTGCGCGACCGCGCGGTCGCCCGTCCCGCGCATGTAATCGTCCACCGCCCGGCGCATCGCGCGCATCTGGTCGATCTCGGCGTCCGAATATCCGTTGATCCGCATGCTGTTCTCCGACCGGAACATCATCTGCACATCAGGGGTCACAAGGGGTGCTGAGATCGACACGACGAAACGCACGTCCGAGCTGCGCGCGGCCGCGAGCAGCGACAGCCAGCCGCCCTGGCTCAATCCCCAGATGCCGATCCGCTTCGGGTCTACCCGCGGGTCAGCCTTGAGCATTCGTACGGCCGCGATCGCATCGTCGGCGAGCATGGCATAATCGCTGTCTTTCAGGTTCCCGCCCGATCCACCGCTACCGCGCCGATCGTAGGTCAGTACCGCGATTCCGAGCGGGGGCAGCATCTCCCTCAGGTGCTGGTAGAGCGCCGCATCACGCAGCGGCTTCGAGGCGCTGTGCGTGACAACCACGGCTGCCAGGGTGTGTCCTCCCTTCGGAAGATGGAGCGTTCCGGCGAGCGTGGCATCGCCGCTGCGGAATGTCCGGCTTTCGCTCACGGTCACGGTGGAAGGCGCTGCGCTCCAAGGCAGCGATGTCACACTACGGGCAGATGCCGGTGCATTCGGGGCAAATACCAGCATCAAGGTTATAGGCCAGAGCATGGCTGCGATCCTACGGAGCATGCGCGTATCGCGCTCGGACCCTCGCGTAGCTGCAACACCGGCCGGCGAAGTTGTGAGTTTGCTCATCTTGCGCTCCCTGGCGTGTGCCTCTGGGTCAGAACTTTCCTCGCACCGAGAACGAGAAGATCGGGCCGATCAGCCGGTCCCGCTCCTCGATCGAGGTGATCGGCGTCTCGCCCCTGAGGCCGCCGTATACGACCCTGTGGCGCCGGGACCGCGCATTGAGGATATTGCCGACTTGCGCGCGCACCGTCAGGCCGAACACGTCCTTGTTCTCGACGAACACGGAGGCGAAACTCGGGCCTTCCCAGACGCGGTCGACCTGATTGCTGCGATAGTTGGGCTGATTGTGCGAGTAGTCGGCCGCCCCGCCCCAGGCCCAGTTGCTGCCCGGAATGTCGTGCCGCAAGGCGATGCTTGCCTCGGTATCCGTGAAGCCGCTCCACTGGCGCGATTCTCCGGTGAAAGGATCGCGCAGCCGCGAGCCCTGATAGAGGACGCTGGTGTCGAGCTTCACACCTTTCAGACCGGCAGAGTCGAGGTTGATCGTGCTCGTCCAGACGACCGCCGCCGCCCAGGACTTCGCGATGTTGCCGACAGACTCGCCATCGCCGACCGGGATCACGTCGACATAGTCTTCGACGTCGCGGTAAATCAGGCGCAGCTGGGTCGATCCCCATGGGCCGAACTTCTTGTTGATCTCCGCCTCGTAGCTCCAGTCCTGCTGAGGCCGCAGGTCGTTGTTACCGGAGTTCGCGTTCCCATCGTTGAGGAAGGCGCGCGCGAGGAAATCGTAGAACGAAAGCTGGAGCACGCGCCGGCGGATCTTGAGCGCCACGTCGAAGTCGTCGCGCGGCGTCCAGGCCAGCGAGAGCGAACCCTTGGGCCGGAAGAAGCTGCGCGTCAGGCCGTTCGATCCCGTCTGCGCGATGGTCGAATGCTCGGCGCCGCCGACCAGTTGGAACGACAGCGTGGGGGTGAGCTTGCGGCCAAAGCTGAGCAACCCCTCGTAGCGGTCCTCGCTCACGCCGCCGCTGCCTTCGGGGAACGGGATTTCCACGAATTCGCCCGTGGGGTCGAGCGTAAACAGGCCCGCAATGTTCTCCAGCGTGTTGAACGCGGCTTCGCCCGAAAGCTGCCAATCCCCGCCTAGCATCTTCCAGCTATATTCGCCGCGCGCGATGGTCTCGCCCAGATCGCCGGTCTGGGTAAAGCGATCGCCGATATCGGCCGAACCGTCGGCGAAGCTGGTGATCGCTTCCTGCAGATAGGGTTCGTGGCTGAAGCGCCTGATGCCGATCGCCTTGAGCCGCCCCGGCCCCAAGGCGAACTCGTAGTCCCCGCCCAGTTCGTAGTTCCAGCTATCGTTGCGCTCGCGAAAGATGCGGGAACGGTCGGGCAAGCCGGGACCGGTGCGCTCGCCAACCTCATCATAGCGGTCGTAGATGCGCTGGTAGTGAGCGTTGATGTGACCGACGCTCGTGCCCGGGCCGTCCCAGGTCACCTTCCCCGATAGCTTCGGCGTGTCGTAATGCGTATTCCAGATCTCGAAGCGCCGCTCGGTGACGGCGCCGGCGGCGTCGTAGATGAGCGTACCGCCGCCTGCGCCGCTGCGCGCGGACTCGTCGTTGTTGAGCCCGACCTCGTATTCGATGGTTCCGCTGCGTCCGCTAACCGACACATCGCCGCGCGTGAACAACGGGTCGGTGTAGTGCGCGCGAAATTCGGGCTTCCACGAGAACTGGCCGGAAAAGCTGTCGGCCCGGAAGACGATGTTGGCGACCTGCCCCGAGAGGCCCGGAATGTCGAGCGTGGCGCCGTCGAGGATTTCGATGCGCTCGACGTTGTCGGCGGGGATGCGGGTGAGCAGCGTTTCGAGCGTATCGGATTTGCTCGACGGCCGCTGGCCGTTGAACAGGACGTTGCCCGTCGCCTGGCCGAGACCGCGCAATTGCTCGCTGTCGCGGACCGTGAACCCGGGAACCTGGTTCAGCATGTCGTATGCATTCTTGGGCGCGTAGCGGACGAAGTCGGCCGGAGTGTAGACCTGCCCGGACCGGAGGGTCGAAGCGGCCGGCTGCGCATCGGGCGCGGGGGCGTCGCCGCTGCCGGGCAGATCCTGCGCCTGGGCCGGCCATGCACCGAGCAGCGCGATCGCCGCGGCCCCGATGAGTGCTTTCATCTGCCCGCTCCCCCTCAATTCCGCGCCGCAGCGTTGATCTTCTGCGCGTATTCGGGCGTGACCCCGGTCGCTTTCATCGCGATCAGGTCGTGCGCGCGAGGCTCGTAGCCGGCAGCGACGATCCCGCGGACATAGGCTTCGTCGACACCAAGCGCGCGGCAAGCGACGGCATCGTCCATCGACTTGAGATCGAGACCAGCCGACCGAAGGCCGGCGACGTAGCTGGGCGTTACCTCGAGAGCGGCTGCCGCGATCACATCGTCGAGCGAACGGGGTGAGAGGCCTTGCCGGGTCAGGCCGTCGATCAGGGCGAGATCCGCATCGACCAGAGCCAAAGTCAGCAGGTCTTCCTTGCTCTTCGGTGCCAAGCCGCGGGCGTTCAGGCCGGTCTCGAACGCCGCATCGGGGGCAAAGACGCAGTCGCCGCTCCCGTCGTAGCGCCGATCGAGAGTACCGCGGCAGGTAAGCAAGCCCGCCTCGCGATCGATCGTGAATGTGACGGCGCCTCGGGTCGGCGATCCCAGTGCGGCTATGACCGATGCGAGATCGGGCTCGCCATCGTCGAGCGGAAACGTGCTGCTGCTGCTCTTGTGATGAAGGCGCAAAGTCGGTGCACTTCTGGCAGTGTCCGAGACGGTCCAGGCGATGTCGGTCAGGTTGGCCGCGCCACCTTGCGACCAACTCGGGGTTGCGCTGGCCGAACCGAGCATGAGCGCTGCTGCGAGAACCGCGGGCTTGGAGAACATCTTCATGGCAGGCTCCTTTCTGCGCCGGCGGCAGGCGAGCGAAGGCGCTCGCCGAAGGCCGGCGTTGTCGAAATTTCAGTAGGCTTTTGACGCCGGGCGGGGGTTAGTCGTGGGTTGGATCGGACCGCGTATTGCTGAGGACGACCGACGTCGAAGTTCCGTCTTCCGTGCGGCGGGTGCTCACGACGCCACCGGGCCCGGCGATCGCGGTAGCTCCCGTCCGCGAGACAGAGATGGCCTGCGGCCCTCGTGGCGGAACCGGCGGCGGCCCGCGATGGCTCGTCACTGCGCGGACGCTTATCACGTCGTCGGGGCTCGCGACGTTCAGGCCCGAGGCGCGCATGTCCTCCACGAATTTCCCGGTGACGCCGACCGCCCGCATGCTGATCAGCTCCTCCAGTGTGGCCCTGGGGAAGTAGCCGCGAAGCTCGCGGACATAGGCGGCGGTGAGGCCCACCGCCCGGGCGCCGATGATGGCGTCGAGGTCGGCGCTGGCATCGGCCGCGCGCATGGCGCGGGCATAGGCCGCATCGACGCCGACGGCGCGGGCACCGACGAGCTCGTTCGCAGCCGCAGCGCCGAATACGCTCCGCATCTCTGCCATGTAGTCGGGCGTGACGCCGGTCGCCTTGGCGGCAATGACGTCGTCCACGTCGAACCTTTCGCCACTATCGCGCATCTCGGCGACATCGGCAGGCGTTACGTCCATCGCGCGCATGCTCACCAGATCGTCCGCGCTGACCGTCGCCTGCGCATCTCGGGCGAGCTTGACGGAATCATGTTCTACAGCCATCGCCGCCCGCGTCGTATGGCCGGCGGTCGTTCCGGCCAACTCCGCACGCTCGGCCGCGACGGTGGTGAACGCCGCCAGGGGCGTGGCGATGGCCAGCACAGAGGCGAGCCCCAGCAAGCCCCACGCCGTGCCGGCGGGTCCCCGCGAAGCATTCGCGTCAAGCACGCGGATAACGCGGCGCTTAAGCGAGTTCTTGGCCGGTGCGACGCCGTGGGCGGCGATCAGGACGGCGCGGTTGTCGTGCCGGGCGGCATTGACCAGCAGCGTGGCGTAGTCCGAACCGGCGATGTCGGTCAGCAGGACGGCATCGTCCGCCGCTTCCTCGCGCAAGTGATGGCTCTCGCGGGCTAGCAGCCAGACCAGCGGGTTGAACCAGAACAGCGCGCAGGCAAGCCGCGCAATCAGGAGCTTGGCCCAGTCGAGCCGGGCGACATGCGCCAGTTCGTGCGCGATGATCGCCTCGGCTTCCCGAACGGCCGAGACCGCGCGGGGGTCGAGCAGAATGGTCGGGCGCAGCACGCCCCAGCTTATCGGCGAGCGCAGTTCCTCGCTGACCAGCAGCGCGGTCCCGTGTTTGAATCCCATCCGGCGCTGCGCTTCGGCGAGCGCCGACAGCCAGGCCCCGTCGACCAGCACCTCGGCCCGCCGGCGCATGGCGAACAGCCTGAAAACCGCGGCCCCCATCATCACGAACATCAGCGCGAGCGGCAGGGCGTATATCCACACTGCGAGCTCGGCGAGGCTTGGCGGAGCGAAAGATGGCGCCGCCGTTGCGGGTTCCGCGGCGGGTGCCGGAATATCGAGTGTGCGTGCGGCAATCGGGGCCTCGGGGACCCCGAATGCAACCTCATTCGACGCGAAGAGATCCTGTGGCAGCGGCGCCCACTGCGGCAACAGGATCGAGCCGATCGGCAGCAGCAGGATCGCGAGCAGGCCGAGATGCGCGATCAGCGACCGCTCGGCCGGCGTGCGACCGCGCGCGAGCCTCAAAAGGCCGAGCGTGAGCGCTGCGAGCGCGAGCGACTTCAGAGCCAGGCTGGCCAAGAGCGAAGCGGTCAGCATCACGAATTCCTCCCCTTGCGCGCATGGGCGATCAGCTGCTCCAGTTCGTCGAGCTCTTCGGTGCTGAGGTTGTCCTGCATGCCAAGCAGAGCTGCGGCCGCGCTGGTCGGCGATCCATTGAAGAACACCCGCACGACCTGGCCCAGCGCGGACTTGCGCGCCACCTTTTCGGGCAAGCTGGGCGCGTAGACGAACCCGCGGGCGCTCTGCGAGCGTTCGACAAATCCCTTGCCCTCGAGCCGTTTGAGCATGGCGCGGATCGCGGAGCCGGAGATTTCATCCTCCAGCACCTCGCCGATCTCCCCCACCGTCGACGCCCCACGCTCGTAGAGAATGTCGACGATCTGGCGCTCTCGCGGAGGAAGATTGGACAACATGCGAATCACCTCATGCACTACATTTGTAGTGTGCTACATTTGTAGCGCATCAGGCGCAAGTGGGTTTGTCACGTGATCATGCCGAGGCTGTCATGCCGGAAGCGTTCCGACCGGTCGGCGGCGTGCTCAGGGTCCGGTCTGACGGCCTTAGCGTCGAGTTTACGAGGAATGGCTCGCGAGGGAGTAGCCGGTCGCGTTCGGGAACAGGACCGGCGCGTCCCCGACCTTCCAGGGGTCGAGGCGAACCATGATAGAGGCGAAGAGCTCGGAGTTCAGGTGGCTCTTGAGCCAGGTTTGCAAGTGCGGCAGGGGCTGGTCGGCGAACCACGCCTGATCGGTCGCCGCAAACTGCCGGACGAACGGCATGATCGCCATGTCGGCCAGACCGGGCTCGGTGCCGCAGAGCTGGCCCTTGTCTGCCAGCCGCCCGCTCAGCTCGGCCAGGAATGCAAGTCTGCGCGACGATGCGCTGCGGCCTCGCTGCCGTGCCGGTCCGGGTACTTGTAACGATCGAGATCGTGCTTGAACGGCCCATCGTTGACCGCGACGAGAGCAGGATCGTCCCGCTCCAGCCAGCCATGGGGATCGCAGCGGCCGAGAGCCCAGCGCATTATGTCGAGGCTCTCCTCGATCACGCGGTCACCGGGCTCGACGACTACCGGGACGGTCGCCTTGGCCGAAGCCTCATGCAGGGCGGCGGGTTTGTCCGACAGCCTGACCTCGCGCAGCTCGCATGTCGTGCCGCTCACGGCGAGCGCTAGCCGGGCGCGCATGGCGTAAGGGCAGCGGCGGAAGCTGTAGAGAACCGGAAGCCTCACCGCGGCCTACGCATCAGTCTGGTTGATCAGCCGTGCACCGATGTGATGGCGGCCCCGTGCGGCGGCAAGCGCCTCCTGCCGGTGGCGCTCGCGATAGCCGGCGCGCTGCTCGTCCGTCCGCTCGTGGTAGCAGCTCGGGCAACTCACCCCGGCCTCGTAATGCGGCGACGCCGCAGCTTCCGCATTCACCGGACGCCGGCAGGCGGGGCAAAGCTCGTGCGTTCCGGGCTGCAGCCCATGGCCGACCGCCACGCGCCGGTCGAAGACGAAGCATTCGCCCCGCCAGAGGCTTTCCTCCTCTGGAACCGTCTCCAGATACTTGAGGATGCCGCCCTTCAGGTGGAACACCTCGTCGACGCCCTGTTCCTTGAGAAAGGCAGTCGACTTTTCGCACCGGATGCCGCCGGTGCAGTACATCGCGACCTTCGGCGCCTTGCCCTGCCCCAGAAGCTGCTCGCGCCGGCTGCGGAACCATGCGGGAAAGTCGCGAAACGTAGCGGTGCGCGGATTGATCGATCCCGCGAAACTGCCGATCGCGACTTCATAGTCGTTGCGCGTGTCGATCACGATGGTGTCGGGGTCGGCGATCAGCGCGTTCCAGTCATGCGGCGCGACGTAGGTTCCGACGCTGGACAGGGGGTCGATGCCCGCCTCCCCCATGGTGACGATCTCCCGTTTGATCCGCACCTTCATGCGATGGAACGGCATCGTTGCTGCGGAAGAGAACTTGACGTCGAGATCTGCGCATCCGGATATGCTCCGGATGTGATCCAGCACGCGCCCGATGGCTTTCGTCTTGCCCGCTATGGTGCCGTTTATTCCCTCGCCGGCCAGCAGCAGTGTCCCCTTGACACCTTCGGCTCGGCAGACGTGCTCAAGCGGACCGCGCACGGCGATGCAGTCCTCGATCGGCGTGAAGCGGTAGAGCGCCGCCACGCGCAGATCACTCGCGTTCGGGGTGCCGCTCTCCGGCATCGTAATGCTGTCGTCTTGCATGGTGCGCGCGCCATAGCGGGGTTTGCCGATTCGTACTCCTCTCCAGGACCGCGACCGCCATTCCGGATCGGAAGACCGCACCAGTGCTGTCAGCGACCTGCGTTTTGCAAGTTCATGTCCTCGAGCGCTATGCCGTTGGTTTCGGGCATTTGCTTCAGGGCCCAGAGGAACTGGAGCAGCATCATCCCGCCGAAGAAGGCGAACACCCACCCTCCCAGCCGGGCCGCGAAGACCGGAAAGGCCCAGGTGATCGCCGCCGCCATGACCCAGTGGACGGTGCTCCCGAGCGCCTGCCCCTTGCCGCGGACCGCGCTGGGGAAGATCTCGGAAATGAACACCCAGATCACCGCGCCTTGCGAAAGCGCGAAGGCTGCGATGAAGCCTAACAGGCCGACCAGGACGAGCGTGCCGTCCGGTCGTGCGCTTTCGAACTGCCAGGCGACGAGAAACAGCGCGGCAGCGGTGGCGATAGACCCGAAGAGGATCAGCGGCCGCCGGCCGAACCGATCGATCAAGAACAGCGCCGCGATGGTGAACACGAGATTGGTGCCGCCGATCGCGATCGATTGCAGCAGCGCGCTATCGGCCGCCGCACCGCCGAGCTCAAAGATGTGCGGCGCGTAGTAGAGCAGCGCGTTTATGCCCGAAAGCTGATTGAACATCGCAATGGCGATCGCGCAGGTCACGGGGAAGGAATGGGCGCGGGCGAATAGCCGGGGTTTGGCTCGCGTCGCGACTGCCTCACGCGCCGCAGCCTCGCGCATATGGCGCACATCGCCGGCGGGATCGGCGAAGCCGAGCCGCTCCATGACGGTCAAAGCCCGCGTGTCGCGTCCGGCCGAAACCAGCCAGCGAGGGCTCTCCGGCAAAACCAGCGTGACCATCAGGAAGAGCGCGGAAGGCACCGTGACGATACCAAACATCCATCGCCAGGCGATGTCCGGCGGAAGCAGGCCGGCAATAACGTAGTTCGAGATAAACGCCAGAAGGATGCCGAATACGATGTTGAGCTGGTTGAGCGCAACAAGGCGCCCGCGAACGTGCGCAGGCGACACTTCGGCAATGTAGATGGGTGTGATGACCGACGCGGCGCCGATCGCCAGCCCCGCCAGGAGGCGGAAGGCCAAGAAGACAGCCCAACTGTCGGCGAGCGCCGACCCGAGCGACGACACGACGTAGGCGATCGCGACCGTGAGCAGCACTGCCTTTCGGCCGAAGCGGTCCGACGGCCAACCCGCAGTGAGCGAGCCTACAATCGTTCCGATCAGGGCGGAGGCGACGGTGAAGCCGAGTTGCGCGTCACTGAGCGCGAAACGCTCCTGAAGGGCGGAAGTGGTGCCGGAGATCACCGCGGTGTCGAGCCCGAACAGCAGGCCACCCAGAGCGGCACCCGCCGCGCTCAGGATCATGACGGCGGTCAAGCGTCCGTGCGCCGGCGCGGGTATGGATGGGTTTGTGTTGCTCATGGGATTAGACTTTCGCGATCGGGAATTCCGACATCCGAAGGAGGGTGCATCCATATGGAATGAGCCGTAACGTCTCCGCCGGCGCCTCAGTCGCAACCGGGCTGAACGGCAAGGAACCATGGGTCTGATGGTATCTATCCCACCCAGGGATTTTGCGTCCGGTGGTGCTTAGGCTGAGCGGCGCGTTCGCGCCGATCCAGGGACAATCCGAAACGGTCTCAGAACGAGCAAGGGTAACGTCGGCATCAGGCTCGAGCGCGTAGTTCCACGGCGTCGTCGGGAAGATCTCCGAAGTGTCGATGCCGCTGCGTTCGCCGATCTTGCGCCATTCTTCACCCACCGGAAGAGCAAATACCAGCGGTCCCCGTTCGAGGCTCGTGAGCTGCTTGTGCCATGTGCTGCGCCTGATCTTTGCCGGAAAGATCACTTCCACGGTATCGCCCGTACGCCACAGCCGCTCGAGCCTCACGATCTGTCCGGAGGACGCCGGCAGCTCGTGCTGTCCGTTTACCTTGAGCGTCGCTCCTTCCGCCCAACCCGGAATCCGAAGATGGAGCGGAAAGGACGTCGGCCGTTCCATCCGGAGCACGATCCTGATCTCATCGGAAAACGGATAGGACGTCTGCTGCTCCGCCTCCACCTCGACGCCACCGATAGTGGCGCGCGCACTGCTGGGGCCGTAGCTCAGCACTGCAAGCCCGCCGTCCGCGCTCGCCGCCCACATGGAGTGGACGAATTTGGGCCAGCCCTGATGCATGTTGACCGTGCAGCACGGATATCCGTCCAACAGACCGACCAGCTGCGAGGTGCCGCCGTGCTGCTGCGCGTACTGCTCCACGTCGCGGCTGATCATCACCTGATTGGGCTGCTGGAAATACTGCCGCGCCATATAGTCGTCGGTCGTCTGCGCAGACAGCGCATTGTAGGCGATGCGTTCGAGGCGATCGAGAACGGTCACGTCCCCCGTGATCTGGCCCAGTATCTCCAGTGAGAACATGAACTCGACTACGGTGCAAAGCTCGGTGCCCTGTATGGGGTTTGTGCCGTGCAGCGGCTCATCGCCCGAGAACATTCCCGTAACCTGGCCGTGATCGCGCTCCAGAAACATCAGGCCGTGACGGATTGCCTCGATATGTTCGGAACGACCATCGAGAAGATAGGCCAAGGCCGGCTGCTTCACACCCATGGCCACGTTGACGCCGTGTGCGGTTGGGGGTTGCTCCGCGGCAAAACCTGCGGTCCAATCGCTCGTCTGACTTACGAGGGTGCGTGCCAGTTCCAGCAGCGACGGCTCGCCGGTACGGTTATACAGCCAGAGCGCGCTGGCCGTATTCTCCCCGCCGCGATGCCGCGCCCATTTTGTCCAGTGGTCGAGCGGCTGCGCCGGGAGCTGCCGCTGCTGATACGCGAAGTAGCGCGACATGAAATCCAGCACCCGCTGATCCCTCGTAGCCTCATGGTGCTGCTGGAGCACTTTGAGCATGACCATACGAGGCCACCAGTCCGCCGAGTTCGCTCGCTGGATGCCGTTTTCATCCTTGCCGGATCCCCGATCGTCGGGTGGACCGAAATATCCGCTCACCTGCTGGCTGCGCAGGGCGAACTCGATCCATGGTTGAGCCTTGTCCTTCAGGCGCTTGTCATCGAGAATGTGAGCAAGGGGAACCAAGCCATCGAGCCAGTACGGCCCCCGCTCCCACGCGTCGCCGTCGCCGCCAAGCCACGCGTTCCGCGGGCCTACTAAGGAGTAGTATTCATCGAGCTGGCCGGTCAGCCCTTGCGCCATCGTCTCCAGTTGCGTCGCAAGCCAACCCTTCGCGCGCACGGCCCCCAACGGCAATGGAGCGAAAGGTTGATCGGCCAAAGGTCGCCGGTTGAATACCGCGCCGTTCACGGCCGCAACGGGCTCTTGGTTCGTACTGGCGAGCCCTACAGTGGGCATCATCGCCATGCTCACTGCGGTTCCCCCGACGAACTCTCGACGACTGATCATGCCCGTCCCTTCGCTTTCTTAAAGCAATTTTCTTTTTTTGTTACGCCAACTCTCGCGCCTTTGAAAGCTTTTGCTCACTGCCGCGA
>Ga0307405_10000565_pt1 | contig 14100 bp, 7 predicted proteins | sample 322Cmetagenome_2_FD_203311 | JGI IMG/M metagenome (GOLD analysis project Ga0307405, IMG submission 203311) | Maize rhizosphere microbial communities from greenhouse at UC Davis, California, United States - 322HYB-C-1 | ecosystem: Host-associated > Plants > Roots > Rhizosphere > Soil | place...
GTACGTCGTGGCGGACATGCCGGAGCGGCTGCCGCGAGGGGTGCAGACACGCTGACGAAGGCGAAGGAGGGCAGCCCGATGGGCTGCCCTCCTTCGCCTTCGCTCTCCAGCGATTCGGGAGTCTGGTCTACGGGGCGTTGAGGAGCGTGATGTCCAGGACCCGGCTATCGAGGATCGTCCCCGGGTCTCCCCCGGCGATCATGTCGATTCGCAACTGGGCGGCGCCCGCGGTGAGCCCGGTCGCGCCGGCCGTGGAGGCAGTGAAAGTCACCTTGCAGCTGCCCTCCCCGAAAGTCCCCGTGGTAGTGCAGACGGGCGAAACGGTCGCAATGAGGTGATCCCCGCCCTGGACGATGTACGCCTCGAACTGGACGTCCGAACGGCTGGATCCCGGGTTGTACGTCCACGCCGTCCCCGTTCTCGGGTTGCCGCCGCCGAGCTCCAGCGTGGTGACGAAAGTCGTCGGGTTCGACACGAGGCTCAGCTCCACGCTCGTGATGATCGGGCCGGGAGGGTTCGTCAGTGTGAGCTGCGCGCTCTTGGTATCCCGTACGGTCGAACCCTCGATCAACTCGAGCTGGAAGTCTGCCGACCCATCGACGAGCGGACCCGCGCCCGTGGAGAGATTGGTCGTCGAGATGCCGAAGGTCATCTGACAGGCGCCCGGCTGCAGGGTGCCACCGCTCGGGCAGGCCGCCTGGATGCCGCCGGCGGGATGCCTCGGACCGTCCTGCGCGAGGTACCCCTGGAAGACGACGTTCGAGCGTGAGGGGCCCGGATTGTACACCCAGGCGGTCCAGCTCCCGGGGGTGCCGCCGATCTGGAGCGACTGCGGACTTACCACCAGGCTCGTGATGACCGGGCCCGGAGGGTTCGTCAGCGTCACGGCAACGGTCTTCGTGTCCAGTACGACCCCGTTCTGCGACATCTCCAGCCGGAAAGTCGCCGGTCCGGCCGTGAGCCCGCCGGTGCCGGTGGCGAGATTCGCCGTCGCTACGACGAAGCTCGTTGCGCAGGTGCCCGACGACACGACGCCCCCGGACGGACACAGAGCGAGCAATCCGCCCGCTGCCTGTGTCACGGTGCCCTGGTCGAGGTACCCCTGCAACGTGACCCCCGACAGGGAGGCGCCGGGGTTCACCAGGTTTGCCGTCCACGTCCCCGAGCTGCCGATTACGATCGATGTCGGCGACACCGCGAGGTTGTTGATCGTTGCGCCCGCCGCCGGTCCCAGGCGCAGGTTGTCGATGGTCTGGCCGATCGCGGCCATGTTCAGGGCGATGTTCGCGATGCCTTGGCCCGCCGTGATCTTGACGTGCTGCCGCGCGAACGTGACTCCTCCGACGCTCGTGAAGGTGCCGAGCGGCGTGACCGTCATCGTCGAGGCGCTCGTCGAGCCGAGGCCGTCCGTCACCGTCGTCACCGAGCCGTCGGACTGGGGTACGGTCCGGTCGTACTCGACGACGCCCGGCTGTCCGGCGAAAGTCATCCTGACGGTGCCGACGAGCCCTTGGCTTTCCGCATTCAGCGCCCACGTGACGACGTGGTTGGGCGGGCTCGCCGCCGCGTCGTTGTACAGCGAGTTGGACGTCAGAGTCGCGCCGTAGGTCGGGCTCGGGAAAGTGGTGGACTCCCACGAGAAGACGACGCCCAGGCTCTGATACTCGTTCGTGACGATGCATCGCGCGCACGTCGGAGTCGGACCGGCCGCCGCGGTGGCGGGGTACGTCTCGAAGTCGATGAACGACTGTGTCACCGACGGGCCCGGGTCGTAGCCGCCGAACGGGCTGAACGACCCCGTCGCGCCGCCGAGCGAGATGTTCGAGGCATAGAGCGTCGTCGGGAGCACGACCCTGGCTACGCGGGAGCCCAGATATCGCGCCGCCTGCTTGCCGGCGGCGAACACCTGGCGGCTGAAGAGGACATCCGGATCCGTCAGCGGCGCGAACGCCGAGCCGCCCGTCAGTGCGGGGGGTACGCAGCCGTTCAGGAAGTCGGCATTCGCCGGCGGCAATACCTCGAGCTGCGTATTGTTGTTGATGTTGTGCGCAAGTCTCAGGCGGCTCGCCGGGTGTTCCACGGACTCCTCGGTACAGACGCCGACGATGACGTTGGCCGCGAACTGCGGAACGACCGGAATCGTCTGGAACTCGAAGAAGTGCGGGTACTGCCTGTCCTGCGGCGCGACGAGTGGTTCGACGCCTCCGGGCAGGATGTCGATCTTCGTGATGATGACCGTGACGTCCTGTCCGAAGGCACCCTTCGGAATCTTCACCCCCGCCTGGTAGCTCGGCGTCACGATGATGATCTCGCCGGCCGCGTTGACGGGAACGAACTGCGCGACGGCGTCCGCACCGGCGACGCCGGCGACGAAGGAATTCAGCGCGCTGCACAGGGCGTTGACCTGGGTCGTCGCCGGGGCGGCGACGACGAGCTTGCCCTGCTCGCCGAGCTTCTTGACGAAGGAGCAGAGCGCCGCGGCCTGTTGGCGGGCGACCTGGGTCCGCTGTGGCGCCGCGGTCCAGGCGGTCTCGACGTTGTCGAAGAGCGCGAGAGCCGCGGTGCGCGTCCCGCCGAGCGGGAGTAACGCGTTGATCTGCGAGCGAATGTCCGCAGCGGCCGTGACGACGTCGGCGCTGACCGAAGTCGGCGCCGTCGGCGCCGTGACGGTGTCCGAGCATCCCAGCACGCCGAGCGCCAGGATGACGGTAGTGAGAGTGCGACGCACGTGCACCTCCAGGAGGTGTGCAAGAGGGGTTCTGCACTAGCCCAGGTAGGCTGCGTCGCCTCGACGTGGGGCCGAGCTTGGCGGACTTCTACCGTGTCCGCGGACGGAAGACCAGATCTGCTACGATGCGAGCGTTAGTGGGCCGCGCTTCGCAGCTCGGCGAAGCGCGGGTCATTCTTGATCGGGCGCCACCACCACGAGGTGCTCTGGTCCAGTGCGACCCAGTGGTCGGGGTTGGCCGCGAGAGTGCTCTTGAGGAGGCGGAAGGCCTCATCGTGGTCAGTCAGCAGCACGCGGACGAACGCCTCGAAGGTCTCGAGGTCGCGCCCCGGGTCCATCTCCGCTTCGGCGCGGTTGCGTACAGCCACGCGACGCGCGCTGTCGGCGAGGCCCGCCCGCGCGAGGACCGCGGCCGCGGCCATCTGGTAGCGGCGCCCGCCGATGCTGCCCGGCGCGTTGGGGGCCACCTTTCGGAGGGAGTCCACCAGCCGCCAGGCGGACGCTACGTCCGGCTGCTTTACGGGAGCCGTGAGGAGCCAGAGTCGGCACTCGATGAAGCGCGGGTTGCCGGCGTAGCGACGCGACCCCTCGTCGCACCAGTGCTCGGCGTCGGCGAACTGTTCCAGCTCGTACGACGCCGTGTACAGGCGCCAGATGACGTCGGCCGCGTTGGCGAGGTAGGCGTCCTCCTCGTAGGCGCGCTGGGCGGCCAGCTTCGCCTCGGTGAAGTCCGGAATCTGCATGTACAGGTGGCTGAGCACCTGCCACGCGTTCGCCTGCGACGGGGCAAGCTGCACCGCCGCCTTGAGGTCGGCGCGCGCCCTCTCGAGACTCGCTTTGGCCTTCGCCGGATCCGGCTCGAGGTGGCGCACGAAGCGCACGTAGTTCAGCGACCCCCGCATCTCGAGCGCGTCCGCGTTCCTCGGATCCCTCGCCAGCGCTTTCTCTGCGTGCGACAGACCGGCGGTTACGAGCGACGCTGCGTCGGCGGCTGGCGCCACCTTGGCCTGGCGCAGCGCGATCGCCGCACGACTGACCGATGGCGCGACCCACGCCGGATCCAGCGCCTCCGCCCGGGCGAGCAGCGAATCGGCCACCGCGAAGCGATGCGCGGCCACGTCGGCGCTGTCCGCGACGAGCGCGCTCTCGCCCTCCTTGCGCGTCCGCTCGGCCCGCTGCGCGAGCGACCACGCCCGCGTATTCGTGGTTCCGTTCCGCATCTCTCGCAACGCCACTTCGTCGCCGATGCGCCTGCGAAGGAATTCCGCCACGACTGCCGACAACGTGTCGCGAATCTGCAGTTCGTCCTGCTTCGGCGCCTCGAAGCTCTTGCGCGCGACGTCGGCGCCGCTGAAGGCGTCCACGAGGCGGACGCTCACGCGGTAGCCGCGCCCGCCCTCCTCGACGCTCCCCGTGACGAGGGTGCCCACCTTGAGCGCGCGCGCGAGGCTGTCGCGCACGCGGTCCTCGCCGACGTCGAGCGTTCGTGCGGCCGCGACGCCGTTCTTCGAAACGACGTCGAGCGTGCGCGCCTGGCCGAGCTGGTCGATGAGCCCCTCGGTGAGACCGTCGGCGAGGAAGCCGAGCTGCTTCTCCCTGCTCTCGTCGGCGAAGTAGAGCACCGCCACGTTGCGCGGGTCGAGCCCGCCCGTCGCTTCCGCGGGGGCGGCGACGGCGCGCGCCGGTTGCACGACCAGCTTCCAGGTTGCGTAGCCGACGCCCGTCCCCCCGCCGACGAACGTCAGCGTCCAGGCGGCGAACACGGCGCGCCGCTTCGCGGGCGACCACGGGCGCCGCTGCGCCATCGTCGCGCGCGACGCGGTACGCCACGTCTGCGTCATCGCCGGATTCTGCAGCGCCTCGCCGAACTGGCCGACCGTCGGGAAACGGTCCGCCTTCACCTTGCTGAGGGCGCGCAGGACGACGTCCTCGAGCTCGGGCGGGATCGTCTTCCGCACGATCGTCAGCGACGGCACCTGGTCGAGCATCTGCCGCGCGATGATCGCCTGCGCCGTCGGCCCGACGAAGGGCGGCTGGCCGGCGAGCATCTCGTAGGTCACCGCGGCCAGGCTGTACTGGTCGCTGCGGCCGTCGATGTCCGGCTCGGCGCACGCCTGCTCGGGGCTCATGTACATCGGCGTGCCGAGCGTCACGCCCGTCTGCGTCAGCTTCGAGTCCTGCGAGGCCGAGATCGCGCGCGCGATCCCGAAGTCGGCGACGACGGCGTGGCCGTCCGCGAGCAGGATGTTCTCCGGCTTGATGTCGCGGTGGATGACGCCCTGGCGGTGCGCGTAGTCGAGCGCCGAGGCGACCTCGCACGACACCTGCACCGTCTCCTCGACCGACAGCTGCTGCTCGCGCTTGAGGCGCGCGCGCAGCGACTCTCCGGTGACGTACGGCATCACGTAGTACAGCAGCCCGTCCGCCTCTCCCGAGTCATAGAGCGGGAGAATGTGCGGGTGGCTGAGTCGCGTCGCGATGTCGATCTCGCGCCGAAAGCGCTCCGCGCCGAGGGCCTGCGAGAGGTCCTGGTGCAGCACCTTGATCGCGACCTTGCGATCGAGCCGGCGGTCGCGCGCGAGGAAAACGGTCGCCATGCCGCCGCGCCCGAGCTCACACTCGATCGCGTACTTCTCGGCGAGGGACGTCTGTAGGCGCGTGAGGAGGTCGCTCACGGGGTGCTCCGGGAGGGGACGAATCGGGCTAGTATACAAGTGTTCTGATGTCTCCGCCAGACAATACATTAAAGCGCCCTCACCGTCTACCGGGCGGATGGGCGCACCGCTGCGAGCGGTATTGTCTCGGTTGCTTCAAGCGGCTCAGCCCGCTCTTCCGGCCGGCGGGTGGCCGGCCGTCGAAACGATTCGAATCCAGCAACGAACGGCATGACCTGCGGCCCCTCGAGCATCGGTAAACAGACGGCTCCAGTCTCGGCCATGATCTTCACGCTCGACGAGGCGGTTCACCTCCCGTCCTGCATCGCGACGCTGCAGTGGTGCGACGAGGTGATCGTCGTGGACTCCTTCAGCACGGACGACACGGAAGCGGTCGCCCGCGCCAGTGGGGCACGCTTCGTCCAGCACCACTTCGAGGGATTCGGCTCGCAGCGCAATTGGGCGCTGGAGCACGCGATGCCTCGGCACGCCTGGGTCCTCATCCTCGACGCGGACGAGCGCGTACCGACGGAGCTCGCCGGCGAGATTGCGGCGCGCCTCGCTTCCGTGAGCGAGGAGACGGGCGCGTTCCGCGTGCGACGCCGCTTCTACATGTGGGGCCGCTGGCTGCGACACAGCAGTCTGTACCCGAATTGGGTCGTGCGGCTCGTGCACCGGGATCGTGTGCGGTACGTCAATCGGGGGCACGCCGAGACGCAGGAGGTGCGCGGCCAGATCGAGGAGCTGGAGCACGATCTCATCGACGAGAACCTGAAGGGCATCGACGAGTGGTTCGACCGGCAGGGCCGCTACGCCCGGAAGGAGGCCGATCACGAGCTGGCCGAGGAGCTCCGGGCGCGCTTCCACTGGCGCGACGTCGGCGCGGCCGACCCACTCGTCAGGCGCGCCGCGCTGAAGCGGCTCTCCTGGCGCGTACCCGGTCGGCCCCTCCTGTACTTTTTCTATAGCTACGTCGTGCGCGGCGGCTTCCGCGACGGGAGAGATGGACTGGTCTTTTCGCTCATGAAGGCGGTCTACCAGGCCATGATCGTCGTGAAGAAGTACGACGCGTTGCGCACTCGCTCTTCGCGTTCTCGCGGCTGAGTCGATCGCGCCTGGGGCGTGCGCGCGGCGCCGCCGCCGAGCGGGGCCGGTGGCACGCCATTTTCTCACTCGCACCCCGCGCCGCGAGATTGGGCAGCGCCGCGGCGAGCGCGTACACGGACAGGAGGGGAAGAATGGCGGACACCACCGTAATGAAGGTCGATTCGCGCCACTCGCCGAAGGGCCAGATGGGGCAGAAGTATCTGGCATCCGGCGTCCACGTCGCGATGCGGCTCTGGGAGGACGAGGAGCCGGGCGAGTCCAAGTCGGCGGTGGCGCGCGACTACGAGACTGTCGGTTACGTGATCAAGGGGCGCGCCGAGCTGCGGGTCGAGGGGCAGACCGTGCTCCTCGAGCCGGGGAACTCGTGGGTCGTTCCGCGCGGCGCCCAGCACACGTACAAGATTCTGGACCGCTTCACGGCCGTGGAGGCGACGTCACCCCCGGCGCACGCGCACGGCCGCGACGAGGAGCCGGCCAAGCGGACGCGCTGAGCACGGCGGGAACGACCGAGGGGCGACGGCATGCCGTCGCCCCTCGGTCGTTCCCGCCCTCGTCGCGACGCCGGCTAGGGCGCCTTCGCCTTGAAGTCCACCGGCTTGACCTTCGCGCCGGCGGCCGCCGCGTCGATGCCCGGCTTCAGCTTCACGTTGAGGTCGCGCGTCAGCCGGTCGAGGTTCACGGGTCGGAGCGCCACGGTCTCCGCGGAGGGCGCGGCCGGCCGTTCGGCCCGCGCCGCCGACTGCGTGCGCGGAAGCGGGGCCACGGCCGGGCCACTGGGCACGTTCGACCGCGGCCCACTCGGCCTCGGCGCCACCGGCGCCGGCGTCGCGGCCTGCGCCTCGGTCGGGTGCCGGTCGGTGAGGATCGTCTTCGACAGCCGCTCGGCGCCAGCCGCGACGATGGGCTCGACGGCATCGGCCGCGCGGCGCGCGAACGCGTACGCACCGAACCCGAGCGTCGCGACCACGACGCCCACGACGACCTTCTTGACGTGCCGGCGCGCGCGCCGTGCGATGCGCGGCCACGGCGACGGCCGGCGGGGGCGGGGAGCGGGCGGCGGAGGCTCCCACGCCGCTTCTGGCTCGCGCACGAGCGGCGGCTGCACGATCATCCGCGGCGGCGCGATCGGCATCGGCGCGATGGGCGCGGGCCGGGCCACCTCTGCGGCGAGCCCGGGGAAGAGCACGGGGGACGCCGGCGGCGATGCCGGCCGCGGGGCAAGCGTGGGAAGCGGTGTGACGGAGGGCGGCGCCACGGGTGGCGGGCCGAAGGCGGTCGCCGCCGCGGGGCGGGAGGGCGTCCACGACCCGTCGATCGCAAGCTTGTCGACCGTCGATAGCGGCGCGGTCGCGCCGAGGGACGGAGGCGGTGGCGCGGCGCGGGGCGGCGTCACGGCGGCGACGGGCGGCGGGGAGGGCGACTTGGCGGCCTGCGGCTCCCACCAGATGCCCTGCTCCGCCGAGCTGGCCCCCGACGCGCGCTCGGTCGCGGCGACGTTGCGCACCGTCGGCTCCGGCCTGGGCGTCACGGGACGAACCGGCGCCGCGGCCGGCGCGGGCGGGGGCGGAGCCCCGGCCTCGATCGGCGTGAGATGCAGCTGCGACATGCGCTGCTCGCGCGGCGTGGAGCGCGGGGCGGCCGGTGCGCCGGCGCGCGCCGAGCGCAGCGCGGCCACCTTGGCGCGCGCCGCGGCGACGCTCGGGTGGTCCGCGCCGAGCGCGCGCTCCCGGATGCCGAGCGCGCGCTGGCGCAGCTCGAGCGCGTCGGCGCGCTTCCCCTGCGCGTGGCAGCAGTCGGCGAGGTTTTCGAGGAGCGGAGCCAGCGAGGCGTCGCCGGCCGACGAGCCGCGCTCGCGGATCGCGAGCGCCTCGCGCCACATCCCCTCCGCCGCCGCGTGGTCGCCGAGCGACTGCTTGAGCGTGGCGATGCTGGCGAGCACGGCGGCGCACTCGGGGTGGTCGGTTCCCTGCGCGCGCTTGATGATGAGCAGCCGCTGGAGCAGCGGCTCGGCTTGCGCGAGGTCGCCGCGCTTGAAGTACAGCTTGGCGAGGTTGTTGAGGTTCGGCGCGAGGTCGGCGTGCGTCGGGCCGCGGTGCCGCTCGGTGATCGCGAGCGCGCGGCGGAGCAGGGGCTCGGCACGCGCCAAATCGTTCGTCGCTACGTGGACCGCGGCGAGGTTGTTGATGCTCTGCGTCACCCCGACGTGATCGCAGCCGAGGGCGCGCGAGCGGATGTCGAGGGCGCGCGCGAAGTGCTCGGTCGCCGCGGCGTGCTGCCGCAGCTGGTATTCCACCTGGCCGAGCGTGCCGAGCGCCGACGCCACCTGAAGGCTGTCGGGCCCGAAGTCACGCTCCGCGGCGCGCGCGGCGGCGGAGAACGCTTCGAGCGCGCGGGCGTGATCGCCCTTCGCGAGCAGCGTCCGACCGGCCTCGCCGTACTGTTCCCAACGCGCCGCGGCGCCACTCGTCTGTGTCATACTGGCATGGTGGTTCGGGGTCCACACTGGTAGACGCGCGACTCGTTCTGCGGTAACGTCCTCGCCGAGCGGTCGGTCTCACCACGCGCCTTCGCCCGTCTCGAGGAGGGCGGTTCGCGGCCGCTCGGCGAGGACAATGCGCCGCCCATCCCGGGGACCGTTCCGTTCGGTGACCCGACGCGTCTACTTTCAGGACCCGGCCCCCTCGCTGGCCGGCGCTCGCGTAACTTTTGTCCGCCGGTCGGGGTAGTCAGCCCCGGCGCGCCGGCCCGGGTGCGCGACGGTGCACGGATCATCCTCGGAGGTCGGTCTTGAATAGAATGTCTGCGCTGCTTATTGGCGGCGCACTCCTCGGCGCGGTCGCCTGCGGCTCGGACGGCACGGGCCCATCCACACTCGGTCCCTGCTCCTCCACCGCGACGCCGGGCTCGGCGCTCAACCTTCCGGTCGGCGGCGTGCGCGTCTTCTCGACGCCGCAGTCCATCGGCTGCGTGATCCTCCCCAGCGCGCCCGACGCCGAGTACCTGTTCGTCGTCTCGAACGCGAACAGTGAGCTCGATGTGGAGCGGCAGTTCGCGCTCTCGGCGCGCCCCGACACGAGCGTCGCGGCCTTGGCGACGACCGTCGAGACCTCGCCCGCGCTCGTCACCGCGCCCGGCGCCTTCGACGTCGAGGCCGCCCGCGCCGAGCTGTCGCACGGCTCCGCCCGCGAGTTCGCGCTGCGCGCCTGGGAGCGCGACCACCTCGACCCGCGCGTCGCCCGTGCGAGCTTGGCCACCCGGCGCGCGCGTCTGGACGCCGGGCTGCGCGGCGCGGTGGCGACCGCCCCGGTGCCCGTCGTCGGCCAGCAGATCGCCTTCCGGGTTCCCGGCTCGACCAATCCGTGCACGAACTTCGCGAGCATCAACGCGGTCGTGAAGTACGTCGGCGCGCGGGCGGCGATCGTGCAGGACCTCGCGGCGCCCGCGAACGGCTTCACCGACGCCGACTTCAAGGCGATCGCCGACGAGTTCGACGGGGTCATCTTCCCGACCGCGACGAGCTACTTCGGCAACGCCACGGACGTGGACGACAACGGCGGGCGCGTCTTCATTCTCTTCACGCCCGAGATCAACAAGCTCACGCCGCCCAACAGCACGGGCGGCCTGTTCGCCGGCTTCTTCTTCGCCGGCGACTTCTTCCCGCGCAGCGGGTCCGGTGCCTGCGCGCAGAGCAACCTGTCGGAGGTCTTCTACCTCCTCGTCCCCGACCCGACGGGGCAGTTCAGCAAGCCGCAGTCGCGCTCCCAGGTCCAGCTTCTCACGGCGGGCACCGTCGCGCACGAGCTGCAACACATGATCAACGCCGGGATCCGCTTCAACCACCCGACCGCGGAGTTCGAGGAGGTGTGGCTGGACGAGGGGCTCGCCCATCTCGCCGAGGAGGTCGTCGGGCGCGCGAAGAACGGGTACGAGGACCTGCGTCCGCTCAGCTACAGCGACGTCGTCGTCTCGGCGACGGACTACGGGGCGTATTACGAGCAGAACCTGCAGCGCTTCGCGCTCTGGCTCCGTCACCCCGACACGTCCTCGGCGGTGAGCAAGCACGCGGACGAGAACCTGTCGAGCCGCGGCGCGGCGTGGGCGCTGACTCGCTACGCGTCGGAGAAGTACTCCGGCGGCAACGTGCGCGACTTCACGCGGCGCCTCGTCGCCGGCCCGGAGATCGGGCTGCAGAACCTGACGCTGCGCTCGGCCGTGCCGTTCGACACGATCCTCGCCGGCTTCGCCGTCGCCAACTACTCGGACGACCTCGGCGTCGCCGGGCTCAACGCGCGCTACACGTACACCTCGTGGAACATGCGCGACGCGATCGGCCGCGCCGTGGGCACCGGACCGGGCTCCTACCCCCTGCTCGTCACCTCGCTCGCCACGGGCGGCGGCGCGATCCAGGGCGAGACGCGAACCGCGGCCGCCTCGTATGTCCGCTATGCCGGTACGGCGACGAGTCGCCCGGTCGTGGCTCGGGTCACCAACTCGAGCGCCACCGCGCTGGCGACGCACGCCGGCGGGCGTCTCTACCTGCTGCGCACGAGGTAGCGCGCGCCGAAGGCGTGGATGAGGGGGCCGGCGATTCCTGCCGGCCCCCTCGTCGCGTGTCACCCCTCGCGCAGCGCCGCCATCGGCGTCTCGCGGAACACGTCGCGGCCGGCGAGCAGCCCGATGCCGACGGTGAGCGCGGTCAGGACGCCGGCGATCGCCAGCGCCGGCCCCCACGCCGGCACGAATTCGCCCTCGAAGACGTACCTCATCAGCCACCAGGCGCCGCCGAACGAGAGGGCCATGCCGGTCACGCTGGCGAGCACTCCGAGCAGCGCGTACTCGGCGAGCATGATGCGGGCGATCTGCCGGCGACGCGCGCCGAGCGTCTTGAGCAGCACGCCCTCGCGGACCCGCTGGCGGCGCGCCGCGGCGACGGCGCTGGCCAGCACCGGTACCCCCATCACGAGGCTGAACACGGCGAGGAATCGGATGGCCAGCGTTACGCGGCTGAGGATCCTGTCTACCGTCCCGAGGATGAGCGAGAGGTCGATGCTCGAGACGTTCGGGTAGCGACGGACGACGTCGCGCTGGACCCGCGACACGACGTCGCGGCCCGGTGCCCGGGAGAGGAGGACGTACTGCTTCGGCGCCGCCTCGATCGCGCCCGGCGAAAAGACGGCGAAGAAGTTGGGCTCGAAGCGCGCCCAGTTCACCTCGCGGATGCTCGTCACGCGCGTCGGCACCGGCACGCCCTGCACGTCCCAGGTGATCTGGTCGCCGACCTGCACGCGCAGCTCCTTCGCGACCCCGGTCTCGAGCGAGACCGACTGCAGCGCGGGACCGGCTGCGCTAGCCGCGGCGGCGCCCACCCACCGGCCCGACGTCACGCGCTCCGAGGCGACGAGGGTGTCGCGGTAGGTGGAGCGGTATTCCCGGCCCAGCGCCCACGACCGGCCGCGCGGCGAGCGCTGGAGGTCCCTGGTCGTCGTGCGGTTCACCGACGCGATGCGCATCGTCACGATGGGGGCGCGCTGAAGAATCTCGACGCCGGCGCCGCGGACGATCGAGTCCACGCCCGGCGCCTGATCCTCCTGGATGTCGAACAGGAGCAGGTTGGCGGACGACGCACTGGCGCCGATTCGGAACTGCCGAAGCAGATTCGTCTGCACGAGGTAGAGCGTCGAGACGAGGAATGCCCCGAAGCCGAGCGAGATGACGACGGCGCGCGTCTGGTTGGCCGGCCGGTAGAGGTTGGCGACGCCCTGCCGCACCACGTACGGCCAGCCGGCGCGAATGACCCGGCGCGCCAGCGCGGCCAGCAGGGCCGCGCTCGCCCAGAGCACGAGCAGCACGCCGGCGATGCCAGCGCTCATCGCCAGTCCCTGGCGGACGTTGGTGGCGCGGGTAACGGCGATCGCGACGACGCTGACGACGAGTGCCACGGTAATCGCGAGGCCCGGCCAATCCCGCGCGCGGAGCGACCACCGGCGCGGCACGGCGACCGCCGACTCGGCGTCGCGCCGCAGCGCCTGCAGCGGTGAGACGTCGCGCAGGCCGACGAGGGGGCGGAGCGCGAAGACGAGCGCCACCCACAGCCCGACCGCGAGGCCAGTGGCGATCGCGCCGGGCACGAGACGCACGGCGACGTCCACGGGCAGGAAGTCGCCGACGACGTGCGGCAGGGCGAACTGGATCGCGACGCCGAAGAGCGCGCCGGCGGCGGCGCCGACGAGCCCCATCGTAGCCGACTGCAGGACGTAGATCGTCAGCACCTGGCGGCTCGTCGCGCCGACGCAGCGCAGCACGGCGACGGTGTCGATCTTCCGCGCGACGAACGCGTGTACGCCGGCGGCGACGCCGATCCCGCCGAGCAGGAGCGCGATCAGCCCGACGATGCCGAGGAAGTCGCCGAGACGCGCGATCGCCTGGGTCAGGTTCGCCTCGCTCTCGGCGACCGTGCGCGTCCGGACGCGGGCGGCCTCGAAGCGCGCTCGATTCGCGGTGACGAACGGCCGCGGGTCCGTGTTCGGCGGCAGCTTCAGCAGCGCCTCGAACTCGGCGCGGCTGCCGAACGTCAGGAGCTGCGTCTCCGGCACGAACCGCTCGGCGATGAAGACGCGCGGCCCGACGATCGCCGCGACCCCCGGGTCGCCGGGGACGTTGTCGAGCGCCCCGGTGATGAGGAAGCGTCCGTAGCCGAGCGTCAGCGTGTCGCCGACGCGCGCGTCGAGGGCGATGAGCAGCGACGGGTCCACGAGAGCGTGCGACGCGTCGTGGAGGTCGGCCCAGCGGCCGGCGGGGCGTGTCGTCACCTCGCCGTAGAACGGGTACTCGCGGCTCACGGCGCGCACCTGGACGAGGCGCGTGCCGCCGGTGCGTGGTGCGAGCGCCATCGAGGCGAAGCTGGTCACGCGGGCGACGGGGGTGCCCGCCCGACGCAACGCGTCGAGCAGCGAGTCCATCGGCGGCGTGAACGGCTGCCGGGAGGAGAGCGACAGGTCGCCGCCGAGGAGGGCGCGCGACTGCTCGCGCACGGAGCGGGTGACGTTGGCGGCGAACGAATCGATCGCGACGAGCGCCGCGACGCCGAGGAAGATGGACGACATGTACAACAGCAGCCGGCGGCGCGCGGTGCGGCTCTCTCGCCAGGCCAGCGAAAGCAGAGCGCGGCCGGCGGCGCGGCGCCGGGGGGCCACGGGAGCGCTCATGCCGCCCCGCCTGCCGGCTCGGAGACCGTGAGTAGCTCGCGCTCGGCGCTCCCCATCGAGTCCGTGTCCTCGACGACGACACCGTCGGCGAGCCGGATCATTCGCCGGGCACGCGAGGCGAGCGCCAGGTCGTGCGTGACGAGCACCACCGTCGAGCCCGACTCGCGATTGAGCGTCTCGAGCAGCTCGACGACGCGCGCGCCGCTCGTCGCGTCGAGGTTCCCGGTGGGCTCGTCCGCGAAGAGGATGCGCGGGCGGTTGACGAAGGCGCGCGCGATGGCGACGCGCTGCTGCTCGCCGCCCGAGAGCTGGGCGGGGAAGTGGTCGGTGCGGTCGCCGAGTCCGACGCGCTCGAGCAGCTCGCGGGCGCGCGCCGGGGCGTCGCGTTCGCCGCGCAGCTCGAGCG
>Ga0307405_10000570_pt1 | contig 14066 bp, 11 predicted proteins | sample 322Cmetagenome_2_FD_203311 | JGI IMG/M metagenome (GOLD analysis project Ga0307405, IMG submission 203311) | Maize rhizosphere microbial communities from greenhouse at UC Davis, California, United States - 322HYB-C-1 | ecosystem: Host-associated > Plants > Roots > Rhizosphere > Soil | place...
TGCCTTGCGACCGCCCCCTCGGGTACATATCGCAACCCGCTTCCCGCGACGCCGTACGCGCCACACGCGACGCCAACCGTAGTGCCCGAGAAACCGTGTCCGAGACGCTATACGCGCACGGCCGAGCGACCCATCGGTCGAGGTCCATGACCACCGTACACCACCCGCGCACGAAGATCGTCTGCACCCTTGGCCCGGCGTCTTCGTCGCGCGAGGCGATCCGCGCACTGATCGAGGCCGGGCTCAACGTCGCCCGCATCAACTTCTCGCACGGCACGCACGAGCTCCACGCGGCCACGATTGACACCGTCCGCGGCGTGGCCCACGAGCTGGGGCGCGCCGTCGCCATCCTCGGCGACCTGCAGGGGCCGCGCATCCGCATCGGCGACCTCGCGGAGACGATCGAGATCGTGCAAGGGCAGGAGGTGGAGCTCGTGCCCGAGGAGCAGGCGGCGCCCGGCCAGATCCCGGTCACGTACGACGACATCGCCAAGGACGTCTCGATCGGCGACCGAATCCTCGTCGACGACGGATTGCTCGAGCTGATCGTCCTCGAAGTGATGCCGCCGGGCGTCCGCGCCCGCGTCGTGCACGGCGGGCCGCTGCGGAGCCACAAGGGGATGAACCTGCCCGGCGTGGCGGTCTCGGCGCCGTCGATCACGGAGAAGGATCGGGCGGACGTCGAGTTCGCGGTGCGGTACGACCTCGACTACCTGGCGCTGAGCTTCGTGCGCAAGGCGGAGGACGTGCAGCAGCTCCGCTCCATGGTGCCGAAGTCCATGCTCGTCGTCGCCAAGATCGAGAAGGACGTGGCGCTCGAGAACATCGAGAGCATCGTCCGCGCGTCGGACGCGGTGATGGTCGCGCGCGGTGACCTCGGCGTCGAGCTCCCGTTCGAGGAGGTGCCGATCGCGCAGAAGCGCATCATCGCCCTCGCCAACCGCCTCGGCCGGCCGGTGATCACGGCGACGCAGATGCTCGAGTCGATGATCACGCACCCGCGCCCCACGCGGGCCGAAGCCAGCGACGTCGCCAACGCGATCCTCGACGGCACCGACGCGGTGATGCTGTCCGCGGAGACGGCCGCCGGCGCGTACCCCCGGCTCGCCGTCGAGGCGATGCGGCGCATCATCACCGAGGTCGAGTCGCACCCGGTTCCGCTCATGCTCCGCGACGAGCGGAAGCCGCGCGAGGGGGTCGTGTCCACCGAGCAGGCAATCGCCGCCGCCACGGTCGCGGCGGTGCGGATGCTGGCCACGCCGCTCGTCATCGTCGTCACGAAGAGCGGGTTCACGGCGCGCATCGTCAGCTCACACCGGCCGGGCGTCCCGATCCTCGCGCTCACCGACCAGGCGAGGACCGCCCGGCAGCTCGCCCTCGTCTGGGGCGTGATCCCCGAGCTCGTCCCCCACGGCGACAGCTACGAGGAGGTCGTGCGCACGGGCCTCGCCGCCGCCGCCGCGCGCAGCCTCGCCTCGCGTGGCGACCGCGTCGTCGTCACCGCCGGCGTGCCGTTCGACGTGCCCGGAACGACGAATATGATGAAGGTAGAGGTCGTGTGAGGGACTGGACCGCGTTTCGCCACCCGAGGGTACAGCGCGCGAGCAGCCGAGCGTCGGGCGTCGCGCATCGAGGGGCGGCGAGCGGTCAGCGGGGAGCGTCCCCGGACGTCGCTCCGCGCTCCTGGCCCGACGCACGCCCGACGTCCGACGCCGGACGCTCGGCTGCCGCCGGTCAGCGCGTGCGCCGGCCGCCAGGGCCCACCATCTGATGAAGCTGACATTCCTCGGCACGGGGACGAGTTTCGGCGTCCCCCAGATCGGCTGCAATTGCCGGGTGTGCCGGTCGCCGGACCCGCGCGACAAGCGGTCGCGGGTCGGCGCCGTCGTGGAGACGGACGGGGGGACGCGGCTCCTGATCGACACGCCCCCGGAGCTCCGCGTGCAGCTCGTCGCCAACGGCATCGACCGCGTGGACGCCGTGTTGTTCACGCACGACCACGCCGACCACACCCACGGGCTCGACGACGTCCGCGCGATCTCCGTGCGGCGCGACGGCCCGCTCCCGATGTACGGGGCCGCCCGCACGCTCGAGACGCTCGCCGCCAAGTTTCCGTACATCTTCGACGAGTCGATGCGGCCGACGCCGGGCACGTTCAAGCCCGAGGGGCGCGCCCACGCGCTCGAGGACAACGTGACCGTGTCCATCGGGGACATCGACGTGACCCCCTTCACCGTCCCGCACGGGCGCTGCCAGGTGACGGGCTACCGCATCGGCCCGCTCGCCTACGTGACCGACGCGAAGTCCATTCCCGAGGACGTGTACCCGCGGCTCCGCGGGGCGCGGGTCCTCGTGATCAACGCCCTGTTCCGGACCGAACACCCGACGCACCTGAGCATCCCCGAGGCGATCCGTGTCGCCCAGCGCGTCGGCGCCGACCGCACCTACTTCACTCACCTGACGCACGAGAGCTTCCACGCCGACCTGGAAGCGGAGCTGCCGCGCGGGATCGCTCCAGCATTCGACGGACTGACGGTGAGAATCGACTGAATTCCAGGGAGTAGGGAGTAGGGAGTGGGGGCTGTCCCTGCAGCCCCTACTCCCTACTCCCTACTCCCCACTCCCTGGTTCTTTATGACTCTCCGCCTCGACTTCACCAACATGATGGAGTCCGCGGTCGTCGGCGGCATCGCCGAGGCCGACTGGACCGCCGCACACACTCCCTTCCGGGATGCGCACGAGGCGGTGAAGGCCGACCACGACGCCGGCCGGCTCGGCTTCCTCGATCTGCCGGTGGACCCGGTCTGCTTCGACCAGACGCAGGCGTTCGCGCGGTCGGTGCGCGACCGCTTCCGCGACGTCGTGGTCCTCGGGATCGGCGGCTCGGCGCTCGGCCCGATCGCGCTCCGCACCGCGCTCCGCGCCCCGGCGTGGAACGCGCTCACCGAGGGCGAGCGCGGGGGGCTACCGCGGCTCCACGTGCTCGACAACGTCGACCCACCCACGATCGCCGCGCTGCTCGGCCGGCTGGACCTTCGGCGGGCGCTCTTCGTCGTGACGTCCAAGTCGGGCGGGACGGCGGAGACCATGGCGCAGTACCTCGTCGTCCGGGATCGGCTCGAGCGGACGGTCGGCGCGGGCGAGGCGCGCCAGCACCTCGTCTTCGTCACGGACCCGGAGAAGGGGGCGCTGCGGGCGCTCGCCCGCGCCGAGGGGGTGCCGGCGCTCGACGTACCGCCTAACGTCGGCGGCCGCTTCAGCGTCCTCTCGCCCGTGGGGCTGCTCCCCGCGGCGCTCATCGGCATCGACATCCGCGCGCTGCTCGACGGCGCGGCCGACGCGGCGCAGCGCTGCGTCTCCGGCGTGCTCACCGACAACCTGGCCGGGTGCTACGCCGTGCTGCAGTGGCTCGCCCACACGCGGCACGGCAAGGCGATGCACGTCCTCATGCCGTACTCCGATCCGCTGCGCGACTTCGCCGCGTGGTTCGTGCAGCTCTGGGCGGAGAGCCTGGGGAAGATCCGCCCCGACGGCACGAGCGTCGGACCGACGCCGATCGCCGCGCTCGGGGCCACGGACCAGCACAGCCAGGTCCAGCTCTTCATGGAGGGGCCGGCTGACAAGACCGTCACGTTCGTGGCGGTCGAGGACCGAGGCGACGACGTCGTGATCCCCGCCGCGGGCAGGGGCATCGCGGAGCTCGGCTACCTGGGCGGGCACACCCTCGGCGAGCTGATCTCGGTGGAGCAGCGGGCGACGGCCGGCGCGCTCGCCCGGCGCGGGCGGCCCAACATGACCCTGCGCGTGGACCGCGTCGACGCGTGGCACGTCGGTGGGCTCATCATGCTCTTCGAGCTGGCCACGGCCTACGCCGGGCAGCTCTACGGCGTGAACGCCTTCGACCAGCCGGGCGTCGAGCTCGGGAAGCAGTTCGCCTACGCGATGCTCGGGCGCCCGGACGCCGCGGCCGCGCGCGCCGAGTGGGACGCCCTGCCGCCCAGCGACCCGCGCTGGCTCGTCTGAGCGGGCGAGACGCGGCCCGGGGCAGCGTTGCAGTTACGCCACCGTTATGCCGCCGTTAGGCCTGGCGTGCAGTCTGGCGGACTATCGATTCGCGCGGTAATATGGCTCCGCCCTCTCACCGGACCGTCGAATGCCGCGTTATCTCGGTTCGTTCTCGCCGCGCCCCTCGCGGGTGGTCTGCCGAGCGTTGCGCCTGCCTCGTGCCACCGAGGGGGCGACGATGGTCGAATATGCCCTCATGCTGACGCTCATCGCCGTAGTGGCGCTCGGTACTACGGGCCGGCTCGGAACCAGCGGGCGGGATGTGTACGGCATCGTACAGACCACGCTGGCGAATGCCAACGGGGGCGGTGACGGAGCCGGGGGAGCGCCGACCGACGCCGGTGGGGGCGGCAATGGCGATCCGTCGAATGGCAACGGCGACGGGAACGGCGGCGGCAACGGGAGCGGGGACGGCAACAGTGGGTGCGGCGTGATGTGCTGAAGGCCGGCCGGCGGGTGAGCATCACGCGCACCCTTGCCCGGCCCACCACCCGGGGCGAGCTTTCTGAAGCTGGAGCGCGACCGACGTCGCCCTCCCTTCGCCGCCAACCTCTGCGGCCGGCCCTGTGCCGGCCGCTCTGACTCCCGGGGGACTGATGCCCGAGCAGCTCCTCATCGACACCCAGCCGTTCGGCGACGCCATCGCGATTCGGGACGGCCAGGTCACCGTCAGGCAGCCCGCCGCGCTCGCCTCGGAGCGCATGGACGCCCTCGTCCGCTCCGCCGTCTTCGGCGACAAGGAGGCGCGCGAACACGCGCGCTGGCTGATCTGGGAGCTGGGCCAGCACGTCGGCGTGCGCCCGGCGTCGATCCACGATCTGTACATGGCGCGCGGTCGGGGCGAGGTGCGTGGCTTCACCGTGCCGGCGATCAACGTGCGCGGCATGACGTACGACACGGGCCGCGCCATCTTCCGCACGGCGATCAAGCTGAACGCCGGCGCCTTCATTCTCGAGATCGCCCGCTCCGAGATCGCCTACACCGACCAGCGCCCGGCCGAGTACGTGACGGTGCTGCTGGCGGCCGCCTTGCGCGAGGGGTTCCGCGGCCCCGTGTTCATCCAGGGCGACCACTTCCAGGTCAACGCCAAGAAGTTCGTCGTCGACCCGAAGGCCGAGGTCGACGCCGTCAAGCACATCGCCCGGGAGGCGATCGCCGCCGGCTTCTACAACGTCGACGTCGACACGTCCACCCTCGTCGACCTCTCGAAGCCCGCGCTCGACGAGCAGCAGCGCGTCAACTACGAGCAGGCGGTGGACATCTGCCGGTACGTGCGCTCGATCGAGCCGAAGGACGTGACGATCTCGCTCGGCGGTGAGATCGGCGAGGTCGGCACCGAGAACTCGACCCCCGAGGAGCTCCGCGCCTTCATGGACGGCTTCAACCGGGTCCTGCGCGAGCGGGCGCCGGGCACGGCGGGGCTGTCGAAGATCAGCGTCCAGTCGGGGACCTCGCACGGCGGCGTCGTGCTGGCGGACGGCTCGATCGCCGACGTGCAGCTCGATCTGAAGACCCTCGAGAAGCTCTCGCAGATCGCGCGCGACGAGTACGGCCTGGCCGGCGCCGTGCAGCACGGCGCGTCGACGCTCCCGGACACGGCGTTTCACAACTTCCCGCGCACGGAGACCGCCGAGATCCACCTGGCGACCAACTTCCAGAACATGCTCTACGACCACCTCCCGGCCGACCTGCGCGGGGAGGTCTACGAGTGGCTGCGCACGAACGCGAAGGACGAGCGGAAGCCGAAGGACTCGGACGAGCAGTTCTTCTACAAGACCCGCAAGAAGGCGCTCGGACCCTTCAAGCAGCGCTTCTGGGACCTGGGCGCCGACGTCAAGGAGCGCCTGGCCCGCGCCTACGACCAGAAGTTCGAGTTCCTGTTCACCCAGCTCGCCGTCGGCGGCACGGCGGACGCGGTCGCCCGCTACGTCCACGCCCCCGAGCAGCACCGGCCGACGCCCGACGCCGCGGCGCCCGGGGTCGCGGCCGCGCCGGATGACGCCGACCTGAGTGACTGAGGCGGGGGAGCGCGCCGCCGACCAGCAGACCGCCGGGCTCTGGCTGGCGGCGCAGCACGAGATCGTTCGCCGTGCGGCGCACGAGGTCAAGAACGCGCTGAACGGCGTGGCCGTCAACTTGGAGGTGGTGCGTGGCCGGTTGGCGCGCCCTGGGGCTCCGGCCGACTCGGCCGCGGCGTTCGCCGACGCGGCGACCGGTCAGCTCGAGCGCGTGACCGCGTACGTCGAGGCGCTGCTCGCGCTCGCGCGGCCGGCCCGCGAGCCGGCCGACGTCCCCGCCGTCCTCCACTCGCTGCAGCCCCTGCTGGAGGCGGCGGCGACGGCGCACGATATTCAGTTGTCGCTCACGACGTTCGAGCCGGCCACCCAGGCGACCAGCGCGGACCCGCAGGTGACGCGGCTCGTTCTGGTGGCGGCGCTGCTCGCCGCGACCGAGCGGGGGGCGCGGGCGGCCGGTTGCCACGCCGCGCTCGGCGAGGCGGTTCCGGGTGGTGGCGCGTCCGCGGTGGTCGTTCGCGTCGCCCGGGACGGCACGGCACCCACGCTCGACGACGAGGTCGCGGTGGCGGCGACGCGCTCCGGGATTCACCTGGAGCGCGCGCCGGACGCACTCACTCTGACGTTCCCGGCGGTCGCCGGCTGAGCAGCCACCGGCGGCGCTGCCGCGGGATCGCATAGGATAGCATGAAGCACGGAAAAGTACTCATCGCCGACGACGAGGCGGCCATCGCGGCCGGCCTCAGCGCCATCCTCGCTGACGAGGGATACGAAGTCGACGTCGCCACCGACGGCGAGAAGGCGCTCGAGCGCCTGAGCGCCGACGGGTACGGCGTCGTCCTCGCCGACCTGAAGATGCCGAAGGTCGACGGCCTGGCCTTGCTCAAGGAGCTCGCCGGGCGGCAGATCCCCACCGAGTGCATCATCATCACCGGCCAGGCCACGGTCGATTCCGCGGTCGCGGCCATGCGCCAGGGCGCGTACGACTACATCGAGAAGCCACTCAACGCCGAGAAGCTGAACCGCCTCAAAGCGCTGATCCCGAAGGCGCTCGAAAAGTTCGCCGTCCAGCAGAAGAACCGCGAGCTGGCCTCCAAGCTCGAGGGACTCACCCATTACGGCGAGCTCACCGGGCAGTCCGAGGCCATGCGCGAGGTCTATAAGCTCATCGACGCTGTCGCCCCGTCGACGGCGAGCGTGCTGATTCTCGGCGAGAGCGGCACCGGCAAGGAGCTGGTCGCGCGGGCCGTGCATCAGAAGAGCGAGCGCGCCAAGGGGCCGTTCTTCGCCCTGAACTGCGCGGCGCTGCCCAAGGAGATCCTCGAGAACGAGCTGTTCGGCCACGAGAAGGGCGCCTTCACCGGGTCGACCAACGAGAAGCCGGGTGCGTTCGAGATGGCGAGCACCGGCACGATCTTCCTCGACGAGGTCGCCGAGATGCCGCCGGACATCCAGGTGAAGCTGCTCCGCGCGCTCGAGACGCGCACCGTGCGGCGGCTCGGCGGAAAGCGGGAGATCGCGGTCGACATCCGCATCGTCGCGGCGACCAACCGGGACCTGCAGAAGGCGCTGGCCGACGGCGACCTGCGCGAGGACCTGTACTACCGCCTGGCGGTGGTGGAGATCTACCTGCCCCCGCTGCGCGAGCGCGTGGGCGACCTGCAGCTCCTCGCCAACGAGTTCCTCAACCGCTTCGCGCAGCAGAATGGCAAGAAGGTCCAGGGCTTCAGCGACGACGCGTGGGAGTGGATTCTCTCCTACCACTGGCCCGGCAACGTCCGTGACCTGAAGAACGCGGTCGAGCGGGCGGTCGTGCTCTCCCGCGGACCGATCATCGAGGCGATCGACGTCACGCCGCGCCACCTCCGCACGTCGAGCGAGACCGCGGGCTCGGTGACGATCCCGGTCGGCTCGACCATGGCCGCAGCGCGCCGACAGCTCGTGCTCCGCACCCTGGCCTCCACCGGCGGCGACCTGGCGCGCGCCGCCAAGGTGCTCGGCCTCTCCCTGGGGGAGTTGCGCGCGGAGCTTGCGTCTCTGCTCTCCCCCAACGGCGCCCGGGCGGTGGACGGCGACGGGGACCACGACGTCGACGACGCCGGTGCGGACGACACACCGGCGGCTGCCCGGCGCCCTCGCCCCGCGGCCAAGCCGCCCGCGGGAAAAGGCAAGCCCAAGAAGCGGTAACGGACCCAGGCACCCCGGACAGGACTAGGAGGATTTCGCAATGCGTGACTACGAGTTCGAGGACGACGCCCCGTACGTGGTGATCGAGAAGGAGACGGGCAGCGTCGGCTCGTTCCTGCTCGGCATCGCCATCGGCGCCGGCGTGGCGCTGCTCTTCGCCCCGCAGTCCGGCGTGGAGACGCGCCGCGGCCTGACCCGCGGCGCGCGGCGGGCGCGCGAGCGCGCCCAGGACCTCACGGAGGAGGTCACAGGTCAGGTAAGCGACACCTTTCGCCAGGCGCGCGAGCGCGTCGAGGACCGAATCGAGAATGCCCGGCAGGCCGTGGAGATCAAGCGTCGGCAGGTGACGCGGGCGATGGAGGCCGGCCGCGTCGCGGCCCAGCAGGCCCGCGCCGACCTGGAGCGGCGCATCGCCGAGACCAAGGCGGCGTACCAGGCGGGCGGCGACGTCGCGCGCACGGGGCGCGGCATCGCGGGCGGCTCGGCGGTCACCGGGACGGCCGGGACGGCCGGGACGGCCAGCGACCTCACCGGCGGGCTGGGCGATACGGACGACGAGGTGTGACGGGCGTCGGGCCGCTCGCGTATGGCTCAGCGCCCGCTCCACGTCCGACTTGGCTGGACACTGCGCGACTACGCGAAGCGCGTGTGGGACAACAGCGGCGAGGATAACGTCTTCTTCCTGGCGGGCGGGATCGCCTTCAACATTCTCCTCGCCGCCGTCCCGTTCGTCCTCCTGCTCGTCTCCGGGCTCGCGTACTTCCTCGACCAGTCCCCCGACACCTCGTCCGCCGAGGTGAGCGCGCTCGTCGCCCGTCTGCTCCCGCAGAATTCGGCGACGAGCGCGCAATTCGTCAACGACCTCCTCACCGACGTGGTGAAGGCCGCGGGCGCGGTCGGGGTGTGGTCCGCCGTCGGCTTCGCCTGGTTCACCACGCGCCTCTTCGGCTCGCTGCGGAGCGTGCTCGCCGACGTGTTCGACATCGAGCAGGACCGCGGCATCATCGAGGGGAAGCTGTTCGACATCCGCCTGACGCTGATCGCCACGCTGCTGATCGTCGCCTACACGGCGATCAGCGCCTACCTCGCGGTGGCGACGACGCGCGGCATCGCCGTCCTGCGCGCCACGGGGCTGCGCGAGAACGTCATGGGGAACGTCGAGTACACGCTCGGCCGCATCGTGGCGTTCATCGTGTTCATGCTGATGTTCTTCGCGCTCTACAAGTTCCTGCCGAAGCGCCGCATCCGCTGGCAGACCGCGCTCGTCGCGGCCGTGTTCACCGGCACCCTGTTCGAGATCGCGCGCAGCGTGTTCACCGCGTACGTGCAGTCGTTCAACCCCGGGTCGTTCTACACCGGCACGATCGCGGCGCTCGTGATCCTCGTGTTCTGGGTGTACTACGCGGCGCTCATCTTCATTCTCGGCGGCGAGGTCGGGCGCGTCTACGAACTGCGCCGCGTGCGCCGCCTGCAGCGCGAGGCGCTGGAGGACTGAGGACTAGAGAGGACTAGAGAAGCGTGAAGAGTGGCGAGTGGCGGGGAACAGCGGTTTACCCCCACTCGCCACTCTTCACGCTTCTCTGTTCTAGTGGCCTGAAGGTTGCCTCACTGATGGCGCACGCTCATTCCGGGAGGCTTTTGTGCGCAAGATCGCTTTTGCCGCCGCGTTGGCGGCCATTACGACCCTCAGTGCCTGCAAGAAGACGGGCGAGGGAGAGTACCAGGTGAAGACCCCCGACGTTGACGTCTCGTCGGACACGACCACGATCCGTACGCCGGACGTCGACGTCGTGAAGGACACGGCGGCCGTCGTGACGCCGGACATCGACGTCAAGAAGGACACCTCGGCGGTCGTCGTGCCGAAGGTGAAGGTCAACAAGCCGTAACCCCGCCCGGCCAGGCAGGGAAGCGCGCCGAAGCGCGGGGGCTCGTAGCGGAGAGCCCCCGCGCTTCGGATTTTCCGAAGGCTCACGAGCGGCCCGCACGGGCCCGCCGCCGGCCCGCCGCCGGCCCGCCGCCGGCCCGCTACCGGCCCGTCCGGCCGCCGGCCATCTTTGCCGGATGCATAGCACGCAGAGCGAGACACGGCCGCGCGCGCGCATCGACGTGCGCAGCGACACCGTCACCAAGCCGACGCCCGCGATGCGGCGCGCGATGGCGGACGCCGAAGTCGGCGACGACGTTCTCGACGGCGACCCGACGGTCCGGCGACTCGAGGCGCGTGTCGCCGAGCTGCTCGGCAAGGACCGGGCGCTTTTCTTCCCGACGGGGACGATGGCCAATCAGGCGGCCATCTGGCTGCTGGCCCGGCGCGGCACCGAGATCCTCCTCGACGCCGACGCGCACATCATCCACTGGGAAGTGGCTGGCGCCGCCGGGCTGACGGGGGTGCAGGTGCGCCCCGTCACTCCGTCGGGGCCCGTGATGGATGCGATCGACCTCGAGCGCGCCGTGCGGCCGCCGTCCATCCACGCTCCCGCGGCGAGCCTCGTCTGTCTCGAGGACACGCACAACGGGGCAGGTGGGAAAGTCACGCCCCCGGCGGCGCTGCGGGCGTTGCGCGCCACCGCCGAGCGCCATCGCCTCCCCGTCCACCTCGACGGCGCGCGACTCTGGAACGCGGCCGTCGCGTGCGACGCGCCGGTCGCCGACTTCGCCGCCGCAGCGGATACGGTGATGGTCTCCTTCTCCAAGGGACTCGGCGCACCGGTCGGTGCGGCGCTGGCCGGCTCGGACGCTGTGATGGCCGACGCGTGGGCGGTGCGCAAGCGGCTGGGCGGCGGGATGCGGCAGTCGGGCATCCTCGCCGCGGCCGCCCTGCACGGGCTCGAGCACCATTGGCCGCGCATGCACGAGGACCACGCTCGTGCATGCGCGTTCGCCGCGGCCGTGGACGGTGCGCGCGGCGCCCGCGTCGTGCCGCCCGACACGAACATCGTGATGGTGGACCTCCCGGCCGGCGTCGACGCCTTCGACCTGGTGCGACGCGCCGCCGCCGCCGGCGTGCTGGTCACCCCGTGGACGCCGACGCGCCTCCGCGCCGTCACCCACCTCGACGTCGGGGACGACGACGTGCGACGCGCGGCGGAGACCATCGTACGGCTCCTCGAAGACGTCAGCGCGGACGTGGAGCGTCGGCCACCGGCGGCCGCTGCCGGGCGTCGAGCGTCGGGCGTCGAGCGGGCGTCGGGCGGGGAGCGCGAAGCGACGCCGGACGACACTGCCCGCTGACTACTCGCCGCCCCGCGACGCCCGACGCTGGACGCCTGCTGGGCCCGATCGTGGCCAGGCCCACGGTTGAATCCGCCCTGGTACCAGGCTAGATTACTCGGTGCTCCAGGTCCCGGAGGGCGTGAGCCCACTAACCCCGTCAGGACCCCGCAGGTAGCAGCGGCGTGTGGTGTCTTGCGTTGCTCCGTCAGACCTGGAGTATCCGGCCGGAGGCCCACTCGAGATGAGCGTGGCGCCGGCCGGTTTTCTTTTCCGGCGACGCTGCTCAATGCGCCTGGCGGTGCGGCCGTCGGAACACGAAATTTGATACCCCGCCCCTGACTTGTCGGCGTGGCGGTGCGGCGTGGCGCCCTCGCCTGCCACCGTCGGGTGTGCCGCGAGTGGCGCGCTCGCGCCCTCGTCCCTCGTTACTCGTCCCTCGCAGTTCATGGCCCTCGCTCTCGCACGCAAGTACCGGCCGAAGAACTTCGCGTCGGTCGCCGTCCAGTCGCACGTCTCCAACACGCTGAAGGGCGCGATCGCACGAGGGCGCGTCGCGCACGGCTATCTGCTGTGCGGGCCGCGCGGCACGGGAAAGACGACGCTCGCGCGCGTGTTGGCGATGGCCCTGAACTGCGAGCGGCGCCCACGCACCGCCGAAGAGTTGGGAGGCAGCGATTCCTCCATTCGGCGCGGAGCCAGCGGGAGCGCCACAGGCGCTTCCGCTTCAAACACTTCATTCCCCGCAGGGCTCGCCGGCGAAGCCGGCGAGCCCTGCGGGGAATGTCAGTCGTGCGTACGCATCTGGAGCGGCGGGGCGAGTCTCGACGTCGTCGAGATCGACGCGGCGTCGAACCGCGGCGTCGACGACGCGCGCGACTTGCGCGAGCGCGCCATGTACGCGCCCTCGGGCGACGGGCGGTATAAGGTGTACATCGTGGACGAGGCGCACATGCTGACGCGCGAGGCGTGGAACGCCCTGCTCAAGATCCTCGAGGAGCCGCCGTCGCGCGTGGTGTTCGTCTTCGCCACCACCGAGCCGCAGAAGATCGCGCAAGCGGCCGCGCCGGTGCTGAGCCGCCTGCAGCGCTTCGATCTGAAACGGATCGGACTCGCCGAGATCCGTGAGCGGCTGGCCGCGGTGCTCACGGCCGAAGGGGTGCCGTTCGAGAGCGAGGCGCTCGGCATGATCGCCCGCGCCGCCGACGGGGGCCTCCGCGACGCCTTGAGCCTCACCGACCAGGTCCTCTCGCTCGGCGCCGAGAGCGCCGTCACGGCCGAGCGCGTGCGGGAGGCGCTGGGGCTCGTGGCGGAGGACGAGTACATCGCCCTGCTCGACCTGATCGCCGAGCGGCGGGCGGGAGACGTGTTCTCGGCGGTCGGGCGACTGGCCGACATGGGCGTCGACTTCAGCGCCCTCCTCACCGGCCTCGCCGACACCCTGCGCGCGCAGCTCGCCGTGGTCCTCGGTGGCGAGCCGGCCGACATCTCGGAGCGTGCGCGTGCGGCACTCGTCGAGCGGCGCGACCGGCTCGCCGCTGGCGACTTGCTGCGGATGCTGCACGCCCTCGGCGAGCTCGAGCCCCGCTTCCGAAAGAGCTCGCAGCAGCAACTCCTGCTGGAGACGCTGCTCGTGCGGTTCGCCCTGCTCGACCGCACCATCGACCTCGAGGACGTGCTGCGCGGCCTCGCCAGTGGGGGAGAGCAGGGCGGTCGCGCCGGGGGCGGGAGCGCGCGCGTTCCGTCAACGGCTCCCGCCGGCCACCGCGCCACGGCCCTGGAGGTGCGCGCCCCCGCCGCGCCGCCCCCGAGTCCGGCCGCAACGCCCTACGCTGCGCCATCACCGCCCGCGAACGCGATCGATGGTCGCGGCGCGGCGCCGGACGCGTTCGTGCAGCGCTTTGGAGGTGGCGGCGAGTCCGCGGCAATGCGCGCCACGCCGGCCGCCGCGCCGGCCGCCGCGGCGGCCGGCGCGTCAGCGGGCCCGGCGCTCGAGGTTGCGCCGCCGGCCGCGGAGTTCGCGCCCTTCGAGCCTCCTGAGGATGCGGCCGCGAGCGTGGCGCTCCGCGCTCGGTCCAGCCCGGGCCGGACCGCGGACGGAGTGCCCGACGTGCTGCAGGTCGTCGATCGCTGGGACGACGTGGTGGCCGAGGTGCACGGCGCCGGCCGGAGCCTGGTCGCCTCGCTGCTCGAGCAGGTGCTCCCGGTCGCCGTGTCTGGGGCGGGAATGCTCACGCTCGAGGTCCAGGACGAGACGGCCGAGCAGGGATTGGAGGCCGCCCGGGACACCGTCCTCGGCGCCGTCCGCGCCTTGTTTCCGGGTGTCCAGCGCCTCAGCGTTCGCCGCGCCGCGTCGACCTCCGGCCCGCCCCCCGCCGCGCGCCGACTGACGTCCGAATCGATCCGCGCCGAGCGCATCGCCTCGCTCCGGAAGCGCGACCCGGCCCTCGGCGCGGCGATCGACGCGTTGGACCTGGAGCTGCTGGACTGAGTAACTTCGGCTCTCGGCTCTCGGCTCTCGGCTCTCGGCTCTCGGCTCTCGGCTCTCGGCTCTCGGCTCTCGGCTCTCGGCTCTCGGCTCTCGGCTCT
>Ga0307405_10000572_pt1 | contig 14060 bp, 13 predicted proteins | sample 322Cmetagenome_2_FD_203311 | JGI IMG/M metagenome (GOLD analysis project Ga0307405, IMG submission 203311) | Maize rhizosphere microbial communities from greenhouse at UC Davis, California, United States - 322HYB-C-1 | ecosystem: Host-associated > Plants > Roots > Rhizosphere > Soil | place...
TTCCTCCGCCGAATGGCCGTCCGCCGCACCGAGAACGAAGCGCGCCTCGCGCACGCCCTCATCACGCCAGCGGCCGAGCAGCGCAGCGAAATCTTCGGAGGAGAGCTGCTTGCCGCGCTCGTCGAGCAGGACGGTGCGCGCGGGCGCCTGCGGATCGGGCACTTTGCCCCCGGTTTCAGGCAGTTCGGTGGACCTGAAAGGCCAGGTCAGCCGCTTCTCGTAACGTGCGACCAGCTCGGCCTCGGGCGAGCGCCCGATCTTGCCGCGCGCTACGACATGCAGGAGCATGCTTTTGTCGGCCTCAGGCGGTTCCCGCGGCCACAGGCGGGGCGTCGCCGAAGGCCCACATGCGTTCCAGGTTGTAGAAGCTGCGGACTTCCGGCCGGAACAGGTGGACGACGACGTCGCCGGCGTCGATCAGCACCCAGTCAGCCTGTGGCAGACCCTCCAGCCGTACGGGCCCATGGCCTTCCTGCTTGACCCTTTCGGCGAGCTTCTGCGCGATCGCGGCCACCTGACGAGTCGAGCGGCCCGAAGCGATGACCATGTGATCGGCAATGCTCGACTTGCCCGCGAGCGGAATCGACACGATGTCCTGCGCCTGGTCGTCCTCCAGTTGCGCGAGGACGAGCGCGTGAAGCGAGCCCGGCTCGGCTTCAATCACCGGCGGATGCCGCGAATCGTGCTCCGGCATGGATGTTTGCGCCTGGTTCATAGGCGGATATTGCGCTCCTGACGGTTGCGAGAGAAAATGCGAGGGCGGCGATGCGCATCATGGCGCCTGCACGCGCTCCCCCCGGGATGTGGGGACTATTCGGCGGAATGTAAGCTGATCGCGCGGCGGAACCTGCGAGTAACGCCCGGCCCATTCGGGGTCGGCACGGCGGATGGCCGTGGCCGATCGGGGATCCGGATCGAAACGCAATGTCACCAGGCTCGGCGCACTCCAGTCGCCCCTGTTCCTGAACTCGGCAGCTTCGACCCTGTGTCGACGCAGCCATGCCATCGCGGGGCTTGCGAAAGCCTCGCCATCATAGCCGGGCCGCGCGATCACCGCAATCGGCATCGCACGCGCTATGCCGCGCCAGTCCTTCCACTGGTGGAATTGCGCGAGATTGTCGGCCCCCATGAGCCAGACGAACTCGCGGTCCGGATAGCGCCGGATCAGCGCACGCAGCGTGTCGACCGTGTACCGGGTGCCGAGTTCGCGCTCGACCGCGGTGACGCGAATCGGCGCACGACGTGCCTGCCGGATTGCCGACTTCACCCGCGCGGGGAGGGAGGCCATTCCGGCCCGGGGTTTGAGCGGATTGCCCGGCGAGACGAGCCACCAGACCTCGTCCAGCCCGAGCGTTTCCGCGGCGAAGAGCGATATCCGGCGGTGCCCGCCATGCGCAGGGTTGAAGCTGCCGCCGAGCAGACCGATTCGGCGTGCACGCATCAGGGGGAGATCGGCCTGGAACGGCCGCTTGCGATCAGGCCCATCATAAGGGCCTAGCAGTGGTGGCGGGGCCTGTCAGTCACGGATTCGCCCGCTGAGTTGAGCCCATTTGCGAAGAACCTGGGTTAATTTCGTAACCTGGAAACGATTCAGCCCGCGAGTCGTTCGATTCGCCCTTTTGCTTTATTTCACGATTCGACCCGCGGGTCCTCCCGTGGTAGCGGCCCCGCCGGGATAAAAAGGACGGCATAGGGGTCGTAATTGGTGACTAGCTCAACCGTAGGCGGATGGGTGGACCGCCTTCGGGCTTGGTTCCCGGATCGCGAATTCTTCATGCGATCCCAGGGACAGGTCCGTTTCATCCGCATTTCATCACGCGTGCAGATGACCGCCGCGGCGATCGCCTCGGCGGCGTTCGTCGCGTGGATGGTCAGCGTCGCGATCATGGGCTGGAGCCAGTTCCGCGCGGAAGCAGACCGCATGTCGCTGCTCGAGCGCGAGGCGAAAGTTGCGACTTCGGAAGAGCGGCTCGACGCCTATGGCGACGATCTTAGCGCGGTCGCGAAGGATCTCGAACAGCGCCAGACGGTGCTCGAGGAAATGGCGGAGATGCTGCCCGACGACATCAAGGGTCAGGCGCCGGTCAGCGATTCCACCGGCGAGGCGGCGGAAACGGTCGCCAAAGTCAGCGCCGTCTTCCCCGAGGCACGGTCGCTGGCCCAGATCGAAGCCCGCCAGCTCGCGCTGGTCGAGAAGATGACTCGCTTTGCCGACCACCGTGCCGAGCGCGCCGCAGACGCGATGCGCACGTTGGGGCTCGATCCTTCGGCGATCCTTCGCTCTGCCCAGCAGGACGCAATGGGTGGTCCGCTCGAACTGCTCGCGACGGGCGCCGACGGCAAAGTCGATCCGCGTTTCGAGCGTCTCGGCCTCAGCCTCGCGCAGATGGCGGCGCTCGAGCAGGGTCTGGACGGCATTCCGCAGTTCGAGCCCGCCAATCTCAAGTACATCTCGTCGGGCTTCGGTTATCGCCGCGACCCGTTCACGGGCCACGGCGCGATGCACAAGGGTCTCGACTTCCGCGGCCCCGTCGGCGCGCCGATCTTCGCCGCGGCGGAAGGCCGTGTAAGCTTCGTCGGGCGCAAATCGGGCTACGGCAAAGTAGTCGAGATCACTCACGGCAACGGCCTGACAACCCGGTACGCCCACATGTCGAAGTTTTCCGCAAAGGTCGGCCAGCGGGTCGACGCCGGACACGTGATCGGCGCGATCGGCAGCACCGGCCGCTCGACCGGCCCTCACCTTCACTTCGAAGTCCGCATCAACGGCCGCGCGGTCAATCCGCGCCCCTTCCTGGAGACAGCCCCCGATGTTCTCAAAGAAGCCAGAGCCCGAGTTGGAGGGAGCGATACCGATGGCTAGACCCTCCGCACCATCCAATTCGACATTCTCCGTGATCGGCGCCGACGTCACCATCAAGGGCGACGTATCCGCTTCCACCGAGCTTCACGTCGACGGCCGCATCGAAGGTGACATCACATGTGAATCGCTGGTGCAGGGCGAAACGAGCGTGATCGATGGCGCGATCAGCGCCGAGACCGCACGCCTGGCCGGCAGGATTTCCGGCTCGATCACAGCGCGCCATCTCGTCGTGCTGAAATCGGCCCGTGTCGAAGGCGACGTGAACTACGACGCCCTGACCATCGAGCAGGGCGCGCAAGTCGAAGGCCGCTTCGCCCACCGTGCCCCCAATCAGCGCGGCGCTGAGAAGCCCGTGACGCCTGTTTCCAGCGACGACGGAGAACCGAAGCTGACCCTGGCGACCTGATGCCGCCGTAGCGAGGTATTGCACCAGTAGCAGGTCGCCCTCGTCAGGTGCGGCCGTCCAAGGTTTGCGGAAGCAATTGCGCGTCTAGCAAGCGTGGCAATTTCCCAGACGGCGAAGCGCTTTCAACAGGTGTCGGCTAGGCCCCTGCCTGCGCAGGGGTGACGGAAATGGGATTGTCTCCCTCGACCACCAGCACTTCGGCGCGCAGGGCCTTGCGGTCGAGTTTGCCGATCATCGTTTTGGGTAGCTCTTCCCGGATGACGACGCCGGAGACGCGCTCGTGCTTCCCGACGCGGGTGTTGAGCCAGGTCTGGAGCTCGGCCGCGGTCGCTTCGGCGTCCTCGGCCAAGGTCACATAGGCCCGCGGAGTCTCCCCGCGATAAGCGTCGGGAACGCCGATCACGAGCGCTTCCTTGACCGCCGCATGCTCGAGCAGCACGGCTTCGACCTGGCTCGGGAAGACCTTGAACCCGCCGACGGCGATCATGTCCTTGATGCGGTCGACGATGGCGATGAAGCCATCCTCGTCGATCTCTGCCACGTCCCCGGTGCGGAGCCAACGCGTGCCGTCCATCTCGGCGAAAGCGTTCTTCGCGGCGTCAGGGCGATTCCAGTATCCTTGCATGATCTGCGGTCCTGCGATGACCAGCTCCCCCGGCTCGCCGTCGGGTGCGGGTTTCGTGGAATCTTCCTTGTCGAGCAGCATCACGCGGGTCTGCGGAATGACCTGCCCGATCGTGCCCGGCTTGCGCAGTCCGGTGTAGGGATTGGTCGAGACCACGCCAGCGCTCTCGGTCAGCCCGTAGCCTTCAACCAGCCGAGCACCGCTCCCCGCCTCGAACTTCTCGCGCACCGGCGCAGGCAGCGGCGCGCCGCCCGAGATCGCCACCTTGAGCGAGGAGAAGTCGGTCCGGCCGATCTGCGGATGGTCGAGCAGCGCCTGGAACATCGTCGGCACGCCGGGAAAGGCGGTGACGCGGGTGCGCTCGATCGTCTGTAGTACCTGCTTCGGGTCGAACCGCGGCACCATCGCGATGCAGGCGCCTTTCGCAACCGTCCGGTTGAGCACGCAAGTGTTGGCGAAGACGTGGAATAGCGGCAGCGCGCCCATGATGACGTCGGGCTCGTCGCGGTCGAACGGATCGATCGCATCGACCTGCATCGCGTTGATCGCCAGGTTGGCATGCGTGAGCATGGCGCCCTTCGGGCGTCCGGTAGTCCCGCCAGTATACTGCAGCAGCGCGAGGTCGGCAGGCGAGAGCGCGACGGGCGCAGGCTCGCGCTGCGGCAGTATGCTGCCCCATTCTCGGACATCGACCCGCGTCGGGATGGCTGTGATGCTCTTACGACCCAACAGCTTGAGCGCGGCCCGTTTCAGCGGGGTGAGCATCGCCCCAAGGCGGCCGACGACGAGCGTTTCGAGCGGTGACCGGTCGAGCACCTCGAGTGCGGTCGGCAGCAGGCTCGCGGCATCGATCGTGACGAGCAGCCGGGCGCCTGAATCCTCGACCTGCTGCTTGAGCTCCTCGACCGTGTAGAGCGGCGAGAAGTTGACGGCCACGGCACCGGCCATCATTGCGCCGTAGTAGGCGGAGACGTAGATCGGCACGTTGGGCAGGAACAGCCCTACCCGGTCGCCCCGCGCAATGCCGAGTTCCTGCAGACCCGCCGCAAAGCGCCGCGCCTCCTGATGGAGCGCCCGGTAGGAATAGACCCGCCCGAGAAAGTCGACCAGCGGTGCATCGGGCCGCCGCTCCGCCGTTCGCGCGAAAAGATCGGGGAGCGTCACCGGCTCGAACGGCGTGTCCCACCGGGCGGCATGCTGATAAGGCGCCTTACTGACATCCATGTCAACATGGATGCGCGAGACCGCGCGCGAGGGCAAGGACTTTCTGAAGGCGCGCGCACGCGCCGTCATCCCGGCAAAAGCCGAGGTGCCTCTGCACGAAGGTCGTTAACGATCTCAGACTCGCCGAGATAACGAGAGGAGGGTCGCCTTAGCGGCACCCCCGGCAGCCTCAGAGCTGTTCGTCGCCCTCGTTCTCGGCCGCGCGACGAGCTTCGAGCCAGGCGGCGGCTTCGGCTTCCTGAGCGGCTTCGGCGGCCGCCTTCTCGTTCGCGTCGCGTTCGGCGCGCAGTTCGGCGATCAGCTTCTCGCGGTCCGTGCCCGAATCGACGACCGGCGCAGGTGCTTCGCCATCGGCACCGGCCTTCTTCGCCGCCTTGGCGACGACCGCGTCGAGTTCGCGCTGCGAGCACAGGCCGAGCGTCACCGGATCCTTCGCCTGGATGTTCTGGATGTTCCAGTGGCTGCGCTCGCGAATCGCGGTGATCGTGTTGCGCGTGGTGCCGATCAGCTTGGATATCTGCGCGTCCGAAATCTCCGGATGGTTGCGCAGGATCCACGCGATGCCGTCGGGCTTGTCCTGCCGCTTGGACACCGGCGTGTAGCGCGGGCCCTTGGTCCGGGTAACCTCGACCGGCGCGCGCTGCATCTTGAGCGCGTAACCCGGATCGGCCTGGCCGCGCTCGATCTCCTCCTGCGTCAGCTCGCCCGAGTGGATCGGGTCGCGGCCGGTGTACTTGCTGCCCGCAAGATCATCGGCCATCGCCTGAACTTCGAGGATGTGCAGGCCGCAAAAATCGGCGATCTGCGTGAAGCTGAGCGAGGTGTTGTCGACCAGCCAGGTGGCGGTCGCATGCGGCATCAGCGGGGTGGGTTGAGCCATGATCGAAACTGTCCTGAAAATATAAGGGCCGCCCCTCGCGGAGCGGCCGTTGCATAGGCGATTTAGGCCATGCATCATGCGAGGGCAAGCTTTTCGGCCCTCCGTCCGTCCGGAAGCTCAGGCGACCAGCGGCTCCGCATCGAGCGCGGCGAGGCCCGCGAGAAACTGATCAGTCGCCGCATCCCACGAATAGCGCGCGCCCATTTCCGCACAGTCGGCCCGATTGCTGAACAGGGCGCCGGCGATCGCGCGGTCGAGATCTTCGGAAAGCGCACCGATGCGGTGGGTGACGATGTCGCGCGGCCCCGGCACGGGGAACGCCGCCACCGGCGTCCCGCAAGCGAGTGCTTCGATCATGACCAGCCCGAAAGTGTCGGTACGGCTCGGGAAGACGAAGACGTCGGCATGGGCATAGCACCCGGCCAATGCGCGGCCGCTGCGGCGCCCGAGGAAATGGGCGTCGGGGAACTTCGCGCTGAGCTCGGCGAATGCCGGACCGTCGCCGACGACCACCTTGCTCCCCGGATAGCTGCCGGTCAGGAACGCCTCGAGATTCTTCTCCACCGCGACGCGGCCGACGTAGAGCTGGATGGGGCGCGGGAGGCCTTCGAACTCCGGCGGCGGCGGCGCGTCGCGATTGAAGCAGGTTAGGTCAACCCCGCGGCTCCAGGGATGGAGGCGGCGCAGCCCGTGCGCCCGCAACTCCTCGCGGATGCTCTCGGTCGCGACCAGCACCTGGCGCGAAGGCGCATGGAACCAGCGGATGTAGCGCCAGAACAGCGCCGGCGAGAGGCCAGTGCGCCGCGCGATATATTCGGGAAATTGCGTGTGGTAGGCCGTGGTGAAGGGAATGCCGCGCACCGTGCAGAACCGCCGTGCGGCGAGCCCGAGCGGCCCTTCGGTGGCGACGTGAATCGCATCGGGCGCCAGGGCCGTGAGCCGCCGCCCGACCGCGCCGGGCAGCGGCATGGCCAGGCGAATGTCGGGATAAGTCGGGCACGGCAGCGAGCGGTAGCCCTCGGGTGAGATCACCTCCACCTCGTGCCCGCGCGAGCGGAGGATATCGCAGGTCGCCGCCAGGGTGCGGACCACGCCGTTCATCTGCGGCGCCCACGCATCGGTGACGATGGCGATCCGGTGCGGATAGGGCCGCACGGTGTCCGCTTCGGCTACGACTGCCTCCATCCGGCTCATGCCGCCGCCTTGCGTGCGGGGGAGGCCACGACGTCAAACCGCGCGCGGCGCGCCATCTCCTCGGGCCAGTGGAGCAGTTCCATCCGCCCGTCGAAGTGCTCGACCAGCGCGGTGCAGCCTTCGACCCAGTCGCCGTCGTTGTAGTACTCGATCCCCTCGAAATTGCGGATCTCCGCCGTGTGGATGTGGCCGCACACGACTCCGTCGACGCCCCGCTCAGCGGCGGCGCGGGCGACGATTTCCTCATAGCGGCCGATGAACTCGACCGCGTTCTTGACCTTGTGCTTGGCGACCTTCGACAGCGACCAGTAGGGTAGCCCGAACGCCTTGCGCACGAGGTTGACCCAGCGGTTCAGCCCCATGAGCAGGTGGTAGAGCACGTCCCCGACCACCGCGAGCCAGCGGTGCGCGAGCATGATGGCGTCGAATTCGTCGCCGTGGAGCACCATCAGCCGGCGCCCGTCCGCCGTCTCGTGGAAGGCTGCGCGGTGGATCTCGACCCCGCCGAAATTCATTCCCGAGAATGGACGCAGCATCTCGTCATGGTTGCCCGGAATGTAGACGATCCGCGTTCCGCGCTTGGCGCGCTTGAGGATGCGCCAGACGACGTCGTTGTGCTCCGCCGGCCAGTAGACCTTCTTCTTCAGCCGCCAGCCGTCGATAATATCGCCGACGAGGTACATCGTCTCGCTGTCGGTGCTGTCGAGAAAGTCGATCAGCATCGCGGCGTTGCAGCCTTTCGTGCCGAGGTGGATGTCGCTGATCCAGATCGTGCGAAACTTGCGCCGCTTGCCGTCAACCGGCTCGGGAATCGCGCTCCTCACCGGCGGCAGACTCGCTACCGTCGCCAGCTCCGCCAGACCGCCCGGTAACCCTTTGATCCGTTCTTCGCCCATCGCCCGCACTCCGCTAGCGAATGCATTTCACGTCAGGCACATGACAGGCAATTGTTACAGGCGATTCACGGTTCGGTGACCGTTCGGGGTCAACGTGACAGCCTGGAGACATCCAATGGTGGCTTTAAGCGAATCAGGACCGAAGGTGAACCGACGCACCGCGATCAAACGCAATCATGAATCCTCAAGCGGCTCCTCGACCTTCTCAGCGAGGGACATGTCTCGATTCGTTCTGGGCTTGCAGGGCATCGTGACGGCGTGACGCGCGGCCGTGACATTCCGGGCGCGCGTCACTCTATAGACATAGAGGTGCAGGCCTTCGCCGGCGCGCCTCGTACGTTGTCGCCGCACAGGCCGCGTCAGAGACGCGAAACTGGACCGTCTGCTTGATTACGCTCGGGAGGTATGTCAACTCGCAACGCAACGGGCAGATGGACGGGCACAAGAATCACTGCCACTCCAGGGACGAGCTCTCCCGAGACGGGGCACTCATCTTCGCGAGATTCAGACGTGGGATCGCGATCGCCGGAAAAGTATCCCATGGGATTCGATAGCCAATCATCGATATCTGATTTGTACCAGCCAGCGCGGCGGGAGCTTATTTTCACCTGCGCCGGGAACGTGCCGCCGGCAATCTTCCGATAAAGAGTTGAACGACTCAGTCCCGTGCAGTCGAGGACATCATTTAAGCGAAGGATCCGGTCGGAAGTATTGGTTTGCATCGGTATCACCTTCCATGGGTTCAGTCTGATGACGCTCCCTTGCGAATTTGAACAGAATGATTTCCCGGGAACAGTGTCTCTTCGGTGTCGCTAGGGTGTCTCTTCGCTACCAAATGACCTTTCAAGACGACTGACGATGAGCGTTGGCATGTGGTGCTGGGTTTACCGAAAGGCGCTAGGCCGCCCAAATTCATAATATCCGATGCACGGCACCGCCGCGTCTGCGCGCAAGGCCACCAGAGGCGCTGATCACGTTTCAGACGGAGCGAGAGCGCGACCCTTGCCATCGCGCCGGGATTGCTTGAAGATTCACCGAACCATGCGCACCGATCTCGATCATCTTCCGGCAAACAAACAGCGCGAGCTGGAACGCATCGTCGAGATCATCTTCGATGAATTCCGTGCCGCGACCGAGAACGCGACCGGCCCACGCAAGGGCGCGCGCATTCTCAAGATTATCCTGTTCGGCAGCCATGCGCGCGGCGACTGGGTCGATGCTCCAATGTCGGCCAACCAGTACAAGAGCGACTACGACATTCTCGTCATCGTCAGTCAGAAGGAGATGACCGACCGCGCCGCCTACTGGGCGAAGGCCGAGGAGCGGCTGATCCGCGCCTACACGATCGAGAAGACGCTGCGCACGCCGGTCAACTTTATCGTACATTGCCTGCACGAGGTGAACGATGGTCTCGCGCATGGCCGCGTGTTCTTCATGGAAGTCGCGAAGGATGGGATCGCGCTCTACGAAACTGACGATCGCGAGTTGGCCACACCCAAGCCGAAGACCCCTGAGCAGGCGCTGGAGGCGGCGCGGGAGTATTTCGCGGAGTATATGCCAGCGGCACAATATTCTTTGGAACGGGCCCGCACTAGCGTGAGCGACAGCCAGCCTAAATATGCGGCGTTCGATCTCCATCAGGCTGCCGAGCGCCTCTATCAAGGACTACTCCTCACGCTGACCTTCTACACGCCGTACAATCATAACATCGCCTTCCTGCGCTCGCTCGCCGAAGGTCTCGACCGCCGTCTTTATGGCGTGTGGCCGGAAGAGAGCCGCCGCGAGCGCGCGATGTTCCAGAAGCTGAAGGAAGCCTACACCAAGGCCCGCTACTCCAAGCATTACAAGATCAGCGAGGAAGAGCTGACCTGGCTCGGCGCGCGCGTCGAGGAACTCGGCCGCGTGGTCCACGAAGTCTGCTCGGAGCGGATCGCGGCCCTGGAAGCCGCCGCGCGCGAATAGCGCCGCAGGGCCAGCAAGCCCCGGCCAGCTTGCCGGGACTCACCGATTCTGGCATAATCCTCATCATGAGATGGAACACTGGCGGCCATCTCGAGGATAGTCCTTGCCAGGCATCAAGTAGGTCCGGCCACCAAGGTCGGACGGTTGCTGTAAGGCCGCACCGCGGCACACAGCGGACACCGCTTGCACATTCGCGCAGTGACGCGCGAACCGCCCGTGTGCGAGCTTTCCATGCTTATTCCCACTCCAAGCGACGTCTACGCGCGCGAAGTCGTGATGGCGCGCGTTGCCCATCTCGTCCGCCGCAAGCAGCACGAGATCGAGCGGATCACCCGTATCCTGCGGGCCTGCTTCGAACCCGAACAGGTGCAGGCGCCTGACCCTGGCGAGATCCGGCAGATCATCCTGATCGGCCCCTATGCGCGGCGATCCTGGTTTGAAGACCAGCAAACAATCCAATTCTCCGACTACGAATTCTGGATCGTCGTCAATCATCCGCTCTTCACCGACGAGCGCTGCTGGCACCGCGCGCATGCCATCATCGAGCGCGAGCTGGGCGACCGCTGCGCGGTTGGTCTCGGGATCTACTCCGAAGCCGACATCCACATCGCCGAGGCCGAGCGCGACACCTTCATCCTCGACCGGATCGAGGCCGGGATCACACTCTACCGCGCTTCACGCGATGCACCGCTCGACATGGGCGGCGGGAGGGCGCGGTCATGACCTCGCCCAGCCCCAGCGCCGCGTTCGAGGCGTTCTATCGCAGCGAGCATCCACGCATGCTGCGCTACTTCCGCAAGAAAGTCGGCCCTGATGCCGCGCCCGATCTAGTGCAGGACGCCTTCACCCGGCTGCTGCGCAACGAAGCCTTCGATAGCCTGGAATGTCCGGAGGCTTATCTGACCCGGACCGCGCGCAATCTTCTGATCGACCGGGCACGCCGGGAAGCGCGGCAGCAAGCAATTTCCCGTCTGTTTGATGAGGAGCGCGATGCCGCCACCTGCCCAACACAGACCTCACAGATTGAGGCGGCGCAACTGGGGCGTGCTTGTTGGCAGGCGTTGCGTATCATGCCGCCCAGGACAAGGCGGATCTTCCTGATGCACCGGCTACGACATTTGACCTACAAGCAAATCGCCGGGCAGCTGGGGGTCAGCAACAAGACGGTGAAGTACCACATGGCGCGAGCGCTCGCGCGGTGTCGTCAAGCGCTAACGCCCAGCTAACATCGCAGCGATCGATCTCCGTCCGAGCGTCCACAGCGGCCTCCACACCATATCGGGCGCTTCCGCCAGTCAGGTGGTCGCGCACCCGCTTATGAGTGAGCGGCGACGCTGACCGCCCCTGATCTGCAACAGCTTCAGCCGTCAGCAATTTGCAGCACGATCTTACCGATGTGGTCGCCCGCTTCCATCCGGGCGTGGGCGGCCGCTGCTTCGGTGAGAGGGAAGGCGCGGTCCATCACCGGGCGCAGCTTGCCCTCTTCGAAGAGCGGCCAGGCGTTCTTCTCGATTTCGCCCGCGAGCAGCGTCTTGAACACGTCCGACCGGGGGCGCAGCGTCGAGCCGGTGAGCGTGAGGCGGCGGCTCATCACCACGGCCATGTTGAGCTCCGCCTTGGGCCCGCCAAGCACCGCGATGGTCACGTGCCGGCCGTCCTCCGCCAGGCATTTGAGGTTGCGCGGCACGTAGTCGCCCGAAACCATGTCGAGCACCAGTTCGACGCCCTTGCCGCCGGTGAAGACCTTCACCTCCTCGACGAAGTCCTGCTCGCGGTAGTTGATCGCGAGATCCGCTCCCAGCTTGCAGGCGGCGGCGCACTTGGCCTCGTCGCCGCAGGTCACGATCACCGTCAGCCCGAACGCCTTGCCGAGCATCGTCGCCATCGTACCGATCCCGCTGGTGCCCCCGTGAACGAGCAGCGTCTCGCCCTCGCGCGCCCAGCCGCGCTCGAACACGTTGTGCCAGACGGTAAACAGCGTCTCCGGGATCGCCGCGGCTTCGGCCAGCGGCATGCTGTCTGGCACGGGCAGGCAATGACCGATATGGGCGAGGCAATATTCGGCGTAGCCTCCGCCCGAAACGAGCGCGCAGACCTTCTCGCTCACGTAGTCGTCGGGCACGCCCGGGCCGACTGCGGCGATCGTGCCGGAAATCTCGAGCCCGGGTATTGGCGAGGCGCCGGGCGGCGGCGGATAGTGGCCCTGGCGCTGGATCACGTCGGGCCGGTTCACCCCGGCATAGGCGACGCGAATCAGCACTTCGCCCTCCCCCGGCTGCGGAACCGGGACCGTCTCCGGCCGGAGCACCTCGGGCCCTCCGGGCGCGTCGTATCCGATCGCGGTCATCTCGCGTGGCAGGTGCGCCGTCATTCGCCTTCCCCCTGTGGCCGTGCCGTCACGCCTGCGCACCTAACGCGCTGCCCCATTGACAGCAAGCGCGCCGCCTTGCGACATTGCGCGCAATGGATGAGGACGATCGTCCGCGCCCTCGGGGTGACGCCGCGACCAAGCTCGCCGCCGAAGACCTTTCGCCCTATTCCCAGGACGAGTTGGCCGAACGGATCGCCCTGCTCGAAGCCGAGATCGCGCGAGTCGAAAAGCATCGGCTGAACGCGGCGGCGCATCGCAATGCGGCCGACTCGCTGTTCCGAAAGCCGGGCTCGTGAACCGCCCGGTTCTCAATCCCCGGTGCCGCTCCCATATAGGCCTGGTTAACAACGCCCGGTTACATTCCCGCAGCAGGGAAAACCCGCTTTTCGCCACGAAAGTCCGCTAGATGCCCAGCTTCGCCCAGACCCTCGAAAAGACCCTCCACGCCGCGCTCGCCAGCGCGAGCGAGCGGCGGCACGAATATGCCACGCTCGAGCACTTGCTGCTCGCGCTGGTCGAGGACGAGGACGCAGCGCAGGTGATGAACGCCTGCGGCGTCGATCTCGACGAGCTGGGCGAGGCGGTGCGCCAATATCTCGATCAGGAATATCAGTCGCTCAAGACAGAGGACGACGGCGATCCGCAGCCGACCGCCGGCTTCCAGCGCGTGATCCAGCGCGCGATCCTGCACGTGCAGTCGAGCGGCAAGGATACGGTCACTGGCGCCAACGTGCTCGTCGCCCTGTTTTCCGAACGCGACAGCTACGCTGTCTATTTCCTGCAGCAGCAGGACATGAGCCGGCTCGATGCGGTGAGCTTCATCAGCCACGGCATCGGCAAGGGCGGCAAACAGCTCGAAAGCCGCGCGCCGCAGGGTGCCGACGAAGCCGGCAAGACGGAAGAGAAGGCCGACAACAAGAAGGAGACGGCGCTCGACCAGTTCACCGTCAACCTCAACGCCCGGGCCGAGGCGGGCAAGATCGACCCGCTGATCGGCCGCGGGCCCGAGGTCGACCGGACGATTCAGATCCTCTGCCGCCGGAGCAAGAACAACCCGCTCTACGTGGGCGAACCGGGCGTCGGGAAAACGGCAATCGCCGAAGGCCTCGCGCGCAAGATCGTCGAGGGCGAAGTGCCCGAAGTGCTCAAGGACGCGGTGATCTATTCGCTCGACATGGGCGCGCTGCTGGCCGGCACGCGCTATCGCGGCGACTTCGAGGAGCGGCTGAAGCAGGTCGTCAGCGAGCTCGAAGGCATGCCCGACGCTGTGCTGTTCATCGACGAGATCCATACCGTGATCGGTGCCGGCGCGACCAGCGGCGGAGCGATGGACGCCTCCAACCTGCTCAAGCCGGCGCTGTCGAGCGGCGCGATCCGCTGCATCGGCTCGACAACCTACAAGGAATTCCGCAATCACTTCGAGAAGGACCGCGCGCTGCTGCGCCGGTTCCAGAAGATCGACGTCAACGAGCCGACGATCGAGGATACGGTTAAGATCCTGCGCGGCCTCCGGACCGCGTTCGAGGATCACCACAACGTCAAGTACACGCCCGACGCGCTCAAGACCGCGGTCGAGCTCTCGGCGCGGTACATCAACGACCGCAAGCTGCCCGACAAGGCGATCGACGTGATCGACGAG
>Ga0307405_10000573_pt1 | contig 14049 bp, 10 predicted proteins | sample 322Cmetagenome_2_FD_203311 | JGI IMG/M metagenome (GOLD analysis project Ga0307405, IMG submission 203311) | Maize rhizosphere microbial communities from greenhouse at UC Davis, California, United States - 322HYB-C-1 | ecosystem: Host-associated > Plants > Roots > Rhizosphere > Soil | place...
CTGGCCGGTAATGACCTGACCGACCGCTACGCCGATCTGTTTGGTGCCGTAATCGAAGCCCAGCAGCAGGCGCAGGGCCATCAGGCGTGTCCCGCCTGGCTGGTGAGCAGGCTGAGGTTGACCCCCAGCCGACTGGCCGCCGCTTCAAGTCGCAGTTCGCTGCTGGTGTCGAACAGGATGCCGGCGTCGAACGGACAGGTCAGCCAGGCGTTGTCGGCCAGTTCGGCTTCCAGTTGCCCGGGTTCCCAGCCGGCATAGCCGAGGGCGATCAGGCTTTTTGCCGGGCCGACGCCGTCGGCGATGGCGAACAGCACGTCCTGGGAAGTGGACAGCGACAAGCCGTCCAGGTCTACAGTCGCTTGGTATTTGGGGCCCGACGGATGGAGCACGAAGCCGCGATCGGTCTGCACCGGACCGCCGATGAAAATCGGCACGTGCTGGCACAGCAGTGGCGGTTCTACGTCGGGGCGCAACTGCTCAAGGATGTCCGCCAGGTTCAGTTCCTGCGGGCGGTTGACCACCAATCCCATGGCCCCATTGGCCGTGTGCTCGACGATATAGGTCAAGGTGTGGGCAAAGTTCGGATCGGCCATGTGCGGCATGGCGATCAGGAAGTGATGCTTGAGGTAGGTGGGGCTGACGTTTTTCATAAGCGCTAGTGTGGCGGCGCAGGGCCGAACTGACAAGCTGGGGATGTGCAGCAAATGCCTCGATCTGGAAGGTGACACCGCTCCCACAAGGGGGCTGCGGCGAGTCCAGGTTCCGTGTCCACCATCGATGTGGATCAGTTACTGGACAGCCGATCACCCCGGGCGAACTTCCAGGTGCGGATGATTTCCAGCCGATCGATGTCCGACAGGTCCCCGGTAAACGGTGCGAACGGTGCCGCCAGGCGCACGATCCGCTGGGCCGCCTGGTCCAGCAGTGGCTGCCCGGAAGATTCGAGCACCAGCACTTCATACAGCGAGCCGTCACGGTTGATCGAGACCATTAGCCGCAGATTGCCGTAGATCTGCTTGCGCCGGGCTTCTTCGGGGTAGTTCAGGTTGCCGATGCGCTCGACCTTCTTGCGCCATTCGTCCTTGTACCAAGCGCCCTTGTCGCGCATGGTCGAGGCGGCGCTCAGGCGGTGGATGCGCGGGCGCTTGGCGTACAGCTGCTGTTCTTGGGCCAGTTCGGCTTCCAGGCTGGCGATGTCGCTGGATAACTGCGCGCTGTCGAACGTCGGTTCCGGCGCCTTGGGCTTCGGATCGGGCTTGACCTCTTCCTTGACCGGGGCCTTTTTCGGTTTCGGTGCCACGGTGGTGACGGCAGCCTTGGGCGTCGTCTCCTGGACCTCGGGCTTGGCGGCGGGCGGCGGGGTCACCTTTTGCACTTTATTGTCTTGGAACGGCGCGATCTCGGTGGTCTTGGGAATCGCTTTCTCTTCCAGGGTGCCGCTGCCCTGCTGGTTTTCCTGGGCCAGGAAGTCCGCCTTCTGTGGCTTGGTTTCGCTCTTGAAGGTGGCCAGGGTGATTTCCAGGGTCTGGCTGATCTGCTTGGGTTCGACCGTGGCAAACCCGACGCCCAGCAGCACCGCCAGATGGATCAGCGCGGCCAGGAACAGGGTGAAGCCGAGACGATCAGCCGGGCGCACACCACGATGGGCGAGCTCTTGGGGCAGATCGGACGGGAGTGTCATGACAAGGAAACCAACATCACGTTTTTTCAGGCCGGGCATGATAACGCAATGTGGGTTTCCTTCATCAGGATCTGGATCAACGTGCCTTGAGCTTCTGATCGATGGCATCCATCAGCATGCCGCCAATGTCGGTGCCGAAAGCATTGTCGATCTCGCGGATGCAGGTCGGGCTGGTGACGTTGATTTCCGTCAGGTGCTCGCCAATCACGTCCAGGCCGACAAACAACAAGCCTTTTTCCCGCAATGTCGGGCCGACCTGGGCGGCGATCCAGCGGTCCTTGTCGGTCAGCGGACGGGCTTCGCCGCGACCACCGGCCGCCAGGTTGCCACGGGTTTCGCCAGCAGCCGGGATGCGCGCCAGGCAGTAATCCACGGGCTCGCCGTCAATCATCAGGATGCGCTTGTCGCCGTCGACGATGGCTGGGAGGTAACCCTGGATCATGATCTGCTGCTGGCCATGCAAGGTCAGGGTTTCCAGGATCACCGACAGGTTCGGGTGGCCGGCGGTGTGACGGAAGATCGAAGAGCCGCCCATGCCGTCCAGAGGCTTGAGGATGACGTCGCCGTGATGGTCGGCAAATTCGCGCAACACGTCCGGGCGACGGCTGACGATGGTCGGCGGCGTGCACTGCGGGAACAGCGTGGCGAAGAGTTTTTCGTTGCAATCGCGCAGGCTCTGCGGCTTGTTGACCACCAGCACGCCCGCGCTTTCGGCCTGCTCCAGCAGATAGGTCGAATACACGAATTCCATGTCGAACGGCGGATCCTTGCGCATCAGGATCACGTCCAGGTCGCTCAGCAGCGCGTCGCTTTCCCGGCCCAGTTCGTACCATTTCTCGGGGTTGGCGAAGACTTCCAGCGGTTTCATCCGCGCCCTTGCCTGGCCTTCGGCCTGGTAGAGGTCGCGCTGTTCCATGTAGAACAGCTCCCAGCCGCGCTTTTGAGCGGCCAGCAGCATGGCCAGCGAGCTATCCTTTTTATAGGAAATGCTGGCGATTGGGTCCATGACAATGCCGACGCGTACGCTCATGGCTTGGTTCCTCGAAAATTGGATGGGCACGAAATGGCATGAAAAAGTGGCGTCAGAGTGGCGCCCCGAAGATTGCCGGTCAAGGAAAAACCGCCGTACCGAGCGGCTGATAGATCGTTGCTGGAGACTGTGCTAAAAAGGCTGCCATGCGACGCGCGGGCCTTGAACATCAAGGGTTTGCGCTGTCGATCACTCTTATGCGTTAAAAACCGGTTCGCAGTGGCAATGTCAGAGCAACTTACGCAGCAGCAACCCAGCGCCTTGAAGGTCATGGTCATCGACGACTCGAAGACCATTCGCCGCACCGCCGAAACCTTGCTGCGCAACGTCGGTTGCGAGGTGATAACGGCGATCGACGGCTTCGATGCCCTGGCCAAGATCGTCGATTATCATCCAGGCATTATCTTTGTCGACATCATGATGCCGCGCCTGGACGGTTACCAGACCTGCGCCCTGATCAAGAACAACAGCGCCTTCAAGGCGACACCGGTGATCATGCTGTCGTCCCGCGATGGCCTGTTCGACAAGGCCAAGGGGCGCATCGTCGGCTCCGATCAATTCCTGACCAAGCCTTTCAGCAAGGAAGAACTGCTGGGCGCGATACAGGCCCATGTCCCGGGCTTTGCCGCTGTCCAGTCGCACCAGGCACATTAATGACGCTCGGCCTCGGGCCCGAGGTCCAGAAGAATGGGGAACACCATGGCACGAGTTCTGATCGTCGATGATTCGCCGACTGAAATGTACAAGTTGACAGGCATGCTGGAAAAGCACGGCCACCAGGTCCTGAAGGCCGAGAATGGTGCCGATGGCGTGGCGCTGGCCCGCCAGGAAAAACCCGATGCGGTACTGATGGACATCGTCATGCCCGGCCTCAACGGTTTCCAGGCCACGCGCCAGCTGACCAAGGATCCTGAAACCGGGCACATTCCCGTGATCATCATCACCACCAAGGATCAGGATACCGACAAGGTCTGGGGGACGCGCCAGGGGGCGAAGGACTACCTGACCAAGCCGGTGGATGAAGAAACCCTGATCAAGACCTTGAATAACGTACTGGCAGGTTGAACGCACGGCCATGAGCCACTCCCTGACCGCATTCGAGCTGCTGCTCCAGATCGATCGACGCTGTCGGCTGCTGGGCGCGGAGCTGCCGTCCCAGCCCGCACATCGCGACAGTTGGAGCGGCATCGGTTTTCGCCTGGGCGAACACTGGTACGTGGCGCCGATGGGCGAGGTCAGCGAAGTGCTGCATGAGCCACGCCACACCTCATTGCCCGGCGTCAAGCCATGGGTACGCGGAGTGGCTAACCTGCGCGGGCGCTTGTTGCCGCTGATGGACCTGTGCGGTTTCTTCGGCCACGAACTGTCCAGCGTGCGCAAGCAGCGGCGGGTGCTGGTGGTGGATCATGACGAAGTCTTTGCCGGATTGCTGGTGGACGAAGTACTCGGCCTGCAGCATTTCCCCAAGGACAGCCTCGAAGCGATTCCCCTGGCCCCCCTGGAAGGCCCGGAGTCGGCGTTCGTCCAGGGCCGTTTCGCCGGCGAGCGGCAATGGCAGGTGTTCAGCCCGTTTGCCCTGGCGCGGTCGCCGGGGTTCATGGATGTGGCGGTTTGAAAGAACGCAACGCAGGCCATTGTGGGAATGAGCCTGCTCGCGGAGGCGGTGGATCAGTTGCATCAATGCCGACTGATCCGACGCGATCGCGAGCAGGTTCGCTCCCGCTTGAAGGCTGCGGTGGCTGGTTTGGGGTTTCGAGCAGGACAGGCGAGTACCGATGATCAAAGCAAAAACAGGCAAGCCACTGGAAGCGTCGCGCAGTCGTTCGCAGATCATCGTGCTGTTCGTCGCGCTGATTGTCTTCATCATGCTGCTGTTCGCCAACTTTGCGTACCTCAACACCCAATCCACCTATGACAAGCAGTACATCGGCCATGCCGGCGAGCTGCGGGTGTTGTCCCAGCGCATCGCTAAGAACGCCACCGAGGCGGCGGCCGGCAAGGCGGCTGCGTTCAAGCTGCTGAGTGATGCGCGCAACGACTTCGCCCAGCGCTGGGGCTACCTTAAACAGGGCGACCCCGTGACCGGCCTGCCACCGGCGCCTGCAACCCTGCGCCCGCAGATGCGTGCCGTGCAGTTGGACTGGGAGCGGCTGCTGAAGAACACCGATGCCATCCTCTCCAGCGAACAAACCGTCCTGTCGTTGCATCAGGTCGCGGCGACCCTGGCCGAAACCGTGCCACAGCTGCAGGTCGAGTACGAAAAAGTCGTCGAGATCCTCCTGCAACGTGGCGCACCGGCCGCCCAGGTCGCCATGGCCCAGCGCCAGTCGCTGCTGGCCGAGCGGATCCTCGGCGCGGTGAACACCGTATTGGCCGGGGACGAGAATGCCAGCCAGGCCGCCGATACCTTTGGCCGTGACGCTGCGCGTTTTGGCCAGGTGCTCAATGGCATGCTGCAAGGCGACCCGACCTTGAAGATCTCCCAGGTCCAGGATCGCGACGCCCGGGCGCGTCTGTCGGACATCAGCGAACTGTTCGAGTTTGTCTCCGGCTCGGTGGATGAAATCCTCGAAACTTCGCCGGAGCTGTTCAAGGTCCGTGAGTCGGCGGGCAATATCTTCAACCTGTCGCAAACCCTGCTCGATGAAGCCTCGCACCTGGCCACCGCGTTCGAAAACCTGGCGGGCGGGCGTTCCGTCAACACCATCGGCGGCTACGTATTGGGCCTGCTGGCGTTGATGTCGATCATCCTCATCGGCCTGGTCATGGTTCGCGAGACCAACCGCCAACTGAGGGAGACGGCGGAAAAGAACGAGCGCAACCAGAACGCGATCATGCGCTTGCTGGACGAAATCGAGGACTTGGCCGACGGTGACCTGACCGTCACAGCCTCGGTCACCGAGGATTTCACCGGGACCATCGCCGACTCCATCAACTATTCGGTGGACCAACTGCGTGATCTGGTGGCGACGATCAACCTCACCGCCGGCCAGGTCGCCGCAGCCGTGCAGGAAACCCAGGCCACGGCGATGCACCTGGCCCAGGCGTCCGAGCACCAGGCCCAGCAAATTTCCGAAGCATCGACTTCAATCAATGAAATGGCCCAGTCCATCGACCAGGTGTCGGCCAATGCCGCCGAGTCGTCGGCGGTGGCCGAGCGCTCCGTGGAAATCGCCAACAAGGGCAACGAGGTGGTGCACAACACCATTCATGGCATGGACAACATTCGCGAACAGATCCAGGACACCGCCAAACGCATCAAGCGCCTGGGCGAATCGTCCCAGGAAATTGGCGACATTGTCAGCCTGATCGACGACATCGCCGACCAGACCAACATCCTGGCGCTCAACGCCGCGATCCAGGCGTCCATGGCCGGCGATGCCGGGCGCGGCTTTGCAGTGGTGGCCGATGAAGTGCAGCGGTTGGCCGAGCGTTCTTCGGCAGCGACCCGGCAAATCGAGACGCTGGTGCGGGCGATCCAGGCCGACACCAACGAAGCGGTGATCTCCATGGAGCAGACCACCACCGAAGTGGTGCGCGGTGCCCGGCTGGCCCAGGATGCCGGCGTTGCCCTGGAAGAAATCGAAGGGGTTTCCAAGACCCTGGCTGCGCTTATCCAGAGCATTTCCAACGCGGCGCAGCAACAGACCACCTCGGCAGGGCAGATTTCCCTGACCATGAACGTGATCCAGCAGATCACCTCGCAGACCTCCTCCGGCTCTACCGCCACCGCCGAGAGCATCGGCAACCTGGCGAAAATGGCCAGCCAGCTGCGTCGTTCGGTGTCGGGGTTTACCTTGCCGCCAGCAACTGTGGCGGATGGGGATAAGGGCTGATGTGCTCTGCGGCATATGACTGTTGATTTGGAGTGGTTATGGGTGATCGGCACGACTACGTGGCCCTGGAATGGGTCAAGGGCGAGATTGCCGAAACGCTGAAGCAGGCTCATCTGGCACTCAATCGCCCGGAGGACGACCCGCAGGCGTCGGATGCCCTTGCCCAATGCCTGGCCTGTATCCATCAGGTCCATGGTGGCCTGCAGATGGTCGAGTTCTATGGCGCGGCGTTGCTCGCCGAAGAAATGGAGCAACTGTGCATCGCGCTGCAGGACAACCGTATTGCCCACCGCGACGAGGCCATCAGCCTGTTGCGCCAGGCCCTGGGCCAATTGCCGGTCTATCTTGAGCGTGTGCAAGGTGCCCGCCGCGACCTGCCGTTGGTGGTGCTGCCGTTGATAAACGACTTGCGCAGTGCCCGGGGCGAAAGCCTGTTGTCGGAGACCAGCCTGTTCAGTCCGCAGCTGCCGGATGTCGCGCCACTCAACGATGACGCCTTGAAGCGGCTCGAACCGGCCGACTTGCCAGGCACCCTGCGCAAGCTGCGCCAAACCTTGCAAGTCGCCTTGGTGGGGTTGCTTCGTGAACAGGACGACGCCACTCACCTTGGCTACCTGGCGAAGGTCTTCCACCGTTTGGAGACGCTGTGCGCCGGGGCGCCGCTCAATGCGTTGTGGCAGGTCGCTTCGGCGTTGGTCGAGGGCATGCGCGAGGGGCGTATCGCCAACAGCCCGGCGCTGCGCAGTCTGTTCAAGGACGCCGACAAGGAACTCAAGCGCCTGCTGGTGCAAGGCATGCCAGGCGTCAATCAACCGGCCCCGTCACACTTGGTCAAGAGCCTGTTGTTCTATATTGCCAAGGCCGAACATCCCAGCGGGCAGATGCAGATCATGAAAGAACGCTACTCACTGGACGACGCGCTGCCCGACAGCGCGATGGTCGACGAAGAACGCGCGCGCCTGGCCGGGCCCGACCGCGATGCCATGCGCTCGGTGCTGGCCGCGCTCTGCGAGGAACTGGTGCGGGTCAAGGAGCGCCTGGACCTGTTCGTGCGCAGCGATCGACAGCACGTCACCGAGCTCGACAGCCTGCTGGCGCCTTTGCGACAGATCGCCGATACCTTGGCGGTGTTGGGTTTCGGCCAGCCGCGCAAAGTGATCATCGACCAACTGGCCGTGGTGCTGAGCCTCGCCCAGGGCCAGCGTGAGCCGGATGATGCAACGCTGATGGACGTCGCCGGGGCCTTGCTCTACGTCGAGGCGACCCTGGCCGGGATGGTCGGCACCGTCGAACCCGAGAGCCGCGAAGACAACCGCCTGCCGACCACCGACCTGACCCAGATCCACCAGATCGTCATCAAGGAAGCCCACACTTGCCTGCAACAGGCCAAGGACATGATCGTCGACTACATCGACGCGGACTGGAACAGCGAGCAACTCCAGCCTTTACCGGCGCTGCTGACCCAGGTGCGCGGTGCGCTGGCGATGATTCCGTTGACCCGTGCCGCCAGCCTCGTGGAGGCATGCCACGGTTTCATCCACGAGCATCTGTTGCTCGAACATGCCCGGCCGGGCTGGGAAGAGCTGGATCATCTGGCCGATGTGATCACCGGCCTGGAATATTACCTGGAGCGCTTGAGCGAGGACCCGCTCAAGCCTGCCGAGAGCCTGCTCGATGGGGTCGTACGCAGCCTGGGCGCCCTCGGGTATTTCCCCGACGAAGCCCGCGTGCCATTGCTCGACGATGTGCTCAGCCCCAATGAAGCGCAGGTCATGCAGGACCTGCAGGAGCTGGACGATCCGCAGACCGTGCAATCCTTGGCCGAAGTCCTGGCCAGCCCGGTCTCGGCGGTCAACCCGCCAGCGAGGAACATGCCCGCCAGCCTGCTACCGCCCCCGGCGGATGAAACTCCGGTGGACGATGAGCTGCGCGAAGTGTTCCTCGAGGAGACCGCCGAAGTACTGGATGTGCTGAATGAATACCTGCCGCGCTGGGCTGCCCATCCCGACGACCACGGCGCCCTGACGGAACTGCGCCGGGCCTTCCACACCCTCAAGGGCAGCGGCCGGATGGTGCGGGCGTTGATCCTGGGGGAGTTGGCCTGGGCGGTGGAAAACCTGCTCAATCGGGTGCTGGAGCGTAGTGTGGAACCGGGCGCGTCAGTCCTTCGGTTAATTGAAGAAACCGTGCAATTGCTGCCAGCGCTGATCACCGAATTCGCCGATCATCGCCAATCCCAGCGTGACGACGTCGATCGCCTGGCCGCTCGCGCCCATGCCCTCGCCAAGGGCCGCGAAGAAGAGGATGACGACGAGCAGGACGTGACTGCTCTCGATCCGCTGCTCTTGAAGATTTTCGACAACGAAGCCCAGGGTCATCTCGCCACGCTCGATCGCTTCCTTGATCACGCCGCCGAACAACTGCCGCTACAGGCCAGCGACGAACTGCAACGGGCGTTGCACACCCTCAAGGGCAGCGCATCGATGGCCGGTGTGCAGCCCATCGCCGAACTCGCCGGGGCGTTGGACGAACTGGCCCGGGAATACAAGGCTCATCTGCTGGCATTGGACCTGGATGAGATTGAACTGCTGCTGGAGGGCGAGGGGTTGCTGCGACGCGGCCTGCGCCAGTTACACAGCCAACCGCTGGCACCGATTGCCGGTGCCGAGGACTTGATCCAGCGGGCCCGGTCGCTGTTGGTCGAGCGCTTGCAGGCAGTGGCTGGCGCGGCGGATCAAGGCGCGCGGACCAAGCGTGATCCGCAGTTGATCAACAACTTCCTCGCCCAAGGCATGGACATCCTGCTGGACGCGGAAAACCTGTTGCAACGTTGGCAGCAACACCCCGCCGAAGGCCAGGAATTGAGTGCCTTGCTCGACGAGCTGACCACCCTGGGCGAAGGTGCGCACCTGGCTGACCTGCACCCGGTGGACGAGCTCTGCGAAGCGCTGCTGGACCTTTACGGTGCGGTCGAGGAAAGCAGCCTGGCGGTCAGCGACGCCTTTTTCCAGGAGGCTCAGCGCGCCCACGAAGCGTTGATCGACATGCTCGACGAGTTGGCGGCCGGCCAGCATGTGCATTCGCGGCCCGAGCGGGTGCAGGCCCTTCGCAAACTGCTCGAGGACAGCCTCGACCCAGCCGCTACGGGGCTGATCCGCAGCGACGGCAGCCGCACCCTGAGCATCCGCGAGCTGAGCCAGGCGACCGCCGAAATGGAGCACGGCGCAACCACCGATACCTCGGTCGACGATGACATTGCTTCGATCTTTCTCGAAGAGGCGCAGGACATCCTGGAAAGCGCCGCCCAGGCCTTGCAGCGCTGGCTCGCCGATCCGGACAACGGCGCGCCGCTGTCATCGCTGCAGCGTGATTTGCATACGCTCAAGGGTGGCGCGCGCATGGCGGGCATCCGACCGGTCAGTGACTTGGCCCAAGAGTTGGAAAACCTTTATGAGGGGCTGGTGGACCGCCGCTACAGCTACAGCGAGGAACTGGCGCAACTGCTCGAAAGCAGCCACGAACGCCTGGATCTGTTGCTCGGGCAACTGCAGCAAGGCCAGCCATTGGGTGATCCCGTTGCGCTGATCGACGCCATTCACCGGTTCCGCCAGGACCGGCCGAATGCCATCGAGACACCGACTGCGACGGGCGATGCCTCGGGGCACGATCCCGAGTTGCTGGAGATCTTTCTCGAGGAAGGTTTCGACATCCTCGACAGCTCCGGCGCTGCGTTGCTGCGCTGGCAGGAAGACCCGGCCAATCGCCAGGCCGTGGAGACCTTGCTGAGGGATCTGCATACCCTCAAGGGCGGCGCGCGGATGGTGGAAATTTCCCCCATCGGCGATCTCGCCCATGAGCTCGAGAATCTTTATGAAGGCCTGTCGGCGGGCCTGCTGCAACCGAGCCCCGAGCTATTTGTCCTGCTGCAAAGCAGTCACGACCGACTGGCGCAGATGCTCGATGCGGTCCGCGCCGGTCAGCCGTGCCCGCCGGGCGATCGATTGATTGCGCGGATCCAGGCGGTGAGCCATCCGCAGGAGAGCGACGCGCCTGAACCTGTTGCAGCACCGGAGCCAGCTTCGGTCCAGGCGCCGGCGACCCTGCCGGCGCGGCCTGAGCCCTCGGTATCGGGCGACGGCGCGGACACGGTCAAGGTCTCCGCCGAATTGCTCGACGACCTGGTCAACCTCGCTGGCGAAACGTCGATCTTCCGGGGCCGTATCGAACAACAGGTCAATGACGCGCGCATTGCCCTGGGCGAGATGGAAACCACCATCGAGCGCATGCGCGACCAACTACGCCGCCTCGACACCGAAACCCAGGGGCGGATTCTCAGTCGCCAGCAAGTGGAGGCCGAGCGGCTGGGCTACGAAGAGTTCGATCCCCTGGAGATGGACCGCCACTCCCAACTGCAGCAATTGTCCCGGGCGCTGTTCGAGTCCGCCTCGGACTTGCTCGACCTCAAGGAAACCCTCGACCGCAGCAACCACGACGCGGAAAACCTGCTGCAGCAGCAGGGGCGCATCAATACCGAACTCCAGGAAGGCCTGATGCGTACGCGCATGGTGCCGTTCGAACGCATGCTGCCGCGGCTCAAGCGCATCGTCCGGCAAGTCGCCCAAGAGCTGGGCAAGGATGTGGATTTCGTGGTCGGCAATGCCGAGGGCGAGATGGACCGCAACGTGCTCGAACGCATGGCCGCGCCTCTGGAACACATGCTGCGCAACGCCGTGGACCACGGCCTGGAGGCTGCGGACGTGCGTATCGCCGCCGGAAAACCGGCCAAGGGGCGGATCAGCCTCGACTTGTCCCGCGAGGGAGGCGACATCATCTTCGACATCCGCGACGACGGCGCCGGGGTGCCGCTGGACGCGGTTCGGCGCAAGGCGATCAAGCGTGGCTTGCTGACACCCGACAGCGACATCAGCGACCGTGACGTACTGCAATTCATTCTCCAGCCAGGCTTTTCCACGGCGGAGAAGATCACTCAGATTTCCGGGCGCGGCGTCGGCATGGACGTGGTCCACGAAGAGGTGCGGCAGTTGGGGGGCAGCATGTCCATCGACTCGACGCCGGGGCAGGGCGTGCACTTCCGCATTCGCCTGCCGTTCACGGTGTCGGTCAACCGCGCGCTGATGGTCCAGTGCCATGAAGACCAGTATGCGATTCCATTGAACACCATCGAGAGCATCGTCCGGGTATTGCCCGCCGAACTGGACGGCTATTACCAGCTCGATCCGCCGACCTACACCTATGCCGGGCAACGCTACGAGCTGTGTTACCTGGGCGAGCTGCTGAAAACCGGCACCCGGCCGAAGTTGCTGGGGCAGAGCCAGCCTTTGCCAGTGCTGCTGGTGCAGTGCAACGAACGGCATGTCGCGGTGCAAGTCGACGCCACCACCGGCACTCGCGAGATCGTGGTCAAGAGCCTTGGCCCGCAGTTCTCGGCGGTGCAAGGCCTGTCCGGGGCGACGATCCTGGGGGACGGCCGGGTGGTGTTGATTCTTGACCTGCTCGCACCGATCCGCGCCTTGCCCCACCAGGTCCCGCGCCGCCAGGTGTCGACTGAAGGCGAGGGCGAACCGCAACGGCCATTGCTGGTACTGGTGGTGGACGACTCGGTAACGGTGCGCAAGGTCACCAGTCGTCTGCTGGAGCGTCATGGCATGCATGTCCTCACCGCCAAGGACGGCGTGGATGCCATCGCCTTGTTGAGCGAACACACGCCGGACCTGATGTTGCTGGACATCGAGATGCCGCGCATGGATGGCTTCGAAGTGGCGACCCACGTGCGCAACGACCCGCGCCTGGCGCACCTGCCGATCATCATGATCACCTCCCGCACCGGCCAGAAACACCGCTACCGCGCCATGGCCATCGGCGTCAACGACTACCTGGGCAAGCCGTACCAGGAGTCGGTGCTGCTCGACAGCATCGCGTACTGGAGCAAAAAACATGGATGAATTTCGCGCCAGCCATCTCACGGGGCTGTTGCTGCCCTTGGCCGACCGGCATTTGATTCTGCCCAACGTGGCGGTGGCGGAGCTGATCGACTACCAAAGCAGCGCGTTCGACATGGACACTCCGCCGTGGTTCTTGGGCTGGGTGAGCTGGCGCGAGCGACAAATCCCCCTGCTGAGCTTCGAATCGGCCTGCGGCCAGAAAACCGCGGTCGGCGAGCGCGCCCGCATCGTCGTGCTCAACGCCTTGGGCGGGCGACCGGAACTGCGCTTCATGGCCCTGCTGGTGCAAGGCATTCCACGCTCCTGCAAGCTCGACAGCCAGCTGAGCTACGTCGACGTGCCACTGTGCGGGTTGGAGCAGGCGGCGGTGCAGGTGGGGGAGCATGTGGCGAAAGTGCCGGATCTGTTGGCGTTGGAGGAGTTGGTGGTGGCGGCGGGGTTGACTTAGCAACTCATGGACTAAAACGAGTTCAGACGGGTTGATCGTACCTGAGTCGGTACGATCAACTAAATCAAGAAAAGATGTTCAGTAAAGTTTTCAGCGCAAACTGATTAAACGAAGGAACTCAATTGAACGGTGATGAACGTTCCGAATCGTAATATTATCAATATCAATTTTTCGGTGGCGATCGTCGGGCCTCGAGCCTAGTGTGCCGATCCAAAGAACCGGTGAAGGGCCGAACCAGCGTGCTGGCTTCACCACCACCTTTATCCATTGGTTAATTTCAGTTTCATTGTCTATCCAAGCGACAATCTCCTCAAAATGGACATTTCCAGGGCACATAGCGATGGTTATTTCGCCCGCTTCGCCCGCTTGGCGTTCCTGGATACGGTAGTGAAATATTATGTCGTAGTACTTATTTCGCTCTTCAACTGATAAATCAAACGTTTTCATAAGAGAAGGTTGGATCATTGGCCATGCCTGGGAAGAAACTTCCAGATTACCTCTCCAAAAGTAATTTCCTTTCTCGAGTTCGATTGTCCCATCGGGTAAGTCAGGGCCGTTCTCCCACCCGTTCCGCTGTCCATTTTTGAAATCGGTGACGTCTTCATAGAAGGGCATGCTGTTCTCCTAAGCGGCGTTTTTGAGCAGGGATCGGAACAATATCGAGTTGCCGCAATCGAGATTGGGCGCTGAAAAAAACTGTTCGCCTACTGTCAAGGTTGACAGGTCGACGTCTCTATCGGACCAGGGGACCCAAAGCCCAGCATAAACAATTACTCCCACCGTAACGATCCGCCATCGGGCGTGATTGATGCCCTCGCCGCAACACGCCTAAGGTAACCCCCACGACAGCGAACCCGTGGAGTGGTCATGACAACAACAATATCCCCCGACTCGCGCTGGACGCGGCGGCGCAGCGAAAAGCAGCGGCGGCTCGGGCTGGTGAAGGGGCTGGCCGATGGTGTGGTGTTGCCCACCGACAAGATCGTCGCGGCGCTGGAGGCGTTGATCCTGCCCGGCGACCGTGTGGTGCTGGAGGGCAATAACCAGAAACAGGCGGATTTCCTTTCGCGCTCCTTGGCCAAGGCCGACCC
>Ga0307405_10000576_pt1 | contig 14015 bp, 14 predicted proteins | sample 322Cmetagenome_2_FD_203311 | JGI IMG/M metagenome (GOLD analysis project Ga0307405, IMG submission 203311) | Maize rhizosphere microbial communities from greenhouse at UC Davis, California, United States - 322HYB-C-1 | ecosystem: Host-associated > Plants > Roots > Rhizosphere > Soil | place...
TCGGCGACCCCACCCCGGCCCAGCTTGGCCGGGACGCCCAGGTAGACGGCGTCGATGCCGTACTGGCCGGTGACCCAGGCGCAGACCGGCATGACCTCGCCGGTGTCGCCGAGGACGGCCGCGACCATGGCCGCGGCCGCGCTGGACGGCGCGTAGTAGGCCGAGCCCGACTTGAGCAGGGCGACCACCTCGGCGCCGCCGTCGCGGGTCCGCTGGACCAGGCGCTCGATCGTGGCCGCGTCGGCGACCTCGGTCAGCGGCTTGCCGTCGACCTTGACCATGCTCGGGACCGGGACCATGGTGTCGCCGTGGGAGCCGAGGGTCATGGCCTCGACCCGGCCCGGGCTGGTGCCCAACTCCTCGGCCAGGAAGTACTTGAACCGGGCCGTGTCGAGCATCCCGGCCTGGCCCATGACCCGCTCCCTTCCGAACCCGGAGACCTCGGCGGCCAGGGCGGTCATCTCGTCCAGCGGGTTGGAGACGACGATCAGGACCGCCTCGGGCGAGGCCTCGGCGACCTTGCGGGTGACCTCGCCGACGATCTTGGCGTTGGTCTCCAGCAGGTCCATGCGGCTCATGCCGGGCTTGCGGGGCACCCCGGCGGTGATCACGACCACGTCGGAGCCGGCGGTCTCCTCGTAGCCGTTGCTGCCGACCACCCGGGTCTCGAACCCCTCGATGGGCCGCGACTGGTTGATGTCGAGGGCCAGGCCCTGGGGGAGCCCCTCGACGATGTCGGTCATCACCACCTCGTCGCAGATGTCCTTCTCGGCCAGGCGCTGCACGGTGGTCGAGCCGTACTTGCCGGCGCCGACGACGGTGACCTTGGCCATCAGGCGCCCCTTCCCTCCGGGGAGCTGGGCTTGAGCTCCCCGGACCCCTCCTCCAGCTTGGCGATGACCGCGTCGGCGACCTGGCTGGTGCCCACGGCCGTCGGGTCGTCCCGGGAGGGCTTCATGTCGTAGGTGACGTTCCTGCCCTCGGCGATGACCGCGGCCAGGGCCCGCTCCAGCCGGTCGGCGGCCTCGCCCTCGTCCAGGTGCCGCAGCATCAGCATGCCCGAGAACATCATCGCCATCGGGTTGACCTTGTTCTGGCCCTTGTACTTGGGGGCCGAGCCGTGGGTGGCCTCGAACACCGCCACCCTGTCCCCCAGGTTGGCCCCTGGGGCGACCCCGAGCCCGCCAACCAGGCCGGCCCCGAGGTCGGACAGGATGTCCCCGTACAGGTTGGGCAGCAGCAGCACGTCGAAGTTCTCCGGCTTCTGGACCAGCTGCATGGACATGTTGTCGACCAGGTACTCGTCGTAGGTGATGTCCTCGTAGTCCTTGGCCACCTCGCGGGCCACGGCGTAGAACAGGCCGTCGGTGTGCTTCATGATGTTGGCCTTGGTCACCGCCGTGATCTTCTTGCGCCCGTAGGCGCGGGCGTAGTCGAAGGCGAACCTGGCGATCCGCCGGGTCCCGGTGATCGAGATCGGCTTGATCGAGATGCCGGAGTCCTCCCTGATCTTCTTGGGCTGGATGCCGTTGAGGAACTCGATCACCTTGGCCGCGTCCGGCGTGCCCTGCTCGAACTCGATGCCGGCGTACAGGTCCTCGTGGTTCTCGCGCACCACCACCAGGTCGATGTCCTCGTACCGGGAGCGGACCCCCTGGTAGGTCTTGCAGGGACGCAGGCAGGCGTACAGGTCCAGCTCCTTGCGCAGGGCCACGTTGACGCTGCGGAACCCGGTGCCGATGGGGGTGGTCAGCGGCCCCTTGATGGCCACCCCGTTGCGCCGGATGGAGTCCAGGACCACGTCGGGCAGGGGCGTGCCGTACTTGTCGATGACCTCGGCCCCGGCCTCCTGGACGTCCCAGTCGAACTGCACGCCGGTGGCCTCGAGGACCCGGCGGGTCGCCTCCGAGAGCTCGGGTCCGACCCCGTCCCCGGGGATGAACGTGACGCGGTGGGCCATGGTGGAAGCTCCTTTGCTCGCGATGTCGCCAAGGGTATCTCTGTACGGCGGATCGGCGAGGAAAACCCCTACGATTGCCCTGACCGTCCCTCGAGACGACCGGAGGCACCCCGAGATGGCTGACGCAGCGGGCAAGGGACTCGAGGGCGTGGTCGCCGCCCAGACCAGGATCTCCGATGTCGACGGCCGCAGGGGCAGGCTGTTCTACGCCGGCTACGACATCGCCGACCTGGCCGCCTATGCCACCTTCGAAGAGACCATCTACCTGCTGCACCACCTGGAGCTGCCCACGGCCGACGAGCTGGCGCGGTCGGTCGCCACCCTGCGGGCCGAGAGTGTCCTCGACCCCCTGCTGGTCGAGCTGATCGGCTCCCTGGCCCAGCGGACCGGCCCCATGACGACCCTGCGCACGGCCGTGTCGGCCGCGGCCGCCCTGGACCCGGAGGACGACGCGCCGGAGGCCAACCTCCACAAGGCCTACCGGCTGATGGCCAAGACCCCCCAGATGATCGCCACCTACCAGCGGCTGCGGACCGGCGCGGACGCCATCGAGCCGCGCGACGACCTGGGCATGGCCGCCAACTTCCTCTACGCCCTCACCGGCAAGCAGCCCGACCCGCAGGTCGCCCGCGACTTCGACGTCGTCCTGGTGCTGTACGCCGACCACACCCTGAACGCCTCCACCTTCGCCGGCCGGGTCGCCGCGGCCACCCTGGCCGACATGTACGCCGCCGCCACCGCGGCCGTCGCCACCCTCCAGGGCCCGCTGCACGGCGGGGCCATCGAGGAGGTCCGGGAGATGCTGGAGGAGATCGGCGCGCCCGACCGGGCCCCCGACTGGGTCCGGGCCCGCCTGGCCGCCAAGCAGAAGATCATGGGCTTCGGCCACCGCGTCTACAAGACCTGGGACCCGCGGGCCACCGTGCTCCGCGAGATCGCCGAGCGGCTCGGCCGGCAGTTCGGCGAGACCCGCTGGTACGAGACCTCGGTCAGGGTCCAGGAGACGGTCATGGAGGAGAAGACCCTCTACCCCAACGTCGACTTCTACACGGCCAGCGTGTACTCGGCCCTGCAGCTGCCCCCCGACCTGTACACCCCCCTGTTCGCCGCCTCCCGCATGGCCGGCTGGACCGCCCACATCCGCGAGCAGTACGCCGACAACCGCCTGATCCGCCCGGATTCGGAGTACATCGGCCCCGAGCCCCGCAAGTGGCGGCCGCCGGAGGGTCGAGGGCAGGACCCGGCCTGAGCCTCCAGGCGGACGTGATCGTGACCGCCGATGCCAGGTGGAAGGGTATCGAGACGGTCAGGGTCGTCGACGGTCAGCGGTAGGCGGCCGGGTCAGGCCGGGGTGGGGCGTGGGAGGAGGCCGGCGGTCTGGATGACCTCGGGGACGCCGGAGGCGGGGCCGAGGCCCATGAGGTGGACACCACGGACGCCAGGGAGGTCGCGTACCGCCTGGACCATCTCGGCGGCCAGGGCGATGCCCTCGGCGCGCTGGTCGCGGGCGGCGCGCATGCGGGCGAGGACGGCGCCGGGAACCGACCAGCCGGGGAGGGTGGCGAAGCGCTCCAGCTGGGTGGCGGAGGTGGGCGGGAGGATCCCGGCCAGGATGGCCACCCGGTCGGGGAGGCCGCGGGCGGCCAGGCGGTCCAGCCAGGCGGTGAACTGGGCGACGTCGTAGACCGGCTGAGTCTGGGCGAAGGTGGCGCCGGCGTCGGCCTTGGCGGCCAGGCGGGCCCCGCCGGAGGGGTCGGCGCCGGGGGCCTCGGCCACGCCGACCAGGAACCGGGCCGGCGGGTCGATCACCGCCCCTCCGGGGGCGTGGCCCTGGCCGAGCTCGGTGGCCAGCCGGGCCAGGCCGACCGCGTCGAGGTCGAAGACCGGCTTGGCCCCGGTATGGCCGACCTCCATCGGGTCGCCGGAAAGGCAGAGAATGGCCCGGATGCCGAGGGCGTGGGCGCCGAGCAGGTCGGCCGTCAGGGCCAGCCGGTTGCGGTCCCGGCAGGTCAGCTGGAGCACCGGGTCGAGGCCCTCGCCGGCGGCCAGCATGGCCGCGGCGAGCGGGGTCATGCCGACCCGGGCGGTGGCGTTGTCGGTCACGTTGACCGCGTCGACCAGCCCCCGCAGGCGCCGGGCGGCCCGGCGGACGACCCCCGGGTCGGCCGACCGGGGCGGGACCAGCTCGCCGGTGACGACGAAGCGGTCCTCCCCGAGCAGCCGTGCGAGGTTCACCGGGGGCCCGACCCACCAGGGAACCGCTCCTCGGGGTCCCGGAGCCCTCCGCCGGCCTGGGCGCGGGCCGCGGCCACGGTGTTGGCCAGCAGCATGGCCACCGTCATGGGGCCGACCCCGCCGGGGACGGGGGTGAGGGCGCCGGCGACCTCGGCGACCTCGGGGGCGACGTCGCCGACGATCCGGCCCTCGACGCGGTGGTTGCCGACGTCGACCACGGCCGCGCCCGGCTTGACCATGTCCGGGGTGATCATGGCCGCCCGGCCGGCCGCCGCCACCAGCACATCGGCCTGCCTGGTGAACCCCGACAGGCCCCTGGTGCCGGTGTGGCAGAGGGTCACGGTGGCGTTGGCCCCCGGCGCCTTGGCCGACAGCAGCACGGCCAGGGGCCGGCCGACGAGCAGGCCCCGGCCGACGATGACGACGTGGCTGCCCTCGACCGGGACCCGCTCGCGGCGCAGCAGCTCGACGATGCCGATGGCGGTGCCGGGGGCGAACCGGGGGTCGCCGCGCAGCAGCCGCCCCTCGTTCTCCGGGTGGAGCCCGTCGACGTCCTTGGCCGGGTCGATGGCGTCCTGGACCTCGACCGGGTCCAGGCCGGCCGGCAGGGGCAGCTGGACGATGATGCCGTGGACGCCGTCGTCGGCGTTGAGGTCGGCCACGGCGGCCAGCACGTCCTTCTGGGCGGCGTCGGCGGGCAGCTCCACCCGGCGCGACCCGATGCCCGACCGCTCGGCCGCCCGCTGCTTGGAGCCGACGTAGATGTGGGAGGCCTCGTCGTCGCCGACCAGCACCGCGGCCAGGGTCGGGCGCCGGCCGGCCGCGGCCAGCCGCTCGACCTCGTCCGCCAGCTCGGACCGGATCGCCGCCGCCACCGCCCTGCCGTCCAGCACCCTCGCCGCCATCGGCATCCCTCCCGAGAACCCGTCCGTACCCCGCCGGGGCCAGGCTATCTTGCCGAGGCCATGGCAGCCCGACCGTTGGTAGTGGGGGGCCGCGGTAGGCCACCACCTCACCATAGTCAGCACTTGCGTACCGACTGGTGCCGGTCTTACCCGAGGAATTCGGCGCCGGCTTCTCGCTTCGATGCGGTCAGCCCGGCGAGGCCGGGTCTTATGTCCGCTCCACGAGCGTTTACCGTCTCCCAGCCACTCTGGGCAACGTGTTGTGCAAGCTTTGCGAGGTTGCGGGCGGCGTTCAGGTCCCGGTCGACCTGGAGCCCACAGGCCTCGCATCTTAAGGTGCGCTCGGCCAGGGTGAGCTTGGCTTTCACCCAGCCACAGGCCGAGCACGTCTTGGACGACGGATAGAACCGGTCGGCGACCACCAGCCGGCTGCCGTACCAGGCCGTCTTATAGGCGAGCTGGCGGCGCAGTTCGGCCAGGCCGGCATCGGCCAGGGACCGGGCCAGACGCCGGTTCTGCAGCATGCCGGCCAGGTTGAGCTGCTCGACCACGATGGTGCCGTGCTGGGTGGCCAGGGTGGTGGTGAGCTTTGGGTGGCCAGGGTGGTGGTGAGCTTGTGGAGGGCGTCCCGCCGGAGGTTGGTCGTCCGAGCATGAACCCGGGAAAGCTTCCGTCGGGTGATCCCTCGACGGTTGGAGCTGGGCATGCGGCGATGCAGTTGACGGTTGAGCCGCCGCAGCTTGCGCAGGGAGCGTTGCAACGCCCGAGGGTTGGGGATGTTCGCTCCGGTGGAGAGGGTTGCCAGGTGCCGGATACCAGCGTCGACGCCGATCACGCTCGTGCTGCCGTTCCCAGCCGAGACGTCGCGCTGGACCTCGACGGTGAAGGAGACGTACCAGCGGTCGGCGGTGCGGGTGATGGTGGCGGCCAGGATGCGGGCGCTGCCGTGCTCCAGCCGTCGGGCGAGCTTGCGGGTCGACTCGTGGGTCTTAAGTACGCCGATCTTGGGCAGCCGAACGTGCTTGCGGTCGTCCAACACCTTGATCCCGCCGGTGGTGAACCGGCAGGCGTCCCGGGCTCGCCCCTTCCGCTTCTTGTGTGGAAACCCCATCGGGCGCCCCTTACGACGGCCATGCTTCGAGTCAGCCCAGTTCTTGAGCGCTCGGGCGAGCCCGTCCAGGCCGGAGGAGTAGGCTTCCTTGCTGTTCTCGGCCCACCAGGGAGCGATCTGATCCTTGGCGCGGTTCCAGTCCCGGCGGAGGGCCGGCAGGGTCCAGGGCACCTCGACGTCCTCGCCGGCCCGACGTTGCTGCAGGCGGGCCTCGACCAGTCCCAGCCCCCAGTTGTAGGCGTAGCGGTGCTATCCTGCGGCGCCCGCCGGTCAACGGGAACAAATGCGGCTCGGGCAAGGGACACGGTGGACACGGCGCCATTTCAACCGATCAGGACCACGGCTATGACCTGTGCCGGCTCGACGGTGGCATAGCCAACGTGGCCCGGCCGACCCGCGACGACCTGGCTAGTGCCGCCGGCCGACGTGTGCCCGACGTGCTCGGCCCGGGCCTGGCGGTGCTGTTCTGCGGCATCAACCCGGGGCTGTGGTCGGCCGCGGTCGGCCACCACTTCGCCCGGCCCGGCAACCGCTTCTGGAAGGCGCTGCACCAGGGCGGGCTGACCCCGCGGCTGCTCGCCCCGGACGAGGAGGACGAGCTGCTGGCGCTCGGGCTCGGGATCACCAACCTGGTCGAGCGGGCCACCGCGGGCGCGGCCGACCTGGGCGCCGCCGAGCTCCGCGAGGGCGGGGCCCGCCTGGCCGCCAAGGCGGCCGCCGCCCGCCCGCGGATGGTGGCCGTGCTCGGGGTCGGCGCCTACCGGACCGCCTTCGCCCGGCCTGGGGCCGCCGTCGGGCCCCAGCCCGACCCGATCGGCGGGTCGGCGGCCTGGCTGCTGCCCAACCCGAGCGGCCTCAACGCCCACTACCAGCTCGCCGACCTGGCCGGGGCGTTCGCCGACCTGCGCCGGGCGCTCGACGGGCAGTCCAGGTAGGGACAGTCGGCGTCTCGTTCGGGCACCTTAGACGTGGGCGAGCAGCCGGTCCAGCGGCTCGGGGACGTCCGCGAGGTCCAGCGCGTCCACGAGCAGCTGCGCGTAGCGGGTCTTGCGGCCGCTGCCGGTGCCCATGAAGCGGTGGAGCTGCTGGTGGAGGCCGCGTTGCCGCTGGGCCGGCTGCCGCTGGAAGGTGCGGAACGGCCCGAGCTCCCCCTGGGCCTCGACCACCTGCTCCACGACGGCGGGACCCAGGCGGCGGATCAGCTCGTCCTCCAGGTCGACGACGCACACATAGAACCCGAGCGACGCCATCTCGGCCCGACCGAGGTTGGAGCCGAGGCCGGCCCGCTCGAGACCGCGCCGGACGTCGCCCTCCTCCCCGGCGTCACACAGTCCGGCCAGGGTGAGGTCCAGCCCGCCCGGGCCGAACAGCCGCAGGTAGCGTCCGATGCTCCTGGCACCGCCCATCGGCACGACGCCGACGCCCTCGGCGGTGAGGTCCCGGCCACGGCGGGCGGCCATCGCCTGGAGCGCGACCCGGTCGCTGACCCCTTCGACGAGCACCACCGTTCGCGTGTCGACGCCGGCCAGGACGTCCGCGGCGGCGACCAGGTCGGCATCCCGGACGCCGGCCGACGGCTGGGGCGCCGCGGGCCGGCGCGGCTGCTGCTCGTTCACCTGGCAAGGCTAGCGCTCGCGGCTCCCGCGGGTCCCGGCGGGTTCCATGGACCCGGCGTCCTTCCGGTGGGACCCGCTAGTGGCGGAAGTGGCGACGGCCGGTGTGGAGCATGGCGAGGCCGGCCGCGGCGGCGGCCGCGGTGACCTCGGGGTCGCGGACGCTGCCGCCGGGCTGGGCGACCGCCAGGACCCCGGCGGCGGCCAGGGCCTCGACGCCGTCGGGGAAGGGGAAGTAGGCGTCGCTGCCGGCGGCCGCCCCCTGGGCCCGCTCCCCCGCCTTGGCCACAGCGATCCTGACCGAGTCGACCCGGCTCTGCTGGCCGGCCCCGACCCCGACGACCCGGCCGCCTCTGGCCAGCACGATGGCGTTGGACTTCACGTGCCCGGCTACCGACCAGGCGAGGGCCAGGTCGGCCAGCAGCTCCGGGCCGGGCGGGTCGCCGGTCTCCAGGGTCCAGCCGGCGGGGTCGTCGCCGCCCGGGTCGGGCTCCTGGGCCAGCAGGCCCCCGGCCACCGAGCGGACCGCCAGCCAGCCGTCGGGGCGGGCCGGGTCGACCCGGACCAGCCGCAGCGACGGCTTGCCGGCCAGCACGGCCTGGGCCTCCTCGTCGAACCCGGGCGCGACCACGACCTCGGTGAAGATGCCGGCGATCCGCTTGGCGGTGGCCGCATCCAGCGGGCGCGACAGGCCGACGACCCCACCGAAGGCACTGACCGGGTCGCCGTCCAGGGCGCCCGCGTACGCCTCCTCCAGGGTCGGCCCGAACGCCGCCCCACACGGGTTGGTGTGCTTGACGATGGTCGCGAACGGCCGACCGGCGTGCTCGGCGACCAGGGCGAGAGCGGCGTCCGCGTCGAGCAGGTTGTTGTACGACAGCTCCTTCCCCGCAACCTGGGTCGCCGCCCCCAGCCCCCACGGGCCGCCCGGCCCCTCGACCACGTAGAAGGCCGCCCCCTGGTGCGGGTTCTCGCCGTACCGCAGGGACTGCCGGAGGCGGCCTGCGACCGTCAACTGCGGAGGGAAGGGGGGCGCTGGTGGGTGCGGGGGCTCGGATGGGCTCGGCGAGGCCAGTGGCTCGCGTGGGGTCGGTGGGGCCTGTGGACGACCGGACGCACCCCGCTCCGCGGTTGGGCTACGCTCCCCCACCGGGGGACCCGACGCCGGCGGGTCGGGGTGCGGCGCGCCCGGGGTCGGGGGGGTCGAGGTCGCCGAGGGGGTCGCGGTCGCCAGGGTCGTCATCCATGAGGCGACGGCGGTGTCGTAGGCGGCGGTTCGGGTGAGGGCCTTGGCGGCGAGGGTGCGGCGTTCGGAGAGCGTGGTGCCGCCGGTGGTGAGGGCCGTCTCGACCAGGGGGTAGTCCGAGGGGTCGCAGACGACGGCGACCCAGGTGTGGTTCTTGGCGGCGGCTCGGACCATGGCGGGGCCCCCGATGTCGATGCGGTCGATGGCCAGGGAGGGGTCGACGTCCGGGGTGGCGACGGTCTCCTCGAACGGGTAGAGGTTGACGACGACCAGGTCGAAGGCGGCGATGCCGGCGGCGTCGAGCTCGGCCTGGTGGCCGGGGCGGGCGCGGTCGGCGAGGAGGCCGGCGTGGACCTTGGGATGCAGGGTCTTGACCCGGCCGTCGAGGAGCTCCGGGAAGCCGGTCAGCTCCTCGACCCGGGTGACGTCGAGGCCGTGGCCCTCGAGGGCGGTCGCGGTCGAGCCGGTCGAGACGACCTCGACCCCGGCGGCGGCCAGCGCGCGGGCGAGCCGGTCCAGGCCCTGCTTGTCGAACACACTGACCAGGGCCCGGCGGATGGGCAGGCGCTCGTCCGGGCTCACCTGGGGAGCTCCTCGGGCTCGACGATGCGGGCGCGGCGGCCCTCGACCCTGACCCGGCCCTCGGCGAGGAGCCGGACCGCCGCCGGGAGCAGCCGGTGCTCCTCCGCCTTGATGCGCTCGTGCAGGCGGTCCTCGTCGTCGCCGGCCTCGACCGGCACCGGCGACTGGAACAGCACCGGGCCGTGGTCGACCTCCTCGTCGACCAGGTGGACGGTGCAGCCGGTGACCCTGACCCCGTAGGCGAGGGCGTCGCGGACGGCGTGGGCGCCCCGGAAGGCCGGGAGCAGGCTGGGGTGGGTGTTGACGATCCGGTCGGGAAAGGCCCGGACGAACCCGGGGCCGAGGATGCGCATGAACCCGGCCAGGCAGACCACGTCCGGCCGGGCGGCGGCGACCCGGTCGCGGAGGGCCAGGTCGAAGGCCGGACGGTCGGGGTGGTCGGCCGGCCGCACGACGGCGGTGTCGACGCCCGCCCGGCGGGCCCGCTCCAGCCCGTAGGCGTCGGGGCGGTCGGCCGCGACCAGGACGACGGCCAGCCCGGAGCCGGGCTCGGCGGCCGCGTCCAGCAGCGCCTGGAGGTTGGAGCCGTGGCCGGACACCAGCACAACCACCCGCTTGTCGTCCGCCACGGCCTCCCCGGTTCTCGGTACCTGGTCCTCGGCTGGGCGGATGCTGCCATCGGGGGCCGGCACGGGCAACCGCCGACGCGCGCCGGCTGGGAGGATTGAACCACTCCTGCGCATGTGGTTCACTGCGCCAGCCTGCAAGAATGGACGCAGCAGCCTGCCCCAGGCGGAGGGAGCTGGACCGCGGAATGAGGACCGGAAGTGCCCGTGCCCGGCTGGTGGGGGCGGGTCAGCCGGCGGGGGCGTGGCGACCGGGGTCGGTGCCCGAGCAGCTCGGTGTGGCGGGGCTGGGCGCCGCCGGGGCGGCGGTCGCCTACCAGGTGGCGCTGGGCGGGAAGGGGCTGTGGCTTCTCTGCCCGCTGCGGATGCTCACCGGCGTCCCGTGCCCGCTGTGCGGGATGACCACCGCGGCCACCGGGCTGGCCTCCGGCGACCTCGGAGCGGCGCTCGCGGCCAACCCGTTCGTGCTCCTGCTGGCCGGGTTCACCCTGGTCATGGCCGTGCTGATGGCGGCGCGGGTCATCGGGTGGGTCGCGCCGCCGGCTCAATGGCCGGCGTCCCGCCGCCGACAAAGCCACTGGGTGGTCGCGGGGCTGGCCGCCGCGAGCTGGGCGTTCCAGCTCCACCGGTTCGGGTGGGTGTAGACCGGCTCGCCCGGGCCGGGTGAGCTGAGCGAGACGACAGGAGGACGACCATGAGCGAGGGGCCCACCCCACGCGATCCGCGGGACGAGCCGCCGCGTGAGCCCCCTGGCGGGCCGGACACGCCGGCCGACCGGCCGCCCTCGGACGACCGCCCGGCCGACGCCCCACAGGGTCCCTCCGACGCCCCACGCTGGGAGTCGCCCGGCACCCCTCCCCCCCGAAGCACCCCGCCACCGCCAGCGGGCGAGGGCACCGCGCCGCTCCCACCCCAGGCCACCCCGCCTTCGCCTCCGCCGCCCCAGGGCGCCCCACCTCCGCCGCCGCAGGGCGGGACCTGGGGCCCCGACCCCGGGACCACACCTCCCCCGCCCCCGCCCGGCGGCCAGGGCTGGGGCCAGCCGCCACCCGGGTACGGTCAGCAACCCGGCGGCTACCAGCAACCCGGCTGGGGTCCGCCGGGCGGCCAGTACCCCGGCCAGCCGGCGAGCAGCGGCATGTCCGAGAACGTCGCCTCCGGCCTCTCCTACGGGCTGCCCGGGATCACCTGGCTCACCGGCCTCATCTTCTACCTGGTCGACAAGCGGCCCGAGGTCCGCTTTCACGCCATGCAGGCGATCGCCTACGGCCTGCTCTGGACCCTGGTCTGGGTGGTCCGGCCCTACATGCCGGGACCCATCCGCGCCCTGTTCGGCCTCGTGCTGTTCGCGTTCTTCATCGGCTGGATCGTCCTGATCATCCAGGGCTTCCAGGGCAGGCACTTCAAGCTGCCTGTGCTCGGCGACTTCGCCGAGCAGCAGGCCGGACGGCCCGAGCTGTGACGGCCGGGCCAGGCAGCAACATCCACGACGACAAGGAGCAGCGCACATGACCCAGGGGTACGGGCCCCAGGACCCCAACCAGCCGGGCTACGGCCAGCAGCCGCCCCAGCCTCCCTACGGCGGCCAGCCGCCGCCGTACGGGACCCCGGCCCAGCCGGGCTACGGCCCGCCGCCGCCGGCCGCGGGCGGCTACGTGGCCGACCCGCCCGGCTACTACATGGGCCGCAGGCTGGCCAACTGGCCCCAGCGGGTCGGCGCCTACCTCATCGACAACCTGATCGCCTCCATCCCGGCGTTCCTGGCCGTCATCCTCTTCAGCGGCACCCAGCCGGGCGAGAACCCGAGCGCCGGGGCCGGCCTGGTGGCGTTCCTGCTGTACCTGCTCTCGCTCGGCATCTGGATCTACAACCGGGCCATCCTGGCCGGCCGGACCGGCCAGAGCTGGGGCAAGCAGGTGCTGAACCTGCGCCTGGTGCGGATGGCCGACGGCCAGCCGATGGGCGGGGGCATGGCCTTCGTCCGTGACCTGCTCCACATCCTGGACTCCCTGCTGTGCTACATCGGGTTCCTATGGCCGCTGTGGGACAACAGACGCCAGACCCTGTTCGGCGACAAGATCATGAACACGGTGGTGCTGTCCGAAGGCTGACCGGTTAGCCCTCCTTGACGGCGGCGACGGCCAGCTCGGCCGTCTCGGTGGGGTTGCGGCCGACCCGCACCCCCGCCGCCTCCAGGGCCTCGGCCTTGGCCTGGGCGGTGCCGCTGGACCCGGAGATGATCGCCCCGGCGTGGCCCATGCGCTTGCCCGGCGGGGCCTCGAACCCGGCGATGTAGGCCACCACCGGCTTGCTCATCTCCTCGGCCACGAAGCGGGCCGCCCGCTCCTCCTCGTCGCCGCCGATCTCGCCGATCATCACCACGGCCTCGGTCTCAGGGTCGTCCTGGAAGCGCCCCAGGATGTCGATGAAGCTGGACCCGACGACCGGGTCGCCGCCGATGCCGACGCAGGTCGTCTGGCCGACCCCGGCCGCCGCCATCTCGTACATGACCTGGTAGGTGAGGGTGCCCGAGCGTGACACGAGGCCGACCGGCCCGGCGTGGGTGAGCTCGCCGGGGATGATGCCGACGTTCGCCTTGCCGGGCGAGATCACCCCCGGGCAGTTCGGGCCGACCAGGGCCAGGCCCTTGGCCTTGATGTAGTTGTAGGCCCTGGTCATGTCCAGCACCGGGATGTTCTCGGTGATCAGCACCGCCACCCCGATGCCGGCGTCGGCGGCCTCGTAGAGGGCGTCCACCGCGAACCGGGCGGGCACGAAGATGAGCGAGGTGTTGGCCCCGGTCTCGGCCACGGCCGAGGCGACGGTGTTGAACACCGGGATGCCCTCGACGTCCTGGCCGGCCTTGCCCGGGGTGACCCCGGCGACCACGTCGGTGCCGTAGTCGCGGTTGCGCAGGGCGTGGAAGCGGCCCTCGCGGCCGGTCAGGCCCTGCACGACCAGCCGGGTCTGGCTGTCGACGAGGATGGCCACGGCTCAGGCACCTGCCTTCGTGTTCGCGTCGGCCAGCTCGACCGCCTTGCGGGCGGCGTCGAGCATGGTGGCGGCGGGGATTACCTTGTCGGAGGGGGATCCGGCCAGCAGGGCCCGGCCCTCCTCGGCGTTGGTGCCGTCTAGGCGCACCACCAGCGGGACCTGGACCTTGTCGCCGAGGCGGTCCAGGGCGTCCAGGATCCCCTGGGCGACCAGGTCGCCGCGGGTGATGCCACCGAAGATGTTGACCAGCACGCTGCGCACCTTGGGGTCGGAGAGGATCACCTCCAGCCCGTCGGCCATGGTCTCGGCCGAGGCGCCGCCGCCGACGTCCAGGAAGTTGGCCGCCTTGCCGCCGGCCTGGGCGACCACGTCAAGGGTGCTCATGACCAGGCCGGCGCCGTTGCCGATGATGCCGACGTAGCCGTCGAGCTTGATGTAGTTGAGGCCCTTCTCCTTGGCCGCCTGCTCCTGGGGGTCGACGGCGAAGGTGTCGCGCAGCTGCTCCAGATCGGGGTGCCGGTCCAGCGCCGAGTCGTCGAGGGAGACCTTGCCGTCGAGGGCGATCACCTGGCCGTCGGTGGTCAGGACCAGCGGGTTGACCTCGACCAGCATGCAGTCGGCGGCCACGAACACCTCGTACAGCCTGGCCAGGAGCTCGGCCGCCCCCTTGCGGGCCCGCTCGTCGAAGCCGGCCCCGTAGACGAGCTGGTTGATGTGGTAGCTGCGCAGCCCGACCAGCGGGT
>Ga0307405_10000577_pt1 | contig 14012 bp, 28 predicted proteins | sample 322Cmetagenome_2_FD_203311 | JGI IMG/M metagenome (GOLD analysis project Ga0307405, IMG submission 203311) | Maize rhizosphere microbial communities from greenhouse at UC Davis, California, United States - 322HYB-C-1 | ecosystem: Host-associated > Plants > Roots > Rhizosphere > Soil | place...
CCACTTGCGATTCACCGCACCGCCTTCTGAAACGGCTGTCCATACCAGCGTGAGAACAAGATAGATAGTAAACGCTCAGGACAAGTGGTTATGACGCAGGCTCAGGATCTTTGTAACCGGCATAATTTCCCGTCCAATGGGAATACCGGCGGTTGGCCCAGGTGGTCACTTCCTCTTTGTGCATCTCGCCATATCGCCTCTGCAGCACCGCGCCGAACCTGGCAAGATCGCCCTGGATTTCGTCAAGGTCCTCCGTCGTAATCTTCTCCCACTTCGCTTTCAGAGGAGTCCTCAGTTGTAACCAAAACTGCCCGAATTGTTCCTGATTCATACCATGCTCCTTAATTAGTGATGGATGTTTCCTCGTATCCTTGCTACAGATCACTCGACAGGTGTGAAGCGCTGGAAATCAAACGCGTGAAGAAAAATGAGGGAGGCGCGAAAGATAAGACAGTCAGCGTAGATCAACACATGTTTGTACCTGCATCTTACTCTGAAGTGAGGAGAATCAACACGGCGGATGAGGCGAACCACCCCGTAAGACCAGGAATCCACACACATATATTTATTTTGTGCGTGACCTGGATACCTCCATCTGCCATGACTTGTCCATCTAGCCGACGCCTCGACACATCCGTTGCGGGATTTGCCAGATCACCCCATAACCCAAGTGGCGCTTCTCTTCCGATAAACTCGTCACCATGACATATGCGCAGTTGCTACTCGGCCTGGCGGAGTCCAAGCGCCTCTGCCACCCTTTCCGCTTTCTTGAGGTGCACTGTTAGGATCGGCAGTATGCCCTCCGCCCATTGTTTCACCTTCTCGTTACGTAACATCGCCGTATTCTTCTCAAACTCCTGTAGGTCCTTTCGATGATTCTTCAGTATAGAGGCAACAAATGCTTCGTCGAATGCTTTTCCGGACAACTGGGACAATCGCTGCTGTTGTTTTTTATGCTCTGCGGCGAGCTCAACAGGAAGATAGATCCCTTCACTGGCTGAGAGTTCTTTGATTTCCTGACTCGCATACTGGTGGTCTTCACTAATCTCCGCGCCGAATTCCTTCACTTCCTTACGAGAAGCCTTCTTGAGGGCAAGTGTACCGAGTGCAATTTGCGCCAACTGTCCCTGGGCAGCCTTTTGCAGAAACGCCGTTTCCTTGTCATCCAGCTTTTGAGCGGATTCCAGCGAAGCGGTGGTGAAAAAGGTGGCGACGATTACTGCGACGAACACGTCACGAGTCATGGAGCCTCCGTGGGATGTATGGTTGGCAACTCTCTGGAGTATGGTCTAGCCAGGCCATGCCAGGAACTAGGGATCGCCTAAAGATTCAGCGAATTCTCACTTGGGCACAGGGCATCATGGCCCTTCCAACTTAGGACACACACCAATTAGGACAAACAAAAATGTCTAACGCTGTAGAAGCATCCGTTTACAGGGTTTGAATGCCAGTGAAGGACCCTCGTCTTGCCTCACATAGTTACCGCGTGACCGTGCTCGCTTGCTCCGCGTCGGGCACCGTGATGTCGCAGATTCTGCGAGTATGGTACAGCGACCGCCTGGACCGTTTAACCGTACGACTACCCCTTAATAGCGCTTGACTCCGGTACCTATAGCGCCTAGCCTGATCCTACACGTATAAAGCCACGCAGACTGTCCTATCCTTCGCGCCTCTTGCCTCACCTCCTGCGCGACTGATTCCCCGGTCCTCGCCGCTTCCTACGCCAACGTTTCTTTCACACTCCTCGTGTGAATGGAGGCGGTGCCGCTTCCGATCCGAGAAGAGCGCCGCCATACGTCAATCGGCTTAATGTTTGCCCCCAAGGTGCGCCAACGACAAAAGGAGAAATGCCATGATCACCATGACGCCAACGGCTGAACAAAAGATTCGGGAACTCCTCGTGGAAGAGAAGGATACGATCGGCCTGCGCGTCTTCGTTAAAGGCGGCGGCTGCCATGGCTACCAATACGGAATGGCCTTCGAGTCTCAGCTCGGAGAGGACGATACGGTCATCGAAAAGGGCGAGGTCAAAGTCATTATGGATTCGCAAAGCGCTCCGCTGCTGGCCGGCTGCGAAGTCGACTATCAAGACACCGTGCAGGGGTCAGGCTTTGCCATTAAAAATCCGCAGGCGAAAACCACGTGTGGGTGCGGCAGTTCATTCAGCGCATGACTCGATGGTGCGCAGGAAGCTAAGGGAGGTTGATCGATGGAAACTGTGTCAATCATCGGAACGAAAAATAGAAAAGGCCAGGTCATCACCGACCCACGCGTCATGATGAACGAGGCGCCTCGCACGGCGTCGTTCTTCACCGGCAGCGAAGTCATCAAAGAAGCCGTCAGGCGCGCCAACGTCGATATTATGGTGGCCTATCCCATTACGCCCCAGAGCGAAGCGGCCGCTCTCTGCGGCGAGCTCTTTGCCGAGGGGTATATCGGCGATTACTTCCGCGGTGAAAGTGAGTTTGCCGTCATGTCGCAATGCGCCGGCTCCGCGTTTGGCGGGGCCCGCGTCTTCACCACGACCGCCGGCCCTGGAACCATGCGCGCCATGGAGAACTTCCCGATGTGGGCCGGGGCGCGATTGCCGATTCAATGCATTGTCACGTGCCGAGGCATCAATTCTCCCCTCTCGATCCAACCGGACACGATCGAGATCGCCTATTTGATGAACACGGGGATGCTCGTCTGGCACGCGGAGACCGCGCAGGACTTTTACGATTGGATTCTGAAAGGCTATATGGTCTCGGAAGAGCCGGATGTGCATCTGCCCTTGGCCCTCTGTTGCGATGGCTTCTTTGTGACCCATACGAAAGACACCGTTGACCTCACCCCTACCGACATGTGCCTGCCGCCCTATGATCCGTACCGGTCGCCCGTCCCATGCATGGACATGGAATGTCCCCCGGTCCGCATGATGCGTGATCCGTTCGTCATGAAGAGCAATTACATCAGCTATGCCACGCACGCGAGCTGGCAACAGGAAATCTGGGCTGCGGGCGAACGGTCCCGGAAGCATACAATCGCCTGGCTGGACGGACTGATCGACACCGAAAACATCGATGCCGAGGTGCTCATCGTGACATCGGGAACCGCTGTTTCTCAAGGCCGTGAGGCCATCCGTCTGTTGGCCGATGACGGAATTCGTGTGGGGCTGGTGAAGATCAAGACCCTTCGCCCTTGGCCGGAGGAAGAACTCCTGGAAGCCACCAAGCATGCCAAACATATCATCGTGCCGGAGTTCAATGTCATCGGGTGGATGGCACGGGAGATCAAAGCCACGATCCCCCGTCCCGAACGGGTCATCGCCGGACCACGCGTCTGTGGGGGCATGACCATGCCGCCGGAAATCATCGTAGAAGAAATCAAGAAAGCCATCGGTGTCCGATCCGAGGTTCTGGCCGGACGCGGCAGTTGAAACGGCGGCGGGCCAGCCGGCGAGATACAGACCATTGTTCATGGGCGCAATTGCGCCGAGCCACAAGAGAGGACGGTATCCAATGAGTCTCGATTATGTGAAGTTTTCACCAGGATTTGAAGCGTACATGCCAAAAGAATATCGCGATATGGTGGAGCACGGGCCATTCGGGAAAAAGACCACGGTGTCGCAAATGGGAAGTTTCAAGGAAATTCTTGAGGAACACCCGATGTGCGCCGGCTGCGCCATGACCCTGTTCATCCGGTTGGCCATTATCGCCTTCCCGAATCCCGAAGACACCATTACGGTCGGCACGGCCGGATGCGGCCGGTTGGCCATTTCGCAGGCAGCCATTCCCTTCGTCTACGGCAACTATGGCGACCAAAACGGCGTCGCCAGCGGCTTGTCGCGTGGATTGAGAATCCGGTTTGGGGATCAGCCCAAAGATGTCGTCGTGATGGCCGGTGACGGCGGCACAGCCGACATTGGATTTCAGCAGGTGCTCCATTCCTGGTTTCGAAAGGAGCGGTTCACGACAATCATGCTGGATAACGAAGTGTACGGGAACACTGGCGGGCAGGAAAGCGGCATGACGACAAGAGGCGCAGTGCTCAAGATGGCGCCGCTCGGAAAGAAATTCGAGAAGATGGATATGGTGGCCATGGCCAAAATCGCCGGCTGTGCCTATATCGCCACCGTCGTGCCCAATAATCCGCGCCGGGTGGAGAGCTGCATTAAGAAGGCGGTGCTGATCGCCCGAGAGGTTGGTCCCACGTATATCCAAGCCTACACGTCCTGCAATATCGAATATGCGATTCCGACCGACCAGGTGATGGCAGACGCCAAAACCGTCGAGGATGATCGCTACAAATTCGCCGAATATGTCAGCGATGAGGCCAGGGAATATCTGGCGGCGCGTTACGGATACAAGGAGTTTAACCGGAAGCCGGCGGCGGCGATTGGAACGACTTGAACCTGACGTAAGCCTCGTGTGCTCAGCTCAGCCGTGAGCCATTTCGAATCGCCGGAGCGCCCGAGTGCGGCCATGTCATCATGCTCATTGCTCGGTCCCGGCTGAGTCGGAGATATAAATGGTCTTTGGCGGACCATGGAAAGCAGGCTGTGTAACCATGCAGACGCTCGACATCCATCGTCCCGAGATGCCCGATCTTCAGTTCGTGCTGTTGGTGACGGCACTGTGCACCTCCCGGCTGACTGTGCTCAACATACCCTACACACTCCGCACCGCAATATTTGACCGGTGTTGGGTGCTCATCCACGACAGCCCGCCTCCCCGACGGCTGGAGGCACGGGTGTTGGACTTGCGGCCCTGGACCGAAATCGCCGTCGAGGCAATGGCAGAGACCATCCGTGCGGGGCTGACCGACGCAGGGATCCATACCCTGGCCTGGGATCATCCCCCGAGTGAGCCGACACAACCCTGGACACCGGACGCGCAGGTTCTCATCGATCGACTTACGCGTTATGCGTCACACGCCAGAGACCCAGCGAGCGAAGAGGCGGTCGATGAAACAGGAAATGCGCCGGACGAGGAAGGCATCGGAGGCACGGCCAGCGCTCGATGAGATGGCAGACTTCAATGCCAAGGGGGGTCCGGCTTCATTGTTGATTGCTGCACCGAGAGAACAACATGGGTCAAAGAGGCGAGTCTCCCGGCATAATCCGAAGGCGCCGTGTCATTGTGGAGATTGATGAGCAGCCGACCAATAGATGTCAGCTGAAGTGAGCGGGCGGTAGCCTGCTCCGTAGGTCCTTTTACATGATCATGCTGCTTACGCATCAGGAAGAACTTCGACGTCAACTTACCCAGGCCTTGCATGTGCGCGGCCATAAAGTGGCCATCCCGCAGCATCGAGACGATATGCTGACGGTCCTGAAGGATTCAAAGCCCGAGCTAGTCATCTTGGACCTGTATTTATCGGATCGCAGCGGTGCGGAAAATTTGAGACTCATACATGACCATCGGTATGCCGGAGCGGTGCTGGTATTGTCAGGGCCCTCGATGATGCCTATTGTGAATGTGGTGTATGCCAGCGGTCTCCGAGTCACCCGCGTTGTCCAGGCACCAGTGAACATAAACGGACAATATGATTTTGGGGATCTAGAATTCAACATCCGGACACTGATTGATGAAGTGGGAAACCGGAAGAAGTGCCACGCCTCGATTGCTCGACGTGCCTACGAACTGTATGAAATTGGAGGAAGACAGGAAGGCCACAACGTGCAAGACTGGCTGCGAGCGGAACAAGAGCTTTCAGGAAGTCTCGATATGAGAATAGGTGCTCGATAGATGCCGGCTCAAAGCAGCCACATGGATCTCGCACTCTTCGCGAGCCATCGACTGAAACAGCTCCGGTTGAGTCCACGAGATCGCGCGCGTGCGACCAACATGGCAAAATCCTACGTTGCACAACACCAAAGGCCATCCAACCGAACACACACCGATGATCAACTTGAACGAGTCCTAAAATTGCCACCCGGTCAACTGGCCAAGTTCGCCCACCCAGAGCGTCGGGAACATCCCACAAAGCGATTGGACCAGCCATTATTGCATCGTCGGCCCGGGACTCAAGCTTCTCAGGCAGACGCAGCAGATCAAAACGACATCTAAGTTGGGAACCATGCATGGTGGGAGTTTCCGTCTCCCGGTGTAATAGACATGCTCCCCTGGAGTGTCACGCTCTGCTACTACTCGTAATGTTGGGATTCTCACATCATCATTGGACATCCGGCCCATGCGGGTGGAAACCAATCAGGGTCAGTGAGAGCGGTATGACGGTGTATATCGATCGTACGACTGTCCAACGCGAGAGATATTTTGTGACGATGGCAGGAGAAGTTGAGAAGACGTTTGGGTAGCCGAGGGGCGTCTGACAGACGCCCCTCGCGTCATCTCGCTTTAGAAGCGATTACGACCTCGCCCACCTTCGCTGAACCGACCGCCTCCACCGGAACGTGCTTCCATTGGTTTGGCCTCGTTCACAGTGAGAGCCCGTCCGTCCATTTGCGTGCCGTTCAACGCCGTAATGGCCGCCTGGGCCTCTTGCGGTGTGGACATCTCGACAAAGCCGAAGCCACGTGATTGGCCGGTAAACTTGTCGGCAATCACACGCGCGGATTCGACGGTGCCATGCGCAGCAAATAAGGTGGTGACTTCCGCTTCGGTGGCTGCATAGGGCAAACCGCCGACGTATAATTTTGAACCCATCTGGGTTCCTCCTTCTGAAATGACATTGTCGGAAACTCGAGAACGACCTTACGAGGGAAGGAGAGGGCCGAAGACGCGATAGAGAGGCGGCTTAGGTCAGGCTTCCGATCACACTCTCGCTGACAACAACATCGGTGATGGGCCGTTTGTTCATCTTTCATGCGAGGCCCGCCGCAATGAAAGTAGCTTACTTGTATCAGTTCTTTCCCGTATTAGCAACACGCATCTTTGGGGCGAGAGACAGAGTTTATGAACGTGGCCCGTGCCAAATGAGATACGGGGGCTGCTTCATATCGCTTCTCTGCGGATACAGGTGAAGGGCGTGCTCATAGGCAATCGCTTGCGCCCTCAGGCACGTCTGCGCTTCCAAATGTGAGGAGATAATCCGAAAGGCGGCGCCATCATCAGCGGACATCAGAACCGTATAGAGGGCGCAGGAAAAGCTCCCTTCTTTTGAACATTGCGTGCTCATGACGAGATGAGACCCATCGTGAAAGCTCAGCAGCGGGTCCATGTTCAGGCGACTCATAGGGTTTCCTTCCAGCGGCTACAAAGCCTTTAACGAGGCGGCTTCTGTTGATTGGGCGGATCGATGCGCTCCTCCTCAGTCGATTCCCCAGCCGAGAACACATCTTCCACCTGCGCTTCACTACACGTCAGTTCGCCGGCCGGTTGAGGTGGCACTCCATTGCGCTTTGCTTGTGCAACGGTTTTTGGAGACTTTCGCATCATATGACCTAAAAGCAGTTGGAGACTGGACTGTGAGGATGCACCCTCAAGAGCAGCGGTTAAGAGATCCTACAGTCCAATGGACCGGTCGTGAATTCGCGCAGCGAAGAATCTGAGAGGGTGACATAATTGCGACCGCCTTCCTCACAATGTCGGCGGTCGGGCCTTCCAGGAGGCCGTCGGCAGGTTGTGCTGACTGAGAAATGTACCTTAGGCGCATAACCGGACAATGTCAATGCCTCTTAATCTTCATGAGTCTGCCCTGCTCATCGATTTCCGCTGACATGAGCGCCTCGGGAATAACGGCCGACGTCGATTGGGGAGTTGCGGTAGACAGAGTTTCGGTCGTGAGAGACGGCTCGACTTCAACTTCAGTCGATTCGCCTTTTGAGAGCACATCATCTACCTGCCCTTCACTACACGTCAGTCCGCCACCACGCCGGCGACGTGACAAGACCTGACCCTTTCCTTGTGCAACAGATATAGTGGAATCTCGTCTCATACTACCTCCTTGTGCAGGCTTAGGAATTCCTCAGCATCTCGGTACCCGACATAATTTCCCGTCCAATGGGAATACCGTCGGTTGGCCCACGTCGTCACTTCCTCTGTGTGGGATTCGCCGTATCGCCTCTGCAACACAGAGCCGAACTTCACAAGATCGCCCTGAATTTCGTCGAGATCCTCTATCGTCACCTTCTCCCACTTCGCTTTCAGCGGGGTTTTGAGTTGTTCCCAAAACTGCCCGAATTGTTCCTGATTCATGATGTGCTCCTTGGTTAGACAAATCTTTTGCCGGTTTCTGTTGCCATGGACCGGCGTTCTGGACCTCGATCCGCTAAATCACTAGAGAAGCTGGTACCTGGTGTGCATCACACGCGCGAACAGGAGTGAGGAATTCGGAGGGAGTGCAACAGTCAACTGTGCTCGATAGATACCTCATAACTCTGAAGCGCGCTGAGTCAATGGGACGAGGACGCGGGCGATACCCTAAAACTATGAATTTGCACGGGTATATTTATTATTATGAGCTGGTAGACCTTCATCTTATATGTATGAGGACACATTTCTCCCTTGATCAGGTGCACTCATGCGCTGCCGGAGAGACTGGTGAGTCGAATAGCAGGGAAGCAGCGCTCAGCGCTTCGAGACGAGAAATGAAAGATCCGATAGACGTTCCGATGATGGCATAATTCATATGTCATACTGTGGAATCAATTCATCCCCAATGAAGGAGGGTTCATGGCTCGATTAAAGCGGTCAAAAAAGGCGGGAAGTCCACCGTCCCCTGTTCGCGGCTTCAAGGTCCCGAAGATGGCGAAGAGAACAGAATCCACGCCGGACATGCGAGCGAACCGTCGGCTTTCTCAGAGTCGTGCTAAACCGATCGCTGGTCACATCCGTGCAACCACCAAGCGGCGTCAAGCAAAGCGCGATAGTCGCTGAGGGAAAGTGCTCTAGTCACGTCGACGGGTGTCAGTCCCAGTCGAGCTGCAGAGTAAATGCTCAGCAGGCCGATGGCCGGATGCGCTCCGGCGATCCTATTCCTCGCTGTTGAATCATGGACGTGTTATTCAGCAACGGTAGTGTATAATCCATCTCGCCGTGTGTCATGGCATTCACGGGTCGAATAGCGGCATGAAGGAGGCCAGATGTCCCAAAAGAAGCCCATAACCGAACGCATCTTTGAATTTCTGCGCGGTTCCCCACAAGGCGATTTCGAGGGCTTGGTCGCGCGATACCCGGAGTTCACCTGGAATGAGCTCTATCTAGAAGTGTCCCGCCTGAACCGGCAAGGACTAATAAAAGTTACCAGGGGTGTTGGGATTTTTACGATTCAAGAAACCCCCGCGGTACCATAGCCTCCACCTGCCCCCCACTCCTGGCGTTCAAATTCGATCGGACAATTCCCCTGCACAGGGTTCGTCAACGGCAGCCTAGATGCCGTACCGTTGCTCACAGACGGCCTGGTGAAATCCCTATCTGTAGTTTTTGACAGATCCTTTCATTTGCGCCGCTCAGATACAATGCGGTATTTCGTCAACTCAAAAGCCATCCACTATGACGGAGGATACCATGGCACCCCAAGTACAACCGATTCCACCTGGCTATCACACAGTCAGCCCGCACCTGGCGGTTCGCGGCGGCCTGGAGGCAATGGAGTTCTACAAAAAAGCGTTCAGCGCCGAGGAACGTGGCCGCTTCATGACACCTGACAACACACGGCTGATGCATGGCGAGATCAAGATTGGCGATTCAATCGTCATGCTTGGCGAGGAAAATCCCCAAAAGGGCTGCCCAGGGCCGCAGAGTCTTGGCGCCACGACGGTCAGCCTTTTTCTCTACGTGCAAGACGCCGACCGAGTCTTCGATCAAGCGCTGGCAGCGGGGGCAAAATCGGTCATGCCCGTGGCGGACATGTTCTGGGGCGATCGCGCCGGCACCGTCTCTGACCCCTTCGGGCACCAGTGGACGATTGCCACACACAAAGAGGATGTGCCTCCTGAGGAGATGAAGAGGCGAGGTCAGGCATTCTTCGAACAGATGGCTGGACAAAAGGCATAGGGCGATTCGGCGCGGACTGAAGGGAGTGGTAGCGGCTTACGAGTTGGACACGGTGACGACACGTACTTCCTAGGGTTCCGGCTAGCTTCACGCCAAGGAACCTGGAGGTATGGTCGAATCTGTGAGTAGGGACATTTTTGAGGAGGCGCTTATGAGATTCAGAGGGGTTTTGTCAGCGGGTCTTTTCTTCCTTTCCATGTCATTCCTCGCACCACTGCCTTCCCTGGCAGACACAACGGAGAAAACCGCCAAGGAAACCGAAAAGCAGAAAATGGAGATGGAGCGGGAGGCTCAAAAACAGCGGCACCGAATGGAACGGCAGGCACAGAAGGACAAACATGCCCTGGAGCGTGAGGAGCACAAACAAAAAGGAGAACTGCTGGGGGAGGAGGAGAAACTTCAGCGCGAGCAGCGCAAACACAAAGAAGAGATGGCGCGGGAAGAAGAGAGACACCAAACGGAAATGGCACGCGAGGAAAAGAAACATAGACAGGAAATGGAAAAAGGCGGACAGCCTAATTGAACGTGAACTTTAGCCGGGTGATCTCAAGACCAGTTCATATTCAGCAAGTCCCAACCACAGACCACCTCACTGAATACCACAAAACGGCCAAGCGAAGAGTCCCAGCATACGACCGAATCGAAGCTTGGAACGGAGGCGCGAGATACCTAATCGATGGCCGAACTCATGTCAAGATGGAAACTTTTTGGCGGCAGGACGGACCCGGCTATTACGCTTTCGTTCGAGCTGATTTACTTGTTCCAATACAGGAATGTGCGCCATGACCACATGGTTTGTGGTGGAAGGCGGAGATATTGAAGACTGCATAACCACTCGTGAGCGGTTGAGTTAACGCGGTTTCGGTAATACCACTCTGTACTGCCATGCTGCCTTCCACATCCGTTGCAGAATCGCTCGAGGCTCATGTGGCTCCTTTCAGAACGCCATTGATGCTTGGACAGTAAGTTGCCGAACCCGAAAGAAGAGTCGGGAGGTACTCAAGAATAGCGTTGGGCATGAAACGCTGAGAGGTGACACTGACGGCGACCGGGACAGGCGAGGATAACTTTGGGTCAATATAAGGATGCCGGCGCTCAGCGCCGTCCCAAGTGTCTTTCACTTGTGGCCGCATCAAAGATGGTTGTCCGTGCTCGGCTTGGTTCAGGAAGGATGGCAAGCTTTCGATGATGGAGGATGAGCGGATCGACCCACTCGCCGCACACCATGCAATGCAGGGCATGTAATGGCACTCCCACCTCCTCAAGCACATCCTGAAGCAGGACCCCACCGCAGCGCCCGCATTTCTGCATAGGCTGCTCTTACCATAACGGTCGAATGAACGCTAGATGGCGCCACGTTCGGATCAGGTTAAAGTTCTGTTAAGGGTCAGGCGACGAGTGGCAGAGTAAATGAGAATTTACTGCCGCGGCCCGGCTCGCTCTCCACCCAGACGTCTTCGACTACCAACAGTCGCTTTCACTGTTGCTTGGACTGCCATACCGCACCTCATGAGAGTTACGGCCATTCCCAGGATGAATCACTTTCAGACCAAGCTGTATTCATTCTGATCCAGCACAAGCCGGAATTGATGCAGGCTAATCTTGCCAAACGTACGTCATAAACAGTAGCGCTCCTGATACGCTTACGGCGGCCGATATTGCGATGAGGTATTCCATGTTTTTCATCCTTTCAGCTAGCGAATGCGTGCTTACTCCTTCCCGTGCAAGGTGCATTCCGATGCAAGCTGAGACAACTATTAAGAACGTTTTCAGTTCGTACTTGATCTCTTGAAGGCATCGTACGCGGCTATCCAACCTCATGTAATTTCAGAGAATGGCTTCGTGGTGAACCAGACAGAGTCGGGAAAAAGTCGTGTCATTAAGTCGGAAATACGTGACTCGTACACGTTCCAGTCATATGCTTCTCTATCGGACGGCCTAAACAAGGGAGACCGGAACATGGCAAGTCACAAAGAAGAAGGCGAACGACGCAGCCATGGAGGCATTCCCTCTCTTGAAGATATTGAGCCTGGCAAGGTTTGTGGAGCTGTCCTTCCAATGTCAGAGCGTGCTCGGACTCAAATGCGCGACACGATGGAGGTGATGGAGTACCTCCTGAATCGGGAACGAGTCGTCTGGACCTGATGCGCTCCAGCGGTACACCTTGACACGACGAAGCCAGCGGAGACGCCGGTGATGAGGAAAAGACGCAATATCGTGAGACGTCGAGTGAGAGAGACGTTCTATGAATGGGAACACGGATGGGGCTTGGCGATGGCGAGAATAGCTCGCGCTCCCACGCTGGTAGAGCGGCAGCCATTTTTTCAGGATTGCCTGTGGGTCTTGGACGGAGCGTTTGAAGATGGAGATCGAGTGAGATTCGAGCTGGGAGTGAGAGCGTTAGTGGACTTTTGCAATGAAATAACGAGCACCGGCGACGCGGAACCATGGTGGGACTAGATCAAGAGAGAAAGGGATGCGAGGCTGTACGTAAGCTCCCCAATTCTAAGTCTGTCTTTGAGAGCAGTCTATACCCGATCATGAAACTCACCGGTGACTTTCTGGGTACTTCAACCACTCATCTCACCGCCTTCATTGGTCGTGCTCTGACGGACGTTCACGGACGGCTTTCGCGGTTCTCCACCGGACCTCTCAAATCCAACCCCCTCTGTCAGTGCCGATGCCAACGCGTGACGCGCTGCGGGTGGACTGATCATGCCTTGAGCTGGCTTGGGTGGTATCCATGGCAGTGCATAGAATGCCATACCTGCTTTTATTTCCGGCGTCGTTACTGATTGCCTCTTGCTCGTGAAGCCCATGGCCATTGAGGGACGAGCAGCCGCCAACCGGGGCTCATCGGTCCGAGCTTTGTTAATCCAATGTCAGGCAAAACGGATTAGGAGATTGGCGGCATGTGAACGGGATCCATCGCGACCTCTTGGATTTTCTGAATCCGATCGTCGCTACCGGGATGAGTTGAGAAAAAACCCCCTTTGCTCGATCCCGCCGTTTGCCTGAGCCAGGTCAGTGTATTCGTCATGATCGCTTTTCCATCAAGGCCGGCTCGACGAAGAATGGTGACAACGTGCGCATCGGCTTCGTACTCGGCTTGCGCCCGTGCGGTTTGGCCACCAGCAAATCTCCGGCTACGGGCACAATTGCACCAGCAACCGGACTGATTTGATTGAGCAGCAAGGACGCAATGCCAACACCGGCGCCGATCGTCTGTAATTCGGCCACATGACCTTTGTCCTCATGAGCGATTTCATGGGCCATGACGCCCCGCAATTGTTCATCATTCGCTTTTTCTAGCAACCCCCGCGTGACGAAAAACTTCCCTCCTCCGGCATTCGCGGCATTGATATCCGGACTATCCAAAAAGCTGACAGACGCCTGGGAAGGATCCAGTGGCTTATTCCATCTTGGCAAGGAGTGGAATCATGACGGTTTTGAGCCGTCCGGCCTGCTGTGGATCGAGCGGGCGCGCAGTTGGGCTCGCTTTCTTCGCCTCTTCGCCTGAAGCGCGCGGGGCCGGGACTGCGCAACCTCCTATGGCGACAATGACACCGGCTATCCCCACGTACGTGACAAGACGAATGTTCATGATCACTCCTTGGCCACTGATGTTCTGTGGACCCAGTCTACCCGTTGACCCCGCTATAACTTTGATAGGATTTGCCCTAGGGTCGACGCCAATAAATCCTCATTCAGTTTGAAAGGCTGACCCGGTGGCATTGCCCTCTCTGCTATCAAATGCCTGCAGCGTAGTAGCTTGCCTGCCTAACAGAACAGTCAGGATGAGTATCTAGGGGTTTTGCCTAGCGATAGGCCCACTTCACTCCGCTACAGCGAGCTGCCGCTAGGGTTACTAGCTAGATATACTTATTCATCGAAAGGGGACAGCTCATGGCAGCTCAGAAGGGTGGAATTCGTGTGTTACTCGTGGATGATCACCGCATGGTGCGAGAAAGCATTCGTCGCTTGCTGACAAGCGCTCAAAACATCGATGTCGTAGGGAAGCTGATAATGGTGCAGAGGCTATCGCTTCTATTGGAAAGCTGAGCCCCCAGGTTG
>Ga0307405_10000578_pt1 | contig 14011 bp, 11 predicted proteins | sample 322Cmetagenome_2_FD_203311 | JGI IMG/M metagenome (GOLD analysis project Ga0307405, IMG submission 203311) | Maize rhizosphere microbial communities from greenhouse at UC Davis, California, United States - 322HYB-C-1 | ecosystem: Host-associated > Plants > Roots > Rhizosphere > Soil | place...
GACGCCGTGATCGATCGAGAACACGCGGGCGCCCTGTTCGGCCTTGCCGATCAGGAAATTTCCCTGGTTCGAGTCGCGATGCCGGATGATGTACGTGAGCACGTTCAGCTGGCCGATGTGGCGCGCATAGACCGGGTCGGCCGCAAAGCGCGCGGCGTCGTACACGTCGGGAATCGACTTGATGTCGCTCAGCCAGTATTGCACCACCGCCAGGACCTGGTCGGCCCCCGGAAACGTTCCGCGGACCCCGGGCGAGTATTTCGCGAAGTCGGCGAGCGCCACCATCCGCAGGTTCGTCGGGGGCACGAGGTATTCGGGGGGATCGAGGAAGAACTTCTGCAGCTCGTAGGCTGCGAGGTCGTAGCGCGGCACGTTGTTGAAGGTGTTCGCGCCGGGCTCGGCCTTGCGCAGCTTCACGCGAAGCGGCTCGGCCCCGCCGAAGGAGATGTCGGCCCTCAGCGTGATGTCGCCCTTGGCGTTCGGGCGGCTGATCTCGGCGTGCGTGATCACCAGCGGCTCGGCGGCCAGCAGGCGCTCGAGGTCCGCGATCGGCTGCTTGATGTTCGCGTCCTGGGCGACGGCGGCGGCGGCCAGGGATAGGAATAGTGACGCAGCGAAGGCGCGCTTCAGTCGGCCCGTTTTCATAGGCTTGTTCCTTTCAGGATGTTCATGCAGGCCGGCCAGCCAGTCTCGCGCAATCGTATGGGGAAACCGCCCTGAAAGGAAACCGGGCGGCCTGGCTTGCCGGCGGCTGGTCGTCACCTCGCGGCGCTGCGATCGGGAATGCGCCCGTCGACGCGCATCCGACTGACCTGTTCGCGCTCGCGGGCCTCCATGGCCTGTTGCTCCTCCAGCAGCTTCTGGAAGTCCTTGCGCGGCCTCAACGGATCGAAAACGGGTTCGTCCTTCATGAAGACTCGCCACGCGTTGTTCAGGAACCCAAGCTGCGCCTGGCGCTGCAGCACGGCCATCGCATCATCGGGCCGGTCGAGGAGGCCGTAGGCGAGCGCCCGCCCCGAATTGAGCCAGATCTCTCCACGGCCGAAGCGTCGGACCTGCAGGTCGGCGTTTGCCAGCAGTTCCCTGAGGACGCGCCGCGCGCGCTCTTGCTCGCCAGCCGCCATGAGCATGTCCGCGAGCCCTGCGACGCCGACGCCCATGTCGAGCTGGCCTTCGAGCACGGGCTCGCCGTCGTCCCAGGTGACCGACGCCCAGCGCTCGAGCGCATCGACGGCGCGCTGATAGTCGCCGGTGACGCGCGCGTGCCGGCGTATCGCGAGCGAGATCTGCGCCTCGGTCTGGGAATACGTGGGACCGTCCGCAACGAGCGCATACGCGGCCTCGCCCGCCTCGCGCCACTCGTTCCGGTTCAAGTGGATGAGCATCGGTCCGAGTGCCGGGTGATCCGACGTGTGGCTCAACGCGGCCCTTGCGCTGGCGGTGTCGCCGATCGAGAGGTAGTAGAGCGCGAGATTGCGCCAGGCCGTTTCATTGGCAGGATCGAGAGCGACCATCTGCTCGCCCAGTGCTATCGCGTCGGCGTGCCGGCCCTGGCCACCCCAGCGGATGTCGGCGAGGCGCGCCAGCGCCGGCACGAACAGCGGGTCGCGCTCGACGACCGACTCGGCCAGTTGCGCCGCCTCTGCAAACGCGCCGGGCCCCCACTGCAGGTACGTGGCCTTCAGCACGTCCAGGTGCAGCGCCAGCGGATCCAGGCGGCGCGCCATGTCGACCATTTCAAGCGCTTCGCGTCGGCGGGCGACACTCTGGAACAGGACCGCCGCGAGACCCTCGTAGCCGCGCGCGTAATTCGGGGCGAGCTCGAGGCCGCGCCGGAAGTCCGCATCGGCCGCGGCCACGTCGAAAAACAGCTGAAGATATCCACGTTCGACATAAGCATCGCCGCTCGTGGGGTCCAGGACGAGCGCTTCGTTGAGCAGGGCCACCGCGCTCGCGACGGTCGCGGTGAATTCCTCGGTCAGCTTGCCTCCCGCGTGCTGCTCGGCCCGCAGTACCTTCGCGCGCGCCAAGAGCACGTAAGACGGCGCAAACTCTGGATCGCGCCGGATCGCCGCCGTGAGCGCGTCGATCGCGACGGGCAGGTCGCTCACGCGGACGCTGGCAAGCAGGGCACGTCCGCGAAGGAACTCGAAGTAAGCGTCGTAATTCCCGGTGCCACCGGACCGGGGGCCGGCGGCGGGATGGTTCGCAGCGTCAAGCGTCAGCCGCATCGCACGAGCGACCGCCAAGGCGATTTCATCCTGGACCGCGAACACGTCTTCCAGCTTCGGATTGAACTGTTCGGACCAGACGCTGGCGCCCGACTGCGCGTCCACGAGCGTCGAGGTGACGCGAAGCCGGTTCCCTGCCGCCTGCACGCTGCCCTCGAGCAGATATCGCACGTTGAGCTTCCGCCCGATGCTCCGCAGATCTTCGTTGCGGCCCCGGAACGCAAAGGACGATCCGCGCGCGATGACGGTCAGGCCGGGCACGAGGCCGAGCTGGTGCAGGACGGTCTCGGGAATTCCCTCGGCGAGGATGCCGGACCCTTCCGAGCCGCCGCGGTTCTCGAAGGCGAGAACGGCAACACTCCGTGCCGGCAGTTCAACGGCGGAAAGCGGAACATCAGCCGGAGGATCGGCGTCGCCGCGCGTGACCCACTCACGGATGCCCCAGCCGACGGCCAGTGCCGTCGCGAGAGCGGCGACGCCGACGGCGGCCATGCGTACGGGCGTCCTTCGATTGCGCAGCGGCTCGCGTGACGTGGGTGCCTGGACGCGGGTCGCGGAGGCGCCACCCGTTTCCAGCAATTGTCGCACCCGGTGCGCAAACGCCGGCGGCGTCTCCCCGCCGGGCAGACGCGTCCAATGCGCGCCGAGGAATTCCTCCGGTACGCGCGCGTCCGGTTCGCGCGTCTCGTCGACCACGACTGGCACGACGAAAACGGTGTCGTGCGCCATGTCGAGGAGGCGCCGCGTGGCGAGGTTCCATTCGCGGCGGAAGTAGCCTTCGCTTCGCTCGTTCGTGTGCGCCGAAATGACCGGAATGAACAGCGAGCAGTCGTGTATCTGTTTCTTGATTTGCGCGTCCCACGCATCGCCGCCGCGCAGCGCGCTCTGGTCGTGCCAGACGTCTACGCCTGCCGCCCGCAAGGCCTCGCAAATGCGAGCCGCCGCTTCGGCGTCCTGGGAGGCGTAGGAGAGGAATGCGGTCCGGGCGCGCGGTGTGCCTTCAACTGCCCGCTTCTCGACGGATACCTGCGGCTCGTCCGACGGCATGGACCTTGCTTGACCCCGTCCGAAGGCAGACCGCAGTCTAATGCAGGTCAGGCAGGGAGGCGGCCATGAAGTCAGTCCTGCTCTGCGCCGCGATACGAGATTCAGCCCGCCGGCACTTTCGTGTCCCGCATCTATTCCGCGCTCACCGGAGGGCAGCGGCTCTCATCGCCGAGGAGGAGACAGTCCCCTATGCCGCAAAGCCGGCAAAGGCGACAGTCCCCCGGTTTGCCACTAGAGGGGCAGGCCGTGCGTGGCACCTGCCATGCACAGCAGCATCGGGATCGAGAGGATGTAGTTGGTGCGCGAGGCGTAGAGCGCCGTCTTGCGCGCGGCGGCCTTCTGCTCGTCGGTGGCGGGCTTGAGGCCGAGGATCTTCTGCTGGTTCGGCCAGATGAAGAACCAGACGTTGAACAGCATGATCGTGCCTAGCCAGCCACCGACGCCGATGACGAACTGGTACTGGTTGAATTCCGGGCCGGCCATGCCGAGCGCGAATGCGCCGAGCGCCCCCGCCCGTGCGAGGTACCAGACGCCCGTCAGCCAGGTGACGACCGCGGACCAGCGGAACCACAGGAGCGCGCGTGGTGCGACGTACTTGGTGATGCCAGCACCGCCCGGCCCGCCCTTGTCGGCGGCCGCGTCGGCCAAAGCCGGTACCTGCACCGCGTTGAAATAGTAGAGGAGACCGATCCAGGTGATGCCGGCGATGATGTGCAGCCAGCGCGCGAGCCCGAGTTCGTTCCAGCCGCCGTCGACGGCGAGCACCGCGAACAGGATCGCGAGCACGAAACCGGTTATGAGGGAACCCTTGACGCTCGTGAGCGGATTCATGGCATGCCTCCCCTGGATTCATTGAAGAATAGGCCACGGCACCCCATAATTCAAACGCTTAGCCCACCGCAGCCCATGGACGAACGCGGCCCCAGTTCCCCGTGTCTCAACATCTGCTCGCTGGACGAGCGGGGCATCTGCCGCGGTTGTTTCAGGAGTCTCGAGGAAATCGCCGGCTGGATGCGGATGACGCCAAAGGACCAACGGGCGACGGTCGAGCGCGCCGATGCGCGCAGGCTCGCCGCCGAGAAGGAGCACAAGACCCGATGATCGACGAAGCAACCACCCGGATGATCCGGGAACACCTCGATGCCGCGCCCGTCGTGCTGTTCATGAAGGGCACGCCGGATTTCCCGCAGTGCGGTTTCTCCGCGCAAACGGCCGGAGCGCTGCGGGCGCTCAAGGCGAGCTACCGCCACGTGAACATCTTCGAGGAGCCGCAGCTGCGCGAGGCGCTGAAGGCGTATTCGAACTGGCCGACCTACCCGCAGCTCTACGTGAAAGGCGAGCTGGTCGGCGGCTGCGACATAGTGACCGAGATGTACAAGTCCGGCGAGCTCAAGACCCTGCTGCAGCACGCCGGCGCGATAGGAGGGGTCTGACCCCTTCATATTCGAGGAGCGGGCTGCAGGATACGAATATGAAGGGGTCAGACCCCTCCTATTCCGGGGCCGGCTCGAGCAGCGGGTTGGACGGCTCGCCCGGAGGCTCGGCCGGCGGCTCGGTCGCGAGCCGTTGTGCGGCCTCCTCGTAGATCGGCTGGAACTGGTTGCAGACCAGGCAGAAGAGGTCCGCCGTCCGCTCCGCGTCGTAGGCCGCCGAGTGCGCTTCGCCCGAGTCCCACGCGAGGCCCGCCGCCTGCGCGGCCCGCGACAGTACGGTCTGCCCGTAGGCGATGCCCGCGAGCGTCACCGTGTCGAAGCATGAGAACGGGTGGAACGGATTGCGACGGATCCCGGCGCGTGCCACCGCCGCATTGAGGAAGCCGAGGTCGAAGTGTGCGTTGTGGCCGACGAGGATCGCGCGCGTGCACTGCTGCTCGCGCACGGCCCGGCGCACCTCGCCGAAGATGGCGCCGAGCGCGTCGCCTTCCGTCGACGCGATGCGCAGCGGGTGGTAGGGATCGATGCCGTTCACTGCGAGCGAGGCTGGATCGAGCCGGCCGCCTTCGAAGGGGCGGACGTGCTCGCGAAACGTCGGACCGCGCATCAGCCGGCCGTCGGGTGAAATGTCGACCATGACGGCGGCAATCTCGAGCAGCGCGTCGGTGGCCGCATTGAACCCGCCGGTTTCGACGTCCACGACCACGGGCAGGAAGCCGCGGAAGCGGTCGCGCATCGGCGGTCCTGCGGCGCTCATCGCACGTCCTTGCCGCCAAGCCGCCACTCCACGGTCTCGCCGGCGCACATCGGTACGATCTCCGACGAGCCGAAGGGCAGTGTCGCCGGGACCTCCCAGGGCCGGCGCTCGAGCGTAACCGTGCTGCCGTTGCGCGGCAGTCCGTAGAAGTCGGCTCCGCGCTGGCTCGCGAAAGCCTCGAGGCGGTCGAGCCGCCCCGCTTGCTCGAACGCGCGCGCATACAGCGGCAGGGCGACGGGCGCCGAGTACACGCCCGCGCAGCCGCAGGCGGATTCCTTCGCGCCCTTCGCGTGCGGTGCACTGTCGGTGCCGAGGAAGAAGCGCGCGTCGTCGGAGGTCGCGGCGGCGAGGAGCGCCTCGCGGTCGCGCTCGCGCTTCAGGACCGGAAGGCAGTACAGGTGCGGCCGGAGTCCCCCGCGGAACATCGCGCCGCGGTTGAGCAGCAGATGCTGCGGCGTCAGCGTCGCACCGACCCGCGCGCCCGCCGAGCGGACGAACTCGATGCCGGCACGCGTCGTGACGTGCTCGAGGACGACGCGCAGGCGGGGATGACGCACGAGGAGCGCCGCGAGCTCGCGCTCGATGAAGACGCTTTCGCGGTCGTAGGGATCGATGTCTTCGCCCGTCGCCTCGCCGTGGACCTGCAGCACGAGGCCGCGCTCTTCCATGCGCCCGATTGCCGCCGCGCAGCGCACGAGCGAGGTGACGCCTGCATCCGAGTGCGTCGTCGCGCCCGCCGGGTAGCACTTCACTCCGATCACGAAACCGCTGTCGGCGGCGCGGTCGATTTCCGCGGGCGGCGTCGTGTCGGTCAGATACAGCGTCATGAGCGGCTCGAACGCCGCACCGGCCGGCAGCGCGGCGCGGATGCGGTCGCGGTAGGAGGACACCGCCGCGACCGTGGTCACCGGCGGCGTGAGGTTCGGCATCACGACGGCGCGCGCGAACGTGCGCGCGGTCGCGGGGAGCACGGCGGCGAGCTCCGGGCCGTCCCGCAGGTGCAGGTGCCAGTCGTCCGGCCGTGCGATCGTCAGTGTGGAAATCGGGCTCGACAAGTGGGTTTCGTTCTTGACCGGCGGGCGCCGCAGACAGGATCATATCGGGCCGGCCGCCGGCAGAGAAACTTCCGAGGACTGTCGAAGGATGGCTGACGGCCCCGATGACCGCGACGTCGACCCGCTCGAGACCCGGGAATGGCTCGAGTCGATCGACGCGGTGCTGCGGGTCCACGGCCCGGGCCGTGCCCATTTCCTGCTCGACCGCCTGATCGACCACGCGCGGCGCTCCGGCACCTGGCTGCCGTTCAAGCCGAACACCGCCTACGTCAACACGATCCACGTCTCGCGCGAGAAGCCCTACCCGGGCGACCGCGCGATCGAGCGGCGCATCGAGGCGCTGATGCGCTGGAACGCGGTCGCCATGGTCGTGAACGCGAACCGTATCAGCACCGAGTACGGCGGGCACATCGCGACCTACGCATCGTCGGCGACCCTGTACGAGGTCGGCTTCAACCACTTCTGGCGCGCACCCACCGAGCACCACCGGGGCGACATGGTGTTCTTCCAGGGCCATGCGAGCCCCGGCATGTACGCGCGTGCCTACCTCGAGGGGCGACTGACCGAAGACCAGCTGCGGCACTTCCGCCAGGAGGTCGGCGGCAAGGGACTGTCGTCCTATCCGCATCCCTGGCTGATGCCCGACTTCTGGCAGTTCCCCACGGTGTCCATGGGCCTCGGGCCGCTGCAGGCGATCATGCAGGCGCGCTTCGTGCGCTACCTCGAGCACCGCGGCCTCGTCGAACCCTCGGACCAGAAGGTCTGGTGCTTCCTCGGCGACGGCGAGATGGACGAGCCGGAGTCGATGGGCGCGCTGACCATGCCGGTGCGCGAAAAGCTCGACAACCTCGTCTTCGTCATCAACTGCAACCTGCAGCGCCTCGACGGGCCGGTCCGTGGCAACGGCAAGATCATCCAGGAGCTGGAGGCCGCCTTCCTCGGCGCCGGCTGGAACGTGATCAAGGTGGTCTGGGGCTACCGCTGGGACCCGCTGCTCGCGCGCGACACGTCCGGTGCACTTCGACGCCGGATGGAGGAGGCGGTGGACGGCGAGTACCAGAACTTCAAGGCCAAGGGCGGCGCGTACACGCGCGAGCATTTCTTCGGCAAGTACCCGGAGGCGCTCGAGCTCGTCGCCAACATGTCGGACGACGAGATCGCGCTGCTCAACCGCGGCGGCCACGACTCGCTCAAGGTTTGGAACGCGTACGCGGCCGCGGCCGCGCACAAGGGCCGGCCCACCGTGATCCTCGCGAAGACGGTCAAGGGCTATGGCATGGGGAAGGCGGGCGAGGCCGTGAACGTCACGCACCAGCAGAAGAAGATGGACGACGCGGCGCTCAAGGCTTTCCGCGACCGCTTCAACATTCCGCTGAGCGACGCGGAGATCGCGCGCCTGCCGTTCTTCAAGCCCGCCGACGACAGCGCGGAGATGCAGTACCTGAAGGCCCGTCGCAAGGCGCTCGGCGGATCGCTGCCCCAGCGCCGCCTGCAGGCGCCGCCGCTCGCGGTGCCGGCCCTCGAGGCCTTCCGCAACCTGCTCGACGGTAGCGAGGGACGCGAGATCTCGACCACGATGGCCTTCGTGCGGATCCTGACGCAGCTGCTCAAGGACAAGAACATCGGCGCGCACGTCGTGCCGATCGTGCCCGACGAGGCGCGAACCTTCGGCATGGAGGGCCTGTTCCGGCAAGTCGGTATCTATTCGTCGGTGGGCCAGCTCTACACGCCGCAGGACGCTGACCAGCTCATGTACTACCGCGAGGACAAGAAGGGCCAGATCCTCGAGGAAGGCATCAACGAGGCGGGCGCGTTCTGCTCTTGGATGGCGGCAGGCACCGCCTACGCGAACCACGGAATCAACATGATTCCGATGTACATCTTCTACTCGATGTTCGGGTTCCAGCGCATCGGCGACTTCGCCTGGGCGGCCGGCGACATGCAGGCGCGAGGGTTTCTGCTCGGCGCGACCGCGGGCCGCACGACGCTCGCCGGCGAGGGCCTGCAGCACCAGGACGGCCACAGCCACCTGCTGGCGTCCACGATCCCGAATTGCGTCGCCTACGATCCCTGCTTCGCCTTCGAGCTCGCCGTCATCATGCAGGACGGCCTGCGGCGCATGTGCGCGGAGCAGGAGAGCGTCTTCTACTACATCACCTGCTTGAACGAGAACTACGCGCACCCGGCCATGCCGAAGGGGGTCGAGCAGGGAATCCTGCGCGGCATGTACCTGCTGCACATCGGCGGTCGCGGCGCCGTGCGCGCGACGATCCTCGGCTCCGGCTCGATCCTGCGCGAGGCGCTCGCGGCGGCGGAGCTGCTCGAGTCGGAGTTCGGCATCCCCGCGGACGTCATGAGCGTCACGAGCTTCTCGGAGCTGCGGCGAGACGCGCTCGCCGCCGAGCGCGAGGCGATGCTGAAGCCCGGCGAAAAGCCGCGCCAGCCCTGGGTGCGCGAATGCCTCGCCGGCCGCCAGGGCCCGTTCATCGCCGCGACCGATTACATGAAGACCGTCGCCGACCAGATCCGGCAGTGGGTTCCCGGCCGATACGTTGCCCTCGGCACCGACGGCTACGGCCGCAGCGACTCGCGCGAGGCGCTGCGCCGGCACTTCGAGGTGGACCGGCACTGGATCGTGCTGGCCGCGCTCAAGGCGCTCGCCGACGACGGCCGGATCGACCGCTCGAGCGTGACGCTCGCCATGAAGAAGTTCGGCATCGATCCCGCCAAGCCCGACCCGCTGGTGAGCTGAGGGCGCGTGGCCGAGAGAATCACCGTCGTCGTGCCAGACCTCGGCGACTTCAGCGACGTCGAGGTCATCGAGGTGCTGGTGAAGGCGGGCGATGCCATCGCCGTGGAAGCGCCTCTAATCACCCTCGAGACCGACAAGGCCACGATGGATGTGCCTTCGACCGCGGCGGGACGCGTCGCCGAGCTGTCGGTGAAGAAGGGCGACCGCGTCTCGAAGGGGTCTCCGATCGCCGTCGTCGAGGCCGCCGGTGCGGCCGCACCAGGCAAGCCTGCGGAGGCCGCAAGACCGGCGGAACCTCCGCCCGCGGCGAACGCCGCCGCGGCTCCTGCGAAGCCGGCCGACCTCGAGGTCCGCGTGCCGGATCTCGGCGATTTCCACGACGTGGAAGTCATCGAGGTGCTCGTGAAGGAGGGCGATACCGTCGCCCTAGAGTCGCCGCTCGTCACGCTCGAAACCGAGAAGGCGACCATGGACGTGCCGTCCTCCGCGGCCGGACGGATCGCGAAGCTGCACCTCGCCAAGGGCGCGCGCGTCAACGCGGGCGACCTGGTCGCGACCGTGCAGGGCACGGCCGCCACGGCGCAGGCGCAGCCTGCCGCGGCGCCGGCCGCGCCGCCGCCTGCCGCAGCGCCGACCGCGCAGGACGCCACGGTCCGCATGGCGGCACCCGCGCATGCGGCTGCGGGGGCGGCGCTGCCGGACCTGCGCGGCGCACATGCCTCGCCGTCCGTGCGCCGCTTCGCGCGCGAGCTCGGGGTCGACCTCGCCCGGGTCAAGGGCAGCGGCTTCAAGGGCCGCATCGGCGAGGACGACGTCAAGGCATTCGTGAAGAAGGCGCTCGCGGGCCCGCCGCGGACCGAGGCCGCAGGCGTCGCGCTGCCCCGCGTTCCCGACGTCGATTTTGCGGCCTTCGGCCCGGTGGAGGTGAAACCGCTCGGCCGCATCCAGAAGATCTCGGGCGCGCGCCTGCAGGCGGCCTGGGTCAACATCCCCCACGTCACCCAGCATGACGAGGCGGACATCACGGAGCTGGAGAAGCTGCGCGCATCGCTCAAGGACCGCGCCGCCAACCGCGGCATCAAGCTGACACCGCTCGCATTCATCGCGCGCGCCTGCGCGCGGGTGATCGCCCAGTTCCCGAACTTCAATGCCTCGCTCGACGCGAGCGGGCAGAACCTCGTCTTCAAGAAGTACCTGCACCTCGGCTTCGCCGCCGACACGCCGAACGGCCTCGTGGTGCCGGTGATCCGCGATGCCGGCCGCAAGGACGTCTACGAGCTCGCGCGCGACCTCGGCGACCTTGCCGGGAAGGCGCGCGCCGGCAAGCTGTCGGCGGCGGAGATGCAGGGCGGCTGCTTCACGATCTCGAGCCTCGGCGGGATCGGCGGCACGGCCTTCACGCCCATCATCAACGCGCCGGAGGTCGCGATCCTCGGCGTGTCGAAGTCGCAGCAGCGGCCCGTGTGGCGTGACGGCAAGTTCGAGCCGCGCCTGATGCTCCCGCTCTCTCTGTCGTACGACCACCGCGTCATCGACGGCGCCGAGGCCGTGCGCTTCGTCGTCGTGCTCGCCGAGACGCTCGCGGCGCCCGCCAGCCTGACCGAGGCCGTTCCTTGAGCCAACCCGTGGAGCAGCGCGTCCCCGACCTCGGGGATTTCCACGACGTCGAGGTCATCGAGGTGCTCGTCAAGGCGGGCGATCGCATCGAGCGCGACGCGCCGCTCATCACGCTCGAGACCGACAAGGCCACGATGGACGTGCCGGCGACCGCGGCCGGGACCGTCCAGGAGGTCAGAGTCCGCAAGGGCGACCGCGTGTCGAAGGACTCGCTCATCGTGATCCTCGCCGCGGCCGGCGGCGACACCGTCAAGATTCCGTCGCTGAGCGAGACCGTCGTGCTTCCGAAGACGGCGGGTTCGGCAGCTGCGGTGGCACGGCCTGCGGCGCAGCCGGCCGCCGCGACGGATGAGCCGGTGCCGGACGTTTCGGCGCAGCTTCTCGTCGTCGGCGCGGGACCCGGCGGCTACACCGCCGCATTCCGCGCCGCCGACCTCGGACTTTCGGTGACGCTGGTGGACCGCTGGCCCCAGCTCGGTGGCGTCTGCCTCAACGTCGGCTGCATCCCGTCCAAGGCGCTCCTGCACGCCGCGCGCGTGATCGAGGAGGCCGAGTCCATGTCGACGCATGGCATCCGGTTCCAGGAGCCCGAGATCGATGCCGCCGCCCTCAAGCAGTGGAAGAACCGCATCGTCGGCAAGCTGACGGCCGGCCTTTCGATCCTCGCCAAGCAGCGCAAGGTCACCGTCGTGCGCGGCACGGCGCGCTTCGTGTCACCGCACCGCGCCGAGGTCGTCGGCGAGGACGGCAGGCGCCAGGTCATCGGCTTCGAGCAGTGCATCATCGCCGCGGGCTCGGAGCCCGCGCGCATCCCGGGCCTGCCGGACGACCCGCGCGTCGTCGACTCGACCGGCGCGCTCGACCTCGCCGGCATCCCGAAGCGCTTCCTGGTGATCGGCGGCGGCATAATCGGCCTCGAGATGGCCTGCGTGTACGACGCGCTCGGGTCGGAAGTCAGCGTCGTCGAGCTCACCGACGCACTGATGCCCGGCACCGATCGCGACCTCGTGCGTCCGCTGGAGAAACGGCTCAAGTCCCGCTACGCCGCGGTGCTGACGGGCACGAAGGTCACGGGCGTCACCGCCTCCGGCAAGGGACTCGAGGTCACGTTCGAGGGCAAGGGCGCGCCGACGCCCGCGCTTTACGACCGGGTGCTCTGCTCCGTCGGGCGCGTGCCGAACGGCCGCGCGATCCGCGCGGGTGCGGCGGGCGTGACGGTCGACGAGAGGGGATTCATCCCGGTGGACCGGCAGATGCGCACGAACGTCCCGCACATCTTCGCGATCGGCGACATCGTCGGCCAGCCGATGCTCGCGCACAAGGCGACGCACGAGGGCAAGGTGGCGGCAGAAGTCGCGGCGGGACAGAAAAGCGCCTTCGATGCGCGCGTGATCCCGTCCGTCGCCTACACCGACCCCGAGGTCGCCTGGGTGGGCGTGACGGAGACCGAGGCCCAGGCGTCGGGACGCAAGCTCGGCAAGGGCCTGTTCCCGTGGATGGCGAGCGGCCGCTCGCTCGCGCTCAATCGCGACGAGGGCTTCACCAAGCTGCTGTTCGACACGGAGACGCACCGCGTCGTCGGCGGCGGCATCGTCGGCACCAATGCCGGCGACCTCGTTTCCGAGGTGGCGCTCGCGATCGAGATGGGCGCGACGGCGGCCGACGTCGGTCTGACCGTCCACCCGCATCCGACGCTGTCGGAAACCGTGGCCTTCGCGGCGGAAGCCTTCGAAGGCACGCTCACGGACCTCTTCATCCCGAAGAAGTAGCCGCCGGCGGTGCCGTCTTGTGCGGCCAGCGGCAGAGGTCCCGGATCGCGCACTGCGGGCAGCGGGGCTTGCGCGCGACGCAGACGTAGCGCCCGTGCAGGATGAGCCAGTGATGCGCGTCCTGCGCGAACTCCGCGGGCGTCACCGCGACGAGGCGATCCTCGACCTCGCGCACGTTGCGCCCGGGCGCGAGGCCGGTGCGGTTCGACACGCGGAAGATGTGCGTGTCCACCGCGATCGTCGGCTCGCCGAAGGCCGTGTTCATGACGACGTTCGCCGTCTTGCGGCCGACTCCGGGCAGCGCCTCGAGGGCCTCGCGCTCGCGCGGAACCTCGCCACCGTGCCGCGAGAGGATCAGGCGCGACGCGGCGACGACGTTCTTCGCCTTCATCCGCCAGAGGCCGATCGTGCGGATGTAGCGCGCGAGTCCGCGCACGCCGAGGGCGACGATCGCCTCGGGCGTGCCCGCGACCGCGAACAGCGGGCCTGTCGCCAGGTTCACGCTCCGGTCGGTCGCCTGCGCCGACAGGATCACCGAGACGAGCAGCTGGTAGGGCGTCCGGTACACGAGTTCGCTGCGCGGCGCCGGGATGGCGGCGCGCAGCCGCTCGTACAGCAGCCGGACGGAGGCGGCATCGAGCCGCGCCGGCCCGCGTGCGCGCCTGCGTGCCGCGCCGCGCTTCCCGGGGCCTCGGCTAGCGGGCATCGTCGCGCGACAGCCGTTCGAGCCGGGCCTCATAGCGCCGGCGGAATCGGGCAGCGCGCTCCGCGACCTGCGTTGGCGGGAGCGGCACGGCCGGAAGCCCGGGCGCCGGCAGCATGCGGATGCAGTCGACCGGGCAGGCCGGCACGCACAACTCGCAACCGGTGCATTCCGCGGCGATGACGGTGTGCATCCGCTTGCGCGCGCCCACGATGGCGTCGGTCGGGCAGGGCGGAAGGCAGCGCGCGCAGCCGATGCAGGCCGGCTCGTCGATCCATGCGACGAGCGGCGATCCTTCCGCGCCGCAGGCGGGATCTAGCGGGAGTGCGGGCCGGCCGAGCAGTGCCGCGAGCTCCGCGATCAGCGCGCGTCCGCCCGGCGGGCAGCGATTGAGCTCCGTTTCGCCGCGGGCGAGCGCTTCCGCATACGGTCGGCAGGCGTCGTACCCGCAGCGGCGGCACTGCGTCTGCGGCAGCCGCGCGTCGATGCGCGCGGCGAGATCGTCCGCCGCGGACATGGGACTTCAGCTGACCTTCATCCCGGCCTTCGCGCCGGCATCCGGCGACAGCAGGAACAGGCCCTCGTCGCCCGAGGCGGCGAGCGCCATGCCCTCCGATGTCCCGAATCGCATCTTCTTCGGCTTCAGG
>Ga0307405_10000582_pt1 | contig 13995 bp, 9 predicted proteins | sample 322Cmetagenome_2_FD_203311 | JGI IMG/M metagenome (GOLD analysis project Ga0307405, IMG submission 203311) | Maize rhizosphere microbial communities from greenhouse at UC Davis, California, United States - 322HYB-C-1 | ecosystem: Host-associated > Plants > Roots > Rhizosphere > Soil | place...
TTCCCATACATTCTCTGGGTTGACTGGGGTCAGTTGCCCTTCTCCTTTTCATAGATATTTAGCCGATCTAATGACCATCAAAATTGCTAATTCCCTATAAAGTACTGTAAAATAAATACTTAAAACTTACGGCTCTTTAACCCAATGCTGCTTTGCATTACACTCGGTGCCCGAATAGATGATATGCATTTCCTGCCCGCTGCCACTGAATATAATTCTGACTCCGATAGCCTCGCCTTTACGCCATCCGGCTGGGGTTAAAATATAACCGGTACCCAAAAATTGTGTGTGATTAGCTTTTATATCCGAAAATAATGTGTCCCCGGTTTTAAATTCAGAGGAATTTGGAGGAACCGAGACAATTCTGGCGCTCGTACCTTTAATTTCAATTATACTTCCAATGAGTGAATCGCACCCGGACTCTATGTTGTCCTTGTATAGCCATTTCCCAGATATAGGCAACTGCACTTCAGGGTCAGCATCTTCTGAGCAACCGAAATGTAGAAGCGCGATGAGAAGCAAAAAAGCGGAAATAAGTGTTTTCATAATACATTGGCTAGCCTACCACCCGGGGCAAATGTAGCAACAAATCACTCTTACTCGAATTGTTAAACTGCCGCCTCCTTGCACAATCAAAGAATTTCAATCAAAGGGCCCGCAGCCTCTTGTTCTGTGTTTTCTCATTTAACATATAGATGTGTTATCCGAAGGAGATGGGCATTTTCTGGGTTTTGTAGAATTGACCCAACGTTTTATCCGTTAGATTAAACGTTGTAGTAAGATATTGCTTAATCATCCCTCCGGGATCGGAGGGATGATTCTCTTCATCAATAGACACAAAAAACCTACCTGGGGGCTGGAAACCAATCAGGTAGGCAATAAAGCAGTTTAACTATTTTTCAATTAAACCATTGTAATGTATAAAATTATCTTTAAAAATTTACATTTTCGGGCTGTCCATGATGGCCGTCATTATGCCTGCGAAAGGGCAAAATGAGCAAGTTACAACGCTCCTGCCAAATGGAAAGCTAACTTTACGCTATCCAGTAATGAAAGAGGCCGTGACGAATGGAAATCATCCCCGACGACATATCTTTTAATTTCGGATTTTTCCAGGTAATCTTTTGCGTCAAAATCTTTAAGTTCACAAGCGAACCTTGTTCTAAATTCAGAGGCATCAAACCTTGTTATTTTTCCTGCCCCGTTTTTTCCGGCAACGATGTTGCTCCAAAAGCTTTTTACATTGTTTTCAAGAGGTGTCAAAGCCCCAATTCCCGTTATAACAACTCTTTTTAACATATAGTAGCTGTTCAGTAATAAAGATGCATGAAATGCATCTTTATTACTGAGTTTTTAGATGTCTTATTTTAAGATCAGGCAACCGGATGTTTTATTTCGATCAGGCCGGTTCCCCTGCCAAATAGATTGTTCTGAGACGCTGCGATAATTTCGTGTGGTGAGCCAAGGCTTATCTGGCTGACCTCGTTAAGTTTCCTTACTTGGTCTGTTGTCAGTTGAAGATCAAGTGTGGCAAGATTATCATCTAACTGCTTGAGAGTCCTGGGGCCTATAATCGTAACTGTTGACAAACTTGATTCATCGTATTTCTGCCGTATCCACGCTAGTGCAACATCGATATTGTTCTTTCCCGTTTCTTTTGCAATGGTCTCGACAGTATCCATAATCATCGTTTCCTTTTCACCTTTTTCATTCTTAACCAACAAGCCGCCTGCGAGGGCTAATCTTGAATTCGGATCAGTTTCTTTACTCCGGTATTTTCCAGTCAGTGTTCCTCCGGCAAGCGGCGACCAAAAGGCAACCCCCAAACCGAGAGCTTCGGCCATTGGCAGCAATTCCCTATCTGCCGTACGCTCGATCAGATTGTATTCAACCTGAATACCAATGATCGGTGCCCAGCCTCTCAAATCGGCAAGTAACGAAGCGTTGGCAATGCGCCATGCAGGGAAATTAGAGAAACCGGCATAGTTGATTTTTCCGGCACGGACCAGATCATCCAGCCCACGAACGATCTCTTCAAGAGGTGTTTGGCCATCAGAGAGATGTACCCAATAAAGATCCAGACGGTCTGTTTTGAGCCTTTTGAGGCTTTCTTCGACTGCGCGGATCATTGTTTTGCGGCTATTTCCCGTGGTTTGCATCTGCGTTGCGCCCATACTGTATTTGGAAGCCAGCACAAAGTTATCTCTCTCATTTGCCAGAAAATCACCAATAAAAGATTCCGATTGGCCTGCCTGATAGCCGTCAGAGGTATCAATAAAATTACCACCGGCTTCTGCATATTTGTCAAAAACGTTTTTGGCTTCTTCCTTCGATGATCCAAAGGGCCAGGCGGTCCCAAAGTTTCCCGTGCCCAAGGCAAGCGTCGAAACTCTTAATCCTGATTTCTGTCCGAAAATTTGATATTTCATAATTTTAAATATAATGATCGTTATATTTTGAGTAAAAAAAATTTACTGAGTTTTAATGATGCTTTCTGCTACTTCCAGCGCCATCTCCAGCATCTGGTCGCATTGCTTTATCTCCTTGCTGACACTATACATCAGAAATCCAAATTCGGAAAGCGCTATAATGTGAAGGGCAATCTTCTCCGATCTGGTTTCAGGGTTAAAAACTCCTTCGGCAATTCCTTGATTTATGATTGTGACCAGATCATTTTTCCACTTTTTTATTCCGTCCGCAGCTTTCTTCCTTAGTGGTTCGAAGGTGTCGTCAGCATCCGTGAGCGCGTTTTGCATGGGACAGCCCCCTTCGGGAAATTTCAAATTTGATGAGCTATGATATGCCTTGATGTACATCAAAAACTTGTCCTTCGTAGAAGAGCATTTGTCAACCTCATTCTGCACGATCCTGCGGAAACATTCCAAATTATAGTCAAACGCGGCTAGTGCAACTTCCTCTTTATTGGCAAAATTGCCATAAATACTGCCACTGGTCAGTTTAGTAGCCTTGGTAATATCGGTTATGGAAGTGCCCGCATAACCTTTTTTATTGAAGATCGGTGCGGTTGTGGCGATGATGTGTGCCCGTGTCTTTTCCGTTTTTGATTGTACCATGCGACAAATATAACGATCATTATATTTAGATAGTGCTTAAAGGAAAATTATTTTGAGGGTTTGAGCGGCATGAAGGTTTTAGACAAGGCTATTCCATAGCCGATTGACATAAATCCCGTCATAGACGCCGTGAGTGGGTCAAAGTTTACGATAAATCTGCTGCAGGGTACCTTAATTATAAGTTGACTAACAAGTTGCAAACATAAGTAAACGGTCGAAAGTATGTCAACAGATACGACTGGTTGTGAGATATGGTTTTTCGGATAACCCATTTATGTTAACCAACGAAACATAGAACAAAGCCTGGAAAGCTGTTTGTGAAAGTACTCGGCATAGTACACGGAGAGCTCACTTTTTAGATTTTGCTCGGGAATTAACCAAGGCTGTTTTAGCACAGTGATCCCCTTGAAAAAGAGCTTATAATCGACGCTATTGCACCCAAACCAAAGTATATTATACGTAGCTAAATTCTTTTAAGAGCGTAATTTATCAACTATGCGTTACCTGTTCTTCATTTGCTGGATAGCTGTCATTCTTCTTTTAGGCTCATCACTTCTGACTTATGGCCAATCGACTGCTGTACTCACAGGCAACGTGACGGATGCCACCACTGGAAAACCCATGCCGTTTGCCAATGTATATGTTAACGGCAGCACCCAGGGGGCTGTCACCGACGAAAAAGGAGCATATACCCTTACTTTACTTTCACTTGGTAGTTTAGAAATTGTAGCTTCATTTGTTGGGTATGAATCTGCTGCGCAAAAAATCCGATTTGAAAATACGTCTCCGCAAAAGGCGAATTTCCGCCTCAAAGCAAGTGAACAAATGCTGGATGCCGTAACAGTACGGGGCAGCACGAAGCGGTCGGAACGACATTTACGTCAATTCAAAAAGCAACTCCTTGGCGAGCCGTTCGGCGGACAGTGCCTGCTTGTAAACAGTGAAGTCCTTAACTTTAAGGAAGAGAAAAATCATCTGTATGCGACGGCTAATGGGCCGTTAATTATTGATAATCAAGCACTGGGTTATAGGCTGATCTATGACTTGCGGCATTTCGATGCTACTCCGTCGGGGAAGGTTTATTTTGCTGGTACTGCCCGGTTCGAAGAACTAAAACCCGAAAACGAACGGCAGGCCGACCGATTCCGGCGCAATCGGCTGACGGCTTACAGTGGATCTACCCGACATTTAATGGCCAGCCTGATAGACAGTACTTTCGAACAGGCTGGCTTTCTGATTTATCAGGAAGATGTCAGTAAGCCAATTTCCGTCGAACGTCGGACCATTACGCTTGCCGCTGCGATCAGCGAATACAAACGTTTGGTTCCAATTAAGGTTTCTAAGTTAATCCAACCGGGTCGGTTACCGACCGAACGCAGATTGGTTTCGCCTATGAAACTGATCGTATTTTACACCAAGGCAACCTCTCGTTTCTCGCCCTATCCGGATGCCCGCTACGCTTATACGGAAATGAAACTGCCCAGCGGACAGATGCAAATGACTGTCGATGGCGTCATTACGATGCCTGAGGGTATGGAAGCGGAAGGCTCTATGGGTGACGACAGGCTATCAACCATGTTGCCCGCCGACTGGAAACCCAAAAAGAGTGAGATGGAGCCAGTAACCGGCGCATTGACTGCACAGGGAAAACTTGCGCCAACTGACACCTGCCTGGGAAGTATCGGTGCGGCTTTCAACGAGCAATTTAAGTTGCTGGCCCCCACATTGTTTGTGCACATTGACAAACCTTTTTATGCCACCGGGGACCGGCTCTGGATGAGCACATATTTACTCGACGCCACCAGTCACCAGCGGGCCGGTGGTGAAACAGCGATGCGTGTCGACCTGCTTACGTCAACAGGCAAACTAGTGCAGCACCAGTGGGTGCGCACGGTAGATGGACGTGGTCAGGGCAGTTTTCGTTTGTCCGATACGCTTACGACAGGAATGTATCGCCTGCGCGCATATACCGATGAAGATGACCGGCAGCGACGCCCTGCTTTCGAGCGGTCGGTGTCGATTTATAATTTGCTTCGAAACAGCTTACCAGCAAGTAATGATTCTGTTTCTCAGCAATTAGACATTCAGATTTTGCCGGAAGGTGGTCGCTGGATTTCAGGCTTACCAGCCCGTATGGGTGTGAAAATCGTACAGCCGAATGGTCATGGCCTGCCTGCTGCGGGACGTATTATCGACAATGTGGGCATTGAAGTAGCCCGGTTTCAGACCAATCAGCAGGGAATGACCAGCGTGTTAATGGAGCCGAAGCCGGAGCGGACTTACTACGCAGAGGTAACCTATAACAACCAGTTGCAGCACATTCCTTTGCCGAAACCCGAAAACGAAGGGCTGTTGCTTTCAGCCGATGCGATTAGCGATACAACCCGTCTGGCATTAACGATCATGAGTTCCAACCGGGCCGCTTTTGACTCGGTGTACATACTGATTCAGCAACGCGGTCAGATAGTCGATCAGCGAAAAATTTTCCTGCAAAATGGGCTGGCGAAGATAAGCCTGCCGATGATCGGCTGGTTGCCCGGTCTTGCACAAGTCACCCTTTACGATGTCACAGCCAAGCCACAAGCCGAGCGGTTATTTTTTGTGCCGGAATTCATTGCGCCAGTTCGTGTGGCATTAAAGTTTAATAAAAATAAATATCAGCCGCGTGAAGAAGTTATCCTGAGCGTCAATCTGAAAGATAACGGATCAAATGTGTCAGCAGCCTTGTCAGCGGCGATTACTGATGCCAGAAAAGTACCTGATGATACCGCCGATGCAACGCTACAAGCACACCTGCTACTGACCGGAGAGCTGCGTGGGTATGTTGAAAACCCTAACCAATACGTAATGAACCACTCCGCAGAGACTCGTAAATTCCTGGACGACCTGCTGCTGACGCAGGGCTGGCGGCGGGTTAGTGGCACACCACCGGCCGATTCGCTCGGTGGAGTATCGTTCGGCGGCCGCATTCTGAATTCAAAAAATCAACCCATACCTGGTGCTCAGATTGTTGTTGCGTCAACAGGGCGCGGGCAATCGTTCGTTAATTCGACAGCGGCTGATGACCAAGGGCGTTTTCGTATGGCGGGATTGGCTATTGCCGATACGGCAACGCTAATGGTGCAAATCGCGGGGCGTAATTCAAGAAAAATCTCTGCCAAAGAAGCCTTTCTGGTTGAGGAAAGACCCGGTAAATTATGGGAATTTAGTAACATGACCGCTATGCCAAAGTCGCCGCTGCTGGAAGCGCAATTGGAAGAAGCCTGGACCCGGCAGAAGGCCAATGCCGATTTTTACCGCGATAAAACAGCCAAACAATTGAATGAAGTGACTGTTCGAGCGCAGAAATTCAATGAAAGGCCTGATGATATTCAAATGCGGAGTTTACACAATCATGCCGATGCGACGATCATTTTCAACGAGAAATCGCCAAATTACCCAAATGTATATGAAATGATTCAAGGGCGCTTTGCAGGCGTGACTGTACTGCGAACTGTGGCAGCACCAGAGAGCCCGACAGCGCCTCCTGGATATTTGGTATCCGTTCGGGGCGGTAGACAGCCCTTGTTTTTGATGGATGGGTTACCGATTGAAGACCCTGACGGAACCGTTTTGATGAACTTCAATCCAGGAGACATTGAGCGTGTCGAATTGCTGAAAAATGCTGGCACAGCGGGTATGTACGGGGTTCGGGGAGCAAACGGGGTAATTGCATTTTACTCTAAAAGTGCGCGTTCCATGCAGGCCGGCATGAAACCGAACGAGGGCATGCAACCAATTCAATTCATTGGTTACCCGTCAGTACAGCGTGAATTTTATGTGCCACGCTACGATGCCCGAGAAACTGCCAGCACCATTTCCGGCCCCATTGATAACCGGGACGTACTATACTGGAAACCCATGATACAAGCCGATAGCCAAGGAAACAGCCAACTGCGTTTTCCGCTGTCAGACGTAGTACAAACGCTGCGCGTAGTAATACAAGGCATTACAGCTGACGGTCGTCCAGTGCTGGGCGTTCAGCTGGTCCGGGTGCAATAATGTTGACTTATCTCCAGAGTGATGTCGTAGGCATTACATGCAGTTTCACCGCGATGCGAAGTCTATTTTTCAAGCGAGCTCTCAGCCCTGTTAGCGCTGATTGTAGAATCTTATCCTATCGATTTATCCGGCGGTTTTTGTGTACTGTATCGTTGAGAAGCGAAACGATCACTTTCATACCGAAAAGTGTCACAATTGGGTACAGTTTAGTGGTACATGAAATCAAATCACAGTATACTTAGAGCGTAGGGGATAAAATGTTATTTATTTCGAATTGACAACGACGAATGTGAACTGCGGGAATCTCAATTTCTCGCAGTAAAGAAGGGATTTGTCGCATATTAGTGACGGCAATGTTGCGCAAAGAATATCGCGCTAAAAGAAGATCTGTCATCCTTAGGACGAACGATCTCAAGCGATTGGACGAGCGAGACTTTGTCGGACGCGTACGGATAATTTGATAAAGACATTTAATCGTGACGTAACAGATCCAGCCCGGAAAGACCGGCAGTTTCGCCATGTCGTGGATTTCGCGGTCGATATTGTCAAAAAGGAATTAGCCTGCCATTGCTTTGGCTAAACCGTCCAGCTTAACTTTGTTCTGGACTAACTACGGTAGGTTGTTGAAGCAACAAGGCTCTTAGCACTAGATGAAGTGTTTTAGCACCGATGCAACACCAAATCAAGAAAAAGAGCGCCCAAAAGCTTGTATTCCCAAATAGTAAAATGTCATCGATTAAGCGAGATGAGCAGCTAATTAAGGTAACCATAAATATAAAGCCAAAATATCCTACTTTCGATGGGTCAAGTTTCGTGTATAATTTCCTGATATACCCTACAATGATGCCAATTACGAGAGCATAGACGAATCCTCCCCATAGGCCAAAGAAATGGTAGGCGAGGTAGTTATATCTCCCATTCGCGCCGGATGTACGTCGATTTGAATAAAACTCGAATACATCAACACCGATCGGTTCAGGAGGAACGATATCGAACCCCAAATTTTTGAGTATTGTTCCCCAACCTGGATAAAATGCGTACTTGAAAAATGAAGATTCTTGAATGCTAGCAAAGACATCGTCATAGTATCCAAGCAGGAATATGTCGCCACTGGCCATCAGTCGTAAAGCAACTTGTTGCACTGCACTTGATGCATCTGCCCCAACAGAGATCATGACGACTCCTATTGGAAAAGCTGCCAGTATCAGAAGTAGGGGCCATGAAATTTTTATTTTCTTAATATGACCATGGAGCATCAGCGGGTATGTCGTTAAAAAATAGAGAGCAAAGAACGTTACGATGCCTCCTTTAGAGCCGCTTGTAGCCAAGTCAACTAATAGTATAAGGCAAATGAAGATTTCAAACGCGTTTAAGCGCTGCTTTGAAACCAGGGTCTTATAGTATAGCGTTAGGATGACCAGTGTTCGAAAGGAAACAAGGAATGCCCGAATTATACCATGACCGCCGTATGCAGATACGTGATTGTTCTCAGTATCAAGCAAAACGATTCCAACAGTCTTAAGATTTATAGCTTCAACGATCACATATGCGATGCAAACAATGAAGACAAATAGGTCAAATTCTGTTATTCCCTTCCCATTTGTCACTAACTTTTCACGCTGCCGTCCCATGTGTAATGCCGGGACAGCAGATCCGATCAGCAATCCGAAGAACAGAGCAATTTCAGTGCCGATAAATGACCATCCGTAGACTGGTTTTAGCTTGTCGTCTGCGTAAAGAAAATAGACGCAGAATGCGCTTGCTGCCAAGTTTAAAGTAGTAAAGAACATGGGATCGAATATCCCCCAATATATCTTTCTGTATATCAGTAGATATACGCAGATTATGACGGCATAAATAGTGCCATACTTTAACCAGTTGTCAAGAATTGGAGAAACAAAAAACTCGGTTGCCACTTATAGATTCTTTTTTGCTAAGCTCGCCTATGAGCGCCATAGGATCAACAAAGTTATCAAAATTAACACAACAGTATTACTTCGGAGCTTACGTCAACGTCGGCAATATGATGGGAACATAGCCGGTATGCGATTCGCTGTCTATAGGAACATTCAAATCCCTGTGGTAGCGATACCATGCTGGACGCTTGGGAAGTATGCAGCGAGTTGGGTATTTCAAGAACTTAACTTATTGACCAGAGGTAGATTACAAATGCATTAGCCTTGCAGGACACAATTCTTCAAGTCAGAAGTTCATTATTTTTCCTTGGTTAGCCTAAAAAATCCCATTTAGCCTTTGCCACACTAGCATCATCGAAATCCCGAGCGCATGCTGTTCCTTTCATCGATCTGTACGCATAATCGAATTTATTTGATCGATTCCTCTGACGGACAGTTTCGTCGGGCTTCCATAACCGGATTTTTCAATCAGTTCACCGTTTTGAAGTACGACAGTACAGGTTTGTGCCAGTAGCTATTGCACCGTTCGACTTGTTGGAGACAGTATTGTTTTGCTTCCAGGTCCCACTATCCGATTTTATCCACTTCTCGTACTGCATTTGGACTTCTTCCGATAAAATTATAATTTTCGCCTTTAAAATGGAATTTTTGAATGTTAATCACTGAATACATGCCGATCCCCGGGCCGCAAAACTTGGTCTTTCGTCCACTTCAAAAAAAAGATATTTACCCCGTTTGTTTATTACTCGAACAATTGTCTGAATTCCCTGGTGGGGTGGATATGATCGACTTGGAAGATAGCTGGAAAAACTTTGCGTCTTCTTCTAATGCATACGCCGTAGTAGGAATTTCCGACGATAAGATCGTCTGTTACGGCAGTGTGATCATCGAATATAAGATTCGGGGCGGAAGGTCGGGTCACATTGAAGATATCGTTGTAGATCATCACTATCGGCGAAAAGGATTTGGAGAACTTCTGGTAACACATCTCGTTAGTTTTTGCCAAATGGCCGGCTGCTACAAAGTAATTCTCGATTGCTTTGAAGAAACTGTTCCGTTTTACAACAAGCTTCATTTCAAGGGTTCCCATTTTGGGATGTCGAGATATTTATGAGCATTGTTATGGCTTATATAGTTGAACGAGATAATTTTTATAATTCCCTTTGTCGTCCAATCTGCAAGCGAATTCAAAAAACAAAATTAAAAAACAACGTTCTTTGTAGATTTTAGTTAGTATGATCCCATTTAACAAACCGTATTTGACGGGAAAAGAAACTCATTATCTCTATCAGGCCGCTCTGTCTGGCAAAATTTCTGGTGATGGGATTTTTACAAAAAAATGCCATTCTTTTTTTGAGGAGCGTTACGGCTTTCAAAGATCTGTTTTGACCACCTCCTGTACCGACGCCCTGGAGATGGCTGCTATCCTCGTAAATATCGAACCAGGCGATGAGGTTATCGCGCCTTCTTACACATTTGTATCTACGGTCAATGCTTTCGTATTAAGGGGAGCCAAAATTGTTTTTGTAGACTGCCTGCCCGATCATCCCAATATGGATGTGTCACAGATTGAAGCCCTTATTACGACAAGAACGAAGGTAATCATTCCTGTCCACTATGCAGGAATAGCCTGTAATATGGCACTCATAATGGAACTGGCTGCAAAATACGGTCTGTTTGTAGTTGAAGACGCCGCTCAGGCTATCGATTCCCGTTTCAATTCGGAGCCGCTTGGTAGCATAGGCCACCTGGCCGCATTTTCGTTTCACGAAACAAAGAATATTGTTTCAGGCGAAGGTGGAATGCTCGCCGTTAATGAGGCTGGCATGATACGACGTGCGGAAATAATAAGGGAAAAAGGGACGAACCGATCACAATTTTTTAGGGGAGAGGTCGATAAATATTCATGGGTAGACATTGGGTCATCGTTTTTGCCGTCAGATATCATAGCGGCCTTTCTTTTTGCGCAACTCGAGCACCTGGAAGATATTCAGGCTAAGCGAAAGGCAATCTGGCATCTTTATGAAGAAAAGCTCAGAGGGCTCGCAAAATATGGTGTACAGCTGCCATATCTCCCCGAATACGCCACCAATAATGCGCATATGTTCTATCTGGTGTGCAATTCACTCAACGAGCGGACCAGCTTAATCCAGTTACTCAAAGACAATGGAATTTTGTCTGTTTTCCACTATTTACCTTTGCACAAGTCACCTTTTTACGCAGAGAAACATGACGGAAGAGTCCTTCCAGAAACGGACCGTTATGCTGATTGTCTTTTCCGTCTGCCACTGTTCTATGAATTAGAAACAGACCATGTCCTTAAGATTGCTGATTTAATACTTCGCTTCTACCATAATCGTTTTTCTGCATGATATTACACCTGATGCACGACGAAAAATTCTGTGACAATATCATTGACAATTTCGAGAAAGTAAATGCGGGCAATAATAAATACCTTGTCTTCAAAGCTGATAAGGACAAGGGGATCAACCGGTTTATCAGTCATCCTGAGCTTACCTGTGAATTTTTTTATGAACACGAGAATTTAAATCATCAGTTAGCTGCAACACCGGCGATCCAGGGTATAATAGCTCATTCTATTAGTCCCTTTTTCGCGTCCGCGATTTCAGGGCTGAGCAAAAAGGTTAAGCTGTACTGGATTGTCTGGGGTTACGACATCTATACGCTGCCGAAAATTCAACCTGTATTGTATGCGCCGAGAACCCAGTCCTTTTTGTTCGGACAGAAACGATGGTTAAGCCTTCACTGGACAATTAACAAATACAAACCGTTTAGATTGCTTTTTTACACGGCCCGAGGAAAACAGAATGTCTGGGATTTGCTCGAATCCGTGCACAAGCAGATAGACTACTTTGTAAGTTACATCCGAGAAGATTACGAGCTATTTAAGAAAAAATACCCCGATACGAACTGCAAATTTTTCGACGCAGCCTTTTTCAATCTGGATCAGTATGTCGGAGAAGGCTTTATGGACGGAAAAGCTGATGGCAAAAATATACTGCTAGGCAATTCCAATTCCCCCGAGTCAAATCATCTGGATGTCATTCAGTTTCTCAAAGACGTGCGATTGGAGGACGAAACAAAGGTGTACATTCCGCTTTCCTATGGGGATAACAATGCCTATAAACAGGAGGTTATCAAAAGTGCTGAACAAGTTTGGGGCTTACGCTCATTTCCTTTGTTAGGCTTCATGCCCCGGCAAGCCTATATTGAAATATTGTTGTCCTGTGGTGTTGGTATCTTTTACCACCACAGACAACAGGCAATGGGTAACATTATTGCTATGCTTTGGCTTGGAGCACGTATTTACATGGCAGAAGTCAATCCTGCCTTCCAATTTTTTAGAAGACTAGGCATCCACGTGTTTGATTTACACTCCGATTTCCAGGTTTATGGACTAAGCGCGCTGACAGAAAGCCAGATTACTACAAATCGAGCGATTTTGACCGAAAGATTCTCCGCCGAAAAAGTAGAGCAAGACTACGGACATCTGATAAGGAATATTTATGAAATTTAAAGTCCTCGCATGTCACTGAAACGAAAAGCATTGGGAGCGGCAAAATGGACGTCTTTTGCTGCCGTGAGTACTTCTCTGATGCAGCTGTTACAAATTGTAATCCTGTCAAGATTTATTGACAAAGCGGATTTTGGCTTAATGGCAGTTGCGGCCTTTGTAATCGGGCTTTCCCATATATTTATGGATATTGGAATTTCGAATGCGATTATTCACAATCAAAAGGTAACTACAACCCAATTAAATACGCTGTTCTGGCTAAACATCATTTCGGGCGTAGTTATTTTTGCTGCGCTGTACATCGGTGCCCCTTTCATTGCTTATTTTTACCAAAGCCCTGAGTTAGTTAGCATTATCCGATGGATATCCACTACTTTTTTGATCATTCCATTTGGTCAACAATTTGAAACGCTTCTTGTCAAAGAGCTTGACTTCAAGTCTTTATCAATCAGAGAAGTAATTGGAAAGACGTGCGGTCTTTTAGTATCAGTTCTACTGGCAGTTTGGCATTACGGCATTTACGCTCTCGTGTATGGAAATTTGATCCAAGCCGTTGTTTCCACCTTATTGCTCATCGTTTACGGCTTGAAGGTTTTTAGGCCAAGGTTTAATTTTGATTGGCAGAGTTTGAACAATAAAGGCTTTTTCTCATTTGGACTATTCCAGATGGGTGAAAAAACGGTCAATTATTTTAATTCCCAATTCGATACGCTCCTTATCGGAAAATTGCTGGGCATGGAGGCTCTCGGTATTTATAACATTGCCAAGACGCTTGCGTTCAAACCCTATCAAATCATTAATCCGATTGTGACCAAAGTGGCGTTCCCCCTGCTCGCAAAAATGCAGGACGATATCGAAAAGCTAAGACGGGCCTATATTCAGATTCTACGCTTACTGACTTATGCCAACGCACCTGTTTACGCGGCTATGATAATCTTGGCTAAACCTCTGATTTTACTATTTTTTGGCGAGGCTTGGACCGAATCAATACCTTTTTTGAAAATTCTTGCCATCACTGCTCTGTGCAACAGCATCGGTAACCCCGTTGGGGCTTTATTACTGGCAAGGGGGCGGGCTGACTGGGGTTTCTACTGGAATTTGGGCATGCTGCTATTTATGCCGCTTTGTATCTGGATAGGTAGTTTCTGGGGATTAGAAGGGACGGCCTGGGGGCTAACCTTATTCAAGATCGCTGTTATGCTTCCTGCCTGGGGGCTATTTGTGTATCCCCTTTGCAAGGCGGGGTTTCTGGAATATTTCGGGAGTATCGGCAAGCCTATTCTCATTGCTGCAATCAGTTCCGCTATTGCCTATTTTCTTTCCCCGGCCGTTAGTAATAATTATTTCGCACTAGCTATTGGATTGTCCATACTCGGTTCTGTGTACATTGTTCTTGGAATGTTGGCAACAAATAGCAAGGAAAGATCAT
>Ga0307405_10000587_pt1 | contig 13942 bp, 15 predicted proteins | sample 322Cmetagenome_2_FD_203311 | JGI IMG/M metagenome (GOLD analysis project Ga0307405, IMG submission 203311) | Maize rhizosphere microbial communities from greenhouse at UC Davis, California, United States - 322HYB-C-1 | ecosystem: Host-associated > Plants > Roots > Rhizosphere > Soil | place...
GGGCGTACGGCACCCGCACCGAGAGTATGACGACCGGCGGGCACCGGAGGTAACGCGGCGGGCCGAGTCGCCCCCTGCCCGTCACCAGCGGAACGTCAGTCGCTCTCCCTTCTTCTTGCGCACGACGTCCACCCGCGCCGTGCGCGTCTTGCACTCCTGCACCGCCCGCTGGAAGCCCAGCGGCGAGGTCACGACGTCGTCGTTCACCCGCTGGATGACATCCCCCGAGCGGAGGCCGCCCGCCGCGGCGGGCGAGCCGGGCGCGACGCTCAGCACGAGGACGCCGGTCGCGACACCGAAGACGTCGCGCAGCCCGGGAGTCATTCGCGCCACCTCGGCGCCGGCGACGACCGACGTCGTCCCGCCGCCGAAGACGACCGACACCGGCGGCGACGGGGCGACGGGGGCGAGCGGGAGCAGGCCGACCGCCTCGACCGGCGTCGGGGGCGTCGGCGCACGGGGCGGCGTCCGCGTCCCGCGCGGCGGCGGGACGGGCTCGGGCGTCGCCAGCGGCACCGGCGCGCCGGCCACGTAGTACGAGCTCACGAACGACGCCGGTCGCCGCTCGATGGCGACCGGGACGTCAAGCGCCTCTCCCGACCGCCGCACCCGGACGCGCACCCGCGCGCCCGGCCGGAGCTGCTTGTCGAGGGCGATCGTGCGGTGGCGGACGTCCTTGCCGTCGTAGGCGATGATCGTGTCCCCCGTCATCAGCCCGGCGCGCTCGGCGGGCGACGCCGGCTCGACCGACACGACGACGGGGTAGTCGTAGTGGTAGATGAAGGTGCCCTTCTTCGAGCGCTCGATGCGCTGCGCGCCGGAGTAGTTGACGCCGAGCCAGCCGCGTGGCTGCCCCTCGAGGGCGGCGAAGGCCGACGCCACCGCCGCCGCCTGGGCCACCGCGGCGTCCGAGGAGCCGCGGCGGAGCCGCGTCGCGTCGGCGCTCTGCACGACGACCGAGGACTCGAGCCGGGCGAGGGCGCGCGCGGCGCGCGCGATCTGCGGGTCGAGGGCGCGAAGCAGCGAGTCCACGTTCGCGCCGTCGCCCGACGCGCGCGCGGCGGCGAGGCGGCGCCGCGCCAGCCCGTCCAGCTCGCGCCGCAGCTGGTCGATGCGCGCCTCCATCTCGGCGCCGCGCTGCCGCCGCGCCAGCCGCTCGCGCGCCGCGCGCGCCGCGCGCCGCTCGGCCGCCGTGGAGTCGTGGCCGGCGGCGTCCTGGGCGGACAGCGGCGCCGCGGCGAGGGCGGCGCCGAAGAGGGTGATCCAGAGGAGGGAAGACTTCATCATGGGCGTTGCATCCACAGCGAAAGGACGCCTTTAGTAGCGCGTCAACTGCGCGCCCGCGGGGAGCGCGGTGTTGAGCTGCCGCAGCGTCGCCTCGCGCGCGCCGAGCGTCGCGAGGTAGTAGCGGTTGATCACGGGGTCGTGCGGCGCCTCGTAGAGCGCCTCGCGCGAGGCGGCGACGACGTTGTCGAGCGCGGCGAGCCGCGCCTGGTAGACGGACGGGCTGTCCTCGGGCCGCGGCATCCGTCCGGCCCCGATGCCGACGCTGTCGTGCTCGAGCAGGAAGGCGGCCGCGAGCTGGTACTGCCGCTCGGCGCGCGCCATCGCGATCAGCGCCTCGGTCGTCGTCCGGAACAGCGCCGTCGTGTCGGCGACGAGGCGGCCCATCGCGTCCGCGGCGCCGAGCATCGTGTCGGCCATCGTCGCGCCGGCGTCGCCGACTCGCCGCGGCGCGACGTCGGCCGCGGGGGCGACCTCGAAGCCGGGCAGCGGCGGCGCGCCGGCGCTCACCCGTCCCGCCACCGCGCCGCCGGCGACGAAGAGCAGGGCCGCGGCGGCGCGCAGCCCGGTGCGGCGGGAGAAGGGCGGCCGCCGCCGGACGACGGTCGTCGGGCCGAGCGGCGCCGCGGCCGGCGCGGCCTCGATCGTCCCGTCGGCGACGAGCGCCTCGCGCAGCGAGGTCCAGTCGGTGAGCGGGGGCGCGAGCCGCGTACGCTCGTCCGCGGCCAGCGCCACGAGGCGGCGGTGCGCCTCCCGCTCCGCGGCGCAGGCGCCGCAGCTCGCCAGGTGTGCGGCCTCCTCGGCCGTCGTCGGGCCGGCGTCGGCGAGCGCCGCCAGCCGCTCAGCAGCTAGGTGTGACATGTGTCCGATCCAGGCCGGCGGTGACGGCGGCCGCCCGCGCCGCGAGCACGTCGCTCGTCGGCGAGTCGACCAGGTGCGCGAGCAGCCGGCGAAGCTTCGCGCGCGCCTTGAAGAGCTGTGACTTCGATCCGCCTGCGGTGATGCCGAGCGACTCGGCGATCTCCTCGTGCGTGTACCCCTCGACGTCGTGGAGGATGAAGACCGTGCGCGCCCCGGGGGCCAACTGGGCCGCCGCCTGCTCGATGGATTGCATCAGCAGGTTGCGCTCCCCCTCGGGCTCGACCGCCGCGACGTCGTCGTCGATGTCCGCCTCGAGCTTGGCGAGGCGCCGCGTGCGGCGCAGCGCGTTCAGCGTCCGGTTGACGGCGATGCGGTGCGCCCACGTCCCGAACTGCGCGTCCCCGCGGAAGCTCGGCAGCGCGCGGAAGATCTGGATCCAGACATCCTGCGCGATGTCGGCCGCGAGGTCGTCGTCCCCCACCAACCGGCGGACGACGGCGTCGATGTGCGGGGCGTGCTGCGACCAGAGCGATCGCAGCGCCCGCTCATCGCCCTCGCAGGCGCGCCGGACGGTGAAGTGATCCGTTCCCATGGGTTCCGGAGAGTGAGTCACGGGGCGGGGTGAAAGGGTTGCCGCGGGACGCGGGCATGTGAGGGGCGAGCGAGGAAGGAGGCCGAACGGTCTTTCCTCTCTCGTCTCCGGCCCTACCCCTACGGCCCCCAGTCGCCATTTTCTTCCGTAGAATGCTCCGCTCCCTCCCCCTCGTCGCCGGCGCCGCCCTCCTCTGTGGCCTCCTGGCGACCGGCGTCTCCCGGCTCGCCGGCCCGCGCTGGGCGTGGATCGTCTGCGCGACGACGGTCGTCGCCGTCGCCCTGTTCGGCGCGTCGCGGGTCGGCACCGCGAACCCCTTCTCGCGCACGGCGCGGCTCGACCCGCTCCTCTTCTTCGTCATGGTCGCCTTCCTGCTCGGCGTGCCGACCCTCGCCGCGGTGTACGCGACGGCGAGCGCCGACGCCGGCGCCACCTTCCTCCGCACCTGGCTCTGGAGCGCCCTCCTCTTCCTGCTCGCGACCCCCGTCGGCTTCATCGCCGCCGTCGCCGTCGAGGTGCTGTGGCCGCACTAGGGGCGGCGCTCGGCGCTCGGCATTGCGACAGGATGGTGGACAGGATGGACGGGATCAGGGCGGCGCTACTTCCTGTCCATCCCGCTCATCCTGTCCGAGAGCCGACAGCCGACAGCCGAGAGCCGATCGCCTAGAGCCGAGAGCCGCTCTTCTGTCCTTTTCTCGCATCACCGCTGTCTCATTCCGGCCACACTCGCCTCGTGCCGGCGCGGCGCGGAGTGTGGCCGACGCGCCGTGCCGCAGGGGCGGACAGAACGACCGGCGGTCCCTCCGGGCGGAGTGACTTCATGTCGGATGATTCGTCTTGAGTACGATGGGAGTGAGAGTTAGCTTCGCACTCCCGCCTGCGCGGTCGCCCATCGGAACTTCGTCGCGGCGAGCGCGGTACGTCATTTGGACCAGTTCTAACGCCGCGAGCGTCGGCGCGCCTTTCCTCCCTTCGCGCTCGCACGCCCCCTGCACTTCGTAGTCGTCGCCGGTCGGCACCATCGCGATCGGCCCCTGGTCGCGCCGCCTTCCAAGGAGTCTCCGTTGCGGACGTTGCTCGCCGCCGCCCTCGTTCTCGCGGTGCCTGCCGTCGCGGCCGCGTCCGACGGTCTACCCGTCAAGACGCCGACCGCCGTCGGCATGTCCGCCGCGCGCCTCGCGTCGATCGACCGCGTCGTCCAGCGCGGCATCCGCGCGGGGGGCTACCCGGGCGCGGCGGTCGTCGTCGGGCGCAAGGGCGCCGCCGTCTTGCAGAAGGGCTACGGCGCGCTCGGCTGGAGCCCCTCGGCCGCCCGCGTCGCCGCCGACCGCACGATCTACGACCTCGCGTCGCTGACGAAGGTCGTCGGCACGACGACGGCGATCATGGTCCTCTATGACGAGGGGCGCCTCCAGCTCGACGACCCCGTCGTGAAGTACATCCCCGGCTTCTCCGGCGGCTACAAGGACTCGGTCACGATCCGCCACCTCCTCGCGCACCGCTCGGGACTCCCCGCCGGCCGCGACCTGTGGCGCATCGCGAGCAACCCGTACCAGGCGCGCCAGGCGGTGATCGACACGCCGCTCGAGTGCAGGCCGGGTCAGTGCTTCATCTACTCCGACCTCGGCGCCGACCTGCTCGGCTTCGTGGCCGAGACGGTGGCCGGCGAGTCGCTCGACAAGTTCCTCGACGTCAAGGTGTTCCACCCGCTCGGCATGACCGACACGTTCTTCCGGCCGGCCGACTCGCTGCGCGGCCGCGTCGCGCCGACCGAGGTCACCCCGCCCCGCGGCTACCCGCTTCGCGGCGAGGTGCACGACGAGAACGCCTACGCGATGGGCGGCGTCGCCGGCCACGCCGGACTCTTCTCGACCGCTGCCGATCTCTCCGTCTTCGCGCAGATGATGCTGAACGGCGGCGAGTACAACGGCGTCCGCGTCCTTTCCGACTCGGCGGTCCGGCTGTTCACGCAGCGCACCGCGGGCACCCGCGCGCTCGGCTGGGACACCTGCAACGGCGACGGCGGCTGCGGCGAGCACATGGGCGCCCGCGCCTACGGTCACACCGGCTACACCGGCACCTCGATCTGGATCGACCCGGATCGCGAGATGTTCGTCATCCTGCTGACGAACCGCGTCCACGCCGCCCGCGCCAAGCGGCCGGCGAAGGTCATCGCCGACATCCGTGCCGACCTCTCCGACGCCGCCGCCGCCGCGGTGATGGACGACCCGGACAACATGCTCGCGATGCCGGTCTCCTTCCGCGCCGACCGCGCCGAGGGGTGGAACCCGGCCGTGCGCCGCTCGAAGCTGAGCCGCTCCGCGAAGTCGCGCCGCGCCCGCGCCGCGCTCGCCGCCCGCCGCGGCAGCGCGCGCGGCGAGCGCGGCAGGAAGGCGACGGCCGCCAAGGTGTCGAGCACCGCCAAGGGAAAGAGTGCCCCGAAGGCCGCCACGACTCGCTCCGCCTCCGGGAAGCGCCTCAAGAGCGCCACCGCGAACAGCGCGACGACGAAGGGTGCCGCCGTGAAGCGCTCCACCGCGAAGGGCTCCGGCCGCTCCGCGACGACGACCTCCTCGGCGAGCGGCAAGAGAAAGAAGTCACGCTGACCTGCGGGCCAGCTGTCATCGAGGCGGTCGCTGCGGCGGCCGCCTCTCTGCGTTCGGGCCGCCACGCCGCCGCGCGGCTTGCCCGGCGCGCCGCCGGCGATGATCTTCCAGTGGTGACACACCGGGAGCAGCAATGAGCGAGTCCACCGAGCCACAGATCCCCCCGCCCGGCGCGGCCGGCGCGTCCGCCGAGCCGATCGTCGGCGACGCGCCGCCGGCGGCGGTGACCGCGGACCAGGTCAAGGCGGTCCTGCGCCGCGTCAAGGACCCCGAGCTCAACCTCAACATCGTGGACCTCGGCCTCGTCTACGGCATCGCCGTCGAGGGCTCGACGGTGCGTGTGGACATGAGCCTCACCTCGCCCGGCTGCCCCTCCGGCCCGGAGATCATGGGCGACGCCGAGCGGCAGGTTCGCGCCATCCCCGGCGTCACCGACGTTGCGATGAACCTCGTCTGGTCCCCCTACTGGACCCCCGAGCGGATCGAGCCGCGGGTCCGAGCATACATGGGACTCTAGCGGGGCAAGAAGCGAAGCACGAAAGAGCAAGGGCGTGGGAGTGAGATGGGCAGCGTGCCATCTCACCTCTCACGCCCTTCGTCTTCCGTCGACTTTCCTCTTTCGCCCCAGCCGTCCCTCAGCCCTAGCCGTCCCTGTACGGCGAGTCGTCGCCCGCGTCCGCCTTCGGCGGGGACGGGCGCTTGGCCGAGGTGCGCCGGCGTCCCCGGCGCCCGCCGCCCGGAGCGGCGGCGGGCGCCGCCGGCTCGCCGGCGTCGCCGGCCACCGTGCCCGCTCCCGCCTCCGGCAGGGCGGGCGCCGGGGAGGCGGGCGCGCGGCGCAGCGCCTCGACGAACTCCTCGCCCATCAGCTCGATCTGCCAGCGGCGCAGGTCCTTCACGTCGGCGAGGTCCTCCAGCGAGCGCGGCGCCCGGCGCACGATCGTCTCGAGGCGGTCGCGCGAGCAGAGTACGCCGGGGTCGAGCTCGAGGCGCGCCGCGGCGGCGTCGCGCACCGCCTTCACGCGCGCGACCTTGTCATCGAAGTCGGGGTCGCGGTCCCAGCGCGGGGCCTTCGGGAAGCGCGGCAGCTCGCCGTCGGGCACGGCGAGGCCGCGCCGCACCGCGGCCAGCATCTCGGCGCCGCGGCTCTCCACCATCCCGCGCGGCGCCCCCTTGATCGCCAGGAGCGCCTCCTTGGTCTGCGGCGCCTGGCGGGCCATCTCGAGCAGCACCTCGTTCCCCGCGACGCGAAACGTCGCGCGGTCCATCCCCGCGGCCACGCCGTCGCGCCACTGCACCAGCTCCCGCAGCAGGGCGAGCTCGCGGCGGTTCAGATCGCGCGCACCCTTGAGGCGGAGGAAGGTGCCGTCGCCGTCGTCGTCGGCGAACTGCGTCCCCTCGAGGCGTTCGAACTCTTCCCGGGCCCATTCCCAGCGGCCCAGCCGCTCGAGCTCCGCCTTGAGCCGGTCGCGCAGCTCGAGCAGGTAGCGCGTGTCCTGCGCCGCGTAGTCGAGCATCCCCTCGGTGAGCGGGCGCATGGACCAGTCGGCGCGCTGGTGCTTCTTGTCCAGCTTCAGGCCGAAATAGCGCTCGAGCAGCGCCGCCAGCCCGAACGCCTTCAGCCCGACGAGCTGCGCCGCGATCCGCGTGTCGAAGATGTTGGTGACCCGCCAGCCATAATCCTGGTGCAGCAGCCGCAGGTCGTAGTCGGCGTCGTGGAAGACCACCTCCACCGTCCGGTCCTCGACGATCGCGCCGACCGTCGCCAGGTCGTCGGTCGTGATCGGGAGCGGATCCACGATCGCGCTCCGCACCTCGCCGGCCGGCGTACGCGCGGTGAGCTGCAGCAGGTAGACGCGGTCCACGAAGCGGTGGAAGCTCGCCCCCTCGGTGTCTACGGCGAGCATGCGCGTGCCGGCGATCGTCTCGACGAAGCGCGCGACGTCGGCCGCCGAGTCGAGGTAGGCGGGAGGGCCGTGCGGGTCTGGGGCTGCGGGCACCGGAATGGGTCTGAGGTCGGGAAAATCGGTCGGGCGGCGCGGGCCGCGGCGGGGACGCCGCTGGCGCGATCGGCCCGCGCCTGTGCAAGGTAGACCCCGGACCGTGAACCCTGAACCCCCGTCCCGCTCCCCCGAGGCACCGCGCTTGCTCCCCGACCTCGCCATGGACACGACAATCGAGCCGACGCCTCCGGCCTCCCCCGCCACCCCCTCCTCTCCTGCCGCGCCGCCGCCGGTCCACACCGAGCGGCGGCGCCGTGGTGTCGGGTGGCGGAGCGGCGACGTCGTGCGCGCGGCGGCGCTCGTCATCGGGCTATACCTGCTCCTGCGGCTGCTCTGGTTCGCCAACGAGCTGGTGTTCGTCGTCTTCCTCGGCACCCTTTTCGGTCTCGCCGTCGCCCGGGCGGTGGACTACCTCGAGCGCTTCGGCCTGCGTCGCGGCATCGCCGCCGCCCTCGTCGTCCTCTCCGCCCTCGGCGCGGTAGTCGGCGTCGGCGCCTGGGTCGCGCCGACGCTGCGCGAACAAGGCGCCGTCCTTCGGCAGCAACTCCCCGAAGCGGTGGACCGCGTCGAGCGCTGGGTCAACTCGCGCGGTCGCTTCTTCAGCCTCTTCCTCGGCGGCTCCGAGGTGGCGGGGCCGGCTGCCGCGGGCGGAGCCGGTGCGGGCGGTACAGCCGCAGCGGGTCGGCCGGCGGCGGGGACGCAACCGGCGACCCCCGCGCCTCCGTCGGGGGCGGCGGGCGCCACGCAGGGCACGGCGGACAGTGCGGCCGCCAGGCGGGAGCAGTCGGCGATCAACGGTGCCGCGCCGGCGTCCACGCTCAAGGACCGACTCGGCGAGCAGCTCGGGGGGACCACACGCTACCTGTTCCCCTTCCTCTCGTCCACCGTCGCGGTGTTCGGCGGACTGCTCCTCGTCATCTTCCTCTCGATCTACATCGGCGCCGAGCCGGAGCTGTACCACCGCGGCATCATGCACCTCTTCCCCCACCACGCGCGGCGACGCGCGGGCGAGGTGCTCAGCGAGACGGCGATCGTCCTCCGCAAGTGGCTGGTCACGCAGCTCATCGCGATGGTCGTCATCGGAACCGTGACGACGGTCGCGCTCCTCCTCCTGGGCGTGAAGGCGGCGGTCGCGCTGGGACTCATCGCCGGCTTCCTCGAGTTCGTGCCGACGGTCGGGCCGATCCTCAGTGCCATCCCCGCGATCGCGATGGGCTTCATCGATTCGCCGCAGAAGGCGCTCTACGTGCTCATCGTCTACGTCGGCATCCAGTTCGTCGAGAACCACCTGCTCATCCCGCTCCTCATGCGGGGCGGGCTCGACCTTCCGCCCGCGCTCACCATCGTCGGCCAGGCGTTGATGACGCTCCTCTTCGGCTTCCTCGGCCTGATGGTCGCGGTCCCGATGACGGCGGCGCTGATGGTCCCGATCAAGATGCTCTACGTCGAGGACGTGGTCGGCGATCAGATCGAGGTGCGGGACGAGGGCGACGACGATGACTGACCGGCGGGGAGTCGGGAGTCGGGAGTGGGCGCCATCGACTCCCGACTCCCTACTCCCCACTCCCCGCCCCTTCCCGCTCTTCGACCGCTTCCCCGCCCTCCTCGCCTTCCCGCGCGCCGAGCTCGCGACGCTACCCTCGCCGGTCGAGCGGCTGGCGCTGCCGGGCGGCGTCGAGCTGTGGGTGAAGCGCGACGACCGCGACGCCGCCGAGTACGCGGGGAACAAGGTGCGCGCGCTCGAGTTCCTGCTCGGCGCGGTGCGGCCGGGCGACACCGTCCTCACGCTCGGCGGCGAGGGCTCGACCCACGTCCTCGCGACGGCGGCCCACGGCCGCCGGCTCGGCGCCGCGGTCGTCGCGGTCCGCTGGCCGCACGAGATGACGCCGCTCGCGCGCGCCGTCGCCGAGCGCGCCGCCGAGCTGGCGACGCGCGTCGTGCGCGCGCGCTCGGTCGTCGAGGCGTTCGTCCGCGTCGGCGCGATGCGGTGGCGCGCGGCGCGGACCGCACGACGGGGCGGGCCGGCGACGCACTACGTCCCGCTGGGCGGCAGCGCACCGCTCGGCGTCCTCGGTCACGTCAATGCCGCGCTCGAACTCGCGGCGCAGGTCGCCGCCGGCGTTCTGCCCGCGCCGGCGCGCGTCGTCGTCCCACTAGGCACCGCGGGGACGGCCGCCGGCCTCCTCCTCGGCTTCGCGATCGCCGGCCTCGACATGACCGTGGTCGGGGCGCGCGTCGGCCCACGACTCGCGGTGACGCGGCGGCGAACGCTGCGGATGGCCGAGGCGACGGCGCGCCTCATCGAGCGGGCGAGCGGCGAGCGCCTCCCTCGCCCCTCGCCCCGCCGCCTGGTGGTCGCCCACGACGTCTACGGCGGCGCGTACGGCCGCCCCCTGGCGGCCGGCGAGCGCGCGGCTGCACTGTTGCGCGACGCCGGTGGCCTCGTGCTCGACGCCACTTACAGCGCCAAGGCCGCCGCCGCCGCCCTCGCGCTCGCCCGCTCCGCGCCCGGCCCGACACTGTTCTGGCTGACGTTTGACGGAAGGGGGCTGACATGAGTGGGTGTGGGGTGTGGATAAACTTCGAAGGGCGTGAGACGTGAGAGAGGCCGCGAGTCGTCTCACCGCTCACCGCCCACGCGTCACCGCTCACGGCTCACGCCCCTCGCACTTACCCTACGCCCACTCCATGCCCGTCCACGAGATCACGATTCACGTCTACCCGACCGACTGCGACATGCTCGGGCACGTGAACCACGCGACGATGATCACGTTCCTCGAGCACGCGCGGTGGGCGCTGATCGAGCCGCACGTCGGGGTGCGCGATTTCATGAAGGCGAGCGTCTGGTCCGTCGTGCGGCACGTGGACATCTCCTACCACGCGCAGTCGCTGCCGGGCGAGGACCTCGTGATCCTCTCGGGACTCGAGTCGGTCGGCCGGACGAGCTACACGGTGCGCCAGGAGGTCCGGAAGGGGCGGCGCGACGGCCCGCTGGCGGCCGACGCGCGGATCGTCTTCGTCTGCATCTCGCGCGAGGGGCGCCCGGTGCGGGTGCCCGCGGAGTGGAACGCGATGTTCCCACACTGGCCCGGCGCGGCGGTGCCGGCGGCGGCCGGAGACGGGGCGTGATCGCCCTCTGCCCGGACGTCGCGCGACTCGGCGACGTCGTGGAGGTCGGCTACGACGACATCGGCAGCGGGACGCCGGTCGTCTTCCTGCACGGCTTCCCGCACAACCGCGCGCTCTGGGCGCCCCAGGTGCAGGCGCTCTTCCCCTTCGCGCGCTGCGTCACCCCCGACCTGCGCGGCTTCGGCGAGAGCCCGGCCCGCCCGCCCTACGACATGGACCGCTACGCCGACGATGTCGCTTCACTGCTCGACGCGATCGGCATCGGCCGCGCCGTGATCGCCGGGCTGTCCATGGGTGGCTACGTGGCGTTCGCCTTCTGGCGCCGCCACCGCGCGCGGGTGCGCGCACTCCTGCTCGCCGACACGCGCGCCGGCGCCGACGGCGAGGAGGGGCGGCAGCGCCGGCGCGAGATGATCGCCGCCGGTCGCGCCGGCGGGAGCGCCGCGATCGCCGAGCAGATGATGCCGGGAATGGTCGGCCGTCGCACGCGGGAGCGGTGCCCGTCGCTCGTCGCGTCCGTGCACGCGATGCTCGCCGCGGCGCCGCTCGAGGGAGCGATCGGCGCGCTCGAGGCGATGATCGCGCGTCCGGATTCCAGTGCGACGCTCCCCGGGATCGACGTGCCGACGCTCGTCGTCGGCGGCGAGGACGACGTGCTGACGCCGGTGGCGGAGGCGCGGGCGATGCACGCCGCGATTCACGGAAGCCGGCTCGAGGTGATCGCCGGCGCCGGCCACCTCTCGAATCTCGAGCGGCCGGCCGCCTTCAATCAGGTCGCGGGCGAGTTCCTCCTCTCGCTGGATCGCGACTAGCGGCGAGGGAGCGCGGGTGGGCCAGAGGGGTACGACCGGGGGTGCGAAAGCAGCGTCACGCGACTTGCACTAGCGGCGCTCCACCCTCTTTCCCCTCTCGTGACCGCATCCCCGTCGACCCTGCTCGCCGAGCCCTGCGCGGCCGAACAGTGTGCGGCCGCCCGCGTCGGCGCCGTACTGTTCCGGAACCGCGGCTGGCTGCCGGTCTTCTTCCTCGCCGTTCCGCTGTTCTGGCCCATCGGGACGGGGGAATGGCAGGCCCGGATGTCCACGCTCAACTGGGCGGTCGGCCTTTCCCTCGTCCTCGGCGGGGAGGCGATCCGCCTGGCCGGCGTCGCCGCCGCCGGCACGGTGACCCGCCGCCGCTCCCGCGCCGTGCAGCGCCTCGTCACCTACGGGGCCTTCGCCTGGAGCCGCAATCCGCTCTACAACGGCAACTTCCTGATCTGGATCGGCTTCGCGACGATCGCCGGCATCGCCTGGTTCGTCCCCATCGCCGCGGTCATCTTCGCGATCGAATACTCGCTGATCGTGCGCTACGAGGAGGGCGTGCTGGAGTCCATCTTCGGCGAGGAGTACCTCGAGTACAAGCGCCGCACCCCGCGCTGGCTTCCCCGCCCTCCGGTGAGCGACGCCCTGCCTGACGAGGTGCGCTACGACTGGACCGAGGCCTGGCGGAGCGAGCTGTCCACGTTCGCCCAGTACGCCGTGCTCGTCGTGGCCTTTCTGGGGAAGCCGCTCGTTCTCTGAGTGGCGAGGGACGGGTCCGAGGCGCGGACCGCACGCTCGATGGAGGCGTGGCGCTATCGCGTCGGCCGCCCGGGCGGGTTCTCGCTCTTGAAGACGTCGCGGTTGAGCTGGATGTACTGCTTCAGATTCGCCGGCACGTCTTCCTCGGGGAAGATCGCCGTCACCGGGCACTCCGGCTCGCAGGCGCCGCAGTCGATGCACTCGTCGGGGTGGATGAAGAGCTGATCCGGCCCCTCGTAGATGCAGTCCACGGGGCAGACGTCCACGCACGCTTTGTCCTTCGTGTTGATGCAGGCTTCTGTGATGACGTAGGGCATCGGTCTCTCGCGGTGTCCGGCGGTGGCCCGGGAAGGGCGTCGTGACGTAGCACGGGAAAGATAGGAGTGCGTGCACTCGCACTCAATGTGCCGGAAGTCGAACCGTCGTGCGTCCTCGGCTTCCGGCGGCAGTGGTTGACGGCTTACGCTAGACGGTGAACGGTTCATGGTCCACCGTCTAGCGTCCACGACGGTTCGCCGCACCCGGTCGTTCACCAGACTTCCGTCCATGCCCCCGTCGCCCGCGTCCGTCCTCCGCCTGCGCGTCAACGGCGACCTGTACGACGTCGCCGTCGCCGCGCACGAGACGCTGCTCGCCGTACTGCGGGAGCGGCTGAGCCTCACCGGGACGAAGCTCGTCTGCGGACGCGGCGAGTGCGGCGCCTGCACCGTCCTCCTCGCCGAAGCCGCGGGCACGCCGCAGCCGGCGTATGCCTGCCTCACCCTCGCCGCGGCGTGCGACGGATTCGCCGTGACGACGGTCGAGGGGCTGGCCGGCCGCGACGGCGCCCTCCACCCGCTGCAGGACGCGTTCGTCGCCCACGACGCGGTCCAGTGCGGCTTCTGCACGCCGGGCCAGCTCGTCGCCGGCGCGGCGCTCCTTCAGCGCACCACCGCGCCGAGCGACGCCGAGATCGCCGAAGCGATGAGCGGCAACCTGTGCCGGTGCGGCACGTATCCGAAGATCGTCGCCGCGATCAGGGCCGCGGGGCGGGCGATGGCCGGCGCGCGCGCCGCGGCGGCCGAAAGCGAGGCGACCGGTGGCGACTGAACCGCGAGGCGCGGCGACCGCCGACGGCGCGCGCAATCCGACGCGCGGCGAGCTGCCCGGCTTCGACGGGGACACGCCTCCGCCCGCGCCCGCGCCGCGCGCCGCCCGCTTCGTGTCCACGACGGTCGAGGTCGAGGGGCGCGAGGAGCAGAAGATCGTCGAGCTGCCGGCGTTCGAGCCCGAGCCGTGGGGGGCGGACGCCGACCTCCGGCACGTCGGCGCGCGGCTGCCCCGCGTCGACGCCCTCGAAAAGGTGACGGGGCGCGCCCGCTACACGGCCGACGTCCAGCGCCCCGGCATGCTGCACGCCGCCATCCTCCGCGCCCCGCTGCCACGCGGCCGCGTCGTGCACCTCGACCTCGCCCCCGCGCTCGCGCTGCCGGGCGTGCGCGCCGCGGTGGCGGCCGCGGACGTGCCGGCCGGTTTCGCGAAGGCCGGCGTGCGCCTCTTCTCCCCCGAGGTGACCTACGCCGGCCAACCCGTCGCCGCCCTCTGCGCGGACACGGTGGACGCCGCCCGCCGCGCCCTCGACGCGATCGTCGTCGAGTACGAGGCGCTCCCCTTCGCGGCGACATTCGACGCCGCCGTCGCGCCCGGTGCGCCGGCCGTGCGGCCGCGCGGCGGCAACACCGCGCCACGCTCGCCTCGCGTCGCCTCGCGCGGCGACGTGGAGCGCGGGCTGCGCGAGGCCGACGTCGTCGTCGAGCGCGTCTACCGCACGCCGGTCGCCCTCCACACCGCGCTCGAGCCGCACGGCGCGGTCGCCGAGTGGGACGGCGGGCGGCTCACGCTCTGGGAGTCCACGCAGGGGATCTTCAA
>Ga0307405_10000588_pt1 | contig 13937 bp, 13 predicted proteins | sample 322Cmetagenome_2_FD_203311 | JGI IMG/M metagenome (GOLD analysis project Ga0307405, IMG submission 203311) | Maize rhizosphere microbial communities from greenhouse at UC Davis, California, United States - 322HYB-C-1 | ecosystem: Host-associated > Plants > Roots > Rhizosphere > Soil | place...
TCTACGCGCTGACCGTCACGTTCGCGGGGATCGACTGGATCATGTCGCTCAACCCGCACTGGTACTCGACGCTGTTCGGCTTCCTGATGATGGGTGGTCAGGGCCTGGCGGCGCTGGCGTTCACCATCATCATCTCGACGATCCTGGTGAAGCGCGAACCGCTGAACAACCTGCTGACGCCGAGCCATTTCCACGATCTCGGCAAGCTGATGTTCGCGTTCGTGATGCTGTGGGCGTATTTCAACTTTTCGCAGTTCCTGCTCACCTACGCCGCGAACCTGATCGAAGAGATCCCGTACATGATCACGCGCACCAGCCACGGCTGGCAGTACCTGGCGCTGTTCCTGATCACGTTTCACTTCGCGGTGCCATGGCTCCTGTTGCTGTCACGCCGGCTCAAGCGCACGCCGCAGCGTCTCGTCATGGTGGCCGCATGGCTGCTGTTTGCGCGTTACGCGGATCTCTACATGATGATCACGCCGGAGTTCGTCTCGACCGGTCAGAACGTGCATCTGGTCGAAGGCGAACACGCCGTCAGCACCTTCTTCGTGCATTGGCTCGATCTGGCCGCGCCGCTGGCAATTGGCGGACTGTGGTACTGGATGTTTCTCACCGAGCTGAAGAAGCGTCAGATGTTCGCGGTCGGCGATCCGTATCTGCGCGAATCGCTGGCCACCGCAGGAGGTCATCACTGATGGCGCACGCTCACCCGCCTGCGCACGGCTTCGGCGAGGCAGGTCCGCCGGCGCACGCCGCTGCGCACGCGTCAGCCGAGCACGAATATCTCGTCACGCCGCCGGGAAGCGGCCACGAGCATACCGACGCCAACGTCTGGATCATCGTCAAGTTCGGCCTCTGGCTGGTGATTTCGGCGCTCGTGATTCACGTCGGGCTCGGTTTTCTCTTCGCCCTGTTCGTGAAACAGAGCGAGGAAACCGTCGTCGAGTTCCCGCTGGCTGGCCAGGAACACCGCCTCCCGGCAGCACCACGGCTGCAGCAGTTCCCGGAGAACGAGTTCCATGACTTCCGCGGCCGCGAGGAAGCGGTACTGCATCAGTACGGGTGGGTGAACAAGGAAACGGGTGTCGTCAGGATGCCGATCGACCAGGCGATGCGGCTGGCCGTCGAACGTGGCCTCCCGGCGCGCGCCGCACAGACGTCCGCACCCCCGCCACCGGCGGGTGAGCCTGCGGCGGAAAGCGCGCCGGCGCAGGTACCTGGTCTGATGCCGTCGGATTCAAGCGCCGGCAGGACGATGGAAAGAAGAAGGCAATAGGGAAATGGACTCAGTAAGGCAAAAGGCAAAAGGCAAAAGGCAAACGAGACACCGGCTCGTGATGGCCGCGGCTTGCATTTTGAATTTTGCATTTTGCATTACGCCGGCACGCGCACAGCTTCAACCCGGTGTGCCGAACCAGATGGGCCACCAGACCGGCATCGTTGCCTCGAACGTGCCGCCGCAGTTCAAGTCCGTCACGTTCGCGCAGCGGCTGAATCAACAGATGCCGCTCGACGCCATCCTGAAGGACGAAGCGGGACGGACGGTGAAGCTTGGCGACTACTTCGGAAAGAAGCCCGTCGTCCTGGCATTCGTGTACTACCAGTGCCCGATGCTGTGCCCGCTGACGCTCAACGGCATCTCATCGGCGCTCAAAGCGGTCCCGTTTACCCCGGGCGACGAGTTCGAGATCGTCATTGTCAGCTTTGATCCGCGCGATACGCCGGAGACGGCCAACGCCAAGAAGCGGGCGCATCTCTCCCATTGGAAGACGGGGGACACCGCCGCAGGCTGGCATTTCCTGACGGCCGATCAACCGACCATTGCGCGTCTCACATCGGCGGCTGGTTTCTCCTACCAGTGGGATGAAACCTCGGGCCAGTTCGCGCACGTCAGCGGGCTGCTGACCCTGACGCCGGACGGTCGGCTCGCACGCTACTTCTACGGTGTCGAGTACTCGCCGAAGGAGCTGCGCCTTGCCCTGGTCGAATCCGGTCAGGGGCGTATCGGGTCGGCGGTGGAGGAGTTGCTGCTCTATTGCTTCCATTACGACCCCACGACCGGCCGCTATGGCTGGGCGGTGATGACGCTGGTTCGTCTCGGAGGATTGCTCACCGTGGCTGCCGTGCTCGGCTTTGTAGTGATGATGCGGCGCCGCGAAGGGCGCGCCCCCGTCGAAAGGCACGCCTGAGCCCGTATGTCGTCCATCTTCAGACTCATCCCTGAGCAGGCCTCGACCATGGCGTCAGATGTGGACCAGTTGTACTGGTTCATCATCGGCGTCACCGCGTTCTTCGGCATCCTGGTGTGCGTCCTCGTCGTCTACTTCGCGGTGCGATACCGCACCGACGACCCGCTCAAGATCGGCGCGCCGATCACCGGTTCAATCCCGCTCGAGCTCGCCTGGTCGGTCATTCCGTTCCTGATCTCGGTCGTCATATTCGTATGGGCGGCGCAGGTGTTCTTCGATCTCTACCGGCCGCCGGATCAGACGCTGGAGATTTACGCGACGGGCAAGCGATGGATGTGGAAGTTCCAGCACCTCGACGGCAAGGCCGAGATCAATGCGCTGCACGTGCCGGTCGGCCGGCCGGTGAAAGTGACCTTCACATCGGAAGACGTCCTGCACTCCCTCTATTTCCCGTCTTTCCGCACCAAGGCGGACGCGATTCCCGGCCGCTACAGCACGGTCTGGTTCGAGGCGACCAAAACGGGCGAATGGCACATCTTCTGTGCGGAGTACTGCGGCACCAGGCATTCTGGAATGATCGGGATGGTCACCGTAATGGAGCCGGCCGCCTATCAGGCGTGGCTCAGCGGCAATGAAGGAGGGGGAACGCTCGCCTCGCGCGGCGAGCGGCTGTTCAGCGAGCTGGCGTGCAACACCTGCCACCTCAACGACGGCTCGGGCCGCGGCCCGTCGCTGGTGGACAAGTTCGGAGCGCAGGAACAGCTGGCGAATGGTTCGATTGTGAACGTCGACGAAACCTACGTGCGCGAGTCAATTCTGACGCCGCAGCTGAAGGTCGTCGCCGGTTTTCAACCGGTCATGCCGACGTTCCAGGGACTCGTCAACGAAGAGGGCGTGATGGCGCTCATCGAGTACGTGAAGTCGCTGCAGTCGTCGCCGGGGGGCGCCGCCGCAGCGAGCACCACCGGGGCGCCGGCGGCCGCGCCACCGCAGGAGAACAGGTAACACCATGGAAATGACGCTTGCCGCGCCGCGCGTCGACTATCTGAACGTGAAGCACACGGTCGCGTCGTGGCTCCTGACCAAGGACCACAAGCGCATCGGCATCATGTACCTCGTGGTCGTCAGCCTGGCGTTTTTCGTCGGCGGTCTGTTTGCGTCGCTGATCCGTTTCGAGCTGGCGACGCCGGCCGGCGATCTGGTCAGCTCCGACACCTACAACAAGCTCTTCACGATGCACGGCGTGGCGATGGTGTTCTTCGTTCTCATCCCCGCCGTGCCGGCAATCCTCGGCAACTTCGTGCTGCCGCTGATGCTTGGCGCCAAGGACGTCGCCTTTCCGAAGATCAACCTGCTGAGCTGGTACGTCTTCGTCATCGGCTTCCTGTTCACCCTCTACGCGATGATCACCGGCGGCGTCGACACCGGCTGGACGTTCTATACGCCGTACAGCAGCCGCGCCTCGAGCTCGAACGTGATGATGACCGGCATCGGTGTGTTCATCACCGGGTTCTCGTCGATCCTGACCGGCCTCAACTTCATGGTCACGATCCACCGCATGCGCGCGCCTGGTCTGACCTGGTTCCGGCTGCCGCTGTTCGTGTGGGCAATCTACTCGACGAGCCTGGTGCAGGTTCTCGGCACGCCGGTCATCGCGATCACCGTGCTGGCGCTCGCCGTCGAGCGCGGGCTCGGCTTCGGCATCTTCGATCCGGCGCTGGGCGGGGATCCGGTGCTCTTCCAACACCTCTTCTGGTTCTATTCGCACCCGGCGGTCTACATCATGATCCTGCCGCCGATGGGCGCCATCAGCGAGGTGCTGGCGTGCTTCTCGCGCAAGAACATTTTTGGCTACTCGTTCGTGGCGTTCTCGAGCCTCGCGATTGCCATCTTCGGCTTCCTCGTGTGGGCGCACCATCTGTTCGTCGCCGGCATCTCGACCTACTCGGCGCTCGTCTTCTCGTTCCTCACCTATGCGGTGGCGATACCGTCGGCGGTGAAGACATTCAACTGGACGGCCACGCTGTACAAGGGCGCCATCTGGCTCAAGGCGCCGATGATCTGGGCGCTCGCGTTTCTCGGCCTCTTCCTCGTCGGCGGATTGACCGGCCTGTTCACCGCGGCGCTCGGCGTCGACGTGCACATCCACGACACCTACTTCGTCGTCGCGCACTTCCACTTCATCATGGTCGGCGGCGCCATCATGGGGTACTTCGCCGGCCTGCACTACTGGTGGCCGAAGATTACCGGACGCATGTATTCGGACGTCTGGGCGAAGGTGGCCGCGATCATCGTCTTCGCCGGCTTCAACCTGACCTTCGGACCGCAGTTCATCCTCGGCTACCTCGGGATGCCGCGCCGGTATCACATGTATCCGGAAGAGTTCCAGGTGCTGAACGTGCTGTCGTCGGCCGGCGCCTCGATCCTCGCCGTCGGCTATGTGCTGGTGGCCATCTACCTCATCGCCTCGCTCTTCAACGGCGAAGAGGCGGGCGACAACCCGTGGCACGCCACCGGCCTCGAGTGGACGACGCAGTCGCCGCCGCTGCCGCATAACTTCGAGACGCAGCCGGTGGTCACCGAAGGCGCCTACGAGTACTCGAAGCGGGAGATCAAAGTTGTCTGACGCGGCAGCGATTACCGGCGAGGCCCACGCGCACGGCCATCATCGGGATCTCCAGCACCACTTCGACACGCTGGAGCAGCAGCACGAGGCGGCGACGCTCGGGATGTGGCTGTTCCTCGTCACCGAGGTGCTCTTCTTCGGCGGTCTGTTCCTCGCGTACATGCTCTACCGCATCTGGTATCACGAGGCGTGGGTGGCAGGGAGCCAGGAGCTCAGCATTGCGCTTGGCGGATTCAACACGGTCGTCCTCATCGGCAGCAGCTTGACGATGGCGATGGCGGTGCGCTCCGCGCAAACGGGATATCGCCGCGCGACCATCGGCTGGCTGCTCGGCACCATGGCGCTCGGCCTCACGTTCCTGATCGTCAAGGTCTTCGAATACAAGGACAAGTTCGATCACCATCACGTGCCCGGCTACGACTTCCACGTCGACGCGGCGCATGCCGGCATCGCCGGACCGATGGAGATCTTCTTCTCGCTCTACTTCACGATGACCGGCCTGCACGCGCTGCACATGATCATCGGTTTCGGCCTGATGTCGGTCATCACGTGGATGGCGTATAGGAACCGGTTTTCGCCGCAGTGGTATACGCCGGTGGAGATGAGCGGCCTCTACTGGCACTTCGTCGACATCGTCTGGATCTTCCTGTTCCCGCTGCTGTATCTGGTGGATCGGACGCAATAGCCATGTCTCACATCGCGCCAAAGTCGATGTACTACACCATCTTTGGAATATTGATGGTGATGACCGGGCTGACGGTGTTTGCCGCCTTCCATCACCTCGGGGTGTTCAACTTTCCGGTGGCCATCGGCATCGCCATCACCAAGGCGACGCTGGTCGTCCTCTTCTTCATGCACGCGAAGTACAGCAGCAGGCTGACCAAGCTGTTCGTCGGGATGTCGTTCTTCTTCCTGATCATCCTCCTTTCGCTGACCCTGACGGACTACATGTCGCGCGGGCTGAAGACCTACCCTGGCGGCGCCGGCGGCGCCGGCTACGGCGTGCGGTCCGCAGCGCCTGCGCACGAAGCGCCTGCGGCAGGGGAAAACAAGGAAGGCGCGGCGGAAGCGGCGCACTAGGTCAGGCACCCCTTCAGGGGTGCCGGCTAAAACACCTCCCCGAAGAGACTCCAGGCTTTCTCCCGTGCCCGAATGTGCAGCGGGCGCGATCGCCAGGAATCCAGGTCCAGCTTTGTCGAGTGTCCAAGGTCGCGCTCGAAGTCTTCACGCAGCCGGGCCGCGACTCCGCGGTCGAACACCACCACGTTGAGCTCGTCGTTCAGTTCGAACGACCGGTTGTCGAAGTTCGCCGACCCGACGATGCTCAGGGCGCCGTCCACGATCACCGCTTTGGTGTGCATCATCGACGGCTGGTATTCGTAGATTTCGATTCCCTGCTGCATCAGCGTCGCGTACTGCGCGCGGCCCGCGAACTTGACCGGCTTGGCGTCGGTGATATCGCCCTCGACCAGCATCCTGACTCGCACGCCGCGCCGTCGCGCCTCGGCCAGGCTCCACGCCGTCGAGGCGTCGGTAATCAGATACGGCGATTGGATGTCGATGGATTCGCGGGCGCCGGCCAGAGCCAGCAGATAGATCAGCTTCAGCGCGTTGGTGCCGCCTTCGGGCGAGCTCCAGACGACGATTGAACTGCCCGGCCCGCGAGGATTGGGATCATGCGGAATCACGTCCGGTTCGACGACGCCGCCCGTCTCGATCCAGTTTTCGTTGAACGCTGCTTCGACGTCGGTTGCGGCGGGCCCGACGACCTTGATGTGGGTGTCGCGCCACTTGCGTTCCTTTTCCGTGTCGCGCGCCCATTGGTCGGCGATGCCGATGCCACCGACGAACGCCACTTCGCCGTCGACGATCAGTGCCTTGCGGTGCGTCCGGTAGTTCACCTCTTCGATCGCCCGGCTGCGCACCTTGTTGAACCAGCCGATATGACACCCGGCCTTCTCCAGCCGGGAAGCGTCCGCGTCGCTGACTTTCGCGCCAAACGCATCGAACACCAGCCGGCACTCGACGCCGCGTTGCGCGGCGGCGACAAAGGCGTCGGTGAACTGCCGCGCGATGTCCTCCTGGCTGTTGTAGATGTAGCCTTCGAACGCCACCCGGTGCTTCGCCGCGCCGATAGCGGCAAGCATTTCCGGGAAGGCGGCGTCGCCGTTGGTCAAAACGGTGTATCGGTCTCCGGACGAGAGGGCGTGGCCCGCCAGCTTCGCGAGATACCCAGGGAAGCGCGAGTCGGTTGCGGACAGCGATGTCTTGACGCGCAGGGTCTCCTGGTCCTGGGCAATGACGAGACCCATTCCGACGATGATCAGACCGATGACGATGCCGATGATGAGGTTGCGGGGCTTCGGCAGCTTCATGCTGCCGTCGCGAGGTGCAAGGTGAGGACCGGTTTCGGGGGCACCCTTTAGGGATGCCTAACGGTTGAGCCAGTAGCTCGCCTTCACCATGAAGATGTGGGTCGCATCGGCGGTGAAGGCCGAACGAAGGTCGCGGATCGGGCTGAACTCACCAGGCCGGGCGAAATCCGTCTGCGACAGGTACCAGACGAAGAACAGCGTGCTGCCAGGTTTGTATTCCCAGCGCATCACGACGTTGCCGCGGAGCGACTTGGTATTGAAATCCGGGTTTGTCGCGATCGTCACCGGGTCGAACTGGAAGCTTTTCGGTAGCGCAAGCCGCCGGATGTTGCCGTAGTCGCCGACGGCCACGAACGGCTGCAGGTAAGTCTGCACCGTCAGGTCGCGCGTGAAGGCGTAGGTGGTCCGGACGGTGACATCGACCACGTCGCGATCGAGCGTTCCGTACACATGATCCACGGTGCCGTCGCCGTCGGTGTCGCTGTTCTCGATCCATTGCGCCGGGTCCCTGGCGTAGTTGTAATTCATCGAGACCGACGCCTGCAGCCGATCCGATGGCTGCAGCGAGAAGTACGGTGAATAGGCGCCGCCGCCGCTTCCGCCGCCGGCGTCGTTGCGGAAGCGGTTTCCATAGAAACCGATCGACCACGGTTTCCGCGAGTCGCTGTTGAAGCGATAGAAGATGCCGCTGTTGCCCGGCCGGAGAATGGGCGGCCCGCCGCGGGTGTCGAGATCGTCGAAGATCTCGAAACTCCTCCATCCGCCCCCGACCACCTGCCAGAAGTTCATGAAGCGGACGTTGACGCCGTACTCCGAGTACCGGCCGATCAGCAGCTGTTCGTCTGTCCAGTCGTTCCCGATGTAGGCGAATCCCCAGACGCTGCGCAGCTTCTTCCACGGGTCGGGGTTGCCGACCTCGATCGACCCGCTCGCCTGGTTCCGATTCGCACGCGTGCGGAAGAAGCCGATGTCGTTGATGCGGAAGTCGCGGCCGAAGTGATCGTAATGAACGCCCGTGTTGACGTGCTTGCTCGAGTAGTTGAAGTTCGTGAGGCCACCGCCGCTGGTCTTCAGGCCGCCCAGACCTGGCGCTCGCGTGACGACCCAATGGCCGTTGAACGTCGTTCGATTTCGATTCCAGCGCAGGTTGTAGTCGAAGCCTCCGGTAAACGCGTCGTCCATTTGCTCACGGAGAACACCGGTGACGATTCCACCGATATTCGACGACCCGTTCATGACGTCGCGCTGGATGCGCGCGACGTTGTAGGACGTCGCAGGTTCGATCAGCCGTTCGCCGCGGACGTACGAGGTGGAGCCGTCGGCGGCGACCACGGGCGACTCAATGGTTGCGTACTCGCGAGCGGTCAGCGCGGTCATCGCACCGTAGGTCCAGCCGCCGCCTTTGCCGGTGAGCTTCGTTGCTCCGAGGATCGTCGTTTCAGCCGGGGCGTCGAGCCGCCGTTCTCCGGCTTCGAGCGGCAGTCGGCCCGGCGACCGTCCGATTCTGCGCGAATGGAACAGTTGGAAGTTACCGTAGGGCGGCACGAAGGTTCGGCTGTCTTCCAGAAAGAACGGGCGCTTCTCGGGGAAGAACGTTTCGAACACCGACAGGTTCAGTACCGCGGGGTCCTGTTCGACCTGCCCGAAGTCCGGGTTGAACGACGCCGACAGCGTTGCGCCGGTTCCTAGTCCCCATCGCGCATCCAGGCCAGCCGATGCGCCGCCTTCGTCGGACCGCGCGGGCAGGAACTCGCCGCGAGCGAGCGTATAGGGAATCAGCTCCAGGCGTCCGGGCGCCGGCAACTGCTGGTCGAATACGACGTGGCCGAAAAACGACACCTCGCCGCGTTCGCCGCGCGGCTTCGGTACCCAGGTGCCCGTCTCGCTCTTGCGGCGGATCTGCCGCTGGATGTTGAAGCCCCACACCTGGCCGGGCTGCGGCGACGCGGAAAACCGCATCTGTGAGAACGGAATCCGGAACTCCGCGGTCCAGCCCGAATCGGTGACTTCACTGCGGACGTCCCACACCGCGTTGTAGTCGTTGTCGCGATTGGTGTCGTCGTAGAAGGTGAAATCGCCTTGCCAGCCGGACGGATTGGTGGAGAAGTTGTACGCAGTCTGATGATCGTGACGGGCGTCGAATCCGATAGTGACGGAGTCCGTTGGCGGGTTCTCATCCCGGCGGCCAAGCCCGGCGGCGATCAGGTTCGCGTCGGAATCGAGCGCCCTCACGGCCACGTAGATGTATCGGTCGTCGAATGCAATCTGCACGCGCGTGTCGTCGGTCATCGGCTTGCCGTTGTCCGGGTCGCGCTGCGTCAGTCCCCCACCGACCTCAGCGAGCTGCCAGGTTTCGTCCAGCAGCCTGCCGTCGATCGATGGTGCCGTGCCGGTAATCCGCAGTGCCCGTACGACCTTGCCGTCCTTGTGCGTCCGGTTCGGCTCATTGCCGCTCGTCGCCTGAGCCTGGGCCGATGCGGAATGGGCGACGAGCACCAGCCCTGCGGCGAGGGCTAATCCGGGGATTGAGAGGCGATGCACCATGCATTGGACCTGTGCGTGACCAAAATGGTTGGCAAACCGCGCGACGATCGGAGTACAAAACCGGAATCAGACGACAACGGTTACGGACCAAAGAGGCAGACAGGTGCGCGCAATCGTTCTTGAGCGAGACGAAGTGCAGATGGACCAGGTTCGGCCGGCGCCAAACCCGGCGGCGGATGAAGTGCTGATCCGGGTGACGCGGGCCGGCGTCTGCGAGACCGATCTCCAGCTGATTAAGGGCTACATGGGCTTCCGCGGCGTCCTCGGCCACGAATTCGTCGGCGTCGCGGAGTCCGGTCCGTACACCGGCCAACGGGTCGTCGCGGAGATCAACTGCGCCTGCTGGATCTGCGACACCTGTCGCAGCGGCCTGCCAACCCATTGCCCCAACCGGACCGTCCTCGGAATCCTCAACCATGACGGCGCGTTTGCTGAGCTGATTGCCGTGCCGCAGCGCAACCTCCATCGGGTACCCGACTCGATACCCGACGACATCGCGGTGTTCACCGAGCCGGTTGCCGCGGCGTTTCAGATTCCGGCGCAGATCGAGATTGCGGCCAGCGACCGGATCGTGATCCTCGGCGACGGGCGGCTTGGAAACCTGTGTGCCCAGGTTGTCGCATCGATTTCCGATGACGTGCTCGTTGTCGGAAAGCATCGGGACAAGCTGGCACTCCTCGAAACGATGGGCCTTCGGACGGCCATGCTGTCCGACGACCTTCCCGCGCGCGCGGCCGACATCGTCGTTGACTGCACCGGCTCCGAGACCGGTCTGCCGACGGCGTTGACGCTGGTTCGTCCGCGCGGAACGATCGTGCTGAAGACGACGGTGGCGGGCACGCAGACGCTGGCGTGGGCCCCCTTCGTCATCGACGAAGTGACGCTCGTTGGCTCGCGGTGCGGCCCGTTCGATCAGGCGCTCCACGCGCTCGAGCACGGCCTGGTAGACGTCGAGCCGTTGATTGCCGACCGGTTCAATCTCTCCAATGGCCTTATGGCGCTGCAGAGGGCGCAACAGAAGGGCGTCCTGAAAGTGCTCCTCGAGGTGGACGCATGACCACCGTTCACGCTTCCGGGTTCCCAGTGCCCGGTTCGTGTTCAGCTTCGGTTCCTAGTTCGGTGTTCGCTCTTCTGTGTTCCGTCCTTCTTGCTGCCTGCAGTGGTGGTAACGCGTCCGGCTCGAGCGCGAGTCTTCAGATCGTCGAACGGTCGCGCCTGAGCATGGGCTCGGAAGTCCGCCTCACCGCCTCTGTGGCCCACGAGGCCGACGCGATCCGTGCATTCGAGAAGGTGTTCGACGAATTCGATCGTCTCGACCGGATGCTGAGTGTCTGGCATGCCGGGAGCGACGTGTCGCGCATCAACGCGGCAGCGGGGCGCTCGCCGGTCAACGTCACTGCCGAGACGCTCGAGGTCCTCCGAACCGCGAAGCAGGTCGGCGAATGGACAGGCGGGAAGTTCGACGTGACGTTCGGCACGTTGGCCGGCCTGTGGAAGTTCGATCACGATCAGGACAATCAGATTCCACGGCCGGCGGATGTCCGTGCCCGGCTCCCCGATGTGGATTACCAGGCTGTCGAGTTGAATCCGGACCGTCGAACGGTCTTTCTGCCCCGGGCAGGAATGCGTCTTCATCTGGGAGGAATCGGCAAAGGCTACGCCGTCGATCGAGCGGCGGCGATTCTTCGAGCGGAGGGCATCGACGACTTTCTCATCCAGGGCGGCGGCGATCTCTATGCGGGTGGAGCGCGCAGCGACCGGCCGTGGCGTGCGGCGATCCGTGATCCGCGCGGCCCGGCGGACCGGCTCTTTGCGGCGATGAACGTGCGCGACGAAACGTTGAGCACCTCAGGCGACTACGAGCGGTATTTCATCCGCGACGGGCGCCGCTATCACCACATCCTCGACCCGGACAGCGGCGAGCCGGCCCGGGGGTGCCGCAGCGTGACGATCGTTGCCAGGCAGGCGACGCTTGCGGACGCTTTGTCGACGGGCGTGTTCGCGCTGGGCCCTCAGGCGGGAATGGCGCTGATCGAAAAGCTCCCGGACGTCGAGGGAGTCATCGTCACCGACCGCAACACCGTGATGGTCTCGAGCGGGCTCACGGAGCGGCTGGAGCGGCTGCATTCGCCGACCGACGCGCCATGATCTCGCTCTTGCGGATGATGATCAGATGGTGCGGACACTTGCGGGTGTCCGCATAGATTCGCTCGCAGTCGTCGCAGCGCACGCACTCGGTCAGCACGATCTCGGGTCCGCGAATCGCGCCCCACTCACAGGCCTTCTCACAGATCCGGCAGTGCCGGCACTCCGACCATCGCTTGATGCGGAACACGGTCAGTTTCGACAGCACGCCGAGCGCGGCGCCAACGGGGCAGAGGAAGCGGCAGTACAGATTGCGTACGAACAACGACGCCACGAGCAGGACGCCGAGTCCGGCCCAGAGCGGCGCCGTGCCGTGCATGCCGAACATCCAGAACGGCTCGATGTACGGATAAATCAGCGGATCGCGGGTGACGAGGAAATAGCCGATTGCGCCGGCGAGGATTCCGTACTTAATCAGCGAGGCGCGCCGTTCGAGCGCCCGGGGCACCTTGATCTGCCACCGGTTCGGGGCGACGCGATCGAGCAGCTGCGTCAGCGCGCCGAAGGCGCACAGCCGGCCGCAGTAGACGCGGCCCCACAACACGGTCGACACGACCGTCACGATAGTCAGCAGGTACCACGCGAGGTTCTGGCGGAAGATCGGCAGGTTGCCGCCGAACAAGCCGAACACGTTGACGATTGAGATCAGCTGGCTCTTGTAGAAGCCAAGGTAGGCGACCGCCCCGACCAGCGCGGCGTACTTGAGCGCGACGCTCTTGCGAAAAAAGCTGACGAACGCGAAGACGAGGAACGCGCCGACCGCAAGCAGATCGACCGCCTGCGCCCGGATGTCGCCGGCCCACGTCGCGACCTCTTCGTCGTCCTCGTCGAAATTCCACCCGCCATCGCCAGCAACGGGCGTCGGTGGGTCCGTGGACTGCGCCACGAGGGGCGCCGCCGGTCCGGCGGCAAGGAGCAGTACGAGAATGAGGAGTCTCACGGTTTCGGGGGTGCGATCAGCTCGCGTGCGACCCGGCGCGCGCTGTTGCGGATCGCCCGCACCGCGCTGGACATGGTAATTGTCGCGCGCGAGACGGCGTCGATGTCGGTTCCAAGACGGAACGGATCGCGGACGTCTTTTCCCTTGAACGTCGCCGCGAAGTTCGGCCGATCGATCGAGAAGTCGCCGTACGGCTCGTGGTGGTCGGCAATGACGATGCCGGTGAGGATACCCTTCAGGTCGATGCCGACCAGCATCACGATCGGGCCGCCATACCCGCGCTCGAGCGGGCTGACTTCAGTGGTCAGGAAGGCATACCCGATGACGTCCTGGGACTTCGGCCCCGCCAGTGCCTTGAAATGCGGCGGTTCGCCCCCTTTGGGCGAAAATGCTGTCGCCGAGGGGAAGAGCTGCTTCAGGCGTGCCTGGAGCGGATCGGTGGACTGGGCCGTCATCACGATCGTTGCGCCCACGGCGAGCGTGACTGCGGCGGCTAAGCGCTTCAGAATCATCCGGGACGGAAAATTATAAGTGTTATGGGACGGCCACTCACACATGCCGCGGAGGCGCGGACGCGCGGAGGTTGGATGAGACTCTTGCTTCTTGCACTTTTGGTGGGGGCCGGGCCGTTGTGGCTGCACGCGCAGCAGGCACCCGCTGAGCCGCCGAATCCGCTGACCAGCGTGAAACGGCTCAAGTGCCGCTTTCCGACGGCCTCGGCAGCCGCCTGGAAAAGCGGCGACCCCCAAGTCCAGATCAAGACGCAGGAACTGCTCTTCGAAATCACCGCCATCGACGTGCAGGATGGAACCGCGGAGTATCTCGGGACCGCCGGCCGCGCCTTTGTCACGGCCGTGCTGTCGGGGTGGAGTCTCTACTTCGTCGAGAACTCCGTCGGGCAGCTCAACGTCACCACGGTGTTCGCGCAGGAGGCCGCGCCGAAGCGCCTCAAGGCCGTTCACTCGCGGCACGGCTATCTGCAGATGACGGTCGGCCGGTATATCGCGGAACCGTCGGTGTCGCAGAACTACGGCGACTGCGAAATTGTGGAGTAGAGGCCGACCTTGAGGTCGGCCTTTCGTGGAGTCCGGCTTCAGCCGGATTAGAACCACGGCGGC
>Ga0307405_10000590_pt1 | contig 13911 bp, 8 predicted proteins | sample 322Cmetagenome_2_FD_203311 | JGI IMG/M metagenome (GOLD analysis project Ga0307405, IMG submission 203311) | Maize rhizosphere microbial communities from greenhouse at UC Davis, California, United States - 322HYB-C-1 | ecosystem: Host-associated > Plants > Roots > Rhizosphere > Soil | place...
CCGAGCTTCGCGCCGGAACGATCACCCAGGAGGACTGGCGCGGCGTCGAGAACGGCATCGCCCGCTCGCCCGGCCATTGCATGACGATGGGAACGGCGTCGACGATGACGAGCGCGGTCGAAGCGATGGGTCTCACGCTGCCCGGCGCCGCCTCGATCCCGGCAGCCGACTCGCGCCATGCGCAGATGGCGACGCTGTCCGGCAAGCGGATCGTCGACATGGTGTGGGAGAACATCGCGATTCGGGACATCGTCGATGCGCGCGCGATCGACAACGCGGTGACGACGGCGCTCGCGCTCGGCGGCTCGACCAACGCGGTCGTTCACCTGATCGCCATCGCCCGCCGCGCCGGCGTCGCGCTCGACCTAGAACGGTTCGATGCGCTCGCGCGGCGCACGCCGGTGCTCGCGAACATCCGTCCGTCGGGCCAGTACCTGATGGAGGACTTCTATTACGCCGGCGGTCTGCGCGGTCTCCTGTCGCGGCTCCCGGACCTGATCGACGGGAGCGCGGGCACGGTCGTCGGTATCACGCTCGCGGCCACGCTCGAAGGCGCCGCCGTGTACAACGACGACGTGATCCGCCCGCGCGATCGTCCGCTCGTCGCCCACGATGGCCTCGCGGTGCTGCGCGGCAACCTCGCGCCGGACGGCGCCGTGATCAAGCCCGCGGCGATGGAACCCCAGCTCGCGCGCCACAGCGGACCGGCCGTCGTGTTCCGCGACTACAACGACATGGCCGCACGCATCGACGACCCCTCGCTGCCGGTGACGAAGGACTCGGTGCTGGTACTGCAGAGCGCCGGCCCGCAGGGCGCGCCGGGCCTGCCGGAGTGGGGTCAGCTGCCGATCCCGAAGAAGCTCTTGCAGCAGGGCGTGCGCGACATGCTGCGCATCTCCGACGCGCGCATGAGCGGCACGAGCTACGGCGCCTGCGTGCTGCACGTCGCCCCCGAATCGCACGTGGGAGGCCCGCTGGCGCTGGTGCGCGACGGCGACGTGATCGAGCTCGACATCGCGGCGCGCCGCCTCAGCCTGCGGATCGACGACGACGAGCTCGCGCGCCGCCGTGCGCACTGGACGCCGCCCGAACCGCACTACACGCGCGGCTATGGCACGCTGTACCTGCAGCACGTCACGCAGGCCAGTGAAGGCTGCGATTTCGATTTCCTCGAGGCCGGCGCCCCGACGCCGGATCCGGAGATCCATTAGCGTCCCAGCCGCGTCGACGCATGCGTGCGCGGCGACCGATCGGCGCATGCACCGTGCGCCCCCACTCCGAGAACCCCACTCCTTCGCCTGCTGCCATGCATCGACGTCACGTTCTCCGCACCGCAACCCTCCTGACTCTCGTCACTGCGCTTTCCTGTTCGCCCGGCGCGATCGCGCAAGCGTGGCCGGCCCGTCCCATCAGCTACGTCGTGCCGTTCACGCCGGGCGGCACGACCGACGTCATCGGACGTTCGATCGCCCAGGGCCTTGCCACGGCGCTCGGACAGCCGGTCGTGGTCGACAACAAGCCGGGCGCCGCGGGTGCGGTCGGCGCCGGCTTCGTCGCGAAAGCGAAGCCGGACGGCTATACGCTGCTCGGCGGCACGATCAGCACGCACGCGATCAACGCGAGCCTCTACAAGGACCTGCCCTACGATCCGCTGAAGGACTTCGAGCCGGTCACGCTCGTCGGCTTCATTCCCAACGCGCTCTACGTCAATGCCGACCTCGGCGTGAACAGCGTCGACGAACTGATCGCGTATCTCAGGAAGACCCCGGACAAGCGCACGTTCGCCTCGTCCGGAGCCGGCACGTCGACGCATCTCGCCGGGGAGCTCTTCGCCGACCTCATCGGCCTGCCGCTGACGCACGTCCCGTACAAGGGGACGCCGCAGGCGTTCACCGACGTCGTCGGCGGCCAGGTGACGTTCATGTTCGACCAGCTCACCGCCGGCCTGCCGCTGGTGAAAGGCGGCAAGCTCAAGCTTCTCGCCGTCACGACGGCGAAGCGCGCCACGCTGTCGCCTGAAACGCCGACGATGATCGAGGCCGGCGTGCCGAACTTCGAGATGGTTTCGTGGCAGGCCGTCTACGCGCCGAAGGGCACGCCGAAGGCGATCGTCGATCGGCTGAACGCCGAGATCGTCAGGATCCTCAAGGCGCCGGAAGTGCGGGACAAGCTCGTGAACGCGAACGGCATGGAGATCGTCGCCTCCACGCCGGCCGAGCTGACCGCGCTGATGCAGCGCGAGATTCCGCGCTGGGCGGCGCTCGTGCAGAAATCGGGCGCGAAGCCCAACTAGCGGCCGGTCCGAAACGCACTCTAGCGTCCGCCCGCTTGGCCCGCCCCGAAGCTCGCTGGCGGCGGGCCGGATGTCGGCGGACGGAGCGACCCGACAAACGAGCGCGACTGGCACGTCGCGCATGCATGGTGGAGACGATGAACCTCGATCCAGGCACCCTCGACAAGCTCCGCGGCGTCAGCACGGCGACGCTCTGCACGCAGCTCTTCAAGCGCGGCTTTCGCAACGTGTTCCTGCAGGGCGTGCATCGGCTCACGACACCGTCGGGCGGCAACCTCGTCGGACCCGCGTTCACGATGCGCAACATCCCGGCGCGCGAGGATCTCGACCAGATCAGCGCCTTCGACAACCCCGGGCATCCGCAACGCAAGGCGATCGAAAGCGTGCCGCCGGGCCACGTGCTCGTCATCGATTGCCGCGGCGAGAAGCGCGTCGCCTCCGGCGGCGAGATCCTCACGACGCGGCTCAAGGTCCGCGGCGCGGCGGGGCTCGTGTCCGACGGCCCGGTGCGCGACAGCGGCGAGATCGCCCGGTTGGACTTCCCGGTCTACTGCGCCGGCGGCAGCGCGCCGCTCAACCTCATCCACCACCATGCGATCGACCTCGACGTGCCGATCGGCTGCGGCGGGGTCGCCGTGTATCCCGGCGACGTCATCGTCGGCGATACCGAAGGGGTGGTCGTCATTCCACGCGCCCTCGCCGACGAGGTCGCCGCCGACGCGCACGAGCAGGAGAAGCTCGAAGCGTTCATCCTCGAGCGCATCCGCAACGGCGCCGCGCTGCCCGGCACCTACCCGCCGAACGCGCAGACGAAGGCCGCCTATGAGGCGTGGCGGAAGGAGCGCGGCCTCTGAATTCCGCCCGCCCGCGCATCGCCCGTGCACCGAGCGGCACGCGGCCGCGCTCCCGACGCGCGTTCCGCCGTCCGATGATCGGCAAAAGTGCGGTGGCGCGCGGGCACGCGTCGCGCGCAGCGCCAGGATCGAAGCACCGGCGTCGCGATTGGCGTTCGAGCCCGGCGCGCAAAACGGTTCGCGGCGCGTGCCGCAACGACGTCGAGGCCGACGTCTCGCATGGTAATCTTCGCGGCGAAACAACGCAGTCGATCGCGTTCTGATCGTCGACCGGCGGGCGCGAAGCCTCGATCGGCCCGGGGGAACGCCGCTCGATCGCGAACGCCAACGTGGCCGCACGCTCGCCCGCTCTCGCCAAGCTCACGCGTCCGAAGCTCTTCGACGCGTTGCCACGGCCGCGCCTGTTCGCGCTGATCGACGAGGCGGCGAAGCGCCCGATCGTGTGGGTCAGCGGCCCGCCCGGCGCCGGCAAGTCGACGCTGGTCGCGAGCTACGTCGAGGCGTGCCGACGTCCGTGCCTGTGGTATCACCTCGACGCCGCCGACGGCGATCCGGGCACGTTCCAGCATTACATGCGGCTCGCCGTGCGCGAGCTCGCGGGCAAGCGCGCCGCCGCGCTGCCTGCCTATTCGTCCGAGCCGGGACAGGATCTCAACCGGTTCCTTCGCAGCTTCAGCCGCGAGCTCTTCGCCGCGCTGCCGCCGCGCACGATCCTCGTCCTCGACAACATCCACCAGGCGCGCGCGACGGCCGAGCAGCGCGCGGCGTTCGCCGGCGGCCTCGAGGAGGTGCCCGAAGGCATCACCGTGCTCATTACCTCGCGCACCGAGCCCGCTCCCGAATTCGCGCGCCTCGCGGCCGGGCAGCGCATCGGCCGCGTCGATGCGGCGGCGCTTCGCTTCACCGCCGAGGAGGCCGAGTCCATGCTGGGCGCGCAGGCGCTGGATCGCAGCGCCATCGCCCGCATCCAGCGGCAGAGCGACGGCTGGGCGGCGGCGCTGGTGCTCGTGCGCGAGCACCTGAGCCGCCCCGGCGCCGCGCTCGAGGAGTCGCTTGGCGAAGGGCGCGACGCGATCTTCTCGTACTTCGCGGGCGAGATCTTCAACGGCGCGAAGCCCGCGCAGCAACGCATCCTGATGGTGACCGCGATACCGCCTTCGATCACCGACGAGGAGGCGGTCGCGCTGACCGGCGACGACGAGGCCGCGCGCCTGCTCGACTATCTCTATCGCCGTCACCTGTTCGTCGACCGAAGGCGCGGCGCCGAGACGATCTACCACTATCACGCGCTGTTCCGCGAGTTCCTGATCGAGCTCGGCAGCCGGCGAATGGCGCGCGACGAGCGCCGGCAGCTGACCGAACGTGCCGCGTCGATGCTCGCGCAGCGCGGGCAGGCGGACCAGGCGCTCGGTCTTTACCGCGATACCGGCGATGTCGAGGCGATGCGAAAGCTGATCCTCGCCAACGCGCTCGACTGGGCGCGCGAGGGACGGGCGCAGACGCTCTCCGACTGGATCGAGGCGCTGCCGAACGCCGTGCGCGATGCCGATCCCTGGCTCGAGTACTGGTTCGGGCGCGCGTGGATCTTCATCCAGCCGCAGCGCGGGCGGCCCGCGCTGGAGCGCGCGTACGCCGGCTTTCGCGCCGCGGGCGACCTGCGCGGCCAGGCGCTCGCGCTCAACACGATCGTCACCGGTTACTACTACGAGTGGAACAACTTCGTTCCGCTCGACCGCTGGCTGCCGGAATTCGAGCGGCTGCTCGGCGGCGCGGCCGCATCCAGGCTCGATCGCGCGAGCGAGCTTCGTGCACGCGCCGCGTACCTGATCGCGCTCCTGTTCCGCGCGCCCGACCACGACAGCATCGACACGTGCGCCGAGCGGCTCGACGCGCTGATCGACGACGAGCCGGACCTCAACGTGCGCATGATGGCGGCGTCGACGCTGTTCAACTATCTCAACTGGAAGACCAAGGGCGACGCGGCCGAGGCGCTGGTCGCGCGCATGAGCGCGGTCGCGTCGCACGCGGACGTGACGCCACTGATGCGCCTGTGGTGGCGCACGCACCTCTCGTTCTGGCATTACATCAACGGCCGCTACAACGAGTCCGAGCAGGTGATCACCGAAGCGCGGTCGATCGCCGAGCGCTACGGCCTCGAAGCCTACCTGTTCGAGATCGACCATGCCGAGGCGTCCGCGCTGATCACGCGCGGCGCGTACGCCGAGGCGAAGGCACGCATCGACGCCGTCGAGCGACGCCTGACGCCGGCGCGGCGCATGGACTGGGCGTACTTCCACAACCTCAAGGCCAACCTCGAGCAGCGTCTCGGCCACTACGCGGCCGCCGTGCAGGCGAGCGAGCGCGCGATCGCGCTGGCGCGCGAAACCGGGTTGCCGACGATGCAGATCCCGCACTTCCTCGTGCGACTCGCGCACAGCCGCATGAGCGCCGGCGACGACGCGGGCGGGATGCAGGCGCTCGACGAGGCGATCGCGCTCGCGAACGCGGCGGATCGCGTCAACTTCTCGCAGCAGCGCGAGCTGTTGCGCATCGCGCTCGACATCGACGCGGGCGAGATCGCCTCGGCGCGCGAGCGGCTCGCCGCCATCCTCGCGGACTATCGCGGCCGCCGCCAGGTCGTGTTCCTGCGCAGCCGTCCCGACGTCGCGGCGCGCCTCGCCGCGTTCGCGCTCGCGCACGACATCGAGTCCGACTATGTCCGGCTGCTGATCGAGCGCAACGGCCTCAAGGCGCCGCCGGATGCCGGCGAGCGCTGGCCGTTCGCGCTGCGCATCCACGCGCTCGGCGGCTTCGAGATCGATTGCCGCGGCGAGCCGCTGCGCTTCGCCGGCAAGGCGCAGCAGCGGCCGCTCGATCTCTTGAAGCACGTCGTCGCGTGCGGCGGCAGCGACGTCGACAGCCAGCAGCTGATGGCGGCGCTGTGGCCGGACGCCGACGGCGCCGCGGCGAAGACGTCGTTCGACACGACGCTGTTCCGGCTGCGGAAGCTGCTCGACATCGACAACGCGATCGTGCTGTCGGCCGGCAAGCTGTCGCTGTCGCCCGAGCTGTGCTGGACCGACGTCAAGGCCTTCGAAGCGATCGTCGACGGCCTCGATCGCGAGCCGTCGCGCGATCCGCGCGTGCTGGCCGCGCAGGCCCGGCGACTGGTCGACGCCTATCCCGGACCGCTGCTCGGCAGCGAGGAGGCGGCCTGGGTCGCGAAGCCGCGCGACGCGCTGCGGGCCAAGTTCGTGCGTGCGCTGATGCGCCTCGGCGAGCGGCTCGAGGAAGCGCGCGACTGGGCCGGCGCGATCGACGTCTATCGCCGCGGTCTCGAAGCCGACAACCTCGCCGAGCCGATCTATCGCGGCCTCATGCGCGCGCTCGTGGCCACCGGCGATCGGGCCGAGGCGCTGAATGCGTACCGGCGCTGTCGCGAGCTCCTCTCCGTCGTCCTCGGCATGAAGCCCTCGCCCGAGACCGAGCGCCTGCACCGCGAGCTCACGGGCACGACGCCCGTTTCCGCCTCCCGCGTCAGCGGGTCGTAAGTCATCGGTAAGCCGCGGTAAGCCGCTCCGCCGCGACGGCGAACGGCGAGCCGGCGCCCTCGGCGTCGCGGCGCCGGCTCGCCCGTCGTCGCCCGCCAGTTTCTATTTGCAGTCAGTCACTTGGCGCCGCGCTCCGGCTGGGCGCCGCATCGCTGGCCCGTCCTTGCGCCGTCCGCACCCATTGGTAAGCGATCGGCAAGGGGCCCGCGCCCAGACTGCCGCCATGCCGATCGAACACGCCTGCACCGCAACGGCCAGCGTGAATCCGATCGCCCGGACGCAACGTATCAACGCCATCAAGGAGACAGCCATGCAAGCACGCATCCTCGGTCCCGGTCAGGGCCGCCCGCTCGACATCCTGGGCATCCCGATGCTCGAGAAGGCGACGAGCGACGACCTGTCGGGCGGCGCCGCGGTGCTCGTCCAGACGGTGCCGCCGGCCGGCGGGCCGCCGCAGCACGTGCATCACGAGACGGACGAGTTCTTCTACGTGCTCGAAGGCGAGCTCGACGTCTGGGTCGGTCACAAGCGGACGAAGCTCGTCGCCGGCATGTCGGCGACGCTGCCGCGCGGCATCCCGCACGGATTCACGAATCCGGCACGCGAGCCCGCCAAGGTCCTCGTCGTCGTGACGCCCGGCGAAGGCGCCGCGTTCTTCGACGACATCGACCGCGAGCGGCCGGTGCTTCCGAACGAGATGGCGAAGCTCGATGCGATCGTGGCCAGGCACGACCTCGAATTCGTCGAATAGATCAACGCAGCACGCAACACCGAAGGAGCAGCATCGTGGAAACGTTCGCCAAGACCCTCAAGAGCGCCGCCGAGCTCGTGCAGCGAGCCGGCCCGTACCTCCTGCTCGAGATCCTGCTGCCAGGCGGAACGCTGTTCGCGCTGCTCCTCTTCGTCTATCGCAACCGCGTGGCCTCGGGGCGGTCGGTGCCGTTCCAGCCGGGCGTGGTGAAGCAGGCCCTCGCGAATGCGCGCAACGCGATCGTGTTCGTGCAGCCGTTCGACATCGGCGCGGTCGCCAACGTCGACGCGGCGAACGACAGCGACGGCCTCGGGCCGCTCGCGATGATGCCGGCGCGCTGCGCGTAACGCGTTCGTCACGATCGATGCGGTGCCCGGACGGGAGCGCCAGCCGGTAGCGGCGCGACGCTCTTAGTGCGCCGAGAGCGCGTCGAGATTCAGCGCGTGCGACCGACCGAACCAGATCGCGCGGTCGCGGTGATCGCCGAGCTCGTCGCCGGTGTTCGGATGCATGAACACATCCAGCCCGCCGCGGTGGTGCAACAGCCATTCGACGACATCGCGCAGGGCGCCGGGCGCGAACGACAGCTGGAAGCTCCACATCGGGTGCGGGCCGACCGGTCGCTCGTGGAAGCGGCCGATCGCGGCGATCGGCGCGAGGCTCTCGACCGCACGCTCGCGCAGCGCCCAGGCCGCGTCGCGCGTCGATGCCTCGAAATACACGTGCGCATGCCAGCTGTCGATCACCGGCGTGCGCGGACGCTTGTTTCCGTTCACCGCGCCGGCGGTCAACCGCGCCGCGGCAACGTGCCGCGCGCGAGCTGGGGTCGCGGCTCGAACTGCGGCTTCGCCGCGCCCGATCGCTCGATCAGCCCGAGCGCCGTGTCGATCGCAATCTCGAGCTGACGATCGCGGCCTTCGCGCGCGTCCTGCGGCGCGTTGTCGACCTCGATCGTCGGATCGGTGCCGTAGTTCTCGACTCCCCAGCCGACATCCCGGAACCAGAACGAGAACTCGGGTTGCGTCGTCTCGGTGCCGTCGACGAGCTTGTGGCGCGGCCAGATGCCGATCACCCCGCCCCAGGTGCGCGTGCCGACCAGCGGACCGAGGTTCATCAGCTTGAACCCGTGCGAGAAGATGTCGCCGTCCGAGCCCGCGTGCTCGTTGGTCAGCGCGACCACCGGCCCCGCCGGCGCTTCGTCGGGGTACGAGACAGGCGGCATCCAGCGCGAGAGGTTGTAGCCGATGCGCTTTCGCGCGACCTTCTCGAGCAGCAGCTCGGACACGTGCCCGCCGCGGTTGTAGCGGACGTCGACGACCAGCGCCTGGCGGTCGCACTCGCTGCGGAAGTAGCGATGGAACTCGGCGAAGCCGTGCGACATCATGTCCGGCAGGTGGAAGTAGCCGACGCGTCCGCCCGAGCGTTCGTGGACGAAGGCGCGCTTCGCTTCGACCCATTCGCGGTAGCGCGCGGGCACTTCGTCGGCCAGCGTGGCGACGACCACGCTGCGCGTCGTCGCGTCGCTTCCGCGACCGCTTGCCAGCGTGAGCTCGACCTTCGTCTTCGCCTGGTGGACCAGCAGCGACTGCGGCGGCCGCTCGCGGCTCACGCGCTGGCCGTTCACCGCGACGATCCGCTCGCCCACGCGCGCCTCGACGCCGGGCGCATTGAGCGGCGAGTCGGCGCCGGCGTCCCAGGCGTCGCCGTCGACGATGCGCGTGATCGCATAGCTCTCGCCGTCGTCGGCGAGCGCCACCTCGCACGCGAGATAGCCGAGCGCGACCTGCGGCGGCTTGCGGTAATCGCCGCCCATCTCGTAGGCGTGCGACGTGCCGAGCTCGCCCTGCATCTCCCAGATGAGATCGGAGAGCTCGGCGCGCGTCGACACGCGGGCCAGCAGCGGCTCGTACTGGCGATAAACGGCGTCCCAGTCGACGCCCGACATGTTCTGCACCCAGAACTGGTCGCGCTGCAGCCGCCACACCTCGCGCAGCATCTGGCGCCATTCGTGCCTCGGCTCCACCGACAGCCGGATGCGCTCGAGGTCGAGCCAGCCGGTCTTGCGGGACGGCTCGTCGCCCTCGGCGGCGGCGTCGCGAAGGTCGCGTTTGCGGTTCGCCGCGATGGCGCGCAGCCGCTTGCCTTCGCGCACGACCAGCGTGACGTGATCGTTCGCGAGCGCGAACTCGTCCGCCTTGTCGAGCAGCGTCTCGGTGCGCAGCGTGGCGAAGTCGAACAGCTCGATCCGCCCGGGTCCTTCCTTGTGCCCGCCGCGGCCGTGCGCGCCGGCGATCGGCAGCACGCTCCACACGACCTTGCCGCCCGCCGCGCCGGCGATCTGGCCGAAGCGATTCTCGGGCACCGGGAACGGCGCGATCCGCCGCTCGATGCCGTCGAGGTCGATGCCGGGAAGCGGCTTCCGCGCGCCGCCCTCGCCGTCCTTGCGCTTCGCGTCGGCCTCGTCCGCTCTGAGGCCCTTCGGCGCCGGCTCGAACGGCGGACGCTGCCGCCGCTGCAGCGCCACGAGATACGGTCGTGCGCCGCGCGGGAACGAGAGCTCGAACTGCAGGCTGTCGTAGACCGGGTCGAACGTTCGCAGCGAGAGGAAGTACAGGTAACGACCTTCGGGATCGAACGCCGGCGCGTAGTCGCGGAATTCCGGCTTCGTCACGAGCGTCGTCGTGCCCGCCTCGCAGTCGTGCAGCTTGATCGCGCAATGTCGCGTCGACGTCCAGAACGTGTACGCGAGCCAGCGCCCGTCGGGCGACCAGGCGAGATCCTCGGTGCGGCCCGCCTCGCTGCGGTCGATGCGCACGAGGTCGCCGCCGGCCGCGTCCCCCAGCAGGACCTCGTTGCGATGATTCGCGATGGCCACGCGCGTGCCGCTCGGCGCGGCGCGCAGGGCGATCACGCGACCGATGTCCCAGGATTGCACGCGCCGTTCATGGCCCGCCAGCACCTCGATTCGTTCCTCGCCGCTCGCGTCGCCGACGGCAACGAGCGTTTCGCCGTCCGCGAGCCATTGCGCGTGGCGGTACCGCCCGGAATGCGCGTCGCCGTGCTGGCGCACCGCGCCTTCCCACAGTGCGAAGCTGAAGAGCTTGCCGCGCGCCGTGACGGCCAGGCCGTGGCCTTCCGGATGCGGACGGAACGACTCGAGATGTTCGGCGGCCGGCACGAATCGACGCGCGGCCTGCGTCCGGTGCGACGGCAGGCGGATGTCGAGCGCGGCGCTCGAATCGCTCGCCGGATCGAACAGCCACACGTCGGCGCCGCACTGGTAGACGACGCGGCGCCCGTCGGTGTGCGCATTCCGTGCATAGAACGCGTCGTGGTCGGTGTGACGTCGAAGCGCCGAACCGTCCGGGGCGCACGAGTACAGATTGCCGACGCCTTCGTGGTCGGACAGCAAGTAGATGCGGTCGCGGATCCACATCGGGCTCGTGACGTTTCCGGCCAGCGTGGCCAGCCGCGTGAACGTGCCGGTGCCGGCGGCATCGACCCACAGGTGCCCGGCGGTACCGCCGCGATAGCGTTTCCATCGCGCCGGGTCCGCGGTGTTGCGGCCGATGACGCGCGCGTTTCCGGGGCCGAAAGCGAGATGGTTCACCTGCCCGAGCGGCAGCAGCTCGGGCAGCCCGCCGGCCGCATCGAGCGTGAACGCGCGGTAGTTGCGGAAGAACGGCTGGCCGTAGGTCGACACGAAGACGATGCGTCCATCGGGCGTCCAGCCGCGGACGATCACGTCCGGTCCGAGCCAGGTGAGCCGCCGCGCGGGACCACCGTCGGCCGACATGACGTACACCTCGGGGTGCTGCTCGTCACGGCCGACGAACGCGACTTGCCGGCCGTCCGGCGACAGCGCCGGCGACGAGGCCTCGGAAACGCTGGCGGTGAGTCGGCGCGCGACGCCGCCGCGCGCCTCGACGCGCCACAGGTCGTCGTCGCTCACGAAGACGACCGCGTCGCCGTGGATCGTCGGGAAACGCAGGTAGCCGCGCTGGTCGTCCATGTCGCTCGCTTTCATTGCGCGCAGCGTTCGCCCGCGTGCTTCGCGGATGACGCTCGCCGGTTCGGGTGCGTCGAGCCGGGGTGTGAAAACGTCCTGCCGGCGCCGCTGCGCCGGGGCGAGCGCCGCGGGCCCGCGGCCGCGTCGGCGACGCGGCCGGTCAGCATAACGTCAAACGGCCTTTCAGTCGGCGCTGATGTTCGCCGTCTTCGCCACCTGCTTCCACTTGGCGATGTCGCTTCGCACGATCGCCGCGAACGCTTCGGGCGTGTTGCCGACCGGCTCGCCGCCGAGCGCGACGATGCGCTCGCGGATGTCGGGGACCTGCACGATCTTCGCGACTTCGCCCTGGATGCGCTCGACGATGTCGCGCGGCGTGCCGGCGGGCGCGAACAGGCCGAACCACGCGACCGTCTCGAATCCCGGGAGCCCCGCCTCGGCGAGCGTCGGAATGTCCGGAACGAGGGGCGAGCGTTGCGATGTCGTCACGGCGAGCGCGCGCACGCGCCCGTTCTTGATATGCGCCATCGCCGGCGGCAGGTTGCCCATGAACATCGCCACCTGTCCGCCGATCACGTCGGTCAGCGCCGGCGTGGCGCCCTTGTACGGAACGTGCACGACGTCGACGCCGGCCATCGCCTTGAAGAGCTCGGCCGAGAAATGCGCCGAGCTGCCGTTGCCGCCGGAGCCGTAGCTGTACTTGCCGGGACTCGACTTGAACAGCGCGATCAGCTCGCGCACGTTCTGCGCCGGAAGCGCCGGGTTGACGACGAGCACGTTCGGCGCCCGCATCACCTGCGTGATCGGCACGAAGTCGCGCTCAAGGTCGTAGGAGAGGTCGCGATACAGCGCGGCGTTGATGCCGTGCGAGCCCGCATTGCCCATGATCAGCGTATAGCCGTCCGGCGCGGCCTTCGCGGCCGCCTCCGTGCCGACCCGCCCGCCGGCCCCCTGGCGATTGTCGACGACGACCGGCTGTCCCCACGCCTGGGTGAGTCGCTCGCCGATCGCGCGGGCCATGAGGTCGGAGCCATCGCCCGGCGGGCTCGGCACGATCAGCCGGATCGGCTTGGTGGGATACGCACCCGGCTGCGCGACCACCGCGACGGGAAGCGCCGCGATGGCCGCGACGAGGCACGCAACGAACGTCCGGATCGGCATGGAAAGGCGATCGACAGGGGCGCTTTGGAAGCGGCGGAGTCTGAAGCCGCCGTCGCGCGATTGTCAACCGCGCGACCGCCCGCGTTCATTGAACGGCGCGACCGCCCGCGGCCGCGCGCGCCGCCGGGCTCAACGTTCGCGAAGACGTCGTTCAGGGTCCTGCCCGTAGGCGTCTCGCCTAGGGCACGAACGCCGTTCGTGCGCTGTCCGGAGCCGCGGCCGCGTGCGATAAGCATCGCGATGACCGACCAGTCCCGGCACACGCGTCGAGGTTCGCGCAACGCGCACGCGTTCATCGAGGTGCGCGGCGCGCGCGAGCACAACCTCCGTAACGTCGACCTGTCGCTGCCGCGCGACACGCTGGTCGTGTTCACCGGCGTGTCGGGGTCGGGCAAGTCGTCGCTCGCGTTCGGCACGCTGTACGCGGAAGCGCAGCGGCGCTACCTCGAGTCGGTCGCCCCGTACGCGCGGCGGCTGTTCGACCAGTTGCCGGTGCCCGACGTCGACGACATCGACGGGCTTCCGCCCGCGGTCGCGCTGCAGCAGCAGCGCGGCGCGCCGACCACGCGCTCATCGGTGGGCAGCGTGACGACGCTGTCCAACCTCGTGCGCATGCTCTATTCGCGCGCGGGCGACTATCCGCCACGGCAGCCGCGCCTCGAGGCGGAGTCGTTCTCGCCGAACACGCCCGCCGGCGCCTGCCCCGGGTGCCACGGCCTCGGCCGCATCTACGATGCCACCGAGCGCTCGATGGTCCCCGACGACACGCGCACGATCCGCGAAGGCGCGATCGCCGCCTGGCCGCCGGCGTGGCACGGCCAGAACCTGCGCGACATCCTGACGACGCTCGGCTACGACATCGACAAGCCGTGGCGCACGCTGTCGCGCAAGGACCGCGACTGGATCCTGTTCACCGACGAGCAGCCGCAGGTCCCGGTGTGGGCCGGTTACACGCTGGCCGAGGTACGCCGGGCCCGCAAGCGACACGAGGAGCCGAGCTACCGCGGCACGTTCACCGGCGCGCGCCGCTATGTGCTGCAGACGTTCGCCACGACGCAGAGCGCGTTGATGAAACGCCGCGTGTCGCGCTACCTCGTCAGCGCCGACTGTCCCGCCTGCCACGGCAAGCGACTGCGGCGGGAAGCGCTCGCGGTGAGGTTCGAGGGTCTCGACATCGCGCAATTGTCGGCACTGACGCTGCAGCGCCTCGCCGCGCTGCTCGCGCCGTATGCCGACGGCTCGTCGCCGACGCTCGCGACGTGGAAGCACGAGCATCCGGAGCGGGCGAAGCT
>Ga0307405_10000592_pt1 | contig 13904 bp, 6 predicted proteins | sample 322Cmetagenome_2_FD_203311 | JGI IMG/M metagenome (GOLD analysis project Ga0307405, IMG submission 203311) | Maize rhizosphere microbial communities from greenhouse at UC Davis, California, United States - 322HYB-C-1 | ecosystem: Host-associated > Plants > Roots > Rhizosphere > Soil | place...
AAGAAAGCACGAGCGGCACCGTCGGGGCGGCGCCGGGGCCGCCGATGCGCCCTGACGTCGGCAACGCGACCGGAGCGCTCGCCGACAGCGCGCCGGCGCGGCGCCAAGCGCCGTCGAGTCGAAGCGCCGGGGCGCGCGACGGCAAGCTCGCAACGGCGCCAGCCGGCGAAGAGCGAAAGCGTGCGGATGCGGGCGCGAAGGAGAACGTCGAGCGCGCAGATCGCACCGCCGCGGCACCGACGCCGTTCCCGTCGTCCGAGGACCGGCGCGCCGGCTTGGCACGGCAACCGTCCGTGCCAGCGGCCAAGAAAGACGCGGCGGGTCTCGCGACGCCGCCGTCGGACGCACCTGTGCCCGCCGATGCAGCGGCCGGGAAACCGGTCGCTGCCGAGCCGGCGACAGCGCCCGCGACACCGCCCGCGACGGCCAAGCTGCGCAGCCAGGCCGAGATGGTCCCGGCGCCGACCCGCCGGCGCAGCGACGACGAACAGGCACGCGCGTCGGCCTCGAACAAGGTCGAGATGGACGTTGCGAAAAGCGCGCCCGCCGCCGTCGCCCCTCCGCCGGCTGCGCCCACGCCCGCGCCATCGCCCGAGCTCGCGTTGCGCCGGGGCGCGTTCGGCGAGCGCGAGAAGCAGGCGAGTGCATTCGGAGCGTCGCCGGCCGCTTCTGCGGCGCCGGCGCGCAGCGAGCTCGCGGCGGCGCAGCGCGAGGGCGCGGTGCGCGCCGCGCCGCTGACCGGAGTGCTCGGCGACATCGCGACCGCGCCGGCGCGCTGGTCGCGGTGGGACGCGAGCGGCAACGCCGTCGCGCTCGACGCCGGCTGGCGCGACTGGTAGACCGAGCTCGACGCCGCCGCCGCCGGCCGCTGGCGGCAAGTCCGGACCGTCGGCGCCGACAGCGAGCGCGACGGCACGGCGACGCTGCGCCTCGTCGCTGCGGGTCGGCCGCCCGTGGTGGTGCGGATCGACGCGACGACCGTGCGCATCGACGGTCCCGCAACCGGCGAGCGCTGGCAGGCGACCTTGCCCCCGCCCGTCGCCGAGCGGCTGCGCGCCAGCGCCGGTCGACTGCCGCCCTGAGCCCGACCGCGCCGGCGTGACGCGGTGCGCGCACCGCGACCTGCGCCTCGCGCCGGAACAGGGTGCGGGACTATCATGCTCGGTTCGCCTGCGCACGCCGATGCCCGCCTCTTCCCCCGTCCAGATCCGCCGCCGGCGCGGGCCGAGCCCGGCACGCGAGCCCGGCGTCGGCAGCGACGTCATCCGGGTCCGCGGCGCGCGCACGCACAACCTGAAGAACATCGACCTCGACATCCCGAGGAACCGGCTCGTCGTCGTCACCGGCTTGTCGGGATCGGGCAAGTCGAGCCTGGCGTTCGACACGCTCTACGCCGAGGGGCAGCGCCGCTACGTCGAGAGCCTCTCGGCGTACGCCCGCCAGTTCCTGCAGCTGATGGACAAGCCCGACGTCGACGTCATCGAGGGCTTGTCGCCGGCGATCTCGATCGAGCAGAAGGCGACCTCGCACAACCCGCGCTCGACGGTCGGCACGGTCACCGAGATCCACGACTACCTGCGGCTGCTGTTCGCGCGCGCCGGCACGCCGTACTGCCCGAACCACGGCCTCGCGCTGCAGGCGCAGAGCGTCAGCCAGATGGTCGACGCGACGCTGGCGCTGCCGGCCCAGACGCGGCTGATGGTGCTCGCCCCCGTGATTCGCGACCGCAAGGGCGAGTTCGCCGAGCTGTTCGAGCAGATGCAGGCGCAGGGCTACGTCCGCTTTCGCGTCGATGGCCAGACGGTCGAGGCGCTCGAGGTGCCGACGCTGAAGCTCAAGAAGGCGGAGAAGCACGACATCGACGTCGTCATCGACCGCATCAAGGTGCAGCCCGCCGGCGATGCCGGCGCCGGCGCGGCGCTCCGCCAGCGCCTCGCCGAGAGCTTCGAGGCCGCATTGCGCATCGCCGACGGCCGCGCCCTCGCGGTCGAGATGGATGCAGGCACCGAGCATCTCTATTCGAGCAAGTTCGCCTGCCCGCTGTGCGACTACTCGCTGCCCGAGCTCGAGCCGAGGCTGTTCTCGTTCAACTCGCCGATCGGCGCCTGCCCGACCTGCGACGGCCTCGGCGTGACGACCGTGTTCGACGCCGAGCGCGTCGTCGCGTTTCCGTCGCTCAGCGTCGCGAGCGGCGCGATCAAGGGCTGGGACCGGCGCAACCCCTACACCTTCTCGCTGCTCGAAACCGTCGCCGCGCACTACGGCTTCGACGTCGACACGCCGTTCGAGGAGCTGCCGCAGCAAGCGCGCGAGGTGCTGCTGCGCGGCTCGGGAACGGACGAGATCGAGTTCGTCTACGAGGCGGCGTCGGCCCGCGGCAAGCAGCGCTCGGTCAAGCGGCGACATCCCTTCGAAGGCATCGTGCCCAGTCTCGAGCGGCGCCTGCGCGAGACCGATTCGGCGGCGGTGCGCGAGGAGCTGATGCGTCTGCAGAGCGCCAAGCCGTGTCCCGTCTGCCTCGGCACGCGCCTGCGCACCGAAGCGAGGAACGTCTTCCTGGTCGACGTCGCCGAGGGCAGCAAGGAGCCGATCTTTCGCGTCGAGCACTTCACCTTGCGCGAGGCGCTCGCCTGGTTCGGGGGGCTCGCGCTCGCCGGCGCGAAGGCCGAGATCGGCGCCAAGGTGATCCGCGAGATCGTCTCGCGGCTCAAGTTCCTGAACGACGTGGGCTTGAGCTACCTCAGCCTCGACCGCAGCGCCGAGACGCTTTCCGGCGGCGAGGCGCAGCGCATCCGCCTCGCGTCGCAGATCGGCTCCGGCCTGACCGGCGTCATGTACGTCCTCGACGAGCCTTCGATCGGCCTGCACCAGCGCGACAACGAGCGCCTGATCGGCACGCTATTCCACCTGCGCGACATCGGCAACAGCGTGATCGTCGTCGAGCACGACGAGGAAGCGATCCGCGCCGCCGACCACGTGATCGACATGGGGCCGGGCGCCGGCGTGCACGGCGGCCGCGTCATGGCGCAGGGCACGCCCGACGACGTCGCCGCGGCGCCCGAGTCGCTCACCGGCCGCTACCTCTCGCGCGCCTTGCGCATCCCGGTCCCGAAGCGCCGGCCGCCGCCCGGCGACGGCGACTGGCTGCGAGTCACCGGTGCGCGGGGCCACAACCTGCAGCGCGTCGACCTTGCGATCCCGGTCGGCCTCCTGACCTGCGTCACCGGCGTCTCCGGCTCGGGCAAGTCGACGCTCGTCAACGACACGCTGTACGCTGCGGTCGCACGCCATCTCTACAACAGCCACGGCGAGCCCGAGCCGCACGACTCGATCGTCGGCCTCGACGCATTCGACAAGGTGATCAGCGTCGACCAGTCGCCGATCGGCCGCACGCCGCGCTCGAACCCGGCCACGTACACGGGCCTCTTCACGCCGATCCGCGAGCTGTTCGCCGAGGTGCCGGCGGCGCGCGAGCGCGGCTACGGGCCGGGGCGCTTCTCGTTCAACGTCGCCGGCGGCCGCTGCGAGGCATGCCAGGGCGACGGCGTGCTCAAGGTCGAGATGCACTTCCTGCCCGACGTCTACGTGCCGTGCGACGTCTGCCATGGCCGCCGCTACAACCGCGAGACGCTCGAGATCCTCTACAAGGGCAAGAACATCACCGAGGTGCTCGAGCTGACGGTCGAGGACGCGCACGGCTACTTCAGCGCCGTGCCGGCGATCGCGCGCAAGCTCCAGACCCTGCTCGACGTCGGCCTCGGCTACATCCGCCTCGGCCAGAGCGCGACGACGCTCTCCGGCGGCGAGGCGCAACGCGTCAAGCTCGCGCTCGAGCTCTCCAAACGCGACACCGGCCGCACCCTGTACATCCTCGACGAGCCGACCACCGGCCTGCATTTCGCCGACATCGACCTGCTGCTGAAGGTGCTGCACACGCTGCGCGATGCCGGCAACACGGTGGTCGTGATCGAGCACAACCTCGACGTCATCAAGACCGCCGACTGGCTCGTCGACCTGGGCCCGGAAGGCGGCGGCGGCGGCGGCAAGGTCGTCGCGACCGGAACGCCCGAGGACGTCGCCGCGAGCGACGCGAGCTACACCGGGCGGTATCTGCGGCCGCTGCTCGCCGGCTGAGCAGCCGCGGCGCGGGTCGCGCACCCCTCATCACGGCGGCACTAGACTGCGCCTTTCCCGGAACCGGAGACTTCGATGGCCGTCGCGATCGACTACTACTTCTCGCCGCAGTCGCCGTGGACCTACCTCGGCCACGAGCGCTTCGCCGAGATCGCGCGCAACGCCGGCGCGACGATCAACGTCCTGCCGGTCGACCTCGGCCGTGTCTTTCCGGTCTCGGGCGGGTTGCCGCTCGCCAAGCGCGCGCCGCAGCGCCAGGCCTACCGTCTGCTCGAGCTGAAGCGGTTCAGCGAATACCTCGGGCGCCCGCTCAACCTGCACCCGCGCTACTTTCCGGTCGCCAGCGACGACGCGGCCAAGCTGATCATCGCCGTCGACTCGCACGACGGCAGCGACGCCGCGATGCGCATCGCCGGCACGATCCTGCGCGGCGTCTGGGTCGAGGACAAGAACATCGCCGACCCGGCGGTGCTGCAGTCGATGCTCGCGGCGTCCGGGCTGCCGGCGCGCCGGCTCGAGGACTCGCAATCGCAATCGGTCCACGAGCGCTACGAGGCGGACTCGCAGAGCGCGATCGACGGCGGCGTCTTCGGCGCGCCGACCTACGTCGTCTTCGGCGAGCTGTTCTGGGGCCAGGACCGGCTCGATTTCCTCGAGCGGCGGCTGGCCCGCGGCTGACCGCCTACATCCTGTACTTGGCCTTGGCCTGCTTGATGCAGGTGCTCTTGGCGTCGCCGCTCATCGCATCGCACTTCTCGGCCGCCACCTTGTAGTCGGCCTCGCGCTTGTCCTTGGCAGCATCGCCGCGCGCCTCGGCCGTCTTCAGGGTGGCCTTGGCGTCGGCCTTCGCCTTCGTCAGCTCGGCCTTCGCGACCTTGACGCAGACGTCCTTGTCGTTGCCGGTCTTGTCGTCGCAGCGCTCCTTGGCGACTTTGTAGTTGGCCTCCGCGATCTCGGCGGCGGCGTGCTCGCGCGCCTTCGGCGTGTTCTTGTAGGCGACCTCGGCCTCTTCCTCGGCCTTGGTGCGCACCGCCTTGGCTTCGGCGACGCAGATGTCCTTGGCGTTGCCGTTCATCGTGTCGCACTGCTTCTTGGCGGCCTCGTAGGTCGACTTCGCCGCAGCCTTGGCGCTGTCGTACGCGCCTTTGTCGCCCGCGGCCTGCGCGCCGCCGGCCAGCGCCAGCGTGCCGACGCTGAGGACGAGGGCGCGGACGAGAGTGGAAAGCGGGATCGAACGCATGGCGAGCTCCTGATGGGTCGAGGCGACGCACTGTGAGAGATCGCGCGAACGGCGTCGCTCGGCGGGCGCAGCCGCCGTCCGTGGGACGGCGCCGGCTCTTGCAGTGGGCGCGTTCCTACGATCGGCAGGGCGCAAAGAAAAAGCCGGCGCAAGCGCCGGCTTTCCTGCACGCGCCCGCTCGGGCGCGCGGCATCCTCAGCTCAGATGGCTGTTGATCAGCTTGGTCATCTCGAACATGGAGACCTGGCCCTTCTTGAAGATCTCCCGCAGCTTCGCGTCGGCGTTGATCATCGTGCGCTTGTTCGCGTCCTGCAGGTTGTTCTTCTTGATGTACTCCCAGACCTTCTTGGTCACCTCGGTCCGGGGAACCGGACGCTCGCCGATGATCGCGGCCAGCGCGCCGCTCGGCGTCATCGCCTTCATGAACGCGGCGTTCGGGGTGCGCTTCTTGGCCGGTGCCTTCGCCTTCTTCGCCGGCGCCTTCTTCGCGGCCTTCTTGGCCGGCGCCGCGCGCTTGGCTGCCGCCTTCTTCACCGCCGGCCGCTTCGCGGAGGCCTTCTTCCCAGCTTTCTTCGCAGTTGCCATGTTGATTCTCTCCATCAGATTGGTTGATGTGCTCGGAGCGGGCGAGAGCCGCGTGGACTCTCAGTTCTCCAGGGTTCCGCGCGGAGCGAATAGTACTGCGTGTCCAGAGGGAGGAGAACCTTTTTTCACTCGCAGAACGACCAATCCCCAGAGGGAAACAGCGCTTTGTCGTTCGCGCACGTCACCGCGGCCGCGTTTTCATCGACCCCGACGGCCGCTCTCGAACCCTTTCGCGAACATCGGGCGGCCGTATTCTTCGACCATGAGCATCCTTCTCCGATGGCCGCTGCTCGCCGCCGCGCTCCTGCTGGTCGCCGAGATCTACCCCGGCGTGCGGGTCGCGAGCTTCGGCGCGGCGATGATCGCCGCGCTCGTCCTCGGCCTGCTCAACGCGCTCGTCCGCCCCGTCCTCGTGCTGCTGACGCTGCCGGTGACCGTGGTCACGCTCGGCCTGTTCCTGTTCGTCATCAACGCCCTGATGTTCTATTTCGCCGCCGCCCTGCTGGACGGCTTCAACGTCGCAGGCTTCGTCGCCGCACTGATCGGATCGCTGCTCTACAGCCTTTGCGGCCTCGTGATCGACGCCGCGATGGAGCGGCTGTTCGCGCCGCGCGGCTGACCGCGCCGTCGCGTCAGCGCGGCGGCCCGTTGCGTTTCACGCCGGCGCCGCGGACCTCGAAACGCACGCTCTGCAGCGTCTGCCCGCCGGCGCCGACGAGCTCGAGGCGGTGCCGGCCCGGCCACGGCGCCCAGCGCAGCCGCTCGCCGACGCCGAGCGGGCGACCGTCGAGGCGCCAGGTGCCGCGCTCGCCCTCGAAGGTGATGCGCTGCGCCGACGGCGGGATGTCGGGATCGATGGCGAAGATGCTGCCGTCGCGTGGGCTCGTGATGCCGAACCGCTCGGCGCCGCCGACCTCGGCGGTGGCACGCAGCAGCGCCCGCTCGCTGCCGGCGAGGAACAGCTCGTCGCGGTCGGGCTCGCGCCCGGAGTCGAACGCGATCCTCTGGACGACGACGCCGGCGGGCAGCGGCGGCGCCTTCGACGGCCTACCGGCATGGAGATGGCCGGCGATCGCCTGCCAGACCGGCGCCGCGCCGCTGACGCCGCTGACGTCGTGCATCGCCGCGCCGCTCGCGTTGCCGACCCAGACGCCGATCGTGTAACGGTCGGTGAAGCCGACGCACCAGTTGTCGCGCATGTCCTTGCTGGTGCCCGTCTTCACCGCCGCGAAGCCGCGCGTCGCCAGCGGGCTCGACCAGCCGAACGTGCGCACGCGAGCGTTGTTGTCGGCCAGGATATCGGCGACGAGGAAGCTCGCGGCCGGGTCGCCGACCCGGGTCGGCGACGAGCGCTGGCCGGCTGCGATCGCGACCGGCGCGTGACGGCCGCCGTTGGCGAGCGCACGGTAGGCGTTCGTCAGGCCGAGCAGCGTCACGTCGGCGCTGCCGAGGGCGAGCGAGGCGCCGTACCAGCCGGCGCTTTGCGGCAGGTCGAGGCCGAGCGCGTTGAGGCGCGCGAGCACCGCGTCGCCGCCGAGCATCGCGCCGACGCGCACCGCGGGCACGTTGAGGCTCGCGCCGAGGGCGGTGCGGGCGCTGACGAAGCCCTTCCAGCCGCGGTCGTAGTTCTGCGGCAGGTAGAGCCCGGCGCCGGTCGCGATCTGCGCCGGCGAGTCGTCGAGCAGCGTCGCCGGCGTGATCAGGCGCTTCTCGAAGGCGAGCGCGTAGACGAAGGGCTTCAGCGTCGAACCCGGCTGGCGCCGCGCGAGAACGCCGTCGACCTGCGCCGCAGCCGAGAGGCCGCCGCTCGAGCCGACCCACGCGAGCACCTCGCCGCTGGCGTTGTCGAGGACGACGGCGGCGCCGTCCTCGACGTTCCTGCCGGCGAGCTCGGCGAGCTGGCGGCGCAGCTGCGCGACGGCGAAGCGCTGCAAGCGTGCGTCGAGCGGGCTCGCCTGCACCGTGGCGCCGGCCGGATCGAGCGCCTGGCGTGCGAAGTGCGGCGCGAGCTGCTCGCCGAGCGGCATGGCGCCGCGTCGCGCGAGCGCCGTCTCGGCGAGCGCCCGCACGCCGGCGCACTCGAGACGCTGCAGCTGGAGGACGCCGCAGGCGCGCTCGCCGACGTCGGCCGCTTTCGCGTTCGGGCTGCGCACGAGGGCTGCGGCGATCGCCGCCTCGTGCGCGTCGAGCCCGCTCGGGCGCTTGCCGAACAGCGTCTGCGCGAGCGCCTCGATGCCGACGATCTCGCCCCGCAACGGGACCGAGTTGAGATACGCCTCGAGGATCTCGCTCTTCTTCCAGCCGCGCTCGAGCCGCGTCGCCGTCAGCGCCTGGCCGAGCTTCTGGCCGACGCTGCGCCCTCCGGCCGGACGCGCCAAGCCGTCGTCGATCAGTCCGGCGAGCTGCATCGTCAGCGTCGAAGCGCCGCGCGTGCGCGTGTTCCAGAGATTGGCCCAGGCGCTGTGGGCCGCCGCCTGCCAGTCGACGCCGGCGTGCTCCCAGAACCGACGGTCCTCGCTCAGCACGATCGCGGTCAGGAGCGCCGGCGAGACGTCGGCGAGCGGCGTCCAGGCCAGCCGGCGCACCGACTTGTCGACGCGCACCGTCTGGATCGGCGTGCCGCGCCGGTCGACGAGCGTGACGTCCGACGGCCGATGCGCGGCCTTCACCTCGGCGAACGTCGGCACGGCGTGCGCCGTGGCGCACGCGGCGGCGAGAGCGATCGTCGCGAAGAGCCGCATCAAGGCGCGACCTCGATCGGCGCGTTCGGCGACTCGCCGAAGCTCTCGGGCGCGTACATCGCCTCGACGTGCGTCGGCGGCAGCGCGAAGCGGCCGGGATTGTTGAGCCGGATCGTGTACTCGACGACGTGCCTGCCGCGCGGCAAGACCTCGAAGTAGCTGCGGTACGCCTCGAAGCTGCGCTCCTCGAACGCCGGCCAGGCGTTGCCCGAGCGTTGTTCGCCGCGCGTCGCGATCTGCGAGTCGCGGCCGAGGCCGCCGCCGAGGATCGTCGCCCCACCCGGCACCGGATCGCTGACGACGACCCACGTCATGTCGCTCTGCGCATCGATCTCGAGCCGGACCTTGACGATGTCGCCGCGCGACCACTTCGCGGCATCCTTCTGCTCGACCGCGCTGACGCTGCGCGAGACCGCATAGCCGGCGCGCAAGGGCGCCTGGAGCGGGATCGCGGCCAGGCTCTGCACCGTCAGCCAGGGCTTGCCGCTGCCTTCCTGGACGACGTTCAGCGTCGAGCTGCCGGTCGGCCACGCGAGCCTCGTCGCGCCGCCGTTCGCCTGCTTCGCCCAGTCGGCGACCGGTTGCGAGCCCGGCGCGGTGGCAGCCGCCGATGCCGGCAACGGCGCCGAGCTCGCTGCCGCGAGCGAAGCGACCGTCCTGCCGGCGATCGTCGCCGACTCGAACTTGGCCGAGAACTTGTCGAGCGCGAGCGAGCCCCAGAGATTGGCGGTCGTCGTCAGCCAGGCGCCGCCCTTCTGGCGCGACAGGCTGCCGATGACCATGCGCGGCAGCTCGTCCCGCCACGACGGATCGTCGACCACGGCCAGGATCAGGCGCGCGGCGTTGGCGTCGCCGCTGTCCATCAGCCACCACCAGAAATCGCTCTCCTCGGTGCTGAACCTGAGCGTCATCCCGGCGTACGTCAGGCGGCCGCGCAGGATCTGCTGCACCTCGTCGAGGCGCCGGCTGCGCTCGGCGACGCCCTCGACGCGGCGCAGGATGTTGAGCCAGTCGATCAGCGCCGCGGTCGGCCAGGTGTTGGGCGCGACGTTGATCGAGCCGAGCATCTTCGCGTGCGCGCGACCGTGACGCGACAGCGCCTCGATCGCGGCGAGCTTGCGCACGTCGAGGTCGCCGCGCGGCGACCAGAGCTTTCTCTCGATCCGTCCTTCGACGAACGCGGTCAGGCCGCCGAGCATCGCGTCGCGCGCCGCCGGCGGCAGCTCGAATCCGGCCTCGTGCGTCGCCGCCAGCACGTACGCCGTCAGGCGGTCGCTGCCGCGCGGCGGATCGTCGGCGCGCGGCGGGGAGTAGCTCGCCAGGCCGTCGCTGTCGAGATACGTCGGCAGCGCGTTGGCGACGCCGGCCCAGAGCTTGGCGTCCTTGAGGCCGACCGACTTCGACGTCTTCTGCTCGAGGCAGACGAACGGATAGGTCTCGAAATAGCGGCGGATGCCGGGCAGCGCGCCGGTCAGCTTCGGCTGCACGGCGACGTTGACGCCGCCGCGCTTGACGCCGGTCTCGGGCAGCGCATCGGCCGGCGCGGCCACCGGCAAGACGTAGGGACGGTCGAGCTGCGCGATCGTGGCCTGCAGCACGCGCACCGGCACCGCCGCGGACACCAGCTGCGTCACCTTGAGGCGGTCCTTCGCGCCGGCCTCTTCGGCCGAGGCTTCCCACGTGATGCTGAACGCGTCGGCCGGCACCTCGACCGGCCAGACGATCTCCTTGGCGGCGCCGGCGGCGACGACGACGTCCTGCGCCGGCAGCGCGATCGCGACCCGCGCGATCTCGCCGGCGGCGGCACCGGGCAGGTTGGCCGTCCCCTGCAGCGCGGCGCGGACCTTCATCTCGCGCGACGTCGTGTTGCGCAGCGTCAGCATCGCCGAGAAGCGATCGCCCTCGCGCACCAGCGGCGGCAGCCCGGCCAGCACCTGCAGGTCCTGGGTGACGCGAATGCTCGTGCTGCCGGTGCCGAACTTCTGCACGTCGGCGTCGGCGACCGCGACCAGGCGAAAGCTCGTCAGCGAGTCGTTGAGCGGCACCTCGACGGTCGCCTCGCCGTTGCCGTCGAGAACGACGCTCGGCTTCCAGACGAGCAGCGTGTCGAACAGCTCGCGCGTCGCGCCGCGGCCGCCGCCGCCACCCGCAGCGACCGCCTTCCTGCCGTAGTGACGCCGGCCGATGATCTCGCTCTGCGCGGTGCTCGTCTCGACGCCCCAGGCGCGCTCCTTCATCATCGCGTCGAGCAGCCGCCACGAGCCGTTCTCGCGCAGCGCGAGCAGCCCTTCGTCGACCGCCGCGAACGCGACCTCGGCGCCGGCGAGCGGCCTGCCCGCGTGCGTGACCTTGACCTTGGCGATCGCGGTCTGGCGGATCGTGTACTGCGGCTTGTCGGCCGTCACCGCGACCTGCAGCTCGTGCGCCGCGAGGCCGATCTTGAGCGGCGCGACGCCGAGCTTGAACGCCGGCTTCGCGAGATCGACCATCGCCGTCGGCGGCTGGACCTCCTTGCTGTCGTGCCAAAAGCTCTGCCACCACGACAGCGGCTCCCTCCAGCCCCAGGTGAAGAACGAGTACCACGGCGTCTCGCGGATGCGGCCGCGCAACGCGAGCACGCTGACATAGACGTTCGGCCCCCAGCCCGGCTCGATCTTCAGCTCGACGGTGGGATCGTCGCCGCGCAGAGTGACGACCTGGGTGGCGATCACGCCTTCGCGCTCGACGGCGACCAGCGCGCTCGCCTCGCGAAACGGCATCCGCACCTGCAGGCGCGCGGTCTCGCCGGGCTCGTAGCGCTTCTTTTCGGGCAGCACGTCGATGCGGTCGTCGTTGTCCTGCGCGAACCAGAGCTCGCCCTGCTTGGTGATCCAGACGCTCGCCGCCGCCTCGGCGGCCTGGCCCTGCGCGTCCTTGCCCTGCGCGATCAGCTCGACTTGGCCGGCGGTCTCGAGGCTCGCTTCGCAGAGGACGAGGCCGCGGTCGTCGCTCGATCCCGAGCACAGCTTGCCGAGCTCCTTCACCTCGGTGCGGTTGTCGTACGCGTAGAAGCCGCCGACGAGGCGCTTCCTCGTCGTGATGACTTCGCTGACGCGGCCGCGCACCGTCACCGACTGGCCTTTGAGCGGCTTGCCGGCGGTGTCGAGCGCGACGACGCTGAACTTGACGCGGCCGCGGTTGCTGGCCCAGCTGCCGGCCTTGACGCCCAGCACCAGCGCGCTCGGCCAGAGCTCGATTCGGGTCGCCGCCGTCTGCGTCTCGCCGTTCGGATCGTTGAAGGTGATCTCGGCATCGATCTGGGCCGGCCGGTTCGCCTGCGGGAGGTCCTTCAGCGTCAGCGTCGCGAGGCCGTTGCGATCGGTCGTCAGCGGCACCTTGTCGGCGATCAGCGTTCCCTCGCGGCCGCCGTCGTGCTCGCTCGCGTCGCTCTCGGGCGCGCCCTGCTCCGCCTGGTTCGGATCGCGCGGCGCATCGAAGCTGAACTCGTCGTAGCCGGCAAATCCGGGCGAGCGGGTCCGCAGCACGGCCGAGGCGCGCAGCGGTGCGGACGCCATCGCGCCGCCGGAGAAGTAGCTCATCTGGACGTCGACGGCGACGCTCGACGCTGCGACCTGGGGTCCCTTCGGCCCGCTCACCCGCGCGTCGACGAGCGGCAGGCGGAACTCCTCGACGCGAAAGCTCCCGCTCGTCCAGCGCAGCTCGCGCTCGCCGTCGCGCTCGGACCGCGTTGCCGCGACCGGCGGGTCGCGCTCGAGGACGACGTCGTAGCTGCCGAGCTTGGCCGCGGGCGGGATGTTCCAGCTCGAGATCGCGCTGCGCCCGCCGGCGCTCCACGAGAGCGGCAACACGACCTCCTGGCCGCTGCCCTGGTGAACGATCTTGACGCGCTTCGGCAGCCGGTCGGCACTGACGGGAGCCAGCCCGAGCGCGGTCTCGATGCGCACGAAGTGCTTCATCGAGACCGTCTCGCCGGCACGAAAGAGGGTGCGGTCGAACACCGTCGCCGCGCGCAGGTCGGGCTCGCCGGCGCGGCCGGTCGGCACGTGGAAGCGCCACGATTCGATGCCCTTCTGCCAGCTGCTGAAGACGAACGCGACGTCGCCGGTCGCGGCGCTGCGCGCGCTGACGAAGTAGCCGCTGTCGGCGACGCACCGATCGGGATTGGCGTCGAGCGCACGGGCGACGACCGCCAGCCCTTTGGCGTCGCTGCGGCCGTTCCAGAGCGGCCGGCCGTTGCAGTCGTGGACGACGACGTCGGCGCCGGCGACCGGCTTGCCGCGGTCGAGCGTGGTCACCCAGACGACGCTGTTCTCGCGGCCGTGCTTGAAGTGGACGCCCAGGTTGGTGACGAGCACGCCGGTGCGCACGTACATCGGCGCGCGCCGGTCGAGGAGCGCCTGGCCAAGCCGCAGCGACTCGATCTCGACGACGTGGTAGCCGGGCTCGGCGAGCGGGATGCCGACGACCTCGAACGGCCGCGGGTCGCCGCCGGCGAGCGCCGGCAGATCGAGCCGGCTCGCGCCGGGCTCGCGCGCGAGCAGCGACACCTCGCGCGTGCCGACGCTGCGCTCGACGCGGCGCTTGACGATCTTGCCCTTCGCGTTCTTCTCCTCCTCGAAGGTGTACCAGTCGCGCTCGGGCAAGCCGAGCTCGCGCGCGGTCATCTGCGTCTCGTGGTGCTTCTGCAGGCGCGCGTACCAGGCGAGGATGTCGGCGTCGCTCAGCAGGCGCTTGACGCGCACCTGGCCCGCCGCCGGCTGGCTGGCCCCCGCCGCGGCCGGGCGCAGGTCGCCTTGGACGTGGCGCAGCGTCAGCGGCAGCATCGCGTCGGCGTTGCGCTCGACGATGCCGAACGGCGCCGCGGCGAACTTGGCGATGGGCGGCGCGGCGCCGGTCTGCACCTTGAGCGGGAACGCCGAGGCGTTGGCGAGCGGCCGGCCCGCGAGATCCTTCAGCGCCGCCGGGATCTCGACGCTGAAGGTCGCGTTCTCGGCGAGCGGCTTCGGGAACGTCACTTCGCTGGTGTCGCCGGCCTTGTCGTCCTTGTCGAACACCGGCGCGAGCGCTTCCCCGCTCGTCGGCCGCAGGCGCAGCTGCGCGGCGAGCTCGCGCGCGACCGGGGCGGTGAAGCGGACGCGCACCGGCCGGATCGGCAGGCAGGGCGCCGCGGCGCGCTCGCGCTCGCAGCTGAAGTCGGCCGTGAA
>Ga0307405_10000593_pt1 | contig 13902 bp, 10 predicted proteins | sample 322Cmetagenome_2_FD_203311 | JGI IMG/M metagenome (GOLD analysis project Ga0307405, IMG submission 203311) | Maize rhizosphere microbial communities from greenhouse at UC Davis, California, United States - 322HYB-C-1 | ecosystem: Host-associated > Plants > Roots > Rhizosphere > Soil | place...
CGTGCACCACGCGGCGCTTCATGAGCGCGGCCATGCGGATGGCGTTGCGGCTGTAGTCGCTGAAGGTGAGGAAGGTGCCGCCGTAGGGGATGTAGCCGCCATGCAGCGCCACGCCGTTCATGATGGCGGCCATGCCGAATTCGCGCACGCCGTAGTTGATGTGGCGCCCGATGGTGCCGTGCGGCGGCTCGACGGGCGCGGGTGCGGCCTCGTCTTCGGCGCCCTGCTTGGGCTCCACGGCCGGCACGTTCATGACCACGGCGCCGGTCTTGGCGTCGAAGCGCAGCGCGGCGGTGCTCTTGGTGTTGGTGAGGTTGGAGCCCGTGAGGTCGGCGCTGCCGCCGAGCATTTCGGGCAGCGCGGCCGTGAAGGCTTCCAGCGCGAGCTGGCTGGCCTTGCGGCTGGCCACGGTTTCGCCCTTGGTGTGGGCGGCGACCACGGTGTCGAACGCGACCTGGTGGAAGTTCTTGGGCAGCTCGCCCTTCATGCGGCGCGTGAACTCGGCGGCGAGCTCGGGGTGCGCGGCCGTGTAGGCGGCGAAGGTGTCGTTCCAGGCGGCTTCGGTCTTGGCGCCTTCGGCCTTGTGGTCCCAGTCGGCGTACACGTCGGCCGGGATTTCGAAGGCGGGGTAGGGCCAGCCGATGGCTTCGCGCGTGAGCTTGATTTCTTCGGCGCCGAGCGCTTCGCCGTGCGCCTTGGCGGTGCCGGCGCGGTTCGGGCTGCCCTTGCCGATGGTGGTCTTGCAGACGATCAGCGTGGGCTTGGCGGCTTCCTTCTTGGCCTTGGCGATGGCCTTGGCCACTTCTTTCGCGTCGTTGCCGTCGATCGGGCCGATGACGTTCCAGCCGTAGGCCTTGAAGCGTTCTTCGGTGTTGTCGATGAACCAGGGCTTGACCTGACCGTCGATGCTGATGCCGTTGTCGTCGTACAGCGCGATCAGCTTGTTCAGGTGCCAGGCGCCGGCCAGGGCACAGGCTTCGTGGCTGATGCCTTCCATCATGCAACCGTCGCCCAGGAAGGCGTAGGTGTGGTGGTCGACGATGGCCAGGTCCTTGCGGTTGAACTCGGCGGCGAGCAGCTTCTCGGCCAGCGCGAAGCCCACGGCATTGGTGATGCCCTGGCCCAGCGGGCCGGTGGTGGTCTCGACGCCGGGGGTGACGTCGACTTCAGGGTGGCCGGCGGTCTTGCTGTGCAGCTGGCGGAAGTTCTTGAGTTCGGCCAGGGGCAGGTCGTAGCCCGTGAGGTGCAGCACTGCGTAGACCAGCATCGAGGCGTGGCCGTTGGACAGCACGAAGCGGTCGCGGTCGAACCAATGCGGGTTGGCGGGGTTGTAGCGCAGGTGCTCGCCCCACAGGGCGACGGCCATGTCGGCCATGCCCATCGGTGCGCCCGGATGTCCGGAATTTGCTTGTTGAACGGCATCCATTGCCAGCGCGCGGATCGCGTTGGCCATCAGGGCTTGGTTTGCCATGGGCAGTGGGCTTTCGGGGGAAAAGAGTGGGTGGTCGATACGGGAGAACCCGAGATTTTACCGGGCGAGCCGCGCCCGGCCTCGATACAAGGCCAACACCCCACCGATGCTCTCTTGTGTCGCAGGCACGGCTGCTAGAGTTGCGCCCCATGCAAGGGCTGCACCTCACCGCCGATCTCCACGACTGCCAATGCGGTCCCCAATGGCTGACCGACGGGCGTGCGCTCGGCGAGGTCTGCGCCAAGGCCGTGGCCGCCGCCGGACTGCAGGCCGTGGGCAAGCTGGTCCACGGTTTTCCGGCCACGCCGCAGGGGCCGGGCGGGGTGACGGCCACGCTGCTGCTGGCCGAATCGCACCTGTGCATCCACACCTGGCCCGAGCAGCGCGGCGTGACGCTCGACGTGTACGTGTGCAACTTCAGCGCCGACCATTCGGCCAAGGCGCATGCGCTGATGGCCTGCCTGGTGTCGCTGTTCCAGCCCCGCCACAGCGAACGCAACGAGCTGCAACGCGGCCGTGTGGCCGGGTCGGTGCGGTGATGGCCGTGCGCGCCATGATCCTGGCCGCCGGCCGCGGCGAACGCATGCGGCCGCTGACCGACACCACGCCCAAGCCTCTGCTCGAAGTGCGCGGCAAGCCGCTCATGCAGTGGCCGATGGAGGCACTGGCCGAGGGCGGCTTCACCGAGCTGGTGGTTAACACCGACTGGCTGGGCGCGCAGGTCGCCGACCGGTTCGGCGCGAACCCTGTGCTGGAGGGGCATGGCGCGCTGTCCGTCTCCTATTCCGACGAGGGCCGCGACTTCGGCGGCGCGCTCGAAACGGCCGGCGGCATCGTGCGCGCGCTGCCGCTGCTGGGCGAGGTGTTCTGGGTCACGGCCGGCGACGTGTTCGCGCCCGGCTTCCGCTTCACCCAGGCCGCGGTCGATCGCTTCCTGGTCAGCGGCAAGCTCGCCCACCTGTGGCTGGTGCCGAACCCGGCGCACAACCCCAAGGGCGACTTCGGCCTCTCGGCCGACGGGCTCGCGCTGAACCAGGCGGCCGACAAATACACCTTCTCGACCATCGGCCTGTACCGCGCCGCGCTGTTTGCGCCGCCGTACTGCAGCATCCCGGCGGGCAACCCGGACGGCGTCAAGGCCCCATTGGCCCCGATCCTGCGCGCCGCGATGGACAATGAACAAGTGAGCGCCGAGCTCTACACCGCTCCCTGGACCGACGTGGGAACTCCCGAACGGCTTGCCCAACTGAACACGCCAAGATGACCTCCGCAGACACCGCCACGATCTACGCCGAGCGCCGCGCGCGCCTCGCTTCGCAACTGGGCAAGGACGGCATCGCCATCGTCCCGACCGCGCCCGAGCGCCAGCGCAACCGCGACAGCGACTTCCTGTTCCGCCACGACAGCTACTTCTACTACCTGACCGGTTTCACCGAGCCCAATGCCTGGCTGGTGCTCGCGGGCGACGGCCGCGCCACGCTGTTCTGCGCGCCGAAAGACCTCGAGCGCGAGATCTGGGACGGCTACCGCCTCGGCCCCGACGCCGCCCCCGCCGCGCTGGGCGTGGACGAGGCCTTGTCGGTGAACGACCTCGACGCCAAGTTGCCGAAGCTGCTCGAGAACCGCTCCACCGTGTGGTTCCCCTTTGCGACCCACAAGGGCCTCGAAACCCGCATCGACGGCTGGCTGCAGTCGGTGCGCGCACGCGTGCGCTACGGCGCGCTGTGCCCCGAGGAGCAGCGAGACCTGTGCGGCCCGCTCGACGAGATGCGGCTGGTCAAGGACGCGCACGAACAGGACATCATGCGTCGCGCCGCACAGATCAGCGCCCGCGCCCACATCCGCGCGATGCAGCTGTCGGCACGCATGCTGCGCGAGGGCAAGGACGTGCGCGAGTACCACCTCGACGCCGAGCTGCTGCACGAGTTCCGCCTGGGCGGCTCGCAGTACCCGGCCTACGGCTCCATCGTCGCGGCCGGCGCCAACGCCTGCGTGCTGCACTACCGCGCCGACGCCGCGCCCGTGCGCAAGGGCGAGCTGGTGCTGATCGACGCCGGCTGCGAACTCGACGGCTACGCCAGCGACATCACCCGCACCTTCCCCGCCGACGGCAAATTCAGCGGTCCGCAGCGCGCGCTGTACGACCTGGTGCTCGCCAGCCAGGACGCCTCGGCCGCCGCCACCAAGGCCGGCAACCGCTTCAACGACCCGCACGACGCCGCCGTGAAGGTGCTCGCGCAGGGCATGCTCGACCTGGGCCTGCTCGACGGCAACAAAGTCGGCAGCGTCGACGACGTGATCGACTCGCGCGCCTACTTCCAGTTCTACATGCACCGCACCGGCCACTGGCTCGGCATGGACGTGCACGACTGCGGCAGCTACGTCGAACCCACACAGGTCGGCGAGGTGAGCGAGCGAAAAGATCCGCTGTCGAACGAACTCATCAAGAACCGCCCGAGCCGCATCCTGCACCCGGGCATGGTGCTGACGCTGGAACCCGGCATCTACGTGCGCCCCGGCGAGGGCGTGCCCGAGCAATTCCACAACATCGGCATCCGCATCGAGGACGACGCGATCGTCACGGCCACGGGCTGCGAACTGATTTCGCGGGGGGTGCCGGTGAAGGCGGATGAGATCGAGGCGTTGATGCGGGGGTGATGACCCGATTCGGGCATCGCGCAAAACAAGAAAACTGGAGAAGGCGTGGCGAGAGTATTTGGAAGATGGGCTTTTGCATGGGTACCGGCACTGGTCGTGCTGGCGGGGTGTTCGGTCTCTGCGGACACCATTCGCAAATCGCCGGCCCGCGAGATCAGGGAGATCGAGGCCAGCAAGTCCGACGTGGCCGCATGCCTGGCCCGCAAGCTGAAAGAAACCTCTTACGAGGTGACGACGAACGCGGACTCGGTCGTCCTCCGCTCAGGAGGCATCACCATGCGCATTTTTGACTTGGAGGAGTCGACGCATGGCACCCTGGTGACCATGTTTGTGGGGTCTGCGTTCCACGTGACGCAAAGCAAGAATCTGCTCGAAGAATGCAAGGTTCAATTGGAGGAGAGCAAGTAATGGATGCCATCCAAAGCACCGTGTTGCGCTTGCTCTGGGTCTGGATGTCGCCGCTCGCGATCATGCTCTCCGGATGTGCCGCCGACCTCACGACGTCCAGCAAGAAAATCCCTCCAGACGTTCGCAAGATCTACGTACAGACGGTCGAGGGCGATGGCTACAACGTCGACGGCATCATTGCGCAGCAGTTGAAGTCGATGGGGTACACCGCCGTGGTGGGGGCTGCAGCCAAGCCCAGCCAGCAGATGGATGTGATCCTGACCTACAACGACCAATGGTCCTGGGACATGTCCGTGTTCCTGTTCAAACTCACCATCAAGGTTCGCGATCCCCTTTCTGGAAAACTGATCACGGCGGGTGAAGTTCGCCGCACCTCGTTCGCCAGGACATCTGCCGAGGAGATGGCTCGCGAACTGCTGGAAGAACTGTTCGAGAAAACAGACAAGAAGACCTGAGCGGGGGCTTGCCTGTCGCGGCGGCAAGCAATCAGAGGCAGAACAGCAGGCTCAGGAACGCAACGCCCCCTGCGGCAGAAGCAATCCAGTGAAAGCGATGCGGCAATCCGCTCAGCAGCCCGACCGTGGCCAGCGCCGCCGCCGTTAGCGCGCCGAGCCACAGCACCCATCCCACCGACCCGCCCGCCGCCTCCAGGCTGGCCCACAGCGACAGGCACAGCAGCGCCGTGCCCCCGAGCTGCAGCCATCGGCGCCAGGCGCCCGGCGTGCTGCCGCGGCCGAAGACGTCTTCGCTGTGGCGGTCCATCGCGAGGCTCAGCGCGCAGAAACCGGCCAGTGAGGCCGCGAACACCAGTCCGAGCAGCGGCATCACGATCCTTGTCCTGCTGCAGCCGAGGCAGTGAGTTCGGTTGGTGGCGGCGGCTTGACGGCTTTCCTGGGCGCCGCCAATGCCTTGCGGCGCTTGCGCTCCACCAGCCAGGCCGCGCCCGCGAGCCCCAACCCGAGCGCGATCGCCACGAGGTCGAAGCCCGCCACCGAACTCGGGCCGCTGCGCAGACTGACCGTGAGCGCCGCAGGGCCGGTGAAGGCGTTGAGCACCGGCAGCAGCGCGAACAGCAGCGCGCCGAGCGCGAGCTGTGCCTGCCACATGCGCAGGGTCGGACGCAGCAGGCCCAGCACGGCGGTCGCGCCCCAGACGATGAAGAACCAGCGGATCTCGGCCTCGTTGCGGCCGACCACATCGACCGGCAGCAGGCGGTTGGCCCAGAAGAAGGCAGCCATGGCCACGGGCAGGCCGGCAATCGCGCCGAGGTTCAGCCCGTCGACGAGCCGCAGGCCGAAGCCGATGCGCCCGCCCTGCTTGAGGGCCTTGGCGTATTTCTGGCGCTCCTTCACGGCCCACAGCAAGAGGCCGGTGGCCACCATCAGGCAGCCCGCGAGGCCCGAGACGAAGAACAGCGCGCGCAGCAGCGGATCGGCAAAACGGCCGATGTGCAGGCCGTAGAGCACGCCGCGCGTCTCGGCCGCGGCCTTGGGCACGTCGCCGAAAGTGCCGATGAGCGCGCCGGTCGTGCCGTTGAACTGCATGGAGGGCTGTTCGTACGACAGGTGCCGGCCCTCGGCCCGCGTGATCGAGACCACGGCGTTGGCGTCGTTGGGCTGGTGCACCACGATGCGGCCGACGGGCGCGCCGTCCCAGTGGGCCGTGGCCTGCGCCACCATGGGCGCAAGGGGCGCCAGCGCGGCCTTGGTGCCCGAGGGCTTGATCTGCGTGCGCAAGCCGCCCGGAATGGCTTCGGCAAAGAAGGTGTCAGTGCCGCCGTGCGCCTTGTAGGCCACCTGCGGCCCCCACGGCATGTACATGAACATCAGCGTGACCAGCCCGGTGTAGGTGATCATGGCGTGGTACGGCAGCGCGAGCACCGCGGTGACGTTGTGCGCGTCGAGCCACGAGCGCTGGCCCTTCTTCGGTCGGAAGGTGAAGAAGTCCTTGAAGATGCGCTTGTGCGTGACGATGCCGCTGACGATGGCCACAAGCATGAACATCGCGCAGAAGCCGACGATCCAGCGCGCCCAGAGCGCGGGCATGTAGTGCAGGTCGAAATGCAGGCGGTAGAAGAACTCGCCGCCGCGTGTCTCGCGCGGCGCGGTGATTGCCTGGCCCGTGGCCGGGTCGAGTGCGGCGCGGTCGAAGCCACGGCGCCGCTCCGCTGGCGGCGAACCGGCCGGCGGCGGGGGCTTGATCGACAGCACGCCGACCGCCGGCTCGCGCGCCGTCGGCAGCGTGATGAACCAGCGCGCCGCATTGCCCGCGTTGCGGTTCAGGTAGGCGGCCGCGTTCTCGGCCGCGACCGCCTGGGCCACGCTGCCGTGCGAAATGGCATGCAGCTCCGGCTTCATCCAGAAGGTGATCTCGTCCTTGAAATACGAGGCCGTGCCGGCCGCGAACACCATGAAGAGCACCCAGCCGACCAGCAGGCCCGACCAGGTGTGCAGCCACGCCATCGACTGGCGGAATCCGTCCTTCATGCGGCACCTCCGGCGCCTTGGGTCCACAGCAGCAACAGCAGGCCTTGCAGCGCCGCCGCGATGGCGAGGCCGGTCCACGCGCGCCACGCCGAGCGGGCCGCGAAGACCCACATCACGGCCACGGCGTAGACGAGGAAGGAGACCAGCGTGCCGGTCAGCGCGGCCTCGCTGCGCGCCATGTCGAAGAGGGCGGGCAGGCCCAGCGCGAGCACGGCGGCCGACAGCGCGGCCACGCCGTAGCCGCCCGCGATGGCGGCCACGGCCCGCGATGCCACGCTCATCCGGTAGCGGACGCCGGCGCTCACGACGAGCGCCGGACGGCGTGCAAGGTCGTTCGGAAATTCATGGGACAGAGGGAGAGGGAAAACCTGGAGAATGAGAATCATACTCATCTTCTCGGTTTTCTCGCTCCCCGCCCATCCCCGCGAGCGGGGCCTTGAAAGGCGGGCGGCGCCGTACGCCTTACTTCGCCTGCAGCAGCGCGCCCGCTTCGAGCAGCACCAGTTCGTTGTCGTCGGCCTTGGTGGGCTCGCGGCTGCTGGAGAAGGGCAGGTTGTTGTCGTTGCCGACCACGATGTGCGTGGCGTCGACCACGTCGACGTTCTCGATCGTGAAGAACGGGAACTTGAGCACGCCGTCGTTCAGCGGCTTGCGCGCCATCTTGTTCGGGTCGACGATGTTGAGCAGGTCGATGTAGCCGATCTTGCGCACCGCGCCGCCCACGTTGGCATCGCTCAGCTCGACCTTGTAGACGCGCTTGAACTTCGCGATGTCGTGGAAGCAGTCGGTGCGCTTCTGGCCTTCGGGGCAGGCCTTGTCAGACGTGCCTTCGCCGTTGTCGCGCTCGATGATGAGGCCCGTGGTGCCGTCGATCATGTTGAAGTCGCCGATGGCGTGGCCATTGGCTTCAGGCACGTACTTCCAGTGGCGCCCCGTCCACTTTTCCGTGGCCACGTCGAACTCCAACACACGCAATGCTTCCTTGCCGTCGAGCTTCTCGTAGTCCTTCGTCTCGGCGTTCCACACCGGGCCTTCGAGCAGCGCATACAGCTTGCTGCCGTCCTTCGACGAGGCCATGCCTTCGAAGCCCTTGGAGCGCTTGATCTGGAAATCGACCGCGGCGCCAGGTGCGCCCGGCGTGGTGACGGCCGGGTGATCGGGCGAGCGCACGGCCTTGCCGTCGACCTGCGTGTCGAACACCGCGAGCACCTTGCCCTTGAGGTCGGCCTTGATCAGGAAGGGACCGAACTCCTCGCCGATCCACAGCGCGCCGCCGGCGAACTGGAAGCTCTCGGGATCGAAGTCGGAGCCCGTCAGGTAGCGCTGCTTCGTGCCTTCGTGGACGATGCGGAACGGCACCTTCTTGTCGGGGTCGTGCAGGAAGATCGTGTTCAGGCGATTGAACCTGCCGCTCTTGAAGTCCACCTTGTAGTGGTTCAGGTAGAGCATGAAATCGGGCGAGTTGGCCTTCGCGCCGGCACCGTTGTCGGTGAGCACCCAGAACGAGCCGTCGTCCATCTTCTTGATGCCCGAGTGGCCCTGCAGCGGCTGGCCCTTGAAAGGCACCGACACGCCCGTGCCGCGGCCGCCCGAAAGGCCTTCGACCGTGCCCAGCGCCTCGACGCGCTTGCCGGTGGTGAACTTGCCGCTGACCTGCAGGTCGGCCGGCGCGTCTTTCGGTGCGGCGACGAAGCTCTGCGCACGCAGCACGGCGTGGCCGACGAGCGTGGCGGGGAAGGCGGTCTGGGCGGCGGCGCTGCCGCAGGCGAGTGCGGTGGCAAGGGCGATGAAAGAGAGGGAGGCGAGGCGCGTCATGAGCGAGAAAGGTTTCAGTCGAAACGCGAGACCATGCCGATTGCGCGTGACGGCGCCGTGACATGCACCGGCCTCAAGGTGCGATGTCCACCGTCACCTCGCGCGACTCGGCACGGCCCTGGTCATCGACCGCACGCAGCACGTAGCGCCGGCCCGAATCGGCCATGTCCGGCATCCAGGTGATGCCTTCGCCAGGCGACGCCTTGCCGATCAGCGCATCATCGGCGAACCAGTAGATCGCCTGCGTGCCCGCTGCCGCTTCGGCGCGCAGCACGAGCGGCTCCGGTTTCTTCACGCGCAGCGTGTGCCGCACACCGCGCAAGGGCGAAGTGATGAGCGGCGCCGTCTCCGAGGCCTCGCCCTTCTCGCAGCCATCGGTCGGCAGGCTCGCGCGCGGCAGGCCGGCCTGGCGGAACAGCCGTCGCATGTCGCTGCCCCATTGCTCGACCACCTGCTGGCGCGCATTGGGCTGCGGCCCGCACACCACCTTGCCGGTCGTCTCGTCGACCCACACGGCGCGGTGCAGGTTGCTCACCTGGATCGGCGACTTGCCCGCGATGAACCATGTCGTGGTGCGCACCGGGCACAGCGCATCGGGCAGCCCGCCCGTCGCGGTGCACACCTCGACCTGCCGCAGATCGGGCGGCTGCCGCGTCGCGATCTCGCCGGGGTCCAGCCGCTCGGCGCGCAACGCGTCGACCATGCGCAGGAACAGTGGTGCGGCCGCGTCAACACCCACGAGCGCGGGGTTGCTCGTGCCGTCGAAATTGCCGACCCACACCACGAGCACATGGCGGCCGAACACGCCCGCGGTCCACGCATCGCGAAAGCCCCACGACGTGCCCGTCTTCCATGCGATGGCGGGGCGCGCGGGCTGCGTGGTGTCGGGGCGCGGCGTGTGGCGCAGCATGTCGAGCGTGATGAAAGACGCCTCTTCGCTCAGGAGCCGCAGCGGCTGCGTGGGGCGCTCGTCGGGCGTGGGCTGTGTGTAGCGCAACGGCTGCGAGATACCGCCGTTCGCCAGCGTCGCGTAGAGACCCGCCAGCTCCTCGGGCGTGACCTCGCCGCCGCCGAGCACCAGCGCAAGGCCGTAGTGCGATTCGCTCTGCAGCTTCTGCACGCCCGCAAGCCGCATGAAGTCGTAGAGCCCGGGCTTGGAGAGCTTCGCGGCCACGGAAACCGCCGGGATGTTGCGGCTGCGGATCAGCGCCTCTTGTGCGGGCAGCGGACCGGCGAAGCGGTGGTCGAAGTTCTCGGGCGTGTAGGGGCCGAACGATGTCGGTGCGTCCTTCAGCATCGTCTTCGGATGCAGCAGCCCCTGGTCGAGCGCGAGCGCGTAGATGAAGGGCTTGAGCGTGGACCCCGGCGAGCGCTTGGCCTGCGTGCCGTTGACCTGCCCCGCGATCGCGTCGTTGTGCCAGTCGGCCGAACCGATCAGCGCGCGCACCTGCATGGTCGAGGCGTCGAGCAGCAGTGCGCTCGCGTTGGTCATGCCCACGTCGGCGTGCGTGCGCAGGTACTGGCCCATCACGCGTTCGAGCGTGGCCTGCATGCGCAGGTCGATGGTGGTGCGCACTTCCTGCACGCCGCGCTCCTGCGCGAGCAGCATGTCGGTGGCGTGCGGTGCGAGAAAAGGGAGGCTGCCGCGCGACTGCGCCGAGAGCGCGAGCTGCGCATCGGGCGCATGCTGCTTCGCGGTCGGATCGCGCTCGGCCCACAGCGCCCACAGACGTTCGCGCGCCGATTGCAGCTCGGCGTTGCGGCCGCGCTCGGCGATGCGCTTGACAGGGTTCTGCGGAATCACCGCGAGCGTCAGTGCTTCGGGCAGGCTGAGCTTGGCGGCGTCCTTGCGAAAATAGATGAGGCTCGCGGCCTGCACGCCTTCGATGTTGCCGCCGTAGGGCGCCGTGTTGAGGTATGCCTCGAGGATCTCGCGCTTGCCGAAGCGCGCTTCGAGCCAGAGCGCCGCGCCGATCTGCGCGATCTTGCCCAAGGCCGTGCGGCTGTCGATGCCGTAGACGCGCCGCGCGAGCTGCATCGTGAGCGTCGAGCCACCCTGCCTGCGCTCGCCGCTCGCGATGCGCCATGCGCTGCGAACCAGCGCGGCGGGGTTGACGCCGGGGTGTGCGTAGAAGCGGCGATCTTCGTAGAGCAGTACCGCGTCGACCAGCGTGGGCGAGATGCGATCGAGCGGCACCCACAGGCGGTACTGCTCGTCGCCCGCGAGCGTGAGGCGCAGCAATTCGCCGCCTTGCGCGTACACGGCGCGCGAGCTGCCGACGGTTTCGCTGAGCGGCGCATGCAGCCAGAAGCGCAGCAGCGCGAGCAGCAACGCGACGGCTGCGAAGGCGATCGCGACCTTCCTCCCTCTGCCCCTCTTGCTCCCTCTCCCGCTTGCGGGAGAGGGTTGGGGTGAGGGCAGTGGCGGCCGATCAGGCAACGTGGTCATGGTGGTGCTGCACCCTCACCCTGGCCCTCTCCCACAAGCGGGAGAGGGGACAAGGCGGGGGAATGCCGAGGTCAATTGGCCACCACCTGGAAGCGCGCACCCGCCGAGCGCGAATACACGCGCCGGTCGTACATCGCTTCGCCGTACGCGGCCGGCACCACGAAGTCGCCGACGTTGGTCGCGCGCGCCTTGTAGGTCACTTCGAGCAGGTTCTTGTCGACGGCACCGTAGAACACGACGCGGTCTTCGCGGATGTCGGCGTACTGCACCTTCCACGAGCCACCGCCGCCCAGGCGCTTCTTCCAGATCGGCGCATCGGCATTGGCTTCCTCGTCGTCGCCCACGGCCTGCAGCACCGGCTCCAGGCCGCCGGGCAGCAGGTCGACCAGCGCCACGTCGTTGAGCTGCGCCCGCTCCAGGCTGCGCACGCGCACCCGAACCGTGACCTCTTCGCCGAGCTTGGCCTTGGTGATCGGGTTGCCCTTGGCATCGAGCACTTCATGGAAGATTTCGAGGCCCTGGTTCACCGGCGTGGTGGGCACGTTGCGCTCGAAGCCCTGTTCGGCCCAGCTGTAGTACAGGTTGAAGTCGCTGTCATTCGACAGCTTGAGCTTCGCCGTACCGGCCGGCACCGCGGCACGCGTGATCGGGTTCACCGAGCCAAGAGCCAGCGCCGCGGCCTGGCCTTGCGCGTTGACGCTCTGCGCCGTCAGCTTGCCCTCGGCGTTCTGCGCCACCGCCTTGAAGTACGCATCGACGGCGAGCAGCATCGAGGCCGACGACAGGCTGTTGTACCAACCGTCGCGCACCATCGCGCCCATGCCTTCCCACACTTCCGGCTTCAGCGTCTTCAGGCGCGACGGGAAGTGGCGGCCCACCAGGTGCAGCGTCATGCTGTCGTGCACCAGCGGGTCGTAGTAGGCGCCCCACACGTTGCGGCGCTGCTTCTTCTCTGTGCGTGAAAGCAGGTCGGACCACACCGGGTTGAGCAGCTCGTTCGCGACCTGTTCCTGTTTCACGAGCTGGTAGCTCGCGGCGAGGTACACGGCGCCCAGGTCGTCGCTCCAGCCTTGCGTCTGCTTGTTGCGCCAGGCTTCGCGCAAGTTCGCCAATGCGGCCGGCGCGATGATGCCCTGGCGTGTGAGCAGGTAGGCCGCCTGCGTGCGCTGGCGCCAACCGTCCAGCGAGTTGTCGCCGCTGCCGAGCCAGCCCTGCAGATACGTGTTCGCCTTTTGCAGCAGGTCCTGCGGCACGGGCAGCTTGTGGTCCTTGGCTTCGATGAGCAGGTGCACCGCATAGAGCGTCGCGAAGGCATCGGTGCCCGCGCCGGGCCACAGCGAGAAGCCGCCATCCGCCGTCTGCCGTGCGCGCAGTTGCACGAGGTAGCGCTCGAAGGTCTTGCGCGCCTCGGGCATCGGGCCCTGCTCGGGCGTGCGGCCGCGCGCCATTTCCTTCACCAGTTCAGGCCGGCCCGACAGCAGCACGGCCGGGAAGGTCTGGCTCGTGATCTGCTCGGTGCAGCCGTGCGGATAGACCTCCAGGTACTGCATGAGACCGGTCGCGAAGGCCCACGGCGCGGCCGACACCGCGACATCGCTCTTGCGGAAGTTCGGGTACAGGTCGGCCTTGCTGCTCAGTTCGCCCGCGCGCTGGAAGCTGCCCGCCTGCACCATCGTGACGAACGGAGACGCGGGCCGCACGCTCACTTCGGTTGAGAGGCGCGCGCTGAAGGTCTTGTGCGTGGAGGTGAACACCAGCGCCGACGAACCCAGCACCGCCTGCTCGCCCGGCTTGGCGCGCACGTTGAACTTGGTGCTCGCTTCGCCGCGCTCGTTGACCTTGAGCGTTTGCGTGGCATCGCCCACCACTTCAAGCCCGCCCGAGGCGGTGAGCGTGAGCGCGATGGGCACCTCCTTGCCCGAACCCACGATGTTGTTCGCGAGACCCACGCCCACTTCGACCGTGTCCCCGGGCGCCATTGCGAGCGGCGCGTTCGGCAGGATCACCATGTCGCCGCGCACCACGGTGCGGGTGCTCTTGGCGGCGGTGGTCTCGTCGTTCACCGCGACGGCCATCACGCGCAGGCTGCCGTTGAAGCTCTCGGGCACGGTGTAGCTGAACTCGCGGCTGCCGTTCACGTCGACCAGGCCCGACCAGTAGGCCACCGGCTTGTCGCGCTTGCGCTTGAACGGGTTCAGGTGCTTGCCGAGTTCGCCTTCGCCGTCGCCGCCGGGGGCTGCGCCCTGCATGAGCTTCTTGAACTCCGGCAGGATCAGGTCGAGGGTCTGCAAGGTGCCCACTTCGAGCGCGCGCTTCTGGAAGAAGTGCTTGAGCGGATCGGGCGTCTTGTAGCGCGCCACCTGCAGGATGCCCTCGTCCACCGCGAACAGCACGGCGCGCGTGGGCTTGTCGCTGGTGAGCTTCATCTTCACCGTCTGGCCGGGTTTCACCAGTTCGCTACTGGTGAGCTGCAGGTTGGCAGTGCGCTTGGCCAGGCTGGTGGCGAAGGGAATGACGCCGTACGACAGCGGACTCATGTAGACCTCGTCCGAGGCCGGGTCGCGCACGAAGTGCACGTTGATGTAGCCGGTGCCCTCGAAGTCCTTGGGCAGCGT
>Ga0307405_10000594_pt1 | contig 13887 bp, 13 predicted proteins | sample 322Cmetagenome_2_FD_203311 | JGI IMG/M metagenome (GOLD analysis project Ga0307405, IMG submission 203311) | Maize rhizosphere microbial communities from greenhouse at UC Davis, California, United States - 322HYB-C-1 | ecosystem: Host-associated > Plants > Roots > Rhizosphere > Soil | place...
GCCCATCGTGTTCAAGCACATCGCGGCCATGCCCGACGTGCACTACGGCATCGGCGCGACCGTGGGTTCGGTGATCCCGACCTTCAAGGCCATCATCCCCGCTGCCGTCGGCGTGGACATCGGCTGCGGAATGATGGCCTGCAAGACCACGCTCAACGCACGCGACCTGCCCGACAACCTGGGCCCGCTGCGTTCGGCGATCGAGAAGGCCGTGCCGCACGGAAGCAATCCCAAGCGCATGGGTCGCGACAAGGGATCGTGGGAAACGCCGCCCGACGAAACCGATGCGGCCTGGGCGAAGCTGGTGGACGAGTTCGACCTGATCTGCGAGGACTATCCGCGCATCAAGAACACGAACAACCACAAGCACCTGGGAACGCTGGGTACCGGCAACCACTTCATCGAGGTGTGCCTCGATGAAGCGGGCGCCGTGTGGTTCATGCTGCACTCGGGTTCGCGCGGCGTGGGCAATGCCATCGGTACGCACTTCATCGAACTCGCGAAGAAGGACGCGCAGCTGCACCAGCGCAACCTGCCCGATCAGGACCTGGCGTACTTCGAGGAAGGCGCCCAGTACTTCGGCGACTACGTGCGCGCCGTGGGTTGGGCCCAGAAGTTCGCACGGGCGAACCGCGAAGTGATGATGCAGCGCGTGGTCGCGGCCGCGCGCAAGGTCATCACCAAGCCGTTCGAGGCGCACGTGGAAGCGGTGAACTGCCACCACAACTACGTGAGCCGCGAGACGCACTTCGGGCAAGACGTGCTCGTGACCCGCAAGGGCGCGGTGAGCGCCAAGCTCGGCGAGCTGGGGATCATCCCCGGCAGCATGGGCGCCAAGAGCTACATCGTGCGCGGCAAGGGCAACCCCGAGAGCTTCATGAGCTGCAGCCACGGCGCCGGTCGGACGATGAGCCGGACGAAGGCGAAGAAACTCTTCACCGTCGCCGACCAGATCGCCGCGACCGAAGGCGTGGAATGCCGCAAGGACGCCGACGTGATCGACGAGATCCCGATGGCCTACAAGGACATCGATGCGGTGATGGATGCACAGAAGGACCTGGTGGAGGTGGTTTACACGCTCAAGCAGGTCGTGTGTGTGAAGGGGTAGAACCAGGCGCGATCATCGCCCTGGCAGAGGGAGGCGGCGCAAGTTCAAAGCGCCGAGAAAAAGGACATTGCGATGACATGGTGGAAAAATAGAACCGAGGCGGTGCCGACGCTGGATGCGAGTGCGCTCGCGTTCAGCGAGTTGAAGGAGCTTGCACGCTCCTATGACGGCTATCAGCGCGAATCCGTCGTTGCCGAACTGGTGCGGCGTCAGGACCCGGGGGCCATCGCCATCCTGCTTGTGTGTGTCGATGACTGGGTGCCGGGGGTGGGCGAGGCCGCAAAGAAAGGCCTCGCCTCCTTCATGCGCGACGAGTTCATCGACCATTGGGCGAATGCCTTGCCGGAGGTGGCCTTCGCTTATCGCATCCGCAGGACCGATTTGCGTGCATTGCGGGCGGCGATTGAGACATTTTTTGCGCGCAACATTGACGCGCTTGAGCGGCAGGCACCGGGGCTCGACGATGCCATGCGGCGTTGGACCTTCACGCTTCGTCTCCAGCGGGCGAACGCTGGCCCAGTGCTTCTGGAGCTGCTGACGCAAGGTGTGCTCTCACGCGACCCACCGACGGCGCAGCTTTGCCTCAACGCAGCGGGCCGGCTGCAGTCGTTGTCGGACAGGCTCAAGTTTTTCGAGATCGCTTCTCGTGCATGCCTGCCTCGTGTGCGGGCGGAGGCCGCACGGGTGCTTCTGGGCGAGAAAGACTTCGACGTGCAGCGGTTTGCCCGATCCATGTGCTTCGACACGAGCGCGGTCGTGCGATCGCTGGTGGTGAATTCGTTGGCTGCGAGCAGGGATGAGTTTGCCAGTCGCGCGACGGAGATATTGGAACTGCCCCAAGTCGACGCGCGAAAGACGGCGGCCCTTCATGTTCTGCACCTGCTTCAGGACTCGCGCGCGACGGGGTATGCCCGTTTGTTGCAAGCGTCGAAGGTGGTGTCGTTGCGGCGCCTTGCCAGATGGCTCGTGCTCTCGGTCGCGAAAGATGAAGAGGTTGACAAGGAATTGATGGAGATCTTGGCGGACGCTTCACCGAAGGTACGCCGCCTCGCGGTCGAGCATATCCGGCGCGGCGCATCGCTGCCTCGTCCGGATGCGCTGATGCGCGTGGGTCTGGAACGTCAGGAGGTCGCAACGGAGGTCATGGCAATGCTCAGGTCCGGATCGCCCTGGGACCGCTTGCTTTTTGTCATGGCGCTCATGGAGAGAGGGGGCCTTTCCGGCGACCTCTGTCATGCCCTGACCACGGAAGTCGATGCGTGGAGCAAGGCGATGGCCAATTGCTACGTGCCTCCGAAGGAAGCGCAGAAGGCGGCCGTGGCTGCTTTCTGGAGCCGAAGAGAAGAACTGCTGTCCCAGGGGCGCCCATCCGCTCTTCTTCCCTATGGTTTCCCGAGTGAGATGGAGCTTCACCTGCGTGCCTTTCGGATTATTTGAAGAACATTGCGATCATGAAAAGCAACAAGCAACGCCGCGCCGAGATCAAGGCGCATCGCCTCGAACGCGCCGCGCGCGCCGTGGCATTGCAGCAGCGCCACGCCGATGCACGCCTGCTGCGCGCCGAAGGCATGGTCGCTGCCGACACGGCCTTGCTGGCCGCGCACAACAACACCTACGGCCCGCTGCCCACCTTCTACGTCGACAAGGCGTTCACCTGTCGCGATTGCGGCGCGCAAGAGGTGTGGACGGCCAAGCAGCAGAAGTGGTGGTATGAGGTGGCGCTTGGCAGCATCCACAGCACGGCAGTGCGCTGTCGCGCATGCCGGCTCGGAACGCCGCGAACAAGAACAACGACAAACGACTGAACAAGAAAGAAAGACGTGTCCCGATGACGGAAGCACAAGAAGAACAACGAGCACGCGATGCCGTCGAACTCGACGGCTCCCAAGGCGAAGGCGGCGGCCAGATCCTGCGCACCGGCCTCGCGCTCTCGATGGTCACGGGCCGGCCGCTGGCCATCGCGAAGATCCGCGCGGGCCGGGCCAAGCCGGGCCTGATGCGCCAGCACCTCGCGTGCGTGCACGCGGCCGCGGAGATCAGCGGCGCGCAGGTCGACGGCGCCGAGCTGGGCTCGCAGTCGCTGCGTTTCGTGCCGGGGCCGGTGCGTGCGGGCGACTACCGCTTTGCGATCGCCGGCGCGGGCAGCTGCATGCTGGTGTTGCAGACCGTGCTGCCACCGCTGCTGCTGCAACCCGCGGGGCAGGTGAGTCGGCTGCGGCTGAGCGGCGGCACGCACAACCCGATGGCGCCACCGTTCCATTTTCTGGAGCGTGCCTTCGCGCCGCTGGTGCGTCGCCTCGGTGGCGACCTGCAGCTCGTGCTGCGTCGGTGCGGCTTCTATCCGGCCGGTGGCGGCGAGGTCGACGCGACGATCGTGCCGGCGGCGGAAGGCGCGCAACTGCAGGCCTTCGATCTGCTGTCGCGCGGCGAGCTGCGCGCGGGTCATGCGGAGTGCCTGGCGCCCGGTCTGCCGCGCCATGTGGCGGCGCGCGAACTCGAAACGGTGGGTGCGGCGATGGGCTGGTCGACGCAAGCCGAGCAGCTGCGCACGGTGCCGACGCGCCAGAACGAGGGCCCGGGCAATGCGTTGCTGGTGACGCTGGCCTACGCGCACCTCACCGAGGTGTTCACGGCTTTCGGCGAGAAGACGCTGAGCGCGGAGCAGGTGGCGCACGGCCTTGTGAAGGAGGTGCGCGCGTTCCAGAAGCACGAAGACGCGGCCGTGGGGCCGCACCTGGCCGACCAGCTCGCGCTGCTGCTGGCGCTCGCGGTGTTCCGGCAACCGGGGCAGTCGGGCGCGTTCACCTGCAGCGAAGTGACGCCGCACACGCGCACGAACTGCGAGGTGATCGAGCGCTTCCTGCCGGTGCGCTTCACGATCACTGAAGCTGCAGGCCCGCGCGCGGCGCGGGTGCAGGTGGCGTCCTGATTACAGGCCGGCCTGACGCGTGACGCTCACGGCAGCGCGCTTCACGTCGGCGGCGTCCGAGTAGATGTTGCCGCTGCGCGCGGTGGCGACGGCTTCCGCGCGCACGGCCTGACGATCGACCGTGGAGGTCACGGCGACAGTGCCTTCGGCAGCGGCGTCCGAGTATTCGTTGCCCTTGCGCGCGGCGGCGACGGCTTCGGTGCGCACGTCGGCACGGCTGGCAGCCGAGGTGATGGCGTGCACGCCTTCGTAGGTTTCGGCGTGGGCCGCACCGGCAACGGTGCCCAGCAGGGCGAAAGCGGCGGCGGAAATGGTGAGGAGTTGCTTGCTGTTCATGATGCGTTTTCCCTTTGAGTTTGTGGGCGTCGGACGGTCGTTGTTGCCACAAGCTGCAGTGTGAAACCGCATCGCGGAAGGCGCTGTGCGTTTGCGCACCGAATCCGGCAGGTGACGACGCTCAGGGCGCTTTTGCAGCGCGCGAATACATCACGGCCAGCGGCTCGGAGCGCCCGCGCACGTCGAGCGTGTCGACCGGTCCGAGCGTGTCTTCGGCGCCGGCCTGCTGCGCTGCGAACTGCGAGACCACGAGCCGCGCCGAAGCGGTCTTCGAATGGTCCTGCAGACGGCTCGCGGTGTTGACCACTTCGCCGATGGCGGTGAAGGTGGTGGTCTCCAGGTAGCCGACCTCGCCGACGGCCGCGCGCCCGGCGTGCAGGCCCATGCCGAAGTCCAGCTGCTGGCCGAACTGGGCCTGGAAGTCGACGTTCCATGCGCCCATGCGCTCGCCGATGAGTTGGGTGGCGCGCAGCGCCTGCCGGCAAGCGGTGGGCAGGTCGCTCTCGAGGCCGAAGATGGCCATCACGCTGTCGCCGATGAACTGGTTGGGCACGCCGCCGCTCTCGCGCACGGCGGCGCCCACGATGGCGAAGTAGCGGTCGAGCACGTAGGCGAGGTCGAAGGGCCACTGCCGCTCCGACAGGCCCGACCAGCGCCGCAGGTCGACGAACAAAATCGCCACGTCGCGCTCGTGCCCGAAGCGGCCGACCGGCGCGGGCCGGCCTTCGCGCGGCAGTGGGGCGAACAGCGGCGTCACCTCGATGCTGCCGCGCGGGCGCAGCTGGCAGGCCAGCCGCACGTCGTGCGGGGCGCGCACGCGTTCGAGCGTGCGCTGCTCGTCGCGGCCCGGCGTGCCGATGTGGTCGGGCGCGCCGCTCACGCGCACGCGGCAGGTGGAGCAGCGCGCGCGCCCGCCGCAGATCGACACGTGCGCGATGCCGTGCGAGCGGCTGGCTTCGAGCACGCTCCAGCCGGGCGGCACATGCACGGTGCGGTCGGGGTAGCGCAGCGCGACGGTGGCACCGTTTGCGCGTCGGGCGAGCCGGCTGCGCGCCGCGTAGGCCGCGAGCAGGGCCAGCAACGCCAGTGCGTAATAGAGCTTGAGGTTCGTCTCGGCGGCGTTGAGCGCGCGGCCCTGTTCGGGCGTCGGCAAGGTGACGGGCGGCACGCCGGTCCACTGGAACTCGCGCCCCATCGAGACGAAGCCCATCGCGGCGGTCACCGGCAGCAGCACGGCGATGGCGAGCAGCGGCGCGAACAGGTGCCGGTAGAGCGGGCGCACGCGCAGCGCGAAGTGCAGGCCGAGGCAGCCATGGGCCCAGGCAGCGAGCATCATGCCCAGCTGCGCGCCCGCGCCGGCCAGGTCCCACAGGCCCCAGACCACGCGCACGTACGAGCCTTCGATGCCGTAGGCCAGCCAGCCGCCGCGCATGGCGGTGAGGTGGGCCGCCAGCAGCAGCGGCAGCGCAAAGCCCAGCAGCACGCGCAAGGCTTCGAGCGGCGGCATGCGCAGCGTGCGGCGCTCCCACAGCGCGGCCACGGCCAGCGCGAGGTGGGTGACGGCGGCGCCGTACAGCAGCAGCGTGCCGGGCAGGCTGTGCCAGAACTTCTGCACGCCGCGCAGCACGGTCTCGGCCGCGGTGAAGGAGACGATGCCCAGCGAATGGTTCAGCAGGTGCGCCGTGATGTAAGCCATCAGCACCAGCCCGCTCGCCCAGCGGAGGTTGCGCCGTGTCGGCGTCCTCAGTGAAAAAGCGGGAGGTGGGGAACGTCTGTCCATGAACGGGTTCGAAGCGGCACCCGAGCATAATGCGCGCGCCTCAACGACCCACCGGCATGGCCCTCCCCGAACCCACCCCCCGCTCCAGCCTCGCGCTGCGCCGCATCGCGCTGCTCGAAGGCCTGTCCGACGACCGCTTCGATCTGCTGGCGCGCCAGTGCCTGTGGCACAGCGTGGCGGCCGGCAAGCCGCTGATGCTGCGCGCCGACCTGCAGGGCGAGGTGTTCCTGCTGGTGTCGGGCCGCGTGCGGGTGACGACCTACGCGGCCAACGGCCGGCAGGTGACCTTCCGCGATTCGGACGCCGGCGCGCATTTCGGCGACATCGCGGCGCTGGACGGCGGGCCGCGCTCGGCCGACGTGGTCACGCTCGAACCCTGCGTGGTCGCCAGCCTGGACCGCGCGGCCTTCCTGGCGCTGTTGCGCGAGGAACCGCTGGTGGCCGAGCGCGTGATGCAGCGCTTGGCCGCGCTGGTGCGGCAGCTGTCGGAACGCGTGATCGACCTGAGCACGCTCGGCGTGCAGAACCGCCTGCATGCCGAGCTGCTGCGCCTAGCGCGCGAGGCGGGCATCGACGGCAACGAGGCCCGCCTCGAGCCCGCGCCCAAGCACGCGGCGCTGGCCAGCCAGATCAGCACCAACCGCGAGCAGGTGACCCGCGAACTCAACACGCTGGTGCGCAGCGGCGTGCTGCGCAAGGACGCCAAGGCGTTGGTGGTGGCCGATGCCGAACGCCTCGCGCAGATGGTGTCGCAGGTGCGCGGCGACTAGGTCAGTTCCAGCGGCCGTTGGTGCCGCCGACGCTCAGGCGCCCGGCGCCCATCAACGCCACGCTCAGCGCGCCGAACAGGTACAGCCCCTGCAGTTCCAGCGCCCAGCCGCCTTGCTTGGTCAGCGCGAACAGGTCGGCCATGTGCACGAGGCCGAGGGCCACGATCATGTTGATGACGACCACGGCGGCGGCGGCGCGCGTCCAGACGCCCGCGATCATCAGCAGCGGCGCGACGATCTCGCCCACGAACACGAGGTAGGCCAGCCCGCCCGGCAGCCCGGCCTTGGCCAGCATGCCGCTGATGAAGCCGACGCCGGCCGAGAGCTTGAAGATGCCGTGCAGCAGCATCAGCACGCCGACCGACACGCGCAGCACCAGCTTGCCGGCGTCGTCGCGGGCAGCCGGCGTGGCGAGGAACGAAGAAGACGCCGAAGCGGCGGAGGCGAGGGGGGCTGCCTGGGTGTTCATGGCGAATCCTTGAGTGAAAAGGAAGAAGGCCGCCACGGACTGCGGCGGCTGCCATGCCAGTGTGGCGACCCGGCTGCCGCGTGTCGGTGCGTTTACGCACACTTTTCGGCGGTTGGGTCGCGCCTCGCCCGGCCTCAGTCGCCTTTGTAGCCCGACGCCTTGATCACCGGCAGCCAGCGTGCAGCCAGCGCGTCGGTGTAGCGCACCACGTCTTCGCTCGACGCGCCGGGCAGCAGGTCGTAGCCCACGCGGCCGAGCTTTTCGCGCACGTCGAGCATCGCCAGCACCTTGCGCACGGCTCGGTTCCACTGCGCCAGCGTGGCGGGGGCCGTGTTCGCGTGGGCGTAGAGCACGTAGCGCGACGAGGCCACCAGCGTCGGGTAGCCCGACTCGGCGAAGGTCGGCACGTCGGGCAGGCCGTCGGCGCGCTTGTCGCCGGCGACGGCCAGCACGCGCAGCTTGCCCGCGCGGTGGTACTCGGTGAGCGTGGTGGTGGCGTCCATGCCCGAGGCCACCTGGCCGCCGATCAGCTCGGTGACCATCGCCGCGCCGCCGCGGTAGGGCACCAGGGTGGCGCCGCTGCGCGACACGGCCACGAAGTCCATCGCCAGGAAGTGCAGCAGCGAGCCCACGGTGGTGATGCCGATCGAGCCCTGGTCGGGGTTGGCCTTGGCGGCCTGGACGAACTGGGCCAGCGTCTTCACCGGCGACGTGGCGCTCACGGCCAGGCCGAACTGGATGCCGCTCACGTCGCTCACGGGCTTGAAGTCGGTGGCCGGGTTGAAGCGCATGTTGGCGTAGATGGCGGGGCCGATGAACATCGGGTCGACCGGCGCGAGCAGCATGGTGGTGCCGTCGGCGGGCGCGTTCTTCAGGACCTCGGCCGCGAGGCGCGTGCCGGCGCCGGGGCGGTTGTCGACCATGACGGGGCGGCCGAGCTCGTCCTTGAGCTTTTCAGACAGCAGCCGGCCCATCAAGTCGGCGGGGCCGCCGGCCGGGAAGGGCACGATCAGGCGGTTGACCGCCGGCTGCGCGTTCGCGCCGTACGGCAGCAGGCCGCCCAGGCCCGTGGCCGCCGCTGCGCGGATGAGGCCGCGCCGTGAGAGCGCGGGGCCGGTGGGGAAAGAGAAGGGGTTCATCGAAAGTCTCCGAGTGGTTGGAATCGTTGGAACAGGGAAAGAAAGCTCAGGGCTGCGCGATCAGCGGCGTGAAGCGGGCCGCGTCTTCGAGCACCTGGCCGGCCTCCAGCAGCAGGTCTTCGCGGAAGCGCCAGGCGAGCAGCTGCACGCCGATGGGCGCGCCGCCGGCCATGCCGGTGGGCACCGCGAGGCCGGGCATGCCCAGCGCGGCGGTCGCGAGCAACGGGCTCTGGGCGTCGATGAGGGCGCGAGCGCGCTCCAGGCTGGCGATGTCTTCGTCCTGCGGGGAGGGGCGCTGCCACGACACGGGCATCAGCACGAGCGGATGGGTCTGCATGAACACCGACCAGCTGCGCAGCAGCGCCTGGCGCCGCGCGAGTGCGTCGAGAAAACCGTCGCGGTCGGTCTCGGCCATGCCTTCGAGCATGTAGCGCTGGCTGCGCCGCATGATGTCGTCGCCGTGCTGCTCGACGCCCGCAATGATGTTGCGGCGGCTGTCGTCCACGGTCAGCGTGCGCCACAGGGCGGCGGCCTCGTGGAAGAAGGGCAGCTCGGCTTCGTCGACCTCGTAGCCCGCCTGCTGCAGCCAGCGCGCGGCGTCGTCCAGCGCCTGTGTGACGGCCGGGTCGACCGGAATGCCCGGCGTGCGCTTGAACAGCGCCACGCGGATCGGGCCGGCGGGGCGCGGCAGCTCGTGCGGCATCGGCACCCAGTTCGGGTCGCGCGCGTCGGGGCGCGCCATGGCTTCGTAGCCCAGGCGCAGGTCGGCGATGCTGCGCGCCAGTGGCCCCTGCACCGACATGAGCTGCGGCGTGATGCCGCGCTCGCTCGTGGCGCTCGGGTTGAAGGCCGGCACGCGGCCGGCGGTGGGGCGCAGGCCGGCCACGCCGCAGGCATAGGCGGGGTAGCGGATCGAGCCGCCGATGTCGTTGCCGTGCGCCAGCGCGCCCATGCCGCTGGCCACTGCCGCCGCCGCGCCGCCGCTGGAGCCGCCGGGCGTGACGGCCGCGTCCCACGGGTTCAGCGTGCGGCCGTGCACGCCGTTGTCGGTGAACCAGCGCGACGAGTAGGTCGCGGTGTTGCTGCGTCCCACGATGACGGCGCCCGCGCTGCGCCAGTGCGCCACCACCGGCGCGTCTTCGCGGGCGATGTGGTCCTTCAGCGGGATCACGCCGTTGGTGGTGGCGTGGCCGGCCTGGTCCACGTTGACCTTGATGCTGACCGGCACGCCGTGCAGCGGGCCCAGCGCTTCGCCGCTCAAGGTGCGCGCGTCGGCGGCGTCGGCGCTGGCCAGGGCCTCGTCGGCCAGCACTTCGGCCAAGGCATTGAGGCGCGGGTTGAGTTCGGCGATGCGCGCGAGCACGCTGGTCGTCACTTCGCGGCAGGACACCTCGCGGCGGCGCACGGCGTCGGCGATGTGGGCGGCACTGCGCTGCCAGAGGGCGGGGGATGAGGTCATGGGTGGTCTTTGAGAAAGTTCGGGCAAAGGAAACCCCGCACCCCGGCGCGACCGGGGTGAAGGCAATAGAGAGCAGGGAAGCGGGCAGCGGCGACGTGGATCAGCGCGCGCCGCGCAGGCGTCAGCCGGTCGGTTTCTTCATGAGCAGGCTGCCGCGGTCGACGCGGGATTCGGCTTCGAGGGCCAGGGCTTCGGCGTGTTCCATGTGCACGCGCATGACCTCGCGCGCACGCACGGGGTCGCGGGCGCGCAGCGCGTCGAGCAGGTCGGTGTGGCTGTGCACCATTTCCTCGTCGAACTGGTCGAACTCCGTGAGCGCGTTGCGCACGATGATCACGCGGCGGATCACGTCGTTGAGCAGGCGGCAGACCAGCGCCAGAAAGGGGCTGCTGCAGGCTTCGGTGAGGCGGTCGTGAAAGAGCAGGTCGGCCTCGCGGCGCTCGTTCCAGTCGTCGCTGCCGCCGTGCGCCGGGTGGCTGTGGCCGATCAGCGCCTCCAGCGCGGTCAGGTCTTCTTCGGTGAGGCGCGTGGCCACGTTGGCGGCCAGCTCAGGCTCGACCACGCGCCGCAGCGCGTACAGCATCGTGATGTCGACCGGCTGGAAGTACAGAAAGTTCGACACCGCCTGCAGGCACTGCTCGTACGAGGCCTGTGTGAGCGTGGCGCCGCCGTTGGGACCGGTGCTGATCGCGACCAGCCCCTGCACCTGCAGCGCGGCCAGCGCCTCGCGCACGGTGCCGCGCGACACGCCGAGCTGCTCGATCAGCTCTTTCTCCTGCGGCAGCTTGTTGCCGACCTGCTGCTGGGTCTGGACGACCCAGCGCTTGATGTTGTCGACCACTTGGTCGGAGCGCTTCACGCGCTTGTCGCGCGTGAGCGAAGGTTTGGGTTGGGTTGGGGGCATCTGCGTTTCGGGTATTTATGATCATAAATGTCATAAATATGGAAAACGCTGTCAAGCGGGTTCTCCCGCGAGGCCCGTGCCGGGCGGGCCGCCGGCAGGAAATGGGGCTTCCTGCTACGCTTCCGCACGGCCCGCCTGCCCCTGGCGGGCTTTTTTCTGCGCTCGCACTTTCCCCATGGTTTTTCCCGTCATCACCGACCCGTCGTTCTACGCGGTCGCCGTTCCCGCCGTGTTGCTGCTCGGCATCAGCAAGAGCGGCTTCGGCGCCGGTTTCGGGTCGCTGGCCGTGCCGATGATGGCGCTGGCCGTTACCGTGCCGCAGGCGGCGGCGATCCTGATGCCGTTGCTGCTGCTCATGGACTTGCTCGGCCTGGCCGCGTTCCGGCGCGACTTCGACCGCTCGCTGCTGAAGTTTTTGATTCCGTTCGGGCTGGTCGGCACGGTGATCGGCACGCTGCTGTTTCGCGTGCTCTCGGCCCACACGGTGGCGGGCATCGTGGGCGTGTTCACGTTGGTGTTTCTCGCGCAGCGCCTGGTGTTTCCGCCCAAGCCGAACGACCCGCTGCCGTCGCGCGCGGTGGGCGCGGTGCTGACGGCCGTGTCGGGCTTCACCAGCTTCATCGCGCATGCGGGCGGGCCGCCGATCAATGCTTACGTGATCCCGTTGAAGCTCAAGCCCGTGGTGTTCACGGCGACGATGGCCTACTTCTTCTTCGTGGTGAATCTCAGCAAGTGGATTCCCTACGCGTGGCTCGGCCTGCTCGACTTTCGCACGCTGGCCACCTCGCTCGTGCTGATGCCGATCGCACCGCTGGGTGTGTGGATCGGCATCCGCATCGCACGCCGCATCGATGCGACGTGGTTCTATCGCTTCGTGTACCTGGGCATGCTGCTCACGGGCCTGAAGCTCGTCTACGACGGCTTCCTGGCCTGAGAGACTTCAGAGTTCGACGATGCTCTTGAAGCCGCCGAAGATCATCCGCTTGCCGTCGAACGGCATGGTCTTCGGGTCCATCCCGGCGATGCGCGGGTCGGCCATCACCTTGGCGTTGATCGTGTCGCGGTGCTTGCGCGACTTGTAGACGATCCACGAGAAGGCCACGGTCTCGTCGGCTTTGAGCTTCACGCTTTGCGGAAACGACGTGAGCTTGCCGGGCTTCACGTCGTCGGCGATGCACTCCACGTACTCGAGCGCGCCGTACTCCATCCAGACCTTGCCGGCCTTGCGTGCGAGCTTGCGGTAAGCCTCGACGTTCGCGGTGGGAATGGCAACGATGAATCCGTCTACATAACGAGCCATGAGTGATCTCCTGAACAAGGGGTAGAAACGTTGAAGAAGAAAAAGCGGGGGCTGCATGGCGCCGTCGCGTTCATGACGACGCCGTCTCGCCCCTCGCGCCCGGGGCCGACGCTGCTTCGTTGTTGTTCTGGGTGTGTCCCGGCGCAGCCGGGCGAAGCAGCAGGACCCCGATCAGACCCGCCGCCGCCGCGAACACGGCGCCGACAAGGAATGCCAGGTTGTAGCCACCGTTGAGCGCCAGCGGCATCGCCGCGCCCGCGGTGGCCATGGCGGTGGTGCGTGCCGCCGCGGCGCTGGCCAGCACGGCCAGGCCCAGCGCGCCGCCCATCATGAAGGCGGTGTTGACCACGCCCGAGGCCAGGCCCGAGTCGGACGGGTCGACCTCGCTCATGGCCGCCAGCAGCACCGGGTTGAAGGCCATGCCCGCGCCCAGGCCCAGCAGCACCATGCCGGGCAGCACGTCGAGCACGAAGCTGCCGTTGACCGGCGCACGCGCGAACAGCGCCAGCCCGATGGCCGCGAGCCACAGGCCCGCCGCCAGCGGCTTGCGGATGCCGAAGCGCATCACGATCTTGGCCGACAGGCCGAGCGAGAACACCGCCATGATCACGTTGGCCGGCAGGAAGGCCAGCCCGATCTGCATCGGCGTGTACTGCAGCACCAGCTGCATGTACAGCGCCGAGATGAAGAACCACGCGAACATGGCCGCAGCCCACAGCACGCCCACCACGTTGGCCACCGACACGCTGCGCAGCTTGAACAAACCGAGCGGCATCAGCGGATGCTTCACGCGCGCCTCGATGGCGATGAAGGCCGCCAGCAGCACCACGGCTGCGCCGAGCAGGCTGACCGTCTGCGTGGAGCCCCAGCCCGCCTCGTTGCCGTTGACCACGCCGTACACCGCGAGCATCAGCGACGTGGTGACGGTGATGGCACCGGCCACGTCGAGCTTCTCGCCGTGCGCATGGCCGCGCGCATTCGGCAGCAGCGCCACGCACAGCGCATACACCGCGACGCCGATCGGCAGGTTGACCAGAAAGATCCAGTGCCAGCTCAGCGTGCTCGTGAGCAGGCCGCCCAGCAGCACGCCGATGCTGCCGCCGCCCGCGCACACGAAGCCGTACACGCCCATCGCCTTGGCGCGGTCGGCCGGCTCGGTGAACAGATTCATGATCAGCGAGAGCGCCACGGCCGACACCACCGCGCCGCCCAGGCCCTGCACCGCGCGCGCCGCCACCAGCAGGCCCTGCGAGGTCGAGACCCCGCAGGCCAGCGAGGCCAGCGTGAACAGCACCAGGCCCGCGAGAAACACGCGGCGGTGGCCGTACAGGTCGCCCAGCCGACCGCCCAGCAGCAGGAAGCCGCCGAAGGTCAGCATGTAGGCGTTCACCACCCAGACCAATGACGTCTCGGAAAAGCCGAGGTCGGTGCGGATCGAAGGCAGCGCCACGTTCACGATCGTGGTGTCGAGCACGATCATCAGCACGCCCAGGCACAGCACCATCAGGGCGAGCCAGCGCTTTCGGTTGTCGAGGGGTTCGGTCATGGAAGGTGATTCCTGCGAAGAAGAAAAAAGACGAGAGGGGCGGCTCCGCTCAGACCAGCGCCTTGCCGCCGTTGATGAGCCACGGCGTGCCGAAGCGGTCGGTCACCATGCCGAAGCCTTCGACCCAGAAGGTCTTCTCGAAAGGCA